>ERZ1090879.384-NODE-384-length-28247-cov-42.721481_pt1 | contig 28247 bp, 24 predicted proteins | sample MGYA00478472_ERZ1090879 | MGnify/ENA primary metagenome ERZ1090879 (study PRJEB33644, sample SAMEA5815723) | chicken gut metagenome | biome: Chicken; feature: Gastrointestinal Tract; material: Caecum | place: Ireland | collected 2019-01-01 | study: A study of the... | reverse complement strand
GAATAGGGGCGGTTGCCTATCAAATTATTGTGTTACTTTACCGCACATGAGCATTGCAATAGGGAATGGTCCCCGCAAGCCCGTCCATCTGCCAGACATTCCAGGCAATGATATTCGCCGCCTGAAAATATTCCGACGCCGTCGGCTTTCTGTTCCATCGCGCACGAAGATGCTCTTCAAAGGTCATCAGAAGATTTACGCGCGCGATGAGCACATTGTCGCCCTGGAATTCATAGCCGTACGTCGCCTCCATCGCACGATATGCCCATTTCAGCCATTCGCTCTCCGAAAGCGCATTCTCCGTCACCACGCGCAGCTTCCTGTCTAAGATCCCCACGCGCTGTTTGATGGGGATGGCTTCGCCCGTCTCCACGTCGTACCGCGTCACAAGGTAGGGCGCCTCGCCGCAGGTGATCTCTAAACGTCGGGAATCGACGTAACTTTGCCATGTCTTTTCTTTGGGGAAGCCGACCCGTTCCGTCGGGATTCCGTCTTGGAAGAATACGTTTGGACAGCCGAACCAGACTTCATCGGCATGGTCGTTCATCTTCTGCACGATCCAAAGCGGCGTGAACACCTCGGCGTGCTGCTTGGTGCGTTCCGATTGCTGCTCCATCGCCTTGCGCGCCCGCGTCTTGATGACGTCGGCGTTGCGTCCCGTGATGAGCGCCTCGGTCATTTCCTTGTTGCGCTCATAGTCGCCGCTCTTTCCTTTGTAGGCGTCCGTCGCCCACATGATGTTCTTCTTCGTCGTCTTATCAACGAGCAATTTTTTAAGCAGTTTCAGGGACTGCAGCAGCAAAATATCATCCCCGATATTGATTATCATTCAGTCCCCTCCAGGTCGTGTTCGCTTACTTTATTATAGCATCTAGAAGCAATGAAAGCAATGGCTCCAACGATATTTTCAGAGATAACATTACAAAACCGCCAGTGTTTCTTAGGCGATTGATTTTATCATTATTTTATGCTATAATGTGTGTCGAGAGGAATTAAGTTGATGAATAAACTAAAGTCGATTAGTATTAAAAACTATAAGTGCTTTAAGAATGTCTCGTTTCGCTTAAAGGATACTAATATTCTAATTGGGGAGAACAATGCGGGGAAATCCACTGCGGTAGAGGCACTCAAACTAATTGCATTTGCCATTGATAAACTTCATACAGGGAAATTATCAGAATGCCCCGACTTTGTATCTGAAAATTTGAGAGATCGATGTATATGCCTCAACATAGAAACCCTTCTCATAGATATATCACTATGCACCTATAAATATCAAGGTGGTCCTTCTATCATCACAGGATATTTCGAAAATAATATAAAAATCACCGTATATATCAAAAATAGCGAAGTTTATGCAATTGCTTACGGTAATGGAGCATGTTTAAATCGTAAAGCAGAAATTGAGAAGGCAGAATTTCCATCTATATATGTTATGCCACACTTCAACCTTTTACGGGATATGGAGTCGCTCATAAGTGAGAAGCGCACAGCAAGAGACCGGTTCAATTATAGAAGCTCTCTGCATTTTAGAAATGAACTTTACACATATAAAACAGAGATTCCGACTCTTAATTCTCTATTACATTCAACCTGGCCTCCTTTGTACTTATCCGTTGAATATACACCTGGTCTAAGCGAATATATAGATACATTGGTTCGAGACAACGACTTTAGCGCAGAAGTCAAAAGTTATGGTAGCGGACTTCAAATGTGGTTACAAATTCTTTGGTTTTTATGCAAGATTCCCAACAACAATTGCACGGTGATTTTTGATGAACCAGACGTTTATATTCACGCTGATTTACAAAGAAAGTTGTTTCATTTGGTGAAAGACAAGTTTAATCAAATCATTATTGCCACACATTCAATTGAAATCATAACAGAAGCTAACCTTGCAGACATACTAATTGTTGACAAATCACAAAGCAGCTTTAATTTCTGCAAAGAAAAGACTGCACTCAATAGTGCTCTAAAATCAATTGGGTCTACGCAGAATTTAATGCTTACTAAAATACACAAGCACAATAAGTGTCTATTCGTCGAAGGGGATGATGTATCTATTTTAGATTCTCTATTTAAGATAGCCATCAATGATAAATCAAAATCTCTTAAGGATTTTGCAAACTGCAAACTTGACGGAAAAGATAATTATAAGGAAGCTTTTGGTGCCGCCAATCTGTTTTACGAAGACAGCGATGGAACTTTTAAAACATTTTGTATTTTAGATCGCGATTATAATGAATCCTACAATCACGCCATCAAAAAAGGCGCCGAAGCTAATCATATTAAACTATATATTCTTGACGCGCTAGAAATTGAAAACTATATTATTATCCCGAGAATATATGCAAAACTTTTAAATATAGACGTGTCTATTATTAATAGCCATCTAGAACAATTCACAGAGGAACTGAAAGGTGAAACGTTTGATAGAGTCCTGCAAGAGAAAGTTCTAGAATATCGAAAATTAAAATCCGGCTCTAACTTGTCAGCAATTAGTAAAGAGACCCGTGAATATATAGCCGAACATTGGAATACACTTGAAGATAAAATCAAGTTAGTTCCCGGGAAAGAACTTAAAGCCAAAGTGTATGACTGGATGAAAACAGCATATGGCTTCTCATGTAATGATAAAAAAATTTTAGCTTTAATGGAATCATCAGATATTCCAGATGAACTGATTGCTTTTTTAAAAGAACTGAATACATAGGCGTTCGTATATACTCCCCCAAAAAACCGCGGGTTTCCCGCGTGTTGCAAGCGAGCGAGAGGCGGAAGACAGAACGCGGCGGGGGGGGGGGGGGGGGTGGGCCCCCCCCCCGGGTATTATTATAGAACACACCGCCCCCCCCTTGGGGTGTTTTTTACCCCCCCAAAAAACCCGGGGGGTTCCCGGGGGGTGCCCCGGCGGCGGGGGGGGCACCAACCCCGGGGGGGGGCGCCAATTTGCCCCCCCCGCCGCATCGTTTTCAAGTCCGCACGCGAGCGCCCTCGGCGGTGGATTTATCCCACCGCCCTTATCCTGCTTAGGCATTGGTTTTTGTTGCATTTTTGTCCCACCTTTCTGTCGCTGCTCCTGATTAGGCATCGTCCGATTCATGCTCGAATTTTCTTTAAAAAAATTTTATAAATATGACTATATCTGTCAAGTTTTCTATGTTACAATAAGCTCATGGATAAACAAGCATATCACTACAACAAAAAGAAACTCAAGGGCAAGACGGCAGGAACGTATCTTTATTTCTACCCCTGTGACCCGTCGGACAATCCGGATAAATGGATAGAAGGCAAGTCGTATGCCGTCATTGAGGTAACGGAACGCGAATGGCAAATTTTATTTGCTTTTGACAGAGAAGAGTATAACGACGATCACGCATACGTTCGCAAGTTTACTTCGCTGATTTACAGCAAGGACGAAGAAGAACTCACCCCTTATCAGCGCCAGAAAAGAATAGGAAACAATCCGCTTTTTGATGAAGCCTCTAACGATAAGGCAGACATTCACCGTGCAATGAAACATTTGACTACGCAGGAACAAGAAGTCTATTCTCTCGTTCACTTTGAAGATATGCGTCAGACTGACATTGCCAAAACAATGGGCGTCACACAGGGCTATGTTTCCATGGTACTTGAACAGGCTGAGGAGAAAATCGCTAAATACGATGGCGATCAAACTCCCGACGGCATTGCATGGAGATACTGGGAGCAATTCGTCAAGAAAGGCTATATGCCTGAACACGTTGACGTAGAAATCGAATACGCGCTGTTCTGCCTCGTCCATGACCTCGCGCCGTTCGTTCATTGGTTTTACAGTGTAGGAGATATTATCCGTTTCGCCACGAAAAGTTATTTGTTCGGCATTGACAAAATGGAAGCCGAAGTCACTGACTATCTGAACACGGCAAGCAAAGAAGATAAACAACACTTTGTCGACTACTACAGCGAACAGCCGCTTATTGTGCAGGCACTGTATCTGCGGTTTATCAAGGAGATCGATTACCGCAAAAGCCGCGGGCTACACGAATCGGACAACATTGCCACTGCCTTTACGGCCGCGGTGACTAAGCTCGCCAAGCGCGTACATATGACGACAGACGAGTTTATCGATAGAAGATTTTTTCCCTTTCTCGCGGAAAAGCGTAAAAAGAGCGTGCGGCAATTCTATAAACTATACACGGGCAAAAGCCTGCCGAAGAAAAATTTTTAAGAAATTTTTAAATTTTACTAATATTTCCCGTTTTCTCGTGTCTTATATATAGGAACAGTTTTAAGGCCGAGAAACTGAACAGCCTGACTACTGTCTTACAATATAAATAAAGTCGAAGAGGCGCGCGGTCGAATAGGTCGCGCGCCCCGGCATTTTGCCAAATACTTATAAGGAGAAAAAAACGATCAAGTCCTACACGAAGAAACCGACATGGTACGTCTACCCCGACGAGGACGAACAGGACAAGCCGCGGGATAAACACGGAATCATTTCGGTCATCAAACACAGAGAAAAGGATTTTTGTACTGTGGATGGATACCTTTCAGACTGCGAACAGCGGTTTCAGGTAACTTATCTCAAACGCATGAACGCCACAGCCGAACAGGCGTGGCAATGCGTGATGAAAAGTACAAACGCACAATTTTATCCACGCGGAAAGAACACGGTGCTGGAATGCCTGCAATTCGGCGGCAACAGCGAGTTTTGGAGCGGCTTTGCGTCCGAACAGGACATTTTCCGCTACTTTGCAGAGTGTTACGCTTATGCGGTGCAGACGATCGGATTTTTGAAGACGGATGAGAACATCATCTGTGCGGTCATCGTAACAGAGCCAAACCGCCGCAACCTGTTCGTGTACTATCTGCCGATCACGGAGACTTGGACAAGCAAAGTTATCGGCAAGGACAAGAGTGCGCGCGGCAACAAACTGCAATTGCGGGACGAGCTGGATGAGCCGCTTTACACTTTGCATACAGACATCGATGCGCCGCGGCTTTCGAGCACGGAATTCTGGAAAAAGCGCGGCGGGATGACATCCTTTTCGGACTTGCAGGAAGATTTCTTTCAGAAGCTCTCTTCCTGCTATGGGGCGGAGCGAGGAGAAAGTAAGTCGTATCTGAAAAACACAAATGCCGAACAGGCAAGACGTTTTCAGCGAATGGACGGCGATCTATACGACGAACCGCCGCCCTATGACGATGTACCGTTTTGATCTTGAACAAATTTCAAAATTATTCGTCAGGGCCTTGACTTTTTTGCCAGGGTCGTTATAATCGTATTAACCTTCTGAACAAGAAAGTTTGCTAATACAACTGAATATCTCAAATGGGCGGCATCTGCCGAGCGAACAGCAACGCTTTAGCACGCAAAAATCTATTACAAGGAGGATTTTTGTGTTATATGGTAAGAGAACATAGTAGCCATTCAGTGAGAGAACATTGTAGCTGCACAAATCAAAAAATAAGGAGAATTGAATTATCGCAAAACATCAGGTAACTTAGCACACTGTGCCTTGGATGATCCGTTCACGGCACTCTACGGGCAACTTTCCTCCATCAAAAAGACGATGGACGAGATTGCCCGAACCAGGGAAAACGTTTCTGAAAAAGGCAAAAACGGCTTTCAATTTACCAAACAGGAGATCAAAGCCATGCCTGAACATATCAGAAAAATTTTTATTGCAAACAATTACATCGTAAATTACAGAATCACTTCCAACGGTTATTTCGAGGCGCGGGTGCGCCGCAAGGGAATGTACATCGAGGCATCGGGGCGAGATTTCGAGACGATGCGTTCGCGCTTTCTGCAAAGGCTGACAGCCTTTTACGAACGTCCGCCCGTTCAACCGACCGAGGAGCCGACTGCACCCGTTGTGACGGCCAAGACGGCGCTTTTCGGAGACTATGCGCGCGACTGGCTGAAAATCAAAGAACAGACGACAAAGCCTTCCACCTATCGGGAATACGAACGCTCCTTCCGCGTGGATTTGGAGCCCGTTTTCGGGAACCGACTGCTTGCCGACATCACAAGAAGCGAACTGCAAAATTATCTCTTCGGTATTGTGGGGGAAAACAAGCACCGCAAGGCGGAAAAGCTTGCGCTCATATTGAATTGTATCTTCGACATGGCGGCAGAGGATTTTTCTATTCCTTCTCCCATGAAGAAGGTCGTCCTTCCCGGCTATCAGGTTCGGCGCGGACAGGCTCTCACCGCGGACGAGGAGGAGAGGCTCGTCAAATACTGCAAGGCGCATAAAGAAGTCGAAGGCACCGACGCTCTTCTCGTTCTTCTGTTTTTCGGCCTTAGAAAATCCGAACTTGCGAGCATAGAGATCGTTGACGGCAAGTGGCTGCAATGCGAGACGAGCAAAGAGCGTTTGGGGCAGAACGTGGTGCTTCGCAAGATACCGTTTACCCCGCAGGTGAAAAAGGTTTTGCCATTTATCGACTTTGAGAAAGCAAAAAAAACCAACCTCAACACGATTTCCACGCGCATGAAGCGGCTTTTGCCCGAACGACACCCGCACGAACTGAGACACACGTTTATCAGTCGTTGCAAGGAATGTGGCGTTGCCTCAGAGGTCGTAAGCATATGGGCGGGACACAGTCTGAGCGGCACGATCACGTCGATGGTGTATACGCATTATTCGGACGAATTTCAGCTCAAAGAAGCCGAAAAAGTAATTTACTGACAAAAATTTCCCCAATCCTATTTTTGAAAAAGACAAAGAACAAACAAAAACGCCCGCTTTCGCAGGCGAGATAAGCAAAATACAGGGCAACGGACAAAAATTACTCCGAAAAGTTTCCCCAAAAGTTTCCCCAATTTGGGGAAATGCTAAAAAAGTCACAAAAATAAAGACACTATATATTGTGTTTTACTTTTAAAAACATCAACATATAGTGTCTGGTGGCTGGGGTAGCTGGATTCGAACCAACGAATGACGGAGTCAGAGTCCGTTGCCTTACCGCTTGGCGACACCCCAATGGATATGAAAAATAAATTCTTTTAACGGATTTTTATTCTACCACCGTCTGAAAAAATTATCAAGCGTTTTTTAGTGTATTTGACAAAAAATTTTCTTTTTCCATAAAAAATTTTCGTGTATACAGCCAAACGCTGCATACAATAGCATGAGAGGTGGTCATTATGCAACTTTCTTCATTGATCGGAAAACCAGTCCTGTCCCGCGCCGGAGAACGGCTCGGATACGTCACCGCGCTTCAGTTTGCGCGCGACTATTCGCGTATTGCGTGTCTAATTTGCGCTGATACGGAAGAAGAGGAATTTATTCTGCCCGCTCGTGCCGTACTTTCGGTCGCGGATGCAGTCATCGCCGGGCGGCAACGGTTATCCGAAGCGACGGGAGAACCTTCTCCGGTCGGACGGATGGTATATCTGCATACGGGAGAAGAAATGGGGGCGGTTTCGGATGTGGAAACCGGGGAGATCCCCGCTCTCTGTGTGCGCGGGAAGCAGGGAGAAGAAAAAATTCCCATAGTCCGTGCTGCGATAGGGGAAACGGTGATTGTTTATCCGAGCGAAAGAGAGCGCCGTACGGCCGGGACTGCTGCGCGGAAACGCGAGGCGCACAGACAGGAGAGAATGCCGCGTTCTTCTCTCGATTCAGAGAAGAACGACCGTGCAACACCGACGACAAATCATGAGCAGACTTCCATTGCGGCGGAAGCGGGGGAAGGGAAAGCCGTGCGCATCGATCGAACCAATCTTTTAGGGCGTATCGTCAAAAGAAGCGTCTTTGATGATCGCGGGCATCCCATTGCGCGTGCGGGGGATCGCGTTACACCCGACATGATCGGGCATGCGCGGCGGGAAAATCGTCTGTTGGCGCTTACAGTGAATACGTTGACAAATCTTGAATCGTGAAATCCGAAATATTCTCATCGGAATGGTGCAACCTGCTTGAAATGATACGCCCTTTATGATATACTTTGAATATATGGTCACTTATGCAATGGGGAATGCAGAGCGGGATCGGGATTTCCGCACGGACTATTTTCATCTCTATTATCGGCTGCGGAGGCTTTCGGACAATTTGACAAGTTTATATCTGTGCGGAGACATTCACGTTATTGTCCCGGAAGGATATAGCGCTAAAAATGTGCCGAAGTTTTTGACGGCGACGTTTGACGAACGTGCTGCGCATCGTTATGAATTGCGCGTGGAGCGAATACTTTCCAAGCTTCGCGGCTATCGAGATCTTCCGCCGCCGGATTTTCCCGTCTCTCTGGAGATCGGGTTTTCGGATGGCACGCGGGAAACGTTTTCGATTGATTTTTCGGCGGCAGATGCGGTTGCCGTATTCTGCGGTGCTGTTTGCACATGTGCACGAAATCATTTTCGCAATCGATTTTTATCGGAGAAAGCGGACGGGGGAAAGCGGTCTGCCGGATGATGCGGAAAAACCTGATCTGTGTTGTTCTGCAGAGTGGGGCGCGGTGTCCTTGTACAGAAATAGCGGAATATGTCATATTTTGGATACAAAATACGAAAAACGGATTAATTCAATCCGTTTTTTTTATGGTTCTTCGACCGAAAGTCGATTGACGCGCGCGGGAAAGAAGAGTATAATGATACGCGGCGAAAATGGGGATCGCGGCGTTTGCCGAAGGAGGGAACCATGAGCAAAAAGCAAAAAATCATTTTTTGGACGATCGTTTCGGCTGTGGTCGTGCTGCTGATCACGGGGATCATCCTCACAAACGGACTCTATGAACGGGACGCGAGTATTCAGGAGAGTATGCAGGATGCCATTCTGCACGAGAACGATAAGATCGACCTGTTTGGGCTGCCTGTCAATCCCGGGCTGATTTCGGCATATTTGGTGACGGGTGCGATCCTGCTCTTTGCGGCAATCGTACGCATTTTTGTCATACCGCGCTTTAAGCGTATCCCCGGGAAGTTTCAGCTTGTTCTTGAACAGGCGGTGGGCTTTTTCGGAGGAATGGCGAGCAACAACAGCCCGCACCGCAACAACGTTCTCGGGGCATATATCTTTGCGGCGGGCGTCTATATCTTTTTCGGAACGCTCTTTGAGCTTGTGGGGGTGCCGTGGCAGACGGTGAACGGGACAAGCGTTACGCTGCCGGCGCCGCTCTCCGATATCAACGGCGCGATCGCGTTGGGCTGTCTGAGTTATATATTCATCCTTGTCGGCGGCATTGCTGCAAATAAGGGGCGGGGGCTTCTCAGAACGCTGAAGGAGTTTTCGCTCCCGATCTCCATGAGTTTCCGTCTGTTCGGCGCGCTGTTGAGCGGTATGCTTGTGACGGAACTTGTCTATTACTATCTTACGCTTTCTTTTGTTCTTCCTGTTATTGTAGGAGTGCTTTTCACGCTCATGCATGCAGTCGTGCAGGCATATGTGCTGGCTATGCTCACGGCGCTGATTTATGGGGAGGTGACGGAACCTCCGGTCAAAAAAGAGAGCGCACGCTCACATAAAAAACAAACCAAAACTCAAACTGAGGTGACCTTATGAAAGAAAAAGTAATTAACCTGAAGCGCATTCTTGCGATCGTTCTGATCGCGTTCGTGGCCCTTTTCGCCGTTGCGATCACCGTTGTCGCGACAATGCAGGCAGATACAGCTCCCGCGGCGGAAGTTGTTGCCGTGAGTGCCGAGACGTCCGGGACGGCGGAAGCCGTTCCCGCTGCCGAGACGGAAGCCGAAAGCGATCCCGTAAGCGGGAAGGCGCTTGCGGCAGGGATTGCGATCGGGCTGGCGGCTGCAGCGGGTGCGATCGGCATGGGTATCGCGATTGCAAAGTCCAACGAAGCTATTTCCCGCCAGCCTGAAGCGGGAGATAAGATCCGCTCGAACATGATGCTGGGCATCATCTTTATTGAGACGGCGATCATTTACGCACTTGTCATTGCCATACTAATCATATTTGCACTATAACTGTAACGGGAGGCTGTTATGCCTTTGAATATCGATTGGCAGCAGATCCTGCTGCATCTTCTCAATTTTATCATCCTGTTTGCAGGTCTTTGGCTGCTGCTGTATAAGCCTGTCCGTAAATTTATGCAGAAGCGCAAAGACGAGTACGAAAAACAGGATGCGGAATCTGAGCGTAAGCAGACGGAGGCTTCGCAGTTGCGTGCTCAATATGAGCAGAAACTTGCCGACGCCGACGCGGAGATCGAGGCGAAACGCGCCGATGCGCGCAAGACAATGGATGCATATGCGGCTATGCGCAAAAATGCTGCGCAGGAAGAGGCGGATTCCATTCTGAAAGAGGCGCGTGAAAATGCCGTGCGGGAAAAGGAAAAGAGTGTACGGGAGGCGCGCCGCGAAATTTCGGCGCTTGCGGCGGAAGCGACGGAGAAGCTTGCGCTGCGTGAAACGGCTTCTGAAGCGTTTGATCAATTTTTGGATGCGGCGGAAGCGCAGGAGAAAAAAGGAGACAATGAATGAAGCGTCATGCCGTCCTTTATGCTGCCGCGCCGCCCGATGAGGCGCAGCGTGCGCGTTTTGAAGCTTTTTTGCAAAACAAATACGGAGAGGTAGAGCTTGAGTTCCGCAGAAGCGAACTGTATCCGGGCGGATTCCGTCTGGAGGTGGGCGCGGAGATCTATGACTGGAGCATCAGCGGGAGGTTCCGTCAGCTGCGTGACGTTCTTACCGAGGTTCCCGACGAAAACGGGAACATCATTCCGCTGCTGAAGGAATCGGTGCGCAACTGGACGCCGCGCGTCGTCGCGGAGGAGATCGGGACGGTGCTGTCGGTCGGCGACGGGATCGCAACGGTCGGGGCGTTATCCGGGGCGGAATACGGCGAGATCCTGCTCTTTGCGGACGGGACGCGCGGCATGGTACAGAATCTGGATCGGGACTGCGTCGGCTGTATTCTTTTCGGTGACGACAGTCGCATTGAGGAGGGGAGTGCGGTGCGCCGTACCGGCAAGCGGGCGGGGATCCCCGTCGGCGAGCGTTTTTTGGGACGCGTCGTCAACGCGCTCGGTGATCCTATAGACGGAAAAGGCGAGATTGCTGAGAGCGGATATCGTCCGATCGAGGCGCCCGCGCCGTCGATCATTGACCGTCAGCCTGTCAATTGCCCTATGGAGACGGGGATCATTGCGATCGACAGTATGTTTCCCATCGGCAGAGGACAGCGTGAACTGATCATCGGCGACAGGCAGACCGGAAAAACCGCCATTGCCATCGATACCATCCTCAACCAGCGCGGGAAGAACGTCATCTGCATCTATGTCGCGATCGGGCAGAAAGCAAGTTCGGTCGCGCGTATCGTAGAGACGCTGCGCGCCAAGGGAGCGCTCGGACACTGCATCGTCGTCAATGCGTCGGCGGGTGAATCGGCTTCTCTGCAGTATATCGCTCCTTATGCAGGCTGTGCGATGGGAGAATATTTCATGGAGCGCGGACAGGACGTGCTCATCGTCTATGACGATCTCTCCAAGCACGCCGTCGCTTACCGTGCGCTCAGCCTTCTTTTAGGACGTTCCCCGGGACGCGAGGCGTATCCCGGAGATGTTTTCTATCTGCATTCCCGTCTTCTGGAACGCGCGGCGCATCTTTCGGAGGCGCGCGGCGGCGGTTCGATGACGGCACTTCCCATTGTGGAGACGCAGGCGGGCGACGTTTCGGCGTATATCCCGACCAATATCATTTCAATCACGGACGGGCAGATCTTTTTGGAGAGTTCGCTCTTCTTTGCGGGGCAGCGTCCTGCCGTCAATGTCGGACTTTCCGTCTCTCGTGTGGGCGGCGACGCGCAGACCAAGGCGATGAAGCGCGCCGCCGGCACGCTCCGCCTCGATCTGGCGCAGTACCGCGAGATCGAGGTGTTCATGCAGTTTGCGTCCGATCTGGACGAGACGACGCGGGCTCAGCTCGCTTACGGACAAGGACTCATGCGTCTGCTGCGTCAGCCGCAGTATCATCCCATGTCCCGTTCGCAGCAGGTCATTACGTTGGTTGCCGCGATGCATCACATAATGCAGAATATCCCTCGTGACGAGATCGGCGCTTTCCGCGACGAAATGCTTGCCTGGTTTGAGCATAGCGCGGCGGAACTGTGTGCTTCCATTGAGGGGACGGGGCTGCTCTCCGATGGGGACAAAGGGAAACTGGAATCGCTTGCAGAGCAATTTCTCGGTGTCTGGTCTTCGCGCAGGGAGGGAGCGTAATGCCGGGCGTCAAGGAGCTGAAGAGCCGCATGGCAAGCGTGAAAAATACGCAGAAAATCACGAACGCCATGTACCTAATAGCATCTGCGAAGATGCGCAAGGCACGCGAGGAACTGAGCCGTACGCGTCCATATTTTAATGCCGTACAGGCGGAGATCAAACGCATCTTCCGTACGGATGAGCGCGTGGAGAACAGATACTTCTATCCTCCGCAGGGCGAAAAAAAGTTGGACGGACCGGTCGGTTGTCTGGTCGTGACGGCAGACAAAGGACTTGCAGGCGCATACAACCAGAACGTTATTAAAGCGGCGCACGCGCTGTCTGTCGATCTGAACGGAAAGGCAGAATTTTTTGTCGTCGGAGAATACGGGAGACAGCACTGCCTGCGGCACGATATTCCCATCCGCCGCAGTTTTCTCTATACGGCGCAGAATCCGACCATCCACCGCGCGCGGGAGATCGCCGGCGTTTTGCTTGAGGCATACGATTCAGGAAGCCTTAAAAAAATTTTTATCATTTATACCGACCTCGGAAAAGGTATGGACGCGCAGGTGCGCATCACAAGGCTTCTTCCATTTCACCGAGCACAGTTTTCGTCTGCGGGAACGGCAAAGGAACAGGATCACACGCCCTTTGAATTTCAGCCGTCTATTGGCGAGGTTCTGGATAATATTATCCCCAGCTATCTGACGGGCTTTATTTACAGTGCGCTGGTAGACAGTTTCTGCTGTGAGCAGAACGCCCGCATGACGGCTATGGATGCGGCAAACCGAAATGCGCAGAAAATTCTCGACGAATTGCAGATGCGCTACAACCATGTGCGTCAGGGCGCGATCACGCAGGAGATCACGGAGATCTCCGCCGGTGCGCAGGCGCAGCGAAATCGGGAGGGATCATAGTGAGTATCGGACATATTGTGCGTGTTGCCGGCTCCGTCGTGGACGTTGCATTTGAAAAGGGACAGCTTCCGCGCCTGAGGGAAGCGCTCCGCGTTCAGGTAGACGGCGAAACGCGCGTCATGGAGGTCGCCCGTCACATCGAGGGCGATGCCGTCAGGTGCATCATGCTTGCGGGCAGTGAAGGGCTGCGCCGCAATATGGAAGTTGTGTCGGACGGCTGCGGGATCTGTGTCCCCGTAGGCGAAGCGACGCTCGGGAGAATGTTCAATGTTCTCGGCGAGCCGATCGACGGCAAGGGCGAAGTGAACGCGCGGGAGCGCTGGGAGATCCATCGCACCGCCCCCGCCTTTGAAGACCAGTCACCCGCCGTCGAAGTACTGGAGACGGGCATTAAGGTCATCGACCTTCTGGAACCGTACTCCAAGGGCGGAAAGATCGGACTCTTCGGCGGCGCGGGCGTCGGCAAGACGGTGCTCATTCAGGAACTCATCCATAACATTGCCGTCGAGCACGGGGGATATTCCATCTTCACGGGCGTCGGCGAGAGAAGCCGCGAAGGCAATGATTTGTGGACAGAGATGAACGAGAGCGGCGTCAGTGAAAAGACGGCGCTCGTGTTCGGGCAGATGAACGAGGCACCCGGCGTGAGAATGCGCGTTGCGCTCACGGGACTGACGATGGCGGAGTACTTCCGCGACCGCGAGAACAAGGACGTGCTGTTGTTCATCGATAATATCTTCCGCTTTGTGCAGGCGGGCAGCGAGGTCTCTACGCTCCTGGGGCGCATGCCCTCGGCGGTCGGCTATCAGCCCACGCTTGCGCAGGAGATGGGCGCTTTGCAGGAGCGCATTGCTTCTACGCGCAGCGGCTCCGTCACCAGCGTGCAGGCGGTCTACGTCCCTGCGGACGATCTGACCGACCCCGCGCCCGCAACGACATTTTCTCACCTCGATGCAACGACGGTGCTTTCCCGCCGCATCGCCGAGCAGGGCATCTATCCTTCCGTCGACCCGCTGGAGTCCACGTCGCGCATCCTCGAGGCGGACGTCGTGGGGCAGGAGCACTACAATGTCGCCCGCAGCGTACAGGAGACGCTTCAAAAGTACAGGGAACTCCAGGACATCATCGCGATCCTCGGCATGGACGAGCTCAGCGAGGCGGACAAGACCGTCGTCTATCGCGCGAGAAAGGTGCAGCGCTTTTTGTCCCAGCCCATGTTCGTGGCGGAAAAATTCACGGGCGTGCCGGGTGTGTATGTCCCCATCAGGGAGACGCTGCGCGGTTTTAAGGCGATCGTCTCGGGTGAAACGGACGATCTGCCCGAAGCGGCGTTCTTCAACGTCGGCACGCTGGATGACGTGTACGCCAAGGCAAAGCGTATCAAGGAAGGCGCGGTATGAATTTTCCTCTGCATGTTCTGGCGGCGGACAGTCCTTTCTATGAGGGAGACTGCGTATCTCTCGTGATTCCTACACTGGACGGGCAGTATGGCGTTCAGGCGGGACACTCGAATACCATCTGTGCCATCGTCCCGGGGATACTCACCTATCGTACGCCTGACGGCGAGACGCATCCCGCTGCCGTTGCTGCGGGCATCATGAAGATCGAAAACGGGGAAGTCCTTGTACTGGTGGATTCCGCGCTCCGCCCCGAAGAGGTAGACGAAGTGCGTCAGCGCCGCGCCGCCGATGAGGCGAAGGAGGCGTTATTGCAAAAGCGAAGTATCGAGGAGCATCATGCGGCACAGGCGCGGCTCGCGCGTGCCCTGGCAAGGCTCAACGTCAAACACAAGTACGGCAGATGATTGCCAGACCTCATTGCGCGGCGCGCCATCCGGCGCGCCGCGCAGTATTTTTGATGTACCGATGAGTAAGAAATATGTCTGATTTTGCAGGCAATTTATGGACAAATCTTGCAAATATACGGACAATATGCTATAATCGGGGCAGAAAAAGCCATCCGATCGAGGGAGTTTATGTTTGAGATCAAAGAGAATATGCTGCAGATTTCCCGCAACGGGGAGACGGTCGTCATCTGTGCGCAGGGGCGGGACGCACTCCGCGTGCGCGCGACGATGAACTGCGCCTTTGACGCGCGGGATTGGGCGCTCGAGGACGCCGCAGCCGGCAATGCCGACATTCGACTTGAAGGAGATAGCGCGGTCATCACGAACGGCGCGATTTCCGCGCGCGTCGACCGACTCGGCAAGATCAGATTCTACAGGAGTGGTGTTCAGATTTTGGAGGAGTACTATCGTTGCTACGAGTACGACATGCCGCACACGCCGTCGCTGCGCATCGTAGCGCGTGAGTACAAGCCCATCCGCGGCGGCGACTATGAATGCACGCTTCGCTTTGAGGCGCAGAGGGAAAAATTGTACGGCATGGGACAGTATCAGCAGGACTGCCTGGATTTGAAGGGCTGCACGCTGGAGCTTGCTCAGCGCAATTCGCAGGCGAGCGTGCCTTTTCTTCTCTCCTCGCTCGGCTACGGGTTCTTGTTCAATCAGCCCGCCGTCGGAAAGGCGACCTTCGCCAAGAACGTCACCGAATGGCACGTTGAGAGCGTGCGCCAGCTCGATTACTGGATCACCGTCGGCACGCCGAAGCAGATCCTCGCGAACTACACCGCGCTTGCGGGGCGCGCGCCCGAATTTCCCGAAAACGCGCTGGGACTCTGGCAGTGCAAGCTCCGCTACCGTACGCAGGAGGAGGTGCTCTCCGTCGCGCGCGAGTATCACCGCAGGGGCATTCCTCTCGACGTCATCGTCATCGATTTCTTCCATTGGACGAGGCAGGGGGAGTGGAAGTTTGATCCCGTCTACTGGCCCGACCCCGCCGCGATGGTGCGCGAGCTTAAATCCTACGGCATCCGCTGCATGATCTCCGTGTGGCCGACCGTCGACAAAAAGAGCGAAAATTTTGCCGAGATGCGCCAAAAGGGGCTGCTCATCCGTCCCGAGCGGGGCAGTCAGTGCTTTGACTTTTTGGGCGATTCTTACCTCTACGACGCGACCAATCCCGCCGCGCAGGCGTATCTTTGGGACAAGTGCCGGAAAAATTACTTCGAGGACGGCATCGATATGTTCTGGCTGGACGAAGCGGAGCCGGAGTACACGGCGTACGATTTCGATAACTACCGCTACTATCTCGGCACCGATCTGCAGGTGGGCAACGTCTATCCCGTCATGCATGCCAAAGCGTTCTGGGACGGGCAGACGGCGGCGGGGCAGAAGGACATCTGCAACCTCATCCGCTGCGCCTGGGCGGGCAGTCAGAAATACGGCGTCGTGCTGTGGTCGGGCGACATCATCGGCAATTTCGAGACGCTGCGCGACCAGTTCACCGCGGGACTGAACGTCTCGCTCGCGGGCATCCCCTGGTGGACGACGGACATCGGCGGCTTCTTTGTGGACGTCACCGCGCCCGGGCACAAGGAGCTGCTCATCCGCTGGTTCGAGTGGGCGACCTTCTGTCCCGTCCTTCGCCTGCACGGTGACAAGGGGCCGTGCGAGAGCGCGCCGTTGGACGATCGGGATTGGGGCGGCGGATTCTGCCATACGGGGCGGGACAATGAGCTGTGGAGCTACGGTGAGGACGTGTATGAGATCTTAAAACACTACGTCGCCGTCCGCGAACAGATGAAGCCCTACTTGAAGGAGGTCATGCGCGAAGCGAGCGAGAACGGCTCACCCGTCATGCGCGCTATGTTCTACGAGTTCCCGGACGATCCTATGTGCTGGGAGGCGGACGAGCAGTACATGTTCGGCAGCCGCTACCTTGTCGCGCCGGTGCTGTACGCAGGCGTGGCGGAGCGGGACGTCTATCTGCCTGCGGGCAAGTGGAAAAACATCGCAACGGGCGAGCAGCTTGCGGGCGGGCAGAAGGTAACGGTTGCCGCGCCGCTCGAGGTCATTCCCGTGTTTGAAAAACTGTAAACGCCAAAGAAGTCGGGAGGGGAGCCATGGAGGAGCGCACAAAAGAAAAGAGTCTGCCGCGGCTCAATCTGCGCCCGTTTCTCGTGCTCGCTGTGGGACTTATCTGCGGGATCTATCTGTGTTATCGGGCATCTGCGGGGCTGCGCCCCGCAGATGCCCTTGTCTTTGCACTGTTTTTGCTGCTGCTTGCGCCGCCTTTCGCATGGCGGCGGCTCCTGGCGATCGTCGTCCTGTTCGCTGTCGCCGCAGGGGTGGGTGCGGGGCTGTTTTCTCTCTCCTGTGCCAACTTTACGTCGGGCGCTGCGGAGGGAGAGTACGCCGTGACGGGCACGGTACAAACGGTCTCCGTCTACAACGGCTATAGTGTGGCGACGCTCTCCGACCTCTCCTTTGACGACGCTTCTCAGGGCGGCAGTATGCGCGTAACGCTCCCCTCGGAGGCCGTGCGCCCGGGAGACGTGGTCGCATTTTCGGCGAACGTATCCAGAAATCCGTTACCATCGGCGGGAGGAAGGGCGTCCGATCTCGCCGCCGATCTGCGCTATACCGCCGCGCCTGCCGCATGCACGGTCACGGGAAGATCGGGCAATATGTTTCTTCGTGCCAATGCGGCGCTCTATGACGTTTTGCACACGGAGATGGACCGCGACTGCGCGGGCATCGCCTATGCGCTGCTGACGGGCAACTCCGCGGGTATCGACGGAGGACTTCTGGACGAGACGCGCACGGGCGGCATCGCGCATGTGTTCGCAGTCTCGGGCCTGCATATCGGCATCCTGTACGGTGCCGTAACCCTTTGCCTGCGCCCGCTCCTGCGGCGGTGGTCTTTTGTCCCCGCGCTCTGCCTGGCGGCGGGGTACTGCGCGCTGTGTGCGTTCACGGTGTCCAGCGTGCGCGCCCTCATCATGTGTGCCGTCGCGGGCGTCATGCGTTTTCGCGGCGCGAAGTACGACCTTTTGTCCTCATTGAGCTTTTCTGCCGTGCTCACGCTGCTTATTTCTCCCGCCAAACTGCTTTCTGTCAGCTTTCAGCTCTCTTACGGCGCGGTCGCGGGACTGGCGCTCTTCTCCGGCTCCTTTTCGCGCGGGCTGAAAAAACTGCACGTCGGGCGCATCTTCTTCCCCGCGCGGCTGGCGGATGCGCTCGCCTCGAGCGCTGCGGTGCAGATCTTTACATTTCCCCTGATGATGGAAGCGTTCGGCTATTTCTCCGTCTGGGGGACACTGCTCAATCTCATCGTCATTCCCGCGTTGCCCGTTCTGTTCCTGCCTCTTATTGTCTGTGGCTTTTTGTCCGCGATCTTTCCCGCCGCAGGACCCGTTTTGCTGGCGCTGCCCGAGGGGCTGCTGTCCGCCTTTTTACTTCTCTTTTCTGCGGCGGACTTTTCCGCCGTCCTCGCGGGTTTTGCGCTCGGCGCGGGCAGTATCGTCTGGTTTGCGGGCATGGTCACGCTGAGCGGAAGGGTGCGCCTTTCCGCGCTCGTGCGCGGACTGCTCTGCGCGGCGCTTGCGGCGTCCTTCGCACTTGCCGTGTGCGTGGAGAATATCGTCTTTTCCGGCTGCCGCATCGACGTCACGGGCTACTCGGGCGGCGACTGCGCCCTCGTGCGCGACGGCGAGCACGCGGTGCTCCTCGTGGACGGCGACGTCTCGCTCGCGACCTGTGAGGACTTCCTCGATCGCACTTACGGCGGGCAGCTGGACGCGGTCATCGTCCTCTCCTCGGACGGGGCGAGCGCCGTCAACGTCGCGGCGTTCCTGCCCGCGGACGTTATCTATACCTGCGGGGACGTGGAGACGGGTTTGCAGGAGACACATGTTGTGTGTGCCGACCGCGTAGAGCTGGGCGGCATGACGTTCACCTATGCAGGCGCGGACAGGCTTGTCCTCACGGCGGAGGGGGTCGCCGTGGAATTCTCCTTTGAGGGCGACGCGGCATATTTTGCCGATTTATCCGTCGTATCGGGCGAAACCCGCTTGAAATACCTGCTCAAAGATGGTATAATCGAGGTACTATGAAGTTTGTAGAACTTGCGAAATCACTCAAAGAAGGGGTCGCGCCCGTCTATCTCATCGAGGGGGAGGAGGCGTACTTCCGCGATCACGCCGTGGAGAGCATCCGCGCCGCGTGTCATATCGCCAATTCTTCTCTCAACGACGTGCGCTATGAAGGGGACGCGCTCAAGGGGGATATTCCTTCGCTCGTGCGTGCGCTAGAGACGCTGCCCTTCTTTGATGACAAGCGGTTGGTGCGTGTGTATGAATTTTATCCGACGGAAAGGGAGTGGGAGACGTATTTTAAGGAATATAGTGCCTCGCCCAATCCTTCGACCGTCTTTCTCATCGTCAACGCGGGCAATAAGGCGGGCGCCGCCGACCTCAGGAAAAAGGCGGGCGTGACCTATGTGAACTGCGGTCGTGAGGACGAGGAAATGCTCGCGCGCTGGGTGTTTGGCACGGCGAAACGAAAGGGGCTTGTCATGGATGCGGATGCCGCGTCCCTTATGGTGCGCTTCTGTAATCGGGACGCCGCGCGCATGAAGAAGGAGACGGAAAAACTTGCGCTCATGTTCGGCGAAGGGGCGCATATCGGACGGGACTCGGTGGAAACATACGTCGCCAAGGATACGGAATATAAGATCTACGAACTGACCCGGGCGGCTTCGGGGAGAAACTATGCCCGCTTCATGGAGATCCTTGACGATCTTCTGCAAAAGGGGTACGACGAGCATGCCTGTCTTTCGGCGCTCACGGGTCATTTCCGTACCCTGTATGAAGTTTCCCTGTCCTCTGCCCCCGACGGCGAACTTGCCAAATCGCTTGGCGTCAGGCCGTATGCCGTGCAGAAGAACAGGCAGACGGCGGCGCGGCTGGGGCGGGAGCGCGTGCGGGCGCTGTATGAGCGGCTCTACTCGCTCTCTTCGGGCGCAAAGAGCGGGAAATATGCCAAAACAGGCGCGCTTTTTGATGCGATCGCAAAAATATTTTATGACTAAGGCGTTTTTTTCCGGGAAACGCGTTGCATTTTTCGCGAAAAACAGTATAATAGGGAAGAAAGGGGTCGCTGCCGCGTGCGGCGGAAAGGAGGGAAGAGCAGATGCGTACACCTCAGCAGGTTTGGGAGGGCGTCTGCGGCGTCTTTGAAAACTTTGCAAATAATTGGATCATCGTGATTGAAGCGATCTTTTTATTTCTGCTTATCTACTTTGTTCTTAAGACGCTGTACGAGAATAACGCAAAAAAGCTGATCGTGGTCTATGTGCTGCTGCTTGTCTGCACGGGTGTGATCACGCTATTTTCCGAGCATCTCACTGCAGAGCTGTTCTATATCTTCATTATGTTGATGTCGCTGTTCTTTCTGCTTCTGTTCAGCGTGGAGATCAAGCGCATCGTCTGGAATGTTGCGGGCAAACGCGTGCATCCGGTCCAGGGGGCGCAGGCGGCAAAGAACAATGCAGTCAGTGCGCGTGCGGACGAGTATATTTCGGGCATTGTCAAGGCGGTGCAGAGCCTCTCCAAGAGCAATACGGGCGCGCTTATCGTGCTCTCCAACGGCAATCTGCCCAAGGAGATCATCGACAGCGGCGTCACGCTCAACGCCAACATCTCCAATCAGCTCATCGAGGGCATTTTTATTCCCAAAGCGCCCCTGCATGACGGCGCCATGGTCATCTATGGGGACAAGATCCAGGCGGCGGGATGCTTCCTGCCGCTCACGCAGAAGGATTTCCCCAAGGACTACGGCACCCGCCACCGCGCGGGCATCGGCGTGACCGAGGTGGCGGATGTCTCCACGATCATTGTCTCCGAGGAAACGGGTATCGTCTCCTACGTCAAGCGCGGCGAGATCACCCGCTACGTCGATTCGGAGAGCTTGAAGAAATATCTTAAAGACTATTACTGGAAGGAATTCAACAGCGGGGCAAAAAAAGCGTAAGGGCGTTGTGCGTGGATCTTTTGGACCGATCCGCGGCGTTCTTGCCAGACCGTGTTTTGTGATTAGGAGGGCATTTTTGTGAAATTCTGGTCTTTTCTCGGCAAACTGTTCACTCATAACGTTCCGCTCAAACTGCTTGCCGCCGTGCTTGCTGTTGCTGCCGTCATTGTCATCAACGCTATATGAAATCATGTCTGCGTATTCCGCGCATTCTTTTGCCGCGGGAGGGATTTGAAACATGGGCGGTCATCGCCTGCGATCAGTTTACGTCTGATCGCGAATACTGGAAACGCGTAGAGCGCTGCGTCGGGGACGCGCCCTCTACGCTCAACTTTATTCTTCCGGAAATCTTTTTGGACGATGACGGTGAAGAATATGCCGAGCGCGCGCGCACCGCGATGTATTCCGCATTGGAAAGCGACGTGCTCTCTAAATTGACGCGCGGGCTTGTCTTCACCGAGCGTACGACGCGTTCGGGGATCCGCCGCGGAATCGTTGTGTGTATCGATCTGGAAGCGTTCAGCGCCGAGGAAGGCGTGTCTGCGCCCATTCGTGCTTCCGAGCGCGTGATTCCCGATCGGCTTGCACTTCGAGTTGCCGTCCGTCAGACAACGCCGCTCGAATTTCCGCACACGATGGTCTTTTACCGCGATAAAAAGGACAGGGCCGTCAAAAGCCTGTTGCGTGAAGAGCTGGAAAAGCTGTATGATTTTGATCTCATGGAGGGCGGCGGGCATCTGACGGGGTGGTTTGTTCCTGACTATATTGCTTCGGACGTTGTCAACATGCTGCACACAAAGGGAGATCCGATGTTTGCGGTCGCGGACGGAAATCATGCCGTGGCTGCGGCGAAGCAGTACTGGGAAGAACTCAAAAAGACGCTCCGCCAAGAGGAGCTTGGGAGTCATCCCGCGCGCTTCACGCTCGTCGAGATGGTCAACATCTGCGATCCCGCCGTCGTATTTCATCCCATCCACCGCCTTGTGAAGGACGTGGAGACGGAGGCGTTCTGCGACTTCGTCATGCGCAACGTCAAGTGCAAGCGGGAGGGCAATGTCATAACGGGATTGCCTGCGGGCATCGAGGGCGTGCGCATTGCCGACGAGTTGTGTGAGAAGTTTGTCCGCGTCAACGGCGGACGCATTGATTATATTCACGGCGCAAAGCGGCTGCAGGCGTGCGCCATGGAAGAAGATTGTGCCGGGATTCTGCTGACTGCGATGGAAAAAGACGATTTCTTCCCCGCACTGAAAGACGGAGCTTTGCTCCCCAAAAAGGCATTTTCGCTCGGTCTGAGCAAGGAAAAGAGATATTATCTGGAAGGCAGAGAGATCAGCTATGATTAAGGTATGTAAATTCGGCGGTACGTCCATGGCGGACGGCATCACGATGCTCCGCGTCAAGAGCATCATTGAAAGCGATCCTACACGTCGTTATGTGGTCGTTTCTGCGCCGGGGAAGCGGTTCGGCGGAGATATCAAGGTCACCGATCTTTTATATGAAACGTACGATAACGTCGTCGTCAGCGGCGAGACGGGCGCCGCGTTTGAAAAGATCTGCGAACGCTTCCGCGGCATTGTGTCCGAGCTGAAACTGGATCTGGACATTGACAGGATTCTTGCGGAGACGGGCGAAGCGATCGTCAAAGAAGCGTCACCCGATTTCTGCGCGTCTCGCGGCGAGTATCTCTCGGGGCGAGTCATGGCGGCGCTTTTGGATGTTCCGTTTATCGATGCACGCGACGTTGTCAAATTCGGTCCCGACGGCAAGCTGGACAACGCGCGTACCTATGCGTTGCTCGCGGAGGCGCTCAAGGGCAAGAAACGTGCGCTCGTCACGGGCTTCTACGGAGAGGACGCAAACGGCAGGGTCAAGACCTTCTCCCGCGGCGGCAGCGACATTTCGGGCGCGATCGTCGCGCGGGCGGCGGGGGCGGACCTGTATGAAAACTGGACGGACGTCAGCGGCTTTTTGGCGTGCGATCCCCGCATCGTGGAAAATCCCGTGCCTATCCGCTCCCTCTCCTATAAGGAGCTGCGCGAGCTCTCCTATATGGGCGCGAATGTGCTGCACAGCGAGTCCATTTTTCCCGTGCGCGAAGCTGATATTCCCATCCGTATCAAGAATACTTTTCGCCCTGAGGATAAGGGCACGGATATTCTGCCCACTTCTCGCTATACATACAGCGGAAGGCGGGTTACAGGCATTGCGGGTAAAAAGAATTTTACCGTTATCTTTTTGGAAAAGTCACTCATGAACGAGGAGATCGGGTTCACCTACCGTACGCTCGCTGTCTTTATGAAGCACGGCATCTCCTTCGAGCATATTCCCACGGGCATCGACACCATGTCCTTTGTCATCGACAGCGCCGCGCTCAAGGGCGGACTGCTGGAAGAGGTGTGCGACGAGATCAAAGAGGCGGTCAGGCCGGACAGCCTGCGAGTCATCAACGATATCGCGCTCATTGCGGTCGTCGGTCACGGCATGACGCGCAGCGTCGGCGTCAGCGCCCGCCTGTTTGAGGCGATCGCGCGCGCAGGGGTGAACGTCAGAATGATCGACCAGGGCTCCTCCGAGCTGAACATCATCGTCGGCGTGGACAACGAAAATTACGAGCGCACCTTAAAGGCGGTCTACGAAGAGTTTTTTGATTGATTTGAATAAATGAAGTGCACATGCGCCGCGGGACAGTTGTCCCGCGGCGCAAACAATAGAAAAACGGCATTGTTCTTGCATATTTTGCCTGTTTATGCGCCGCCGCGCAACTGCGCGGCGGCGCATTCGTTCAAGGCGCGCCGCAAAGGACGCGTTACAGGGTTCGGTTTTTGCAAAAGTCTTTTCTGCGGGTACTTGCAAACTCTCTGTAAGTGTGTTATAGTGAGTATGGCACAAAACGAAATTGTCCAAGTAATGGATACGAATTTTTACGACAAAGATGAAAGATAGGCTCTTTATCGGTAGCTTTGATTTTGATGAGAAAGGAGTTATATTATGAATGACAAATCACCGATTTCCGCTTCCGCGCCCTATTGTTTGGCTTCTACCATATGTGCGATTTTTGTTAGTTGCCTATTGTGCTGCATCGGCTTTTTTCTGGCGTGGGAGAACTGGCTTTACTTTTTGTTCATCATACCCGTATATGTTATTCTCTATTATGTGATTGAAATAGTTTTCATGTTGCGACTGGGCGCTATGAGACAGCGCAAGCAATACAAAAAAATGCTTTCCTCAGTTGAAAGACTTTCAAAATGGATACCGATTGGCAAACAAAATAGCTATCTTCATTCAGTGGCCGCCTTTGCTTATTTTATGACGGAAGATGACGAGGCGATGTTACAAGAGCTTGCGCTTATCGTTGATCGGCGCTGGGCATTAACCCGCCATTTTTATCAAGCGCTGTATTTTGTGATTCATGGAGATGAATCGGCCGCCAGAGAATGCATTACACAATTTCTTGCATTGCCTGCCAAGGGAGAAAATTTACTTCGCGCAAGGCAGCAAATGGAGCTTTTGTTGAAGATCATTGACCCCGCGGAACAAGAACGAAGGAGTGAAAACATTCGGGCATGTCTTGCAATTACAAACAATGATCGCATCAAAAAGTTCTTGCTTGAACAAGAATCAAAAGGGTAAAACAAAGCGATCTTCCCGGTTATCAAAGGACGCCTTAAAGAGAAATCCTGCAAACAGTACGAAAAAAGCTCCCCGTCGGGGAGCTTTTGGTTTGCAATGGGTTGCCTTAGTCAGCCTTGAAGGGCAGGAGCGCCGCAATGCGCGCGCGCTTGATGGCAACGGCGAGCTCGCGCTGGTGCTTTGCGCACGTTCCGGTCATGCGGCGGGGCAGGATCTTGCCGCCCTCGCTGATGAACTTGCGGAGCTTATTTGTCTCCTTATAGTCGATCGTGCTCTTTTCCTGGCAGAAGAGGCAGACCTTCTTATAGTTCTGACGCTTATAGTTTTTCTTGGCGGGACGCTCGCGGACTTCGCGTGCAGCGGGCGCTGCTTCGCGGACCTCGGGGGCTGCGGTTTCTGCAGCAGCGGTCTCCGTCACAACCGTATTCTCTTCCATCTCGATTCTCCTTATAAAATTTCAGCCCGATCAGAAGGGGATGTCCCCGTCGTCGTCAAAGGCTTCGAGCGCGGGTTTCCTTTTGGAAGCCGCGCCCTGAGGGTTCGCAGCAGGTGCATCATAAAAGTCATCCCCGCTTTGCTGCTTGGGGGTAAGGAATTCCACGTCCTGTGCAACGACGTCGACCGACGTGCGGCGTACACCGTCGTTACCCTCGTACTGGCGGATCTGAAGATCCCCGTAGACGGCGATCTTGTGACCCTTTTTGGTGTAGCGCGCGACGGTCTCGCCGAGGCGGCGCCATGCCGTTACGTTGTAAAAATCCGTCTGGCGTTCTTCCTGTCCGGAATAACGGTTGACTGCGACGCCGAAGCGGCATACGGAGACGCCGCCTGCTGTCTCGGTAAGCTCCGGATCGCGCGTCAGATTTCCGATCAATAACACCTTCGTCATCTTACTTTTCCTCGATTTTCGTGATCATGCGTCTTAAAACGTCGTCGGAAATACCGGCAACGCGGTCAAGTTCCTTCACCGCAGCGCCGTCCGCATGGAACGTCATAAGTGCGTAGAAGGCATCCGTCTTGAACGCGATGGGATACTGCGTCTTCTTGACGCCCCACTTATCCAGCGCTTCCACGGAGCCGCCCATCGTCGTGACGATATCGGCGTACTTCTTGAGTTCCGCCTCTCTCGCCTCTTCTTCCATGTCGCTGCGAAGAAGAATGAGCATCTCGTACTTCTGCATTTTTGTTTCACCTCCCGGTCTTATTCGGCATATCTTCCCGATATGCAAGGTAAAAAGCGGACGATTTTCGTCCGCTTTTGTATTGTACAATATTTTCGCGCGCAAGTCAACGGATTTTTCACGTCTGCGCGCTACTTTTTAGGCGATTTTGCGCTTTTTTGCTGCGGCGTCCGAGCTGTATTCTCGCTGTCTCTGCCGTTAAGAAAGCGAAGCCAGCAGCAGCTTCGTGTAGCCGAGCAGCCCTTCGAGCGTGAACTCGTTGAGGTTGCTGTAGATTGCGTTGTCTGCGGTATACGCCTCGGGCAGGGCGGCGTAGGGATTTTCGTCGATGACGCCGTGCAGGTACAGTTCCCATAGGGGCGTTGCGTGCAGGGCGTTGTCTGCGGCGGAAACGGCTCCGTCAATTGCGGAAAGAGGGGCGTCTGCCTCTTCTCCGAGGAGCAGATACCACGTTCCCGTCAGACAGCGTTCGACCTCGGCGGTGTGCCTTTTGCCGTCCTGCGTCCAGGTCGCGATCAGTCTGCCGTTTTCTTCGGAGACGCTCAGATCGTCTGCCGTGAGCAGCGCGGGGCGCAGCGTTTCTTGCGCGCCCGTCGCGGGATCCGCCGCGGGGTCGTAGGAAGAGATGATTTCCGCATACCCGCGCCCGCCGTTCATCGCGGGGGCGCAGTAGCTGTACATGACGTCGCCGAATACGTCGGAAACGGTCAGCGCGGCGATGCGCCCGGGCAATTCTCCGAAGGACGCGCCCTCCAGCGCACGCAGGACACGGTCCTGCTCTAAAGCTTCTTTGCCGAGGAGGTCGGCAAGGGGAAGCCCCGCGACTGCATCCGTCCATTCGGAGAGCGGGGCGTCCGAAAGCGCTTCGGGCAGCGTGTCTGCGGGACAAAGTTCGCTTACGCTGATCGCGCCGAACGTCTCGTTCGAGAGATTTTCAAGTGCGGTGTCTTGCACGGGGGCAAGCAGCGCGCTTTCGGGCAGGACCTGCGCAAGCGTGAGCGTGCCGAGCGCCGCGGGAAGGGTGCAGAGCGGTTCTTCGGAGAGAGCGGAGAGAAACACCGTATCTGTCGCCGCACCGACGGGCAGGTCGGAAAGCGCTGTCTGTGTTCCCCCGTAATCGATGGTCACGCCGTCGTAGATGGAGTTGTCGGCAAGATCGCCCAGCGTTCGTTTTTCATATGCGATTCCCGTAACGGGGTCGGAGAGCATGCGCACTGCGCCGTTTTCGATGACGTATTGCTCGCCTTCCCTGCCGTAGGCGAGAAAGCGCAGCGTCTCGTTGGAGGCGGCGGTCACGCCGAACGCCGTTTCCACATACAGTTCCTGCAAGAGGGCGGTCGCGCCCGCGGTGAGGTCGCCCACCGTCGTCGCGGTCTTGCCCGCGTTCATGACGATCTTACCGTTGATGACAGTATAATCCTCACCGGCTCGTCCGTAACATAACTCGATGAGAATGGGGTCGGAGAGAGAGGTGATATCCAGCGCAGTTCCCAGTTCCGCATCCTTGATACTTTCCTGCATGAGTGTGCCGAGACTTCCAAGCGGTGTGGAGAGCAGCGTGTCGCTGTCTATGCGCACACCCAGCTGCGAAAACTGTGTGCTCATCGTTTCGGCGATCTCGCCCACGGCCGGAGAGTACTTGGAGAGGATCTTGAGGCTGACGCTGTCCGGATCGGAGAGTGCCTTGAGGTCGGCGAGTACCTCGTCCATGACTTCGAGTGCGGGACGGTCGAGGTATTCCTCTGTAAGGATGCCTTCGGCATCTATTCCGAGCGCGGCGAGAGCATTGCGGGCAGAGCCGCCCAGCATGCTCGCCAGGACGATTGCGACGACGGCAAGTGCAAGCAAAATGCCCAGCGCAAAGGAGAGCAGATACCATGCAAGCTGCCTGCGCGGCGTTTTTTCCCTGTGTTTTTCGGGGCGTTTGGGTTTTTCAGGGTGCGGGGAAGGCTGTTTTGCTTGCGTCGGAAGTTCCCATGCCGGTGCGGACGGACGGCGCACATGATCGGATTGCTGCATATTGTCTCCTTCTCAGCCTCTGACGATGAGGAAGGTGCCTTCCCCGTAAAAATCATATTCTTCGACGTCCTCGGCAAGAAACGCCTCGCCCTCAGAAAAGGGCAGTTCGCCGCGCTTGTACTTGAAGTGTCCGCTGCCCTTTATGATGAGGATATGCTCGTCACTTGCAGCAAAGCGCTTGAATCTGCCGCCGCTTTCCACGAGCGTAGCGTTGCCCAGCGTGCGCACGGAACAGCTCTGTACCGTTCTCGGAGCGGAGAAATCGTCAAAGCTCGTGGGGAAAGGGAAGTTTTCCGTCAATTTACTCAGTTTCATGTGTTCCATTATATAAGCACGGCATAAAAAAAGCAAGTAAATCCCGCCGTCCGTTGCGGGAAATTCGTGTGGGATCGCGGTGAAAAACGCCGCGGCCCCGGCCGGGGGGGGGTGGGGGGGCGGGGGCACGGGGGGCGGGGTGGGGGGGGGGGGGGGGGGGGG
>ERZ1090879.380-NODE-380-length-28457-cov-5.671044_pt1 | contig 28457 bp, 29 predicted proteins | sample MGYA00478472_ERZ1090879 | MGnify/ENA primary metagenome ERZ1090879 (study PRJEB33644, sample SAMEA5815723) | chicken gut metagenome | biome: Chicken; feature: Gastrointestinal Tract; material: Caecum | place: Ireland | collected 2019-01-01 | study: A study of the... | reverse complement strand
CTGCTGGTGCCGGATTATATGGAAGATGCCGCCAGGCAGCTGGTGCAGGGAATCCAGGCGGGTATCGGCGCCGTTTCCAGCGTAGATGAAAAAGACGTGGACTTTACCATGGTGATCGAAACGCTGCCGGAAAGCGAACTGAAATCGCGTGTTGCCGCTTATGATTACGACATCGCACTCTACCCGTATGAGGCGAGCTCCACAAGCCCCGTTACGTTTTTGCAGACTTTTGCGAATGTTTCTTACGCTTATATAGACACCACCGGCTATAACGACGTGCTTGCAGACGCGGCGTCTGCCGACGCGGCAGATCTTGCCGATGCGTGCCGTGAATGTGAAGCAGAACTTTATCAGAATTACAGTTTTCTGCCGGTATTTTATGAATCCTGCTACTATGCTGAGGCAAAAGGCGTCAGCGGCGTCCAGTTTCACCCGGGTTCAGGGAGGGTATCTTTTATAAATGCAACAAGAACTTGATTCCTTGGGCAAAATAAAACGGTTTCCCCTGCCGGCAAAGATGCTTTGCTGGGCGCTTTGCGCGGCGTGCATGGCGGTGATCTTCTGGTTTTCTTCCCGCACGGCGGCGGAATCCTCCGCGCAGAGCGATATCTTTCTTGCCTTTTTTCAAAAGCTGTTCGGCGACGGGTTTCTAACCGATTTTATTGTAAGAAAAAGCGCGCATTTTGCGGAATTCGCCGGGCTTGGTTTCTTATTTGCGCTGGCGTTTTACATACAATGCGGAAAAACAAAAACGCCCTTTGCCGTTTTGTGCGCATCCGCTTATGCCGTAACGGACGAGATACACCAGATCTTCGTTGCCGGCAGAGCCTGCAAAATTCAGGACTGGGCAATCGACACTGCCGGTGCGCTGCTTGGCGCACTGATCCTGTTTGCCCTGCTGTCTGTAATAAGCAAAGCAAAAAAGAAAAAGGCTGCGCAAATTAAGAATTGACAGAGCAGTCATTGCGTTTATAATAATATTGATTATAAGAAATACTAAGGAGGTACGTATGATGAATGTACTTATTTATGAGAGCGAAGAGCAGATTGGAATTGCCGCGGGCAACTACATGTGCGGCCAGGTTTTGCAGAAGCCGAACAGTATTTTGGGGCTTGCAACAGGTTCCACACCGCTTAAGCCGTACAGCCAGATGATAGAATTATACAAAAAAGGCGTTGTTGATTTTTCCAAGGTAACCACTTTTAATCTGGACGAATATGTAAATCTGGATGTAAATGACAAGAATTCCTATCACAACTTTATGCATGAAAATCTTTTTGACCATATCAACATTCCCGAAGAAAACATCAACTTTCTGGACGGCAATGCCGAAGATCCGGAGGAGGAATGCCGCAGGTATGAAGAAAAGATCAAAGCCGCGGGCGGAATAGATATACAGCTTTTGGGCATAGGCTCAAACGGCCACATCGCATTCAACGAGCCGGCAGACTGTTTTCAGCGCTGGAGCCATGTGGTAACGCTGAAAGAGAGCACGGTTAAAGACAACAGCAGATTTTTCAAATCTATAGACGAAGTGCCCACCCAGGCAGTTACGATGGGAATCGGCTCCATCATGCAGGCGAAAAAAATCCTGATTATCGCAATCGGCGAAAACAAGGCAAAGGCGATCAAACAGCTGATCGACGGCAATGTAACACCGATGTGCCCGGCATCCGTGCTTCAGTTCCACACAGACGTTACGCTGATGCTGGACAAGGCTGCCGCATCCCTGATCTGACACACAAGCGGATGAGGTGAGATTGAAATGAGCAAAGGTAAAAAAGCGGCAACAGCCGCGGTAATTATACTCTTAGCCGCCGTTATTGCGGTGGCGGCGTGGCACTATTTCGGAAACGCAGGCAAAAGCGCGGAATCGGAGAGCGAGACCGTGAGCGAGAGCATTTCCGACACACAGACAAAAACGCCGTCCGTTTTCGAAAGCGAAACGCAAACCACAAGCGAAAGCACCACGCAAAGCACCACAGCCGGAACAACAAGAAAAGATACAACCGTGCAGGTTACGGGATACATGCTGCCGCTCACCGTTAGAGAGGCAATGGACGCCCTGCAGATGCACTACGGCAGTGCGTATGAGATCAACAGCACCGTTGAGGAAAACGGCCTGAATTATTTTTCCGTAAACCTGAACGGCGAAAGATTTGCGTCCGTAGCGGTAGATCTTGTAACCGGGCGCGCAGAGGAGACCATAAGAGAAACCGGCGAGAAAACGGATTTTTCGCTTGTTTAAGCGTGTTAAGGAGATAAGAAAATGGCTGAACAAAAGGAAAAATTTTATATTACCACACCGATCTACTATCCCTCCGGCAACCCGCATATCGGGCACTGCTACACAACGGTTGCCTGTGATTCCATTGCCAGATATAAAAGGCTGCAGGGCAAAGACGTAATGTTTCTGACCGGAACGGATGAGCACGGCCTGAAAATAGAGCAGAAAGCAGCGGAAAAAGGCATTACTCCAAAAGAATACGTGGATGAAAAGGTTGCCAAATTCAAAGAGCTTTGGAACTATATGAACATCAGTTATGACCGATATATCCGCACAACCGACGATTACCACATTGAAACGGTGCAGAAGATCTTTAAGGAGCTGTATGACAGGGGCTATATCTACAAGGGCAAATATACCGGCAAATACTGCACGCCGTGTGAGAGTTTCTGGACGGAGAGCCAGCTTGTAGACGGCAAATGCCCCGAATGCGGAAGAGATGTGGTTGACGCATCCGAAGAGGCGTATTTCTTTAAAATGGCGCCGTTTGCGGACAGAATTGAAAAATTGCTGACCGAAACCGATTATTTGCAGCCGAAAACCAGAGCGGTGGAACTGGTAAACAATTTCATCAAACCGGGTCTGGAGGATCTTTGCGTTTCCAGAACGTCTTTTACATGGGGAATACCCGTTACGTTTGATGAAAAACACGTGGTTTACGTTTGGATAGACGCACTTTCCAACTATATCAGCGCGCTCGGCTACGAAAATGAAAAATACAACGATTTCAGCAAATACTGGCCTGCCGATGTGCACATGGTTGCAAAAGACATTATGCGCTTTCACGCAATCATCTGGCCGGCTATGCTGATGGCGCTGGATCTGCCCCTGCCGAAGCACCTTGCCGTGCACGGCTGGATCACATTCAACGGGCAGAAAATGAGCAAATCGCTTGGCAATGTGGTTGATCCGTTCGTGCTTGGCGAGCGATACGGCTGCGACGCCATAAGATACCATATTCTGCGTGAAATGGCGCTTGGGGCTGACAGTTCCTTCTCCAACGAGATCATGATAAACAGAATCAATTCAGACCTTGCGAACGACCTTGGAAACCTCGTTTCCAGAACCGTGGCAATGGTTGAAAAATACTTTGGCGGCACGCTGCCCTTAGACAGAGAGGCACAGCCCATTGATAACGAACTGCTTGGCATGGCAACCGCGCTGCGGGATAAAACCGATAAATATATTGATGAAACGCAGCTGAACAACGCCCTTGCCGAGATCTTCAAAGTGATTTCAAGGGCCAACAAATATATTGATGAAACAACGCCGTGGGTATTGGGCAAGGACGAAAGCAAAAAAGCGCGCCTTGCCAGCGTGCTTTACAATCTGCTGGAAACGATTCGTATATGCACTACCCTGCTTTCCTGCTTTATGCCCTCCACCATGCCGAAAGTTTGGAAGCAGATCGGCGCGGATGAATCCCTGATCACATATGAAAACGCAGGAAAAACCGGCGTGCTGCCGCTTGACGTAACCGTTAAGAAAGGTGCGCCGCTCTTCCCCAGAATCGATGTGAACAAAGAGATAGACGAATTAAACGCCCTGATTGAAAAGCAGATGAAAGCGGCGGAGAAAGAGGCGCAGAACAGTGCCGAAAACGCAAAACAGAAAGAGGATAAAGCACCTCAGATCACGTTTGATGATTTTTCAAAGGTTGAACTCCGGGCTGCAAAAGTGCTCGCGTGCGAGCCGATAAAAAGAGCAAAAAAACTGCTTAAACTGATTGTTGACGACGGCAGCGCGGAAAATAGACAGATCGTTTCCGGCATCTCGCAGTGGTATAAGCCGGAGGATCTGATCGGCAAGACCGTTGTTATCGTTGCCAACCTGAAACCCGCCAAACTCTGCGGCGAGATGAGCAACGGTATGCTGCTTGCGGCAGACACGGCTGACGGCGGCGTTCAAGTTCTGTTTGCTGATGACCTTGAGCCGGGTATGCGCCTTAGATAAGAGCATATATAATATGTATAGTAATATATTTGACACACACAGTCATTATGATGACGCGCAGTTTGATGCGGACAGAAATGATCTTCTGAAAAGCCTGCCGCAAAAAGGAGTCATAGGCGTTGTAAGCTGCGGCTGCGACCCGGAGTCCACTCGTTTTAACGCCGGGCTTGCCGAACAATATGATTACATCTATTTCGCGGCGGGACTGCACCCCGAAAATCTTGAAGGGCTGAAGATGGACGATCTTGATGAAATTGAGCGTTACGCAAAAGAGGAAAAATGCGTTGCCATAGGCGAGATCGGACTTGACTATCACTGGATGGCGTCATCAAAAGAAGTGCAGAAAGAATTTTTTGCCGCGCAGTGCGAACTTGCAAACAAACTTGATATGCCTGTTATCGTGCACGACAGAGAGGCGCATGCGGACACGCTTGCTATTCTTAAGCAGTATAGACCAAAAGGCGTTTTGCACTGTTTTTCCGGCTCTGCCGAAACGGCAAAAGAGATCGTAAAAATGGGCATGTATATAGGGCTGAACGGCGTTGCAACTTTTAAAAATGCGCGCAAGAGCATAGAGGCGGCAAAAGCCATACCGATAGAACGGCTGGTGCTTGAAACAGACTGCCCCTATCTTGCGCCCGTGCCGCACCGCGGAAAAAGAAACGACAGCAGTTTTATCCCTTTTATTGCCGAACGGCTCGGCGAAGAGCTTGGCATTCCCGCGCAGGAACTGCTGAATATAACCGCCCAAAACGCAAAACGATTATACGAACTTTAAAGGCATAAGTAACGCCGCCGTATCCTGCGATACGGCGGCGTTTTTCTGATTTATACGAAACTTTATTACCAATATAAAACTGTATTCATCCAATCATTTTTTAGATACATGATCGTCACTGCTTATTTCATTAATGATCTCCACGACCTCAATATCGCCGTCCACAAGCACTTCTGAAATTAAATTCTCATTAAGATCTTTATTTTCCCAATATTTTCGAGCAAGTATAAGGTTTTCCTTTTCGCTTGATTTCCCGCCAAAACATTTTGCTGCATCGCCATAAAACACATTTCCGTTAACCTTTAGTTTTACGATTTGAAATGTCGGTCTGCCTAAACTGAGAAAATAATCGAACCACTTTTTGCTTCATCCAATGTTTTTGAAACATACAGGCAAGCCATTCTTGACGGATAATTCGGGTAGTAATCAATTCGTACTTTTCCAAGGCAAGTTCTCTTAAAGCCACAGAAGTATGGTGTTCAAACTTAACGTCTTTGTATTTTTCAGGATTGTTATAAATATCGCTGACAATATCCTGTTTGCAGTTCACCCTTTGCCAAACACCGTTATGATGATTTTTATCAAAAACAATGTGTTGACCTATATACATCGGCTTTTCAGTAACAGCATGGTAGGCAAATAATTCTTCCATTTTTTATAATTCCTTATATAATAGAACCACAAAAGCAATTCGTCTACAACCTGATTTCCTCGGCTTTTTGCTTCCAATAGTTTTTCAGCATATTTACTATTTCTTTCGCGTCCGCAATCTCCGTGCTTTTGTGATATTCCTGCATTTCGCTGAATGTGCCTGAATCACTGACAATGCCCAGCAGCCACTTACCGGATTGCGTTGCTTTATATTTAAACACCATACAATCTATACCATCTTCATCCTGAAAGGCGTTGACATATTTGATCTCTGCCGGTTTTGCACCGAGTTCCTGCGGGTGAGCCAGCCAGTTTTCAAGTTCCGCCATAGCGGCGGCAATAATATACTGATCCATACTATTTTCGCTCCAAAAAATTCTGCATTTGAAAAGCTCCTCCGAATGGGGAGGAGCTTTCAGTGTATTTTTATTATTCTGCCGCGGCCTCGGCTGCGGCTTCAGCGGATTTATCCTCTTTCTTCTCTTTCAGAAGAACAAATTTTTCCATTGGGAACAGAACAAGCATCTGCACCAGACCCGCCGCAAGGCTTGCGATTGTTCTGGCAAGGGACTGCATCCATGCCCAGTCTACCTTAGCGATAATGCCAACAATCCATCCCTGAAGCCAGGTGGAGAACAGGATCAGCGCGATCATAAGTACGATATAGATTGCAAAATTATACCACGGCGCATCTGACTTAAATGTGGTTTTCTTATTCTGCCAAAAGCCGTAAATATTGGCGATAAGATTGGAGAGGAAGAACGGGAGAAGATAGCCCCATGTAACAACGCCGCCAACTACAACACCGTTTTCAATTGTGCCGCCAACAACATATTTGCCTATCTGCTCTATACCTTCAGCGGTAGTTGCGTCAAAAATCGTGTTCGGCGCAAAGATTCCCTGAAGGAAAGCCGGCAATGTTGGGGTTACCCTGTCAAAAACACCCGCAAGAAAATTTCCCAAAACAAGCTTAATAATCTTTACCACACCCGAAACAACCAAAAACTTTAAGATCTGCCAAAGCGTTTTGATGAATGAGCCTTTTTCCTCTGCCGCATTATCAATGCCGCCGAGACTGAATTTCTTTTTGTCTGCCATAAATTTTACTCCTTAAATTAAACAAAATTGCGATTGCGTAAAAACGCAGGCGCCTGTATATATCTATTTAAGTATACCAAATAGGCAGCGCCTATGCAAGATAAAATTTATAATTTATTAATAATTAGAGCAAAAGCGGCAGAGATGCGGTGACCGCACCCACAATGGCAACAATTGCCCAAACAACCAGCGCAAGGATTCCAACAACAACTGCCAAAAGCAGAATCACGGCAAGGATAAGGATCAGCAGGATCAGCGGCCCTTTTTTGCTCTTTTTCACCGGATCATTAAATTCTTTTTCTTCCCGCTTAGGCGCCTCCTGTGCGCTTTCATAGGTAGGATAAAGCGGCAGGGTGTCTTTTGCATCACAGAATCCGGGATTCCACAGCAGCGGCTCTACCAGAGAGCGGACGCTTGCGGCGCCCTTTAAGATCTTGCCTATGCTGAAATGGATCGTATTCAGGAAGGAATCGATCACATTCAGGCACGCGCAGGTGAGCTTATATTCGCGCGTTTCCGGGCCGTAAGGCGAATCGCCGCAGTACAGATTCTGAACCAGTTCCAAAATGAAATCCACCACTTTATGATCCGCGATATCTGCAATATCCGCTTTGGTAAGGCCGGATTCCTTTTTGCAGATCTTCCAAATCTTTTTAAACGTTAATTTATTCAGAAATTTTCCGATAGGTTTGATGATCCAGGCAAGTTTTTTCACTTTCTCGCCCGGAATGGAAAACGCCGGGGTCATCTCCGCCAGGCGGTCTATATCATTGCCCATTGCCCAGATGACTTCTGATATCATGCCGAAGAAAAAGCCCTTCATGTACTCATCAAACGGCTTGCCGCCCGTATCCAGGCCGGGCACTTCCTTAATGACCGTAGTATCCACATCAATTTTGGCATGGGCAGGATCAAACGTGATCGTTCTCATGACCGGCGGGCAGCCGATCATGGCGCCGCAGGCGATATCATAAAAAACATTGCCTTTTTTCGTTACAATACTGCTTATATTGTGCACATGCGTATGCCCCGTGAGCATACAGTGCAGGCCGGCATCCGCAAAGGTCTCTCTTGTGGTTTCATGATTGCGCTGCATATCCCCTTTGCCGATAATGGCATAAAACGGAGACGGCGCGATCATCGGGTGATGCGTCATGGCGATCACATACTGATCCTGTTCCTGCGCGTCTTTCAGCTGCTCCAGGATCCACTGCATACAATCATCCGAAAAACCGGAGCCGCGCTCGCCCTCCGGTTTATAGTTTGTATCGTCGTTCAGCGCAAACAGGCGGTAGCCGGGCGCAAGTTGCACAACATAACTCATGGACTCTTTATGCGTTGAGATCGCCTCGTTGGGGCCGAACTCATAATACATATCCCAAAGATCATGCCTGTTCTCAACAGCGGGAACTTTCACCGCCTCATCGCCAACATAGCCGTCTGTTACGCCGCCGTCCCTGAAATCATGGGTGGCGGTGATCACATAGACCCGTTTGCCGCGCTTTTTCAGATCGCGCAGCATCTCTATAAATTCCGCGTGGGAATCCAGTTCGCCGTTATGCGTTGTATCACCGGAAAGCAAAACGATATCCGTGGAATCATCCTGACACAAAAGATCAAATCCGGCTTTGATTACAAGATCGCTGTCTTTAATGACTATCTGGGATTTGGATTCCGCCTTTTCATACGCCTTGCCGGAGGTGCCCACCTTTCTGGAATAATAGTGGGTATCCGTTATAACCTGAATTTTCAGCGGCTGATTCTGACTGCCGCTAAGTTTTTTCGCCATAATTTTTACCTCCCGTTTATTCCTCGCATCAGGCACGCGGGGAAATCAATATTTCTCCCTCTTTTACGCTTGAGCTAAGCGTGATCTCAATCATACCCGGTTCCCTTTCGTTATAATCTGCTGCTTTTCCGTTGAGCGTTACACTGTAGGAATACTGATCCGAAAGGCAAACGAGAATCGTATACGCCGTTGCGGAACCGTAATATTTAAATGCAATATCCGCGGTGTTTTCCGTTGTTTCCTGCTTATCGGTCCAAACATCAAAACCGCTTGTTACCGTGCCGGGTTTGTAATAGGCGTTTGCCCAAACGCATATGGGCGCCGAAAGCCCGCCGAAATTATGGAACCAGCCGCCGCGCTGGGTCTTGATGCCGAAACATTCATAGGTGTTGTAGGAAAAATCCGTTTCCGCTTTCCACATATCCAGCGCGCGTTTGGCGATCTCAAACGCAAAATCCGCCTCGCCGAGATCGAACATCGTTTTCCATAAAAACCACTGATGGCTCATCCAGACATTGCCGTTCCAATAGCCATCGTCAAAATAATAGGACGCACTCATATCCACGGCGGAAATACCGCTCTTGCTCCACATTTCGTTTGGATTTTTAATATGGGAAAGCACCCTTGCCGCGCGCTGCGGCGTTGCCGCGCCGGCAACCAGCGGATAAACGCCGTCCATGCCCTTATTCATATTTTCACCCTGCTCGTTTCTTAAATAACCGCAGAGTTTGTTTTCCTCATCATAAACCGTGTAGGAATAGTAGCCGCATTTTTCATCCCACGCAAGGGCATTGAGCGCGGCGGTGGAATGATCAATATCGCGCTGGAGCCTTTCAGCGTCCTCTTCTTTGCCGAGGGCAAGCGCAGCCATCTTCATGATCTTGGCGGCGCGGATGATCTGCGAAGTGGAGATACAGGGGCAAATCTTATCCATCATCTGCCTGTCTATCATATAGACCTGCGCAGGGTAATCATCCATGCCGGAGCAGGAATACCAGTAATCATATGTAGTAAGAAGTCCGTTTTTGAACTTGGCTGTGGTGGAGCCGTCCTCCCCCGCAAGAAAACGGTAATAGCGCATCATTTTATCATACAGCGCAAAGAGCGGCTTTTTATCCTGCGCGCGTTTGAGCATTTCCAGATACTGCGCAAACTGGGTGGGCACAAGACTGCCGTGCAGCAAAAACGCGAAATCCTTGTTATCATCCTCCGAAAGATAGGTTTCAAGTATGTATTTTGCTTTTTCGGGGCTGAATTCCAAAACGCCGACACCAATAATACCGCTGTCCCAAGTATAAAAACTATCCCACCGTTTGCCGGGGGTAAAATGGATCACGTTTTGGCCGTGTTTGTATACGGGGTAAACCACGTTCGTTAACAGCGTGGATCTGAGAATATCGGTGGAAAGGGTATACTTTCTGCCCTGCGCATTCAGCCCGTTATCCTCCGGCACGTTTGCCGCCTGATAGATTGCCTCATATTCCGCATCCGAAAGCGGGTCAAAAGGCCTTTCGGAAACCACCATATATTCCGTGTGCGTTGCATTCGGATCAATAAAAATAGATTTTACCAGCACATTGTGGAAAAAGCCCTCATCGCTCTTCTTTTCAGAAAAACTTTCTGAAAATGTGCGCCTTAATTCATCATAGGTAGGATCGCCGTTTGAAAGCCGGTTTGGCAAAGCATCCTCAAGGCACCCGGAATCCAATGTTCTCTCTCTTGTTTTTTCGCTGTTTGTAAGTATGTAATAGGTCTGATCCTCTTCCGGATAATAAAGGGAAACCCGTATGCCTTTTCCGCATTTTTCAGAGCGGATCTGCGGCACAAAGCCGTGCTTTTCAAGGGAGACGGAAATGCCGTTTTCTTCCCCTTTTTCCGTTACAACAAGCACGTCCAGCTCTATGCCGGCGGTGCCGAGGCTGCCCAGCGCGATCTGATTGCAGGCATCCAGATCAAAAGAGGCAAGGGCAAGTTCCTCACTGTGCGGAAAAACGATTTTTTTGCCGTTTAGCGTAAACGCCGCGTCGCCCGGTGTGGCAGATCTGTATCTGACGGTAAGCACCGGATTCCGGAAACCGCCGGTTTCGGCAGCGTAAGCAACGAAGTCCCCAGCCTCACAGCCGAACGGCTTTAAGCCAAGCGCAGGCACGTGGTAATTTTCACATCTGTCGCCCAGACCGAAACCGCCTGTAAAATGATAATCCGCGAACTGGCCTTTTGCCATACCGTCCGGATTTTCCGTATCCCACGGGCGCGGATTCGCGTATTCATATTCTTTATAATCGTTTGCGCTGATCACAAGTGCATTCTGCGGCGTTTTGAGTTTTGCAAAAAACGGCTTGGGGTATTCCATTGCCGAATAGCCGTTTAAAATACAGTTTTGCTTTAAAGGTGTATGATTGACGAATGCACAGCGCATGAGATACGCGCCGGCATCTATACGTGAAAAGGAAACGTCACAATAGAGCATATCTTTCCACATCAGTTCATAGCGGTAAGAATAAAAAGAGTAATCCCCTTTGCAGTTCCACAAATGATAATTGCTTGGGAACGTAACGTTTGGAACCGGAACGGATGAGTTCCACACGGTTGGATGCACTGAAAAATCGAACCGCGCGCCGGACGGCATATCCGTATCCACCACTCTGGAAATACCCATATACTTTTTGGAGTATGGACCCCAAAGGGGCATTGTTTTATTCATTTCGCTCATAAGGACACCTCTGCACTTTAACTTTTATGCAGTATATTATAATTTATTTCTTTCTTATATGCAATAGATTATTATTGACAAACTTTTTAATTTAAAGTAAAATTTAAAATGGTATTATGTATAAAGATAAGATCCCTAAAGGAAAGGATTGATTTTGTTGAACATAGACGCAAATGTGCAGAAAGTGCTGAGCGCATTGCTGAAAAGGTGGAAACTGCTTTTGATTTTTGCCGTGATCGGCGCGATTCTGGCGGCTATTTTCACCTCCCGTTTTACAACGCTGACTTATACATCCTCCATTGAATTTCTGGCATATTCCATTGATTCCAAACAGGAACTGCAGGATTCCACAGCCGCGGCGCAGCAGGCAAGCGAAACGAGCAAGATGAACTACGCCATGAAGATGCTGGATACCTATATTGAAATATTCCAGACCAATCAGTTCAACCAGTCTGTGGCGGATGAGCTGAACAGAGTGTACAACACCGATTATTCCGCTGCAACCGTAAAAAACTCCATAACCATTGAAAAAGTGGAAAACACTGCCATGTTTTTGTTTACGATCACAACGAGTGATGCGGATTTGAGTTATCATATTGCGCAGAGCCTTGAAGTCTGCGTTCCGCAGACGATGGAAAACACAAACGCCGGGCTTGTGAACGCCTCTGTAGAAGACCCGCCTATAAGGGCAAACGCCGCGGAAAGCATGGATTACCCGCAAAAATGCCTGATCGGCGCGGTTGCCGGCATGTTCGTTGCGGGGCTGTATGCCGTGCTTCGTGATTTTCTGGATGTGCGCATCCGCGGCAGAGACGATCTTGCGGAAAGATACAATATTCCCGTGCTTGGCGCCGTGCCGGAATTTGAACTGACGAACGCCAAGCAGAAAAAGGGGGCGAAAAGCAATGGCTAAAAAGAAGAATAAAAAAGAGAATGCCGCCGCTTCCCGTTTTCTGCTGAAAAACGCCATTATGGATCCCGGCCTGAAATTCAGAGTAGAAGAAGCCTATAAATCCATCCGCACCAATATTATGCTGTCCGTTATGAAAAAGGGGTGCAAGATCATTGTGGTCTCCTCCTCTATGGCGAATGAGGGAAAAACAACAACCACCACAAACCTTGCCATTTCCATATCTCAGGCAGATCAAAGAGTGCTGCTGATAGACGGCGACCTCAGAAAGCCGAAAGTGCACCACTATTTTTCCATTCCGAACGCGCCGGGGCTGACGAATTATCTGGGCGCGTCCGTAAACAGCCGGGCAGCACAGAAAGTGGATCTGTTCAGCATCATCCACCCCACGGAATATAAAAATCTTTGTGTGATCACATCAGGATCCATTCCGCCGAACCCCGGCGAAATGCTGGGATCCGAACCGATGGCGGATTTTCTGAAAGAAGTTTCAGAGCATTTTGACTATATTATTATAGATACACCGCCGATCAATGTGGTTTCCGACGCGCTGCCCGTGATACGCGAATCAGACGGAGTTGTTATGGTGGTGCGAGCAAACGCATCCACACACCCGGAACTTCAGAAAGCGCTGGACGCCCTGAAATTCATTGACGCCAAGATCCTTGGATTTGTAGTAAACTATGAATCCGAAAAAAGGTCAAAATGCGGCTATTACAAATATGGCTACAGCGATTATACATACTGATTAACGGAGGCGGAAATATGGTTTTAAACGATTTCACGGAAACACACAGCCATATCCTGCCGGGAATAGACGACGGATCACCGGATGTTGAAACGAGCCTGAAAATGATTGCCAAACTGCAGGCGCAGGGCGCAAAAAGCATCATCTGCACACCGCATTATTACAGCGATTCCCTCTCTCTGGACGACTTTTTAAGAAAACGCAACGCCGCTTATGAAACGCTGAAAGCCGCGCTGCCTGCCGGAAGTCCCAAGATCTTGCTTGGGGCAGAGGTGTATATAAGCAGATATCTTTTCGGCAATGAAAATCTGCAGCGGATCCGAATAGCCGGAACGAAATACGCGCTGATTGAGCATTCGTTTGGCGAGGAATTTTCCGAAAAAGCGTATGACAGACTGGTCAGCCTGCTTTGTGACTGGGGCGTTACCCCCATTCTGGCACATATAGAGCGATACGGCGCGCTGATGGAAAACCCAAAAACGCTGGACGCACTGCTTGAACTCGGCTGCATTGCGCAGGTGAATATCAGTTCTTTTGCTGATGAACGCAGAAAAATCAAGAAAAAACTTTTTAAATATCTTGAAACGGGAAAAATAGCGCTGATCGGCAGTGACTGCCACAACATGACTTCCCGCCCGCCCGAATACGGAGAAGGCGCAAAAGAGATTTCCTTAAAATGCGGCAAAGCGGCGCTGCAAAAACTGATAGATAATTCCAACCGCCTTGCTGCCGGTGAAACGATCTAAATCTACACAAAAAAAGGATCTGAACAAATCAGATCCTTTTTTTTACTGTTTATCCCTGTTATTTTCATAGATAACACTGCCGTTTTTTATGGTTTTTAAAACCTGTATCTTGCGCAGATCGGCAGGCGCAGTGGTCAGCGGATCCGCGCTCAAAACGGTCAGATCGGCTGTTTTTCCCGGCTCTATCGTGCCCTTTCTATCCTCCTCAAAATACTGATACGCGGTGCCGGACGTTACGGCTTTCAGCGCGCGCAGCACACTGATTTTTTGATGCGCACCCAAAAGTCTGCCGTTTTTGGTTTTTCGGTTGGCGGCGCACCAGAGCGTTTCGATCATATCCGGTTCTATGACGGGGGAATCCTGATGCATGGTAAAAGGCACGCCGTATTTTTCCGCCCAGGCGGCAGGGCTGATTTCTGACGCCCGCGAAAATCCGAAATTTTCAATATGCACGTCACCCCAATGATAAACATGCGCAGAAAAGAAAGAAAGCACAACGCCGAGTTCGGCGGCACGGCGCACCTGATCTTCCGTTATAAACTGGGCGTGGATCATAACCGGACGAAGATCCTTTAAAACGGGATATTCGTGTTCTGCCCGCTCAAGGCAGTTCAAAAACTGCTCACAGGCAGCGTCTCCGTTGCAGTGGGCAAGGATCTGCACCTGCTTTTGCGCCGCTGTTTTCATGGCGGCATAAACATCTTCCTCGCGCATGGTGGGTGTTCCGTAATATGCCTCGCCACCGCGATACGGTGTTTTCATCCACGCGGTTCTGCCCTGGGGAGAACCATCCAGAAAGATCTTGATACCGCCGATTTTAAAGCGATGTGTATATTTCATAATCGTATCCGGCATTTCGTTTTCCGCAAAATTCAACGCCGCAACATCACAGTAAGCCACAAGATCAACGAAAAGGCTGTTACGCTCCTTTAAAGACCGGTAGAGCGGCAGCATTTCCTTAACAGCCATACCGTCCTGCACGGTGGCAATACCGTAAGAAGCATACTTTTTCTGCGCGTCTGAAAGCGCTTTTTTTATTTTTTCCGCCGGTGGCTGAGGCGTTTTTTTCATATACTCAAAAAACGCGTTTTCTTCCATATAGCCGGTCAGTTTTCCGTTTTGGAGTTCAATTTTTCCGCCGGGCGGCGACACAGTGTTTTCCGTTACGCCCAAAGCGTTTAAAGCCGGGGTATTAAACAGCCCCATATGGCCGGATTTATGTTGGATCACAAGCGGATTTTCCGGGCAGATCTGATCAATCTCCGGCAGAGCCGGATTTTTCTTTTCCGAAAACAAATTGTGATCATAATTTCGGGCAAGGATCCATTCACCCGGTTTTATATGGTTTTCGTTTATAAATCCGGCAATTTTTTGCGAGATCTCCTGCATATTTGAAACGCCGCTGAGATCCGCCTGCAAAAGCGCATAAGCGGTTTGCGTAAAATGGCTGTGTGCATCCATAAAAGCCGGGATCAGAACCGCGCCGTTCAAATCCATTCTGTTTTGCGGGTGATATTTTTGTAAAAGTTCTGTTTCACTTCCCACGGCGGCGATCATGCCGTTTTCCACCACAACCGCCTGCGCATAAAGCGGGTCTGCCATGGTAATGATCTTGCCTCCGGTGATCAGTGTGCACATAGGACCTCTCCTTTTATAATAATATTTGAAAATGCGAATGCTGTTTTATTCTCTTTCTTATTTTGCCTGATCCTGAAAAAAATAAACGGGAAAACGGCAGCCGTTTTCCCGAAAAATTTCAATATTAAAACAACAATTCCTTTACAACGCCCATCATATCGCGCGTTAAGAACGTTAAAAACGTGTAAGCGCTGGTTCTGCAGCTTCTGGAATGGAACAGATCCAGCCCCAGATCACGGCAGATCAGCATAGCGCGGCACTGGTGGTATTCATTCGTGACCACAAGTATGGACTGGGAAAGGGAATTCTGTTTGATGATCTCAAACGAATTGGAAAGATTCTCCCTTGTGTTGGTGGAACGCTCCTCCAGATAGAGCCTGCTTTCCTCAATGCCGGCATCCACAAGCAGGCGTTTCATACACTCCGCCTCGCTGATATCCTCATCCGGGCCCTGACCGCCGGAAAGCACCGCCACGGCATACGGTTTCTCTTTCAGGAACTGCGCCGCAACATCACACCTGTTTTTCAGCTGCAAACTGGGCTGTGTGCCATCTACCTTACAGCCGAGCACGATAACGGTTTCCGCCGCGCTCTCCGGTACGGATTTATAATTCATATAGCGCGCCATATACGCAAAGAGAGAAAAAAAGATGACGGCGCCGGCGATAAAAACACACAAAACGGCAACACGCGCTTTATGCGGCATTTTATCCAGAAACACGCCGCACAGCACAACCGCGCAACTTGCCGCTATGCCCACGGCATTGCCGATATTAAATATGCCGGAAACGAGCGGCGCCAGATACCATAAAAGCAAAAACGCGCCGATAACGATAAAAGCGATCTTCAAAATCCATAATCCTTTACTTGATCTTACCATATACCTTGACCCCCGCAAAAATTAAGGCGGCAATCAGAATAACCATGATTGGCAACGTAAAATTGCCGAATCTGGAAAGTTCGGTAATTCTTGCGATGAAGGACAAAGGAAACAGAACGGATATCACAGAGAGCAGCAGACCTTTTTTCTTTGCGATGCCTAAGATCTCTGCTTTACGATAAGAAACGGACAGTCTTGTTACGCCAACGCTGAAAACAAGCCCTGCCGCCACTTCCGCCACCAGAGAAACGGCAACGAACATGATCTCCCAATGCGTATAAAACAAAATATTGAACGCCCAGATGCAATACAGCTCCGTGATCGTACCGAGCAGCGCGCCGAACAAGGCAAAAAACAGAGATATCACAAAGGCAATCTTAAATAAATTCAAAAGATTATCCTTGTTTTCAACTTCTTCCACCTTAACAGCGCAATCCCCTGCCTGCACTCTTTTGCCTGCAAGGATCTCATCCACGGATACGCCCAGCACTTTTGCCAGTTCCGGCAGCATGGAGATATCGGGCAGGCCGTCTCCGGTCTCCCACTTGGATACCGTTCGGTTGCTGATGCCAAGCATTTCCGCAAGGGCGGACTGTGTGTACCCTTTGCTTTTTCTGAGGGAACAGATAAATCTGCCTATTTCCTTTGCATCCACATTACCACCTCAACCACACCATAGCAAAACGCGCTTTCCAATGCAACGAATAAAGCGGGGAAAGGCTCCACGCATCGTGGAATTTGGTTCCTGTCTGCTCAAAATCAATCGATTGATTCAAATGTTATACCGATAATCATTCTGCTGCCGGACGGTGAAACGGTTACAACAGCATTCCCATTTGAATAGAGCCAGCCGCCGGACACATCATTTTCCTGCCCGGGAAACTTGCTTTGAAACCCGTTCTGCGCAAGGCAAGCAAGATAATCGTAACACATCTGTCTTGACACACCGTCCTGCGTTACGCTGTAAAGCGAACCGGATTTGATTTCCGTAACAGGCTTGCCCATATCCGGCGTGGGGATCGCGCGGGTATACTCATTTTCCGGCCATTGGGTTATATCCAAGATCTGCATATCCTGTGCTGCCGGCTGCGGGCTTGCAGCGCAGGCTGAAAAGGAGCATAAAAGAACAGCCACACAAAACAAGATTAAAACTCTTCGCATCTTTTTCCCTTATTTTGCAAGCGAGCGCAGCAGCGCGATCTCCGCCGCGTAGCCGTCAAGATCATTCGGCGTTTCCAGAAACATGGGCAGATCTTTTAAATACGGATTGTTTATGATCTGATCAAACGCCTTTAAGCCGATATTGCCCTGACCGATCTTTTCGTGGCGGTCCTTATGCGAACCAAGGGGATTTTTACTGTCGTTCAGATGAAGGGCTTTCAGGCGGTCTATGCCGATCACGCGGTCAAATTCCGCAAGCACGCCGTCCAGATCATTTACGATATCATAGCCGCCGTCAAAAACGTGGCAGGTATCCAGGCAGACGCCGATTTTATCATTTAGTTCAACGCCGTCTATAATCTGTTTCAGTTCCTCAAAGTTTCTGCCGACCTCGGAACCTTTGCCTGCCATCGTTTCAAGCAGAACGGTGGTGGTCATTTGCGGAAACATCACTTCATTAAGGACTTCGGTTATGAGTTCTATCCCCTTTTCCGCGCCCTGCCCAACATGGGAGCCGGGGTGAAAATTATAGAGCATACCGGGGGTATACTCCATTCTTTTCAGATCATCGGCAAAGGTCTCACGCGCAAAACGCCTTGTATCCTCCTTTGCGGAGCAGCAGTTCAGCGTATACGGCGCGTGCGCCAGAATAATCGTTACGCCGTTTTCAGCGCTTTCTTTCAGAAAGGCTGCAACATCGTTTTCATCTATATCTTTCGCCTTGCCGCCGCGCGGATTTCTGGTAAAGAACTGAAACGTATTTGCGCCAATGGAGAGCGCCTCTTTCAGCATATGGGCATATCCTTTGGATGCGCTTAAGTGCGCGCCGATCCGCATTGCTTTTCCCCCTTACCTGAGCGCCGCCTGGCGTTCTCTTAAAAGATCGTCTTCCGCTCTGCCGCTCATAATATATTCCAGCAGATCGCCGACACAACCCCTGTTGCAGTGGCACGCCTCATATTTACATATCTCATGAATGGGCTTCGGCGCCTGCCCTGCACACGCCGGGAGTCCAACCGTTTTTAACATATCCCAGTCATTATAATAATCGCCGATTGCGGCAACATGGCTTCTCTCTATGCCGAGTTTCTCCGCAAGCCACATGATGCCCACGCCCTTGTGCGTATCTTTTTGCAGCATTTCCAGGCTCCAGAGCGAGGACGCCATAAAATTCGCGTCCGGATTCTCAGTTTTATCTATATACTTCTGTAGTTCATTGATCGTGAGCGGGTTAGACCAGAATATAACCTTCATCCAGCCTTCTTCCGGCACGTTATCAATATGCGTTACCTGATAGTGTGATTTATCAAAATACATCTGCCCGCGGGAAAGGAGGCCGTTTTTGACGATATACACATAATCATCAAAAAAGATACCAACATCCACACTGTGCCCGTGCGTATTGAATGTTTCGCTGATTTCACGCACAAATTCCCTGCCCTTGGGACCTATCGTTTGTTTCCACAAAAGTTCCTGCTTTTGATAATCATACACGCCTGCGCCGTTTACGATGATCGCCGGCTGGTTGGCGGGAACCCTGTCATAATTTCGTTTCAGGCTGGAGATCATCCTGCCGGAGGCAAGTGTGAAATTTCCGCCGTGGTCGGTGAATTTTTTGATTGCCTCATAGTTCCTTTTTGGAAGTTTTCTGAATTTATTGTTCAGCGTGCCGTCTATATCAGAAACAACAAGCCAGTTTTCAAAGGTGTTGGCCATAACGCGCCCTCCTTTTCAGATCTGTAATTGCACGGCTCAAAGCCGGCCGTTTTCAAGTTTGGATAAAAACCGGGTGAAATATTCGGGTAGTTCGCTTTCAAAAGAAAGCCACTGCCCCGTGATCGGATGCACAAAGCCAATGTGCTTTGCATGCAGACACTGCCCATTCAAACCTTTTACCGGTTTCTTGGGGCCATATACCTCATCGCCCGCAATCGGATGCCCTATGTGCGAAAGATGCACTCTGATCTGATGGGTTCTGCCGGTTTCCAGTGTGCAGCGCAGATGCGTGAAGCTGCCGTACCGTTTCAGAACTTTTACATGCGTTACGGCGGGCTTGGAATTTTTATAAACCACCGCCATTTTCTTTCTGTCCTTAGGATTCCTGCCGATCGGCAGAGAAACGGTGAATTCATCTTCTTTTATATTGCCGTGCACCACGCATTCATACGCCCGTTCAAAGGAATGCTCCTTGATCTGCCGGGCAAGCCCGGCGTGCGCGCGGTCATTTTTTGCAACGATCAGCAGACCGGATGTGTCCTTATCAATCCTGTGCACGATTCCCGGCCGGAGAACGCCGTTAATTCCGCTGAGCGAACTGCCGCAGTGATATAAAAGCGCGTTTACAAGCGTACCCGTGTAATTGCCCGCTGCCGGATGAACCACCATGCCTTTGGGTTTATTCACCACAAGGAGGTCATGATCCTCATAAACGATGTCAAGCGGAATATTTTCCGCTTTTGCCTCCGGCGGCACCGGCGGAGGAACGAGCACACTGATCACATCGCCCGCCCGGCACTTATAATTTTTCGCCGCGGGCTTGGAACAGACGGTAACATTGCCCTGCTCCAAAAGTTTCGCCGCCGCGGAGCGGGAAAGATCGCTTAACGCGCCGCTTAAATATTTATCGATTCTTTCGCCCTCCTGTTCGGGCGAAACCGTAAGGATAAACGCGTTACGCAACGGTTTTATCCTCCTTTTTAAACAAATCACAAATAAGATATGCAATCAGCGAGACCGCACCAAGCGTTACGGCGCAATCCGCTATGTTGAATATAGCAAAATTAATAAAAACCGGCTCAATAAAATCAACCACATAGCCGTAAAGCACACGGTCTATCAGATTGCCGAGCCCGCCTGCGCAGACAACGCCAAGACTCCAGTAAAGCCAAAGCGATCTGCACCGGTTTGAAAACAGATACCAAAGAATGCCAACGCACACCACAACTGTAAGCGCAACAAACACCCACCTTGCGCCGCTGAACATGGAAAACGCCATCCCTGTATTTTCCGAATAAGTAAAGCGCACAACGCCCCTGATAAATTCAAACGGTTCGCTGCCCTTTAAATGCGTAACGGCAAGGAATTTTGTAAATTGGTCAAACGCCGTGATCAGCAGAATCATAACGGCGCACCAAATATGCTTTTTTCTGTGCATAGCGCACCTCCGGATCTAAACGTGCCAAACAGGCAAAAGAGGGGTGTTTTGCGCCCCTCTTTTTAATTTGTAAATGAATTATTTGCCCTCTTCGGCAAGCACTGCCGCGCAGTGCGCGCAGAGGTGCGGATGTGCCGCATTGCTGCCCACTGTTTCAGAGAATTTCCAGCAGCGTTCGCATTTTTCGCCCTTTGCAGGCTGCACGCCAACGGAAAGCCCCTCTACTTCACCTTCAAAAGGCTGCTTTTCAGCCGTAACCGTTACACCGGAAGTAATAAAGATTTCAGGGAGGGCAGTTTCAACCGATTTTAAGAAATCATACAGTTCGCCGCCGGCGCCGAGAATGATATGAGCCTCCAGCGACTTACCGATCTTCTTTTCGTTTCTTGCGATCTCAAGCGCTTTTTGAACATCCACACGCACTTTATGGATCTTTTCCCATTTTTCCATAAAGGCTGCATCCGTGCGGATAAAATCGGGCTGCGGGATATCGTTAAAGAGCGGGGATCTGGGATCTTTAGACTGATCATGCGGCATGAATTTCCAGATCTCATCCGCCGTGAACGCCAGAATCGGCGTAAGCAGCAGCGTAAGGGAATCCAAGATCTTATAAAGCACCGTCTGCGCGGCACGGCGCGTTTTGGAAGTGCCTACGGAAGTATAAAGCCTGTCTTTCAGCACATCAAAATAGAAGTTGCTCATATCTACAACGCAGAAGTTATGGATCGCGTGCGCCGCAGTGTGGTATTCATAGATCTCATACCCTTTGCGGGCGGTATCGATCACTTCATCCAGTTTCATGAGCGCATATTTATCAAGTTCTTCAAGTTCATCGTTTGGCAGCATATCCTGATCCGGATCAAAATCATAAAGATTTCCGAGGCAGAAACGAGCCGTATTTCTGATCTTTCGGTAATTATCCGAAAGCTGCTTTAAAATATCTTTGCTGATACGGATATCCGCGTGATAATCGGAAGAGGCAACCCAAAGGCGGAGGATATCGGCGCCGTACTGCTTGATGATATCCTGCGGGTCAATGCCGTTTCCGAGGGATTTGGACATTTTTTTGCCCTCTCCGTCCACCGTCCAGCCGTGGGTTACGATCTGCTTAAACGGCGCGCCGTTTCCACCGGCTACGGAAGTTAAGAGCGAGGACTGGAACCAGCCTCTGTATTGGTCTGCGCCCTCCAGATAAACATCGGCGGGGCGCCTTAAATAATCGCGGTTTTTAAGCACTGCGGCATGCGTGGAACCGGAATCGAACCACACGTCCATAATATCCGTTTCCTTATCAAATCCCTCCGCCGCGCCGCAGTGGGGGCATGCATAGCCGTCCGGCAGGAAATATTCGGCGTCATGGGCAAACCAGGCGTCTGAGCCTTCCTTGCCGAAAATATCGGAAACTTTCATCATGATCTCATGATCAATGATCTCTTTGCCGCACTTTTTACAGTAAACAACCGGAATGGGCACGCCCCATTTTCTCTGACGGGAAATGCACCAGTCCGCGCGCTCGCGGATCATGCTCTGCAGGCGGTCTTTGCCCCATGCCGGGTACCACTCCACATCTTCAGACGCTTTGATGGCGTCTTCCTTAAAATCATCAACAGAACAGAACCACTGCGAAGTTGCCCTAAAGATAACGGGCTTGTGGCAGCGCCAGCAGTGCGGATACTGGTGGATGATCTTTTGCAGAGCAAACAAATTGCCCGTTTTTTCAAGATGCTCTGCGATCGGCTTGTTTGCCTCATCCGTTGTGAGGCCGGCAAACTCGCCCGCCTCCTCAGTAAGCCTGCCGTGCGCGTCAACAGGAACAACAACCGGCAGTTCGGGATAGTTTTTGCAGACTTCAAAGTCCTCAATACCATGGCCGGGCGCAGTGTGAACGCAGCCGGTACCGCTTTCCAGCGTAACGTGATCACCCACGATAACAAGGGAAGTTCTGTCTATAAACGGATGGCGGCACTTGATATATTCCAGTTCTTTTCCCAAAAACGTGCCGAGCGTTTCATATTCCGTAACGCCCCTTGCCTCCATGGCGGAAGCGGCAAGATCCGTTGCCATAACGTAATATTCATCTCCGCTTTTAATAAGCGAATATTCAAAATCCGGGCCAACACAGATTGCCACATTTGCAGGCAGAGTCCACGTGGTTGTGGTCCAGATCACAAAATACGTTTTGCCGAGATCTGCGCCCATAGCGGTGAGTTTGCCAAGATCATCCTCTACATTAAATTTAACGTAGATGGAATGGCACGGATCCTCCGCATACTCAATCTCTGCCTCCGCAAGCGCGGTATTGCAGTCCGGGCACCAGTAAACGGGCTTAAGACCTTTATAGATGTATCCCTTGGTTGCCATTGACGCGAAAACTTTGATCTGCTCCGCCTCAAAATCCTTTGTAAGGGTGATATACGGATGATCCCATTCGCCGATCACGCCAAGGCGCTTGAAACTCTCGCGCTGCATATCCACATAGCCAAGGGCGGTATCACGGCAGATCCGGCGGAGTTCCAGATCAGAGATATTGCTCTGGGCGGTGATATGCGCTTCTTTTCTTGCCTTGAGTTCGGTGGGCAGGCCGTGTGTATCCCAGCCGGGAACATAGGGGGACTGATAGCCCGTCATATTCTTATATCTAACGATAAAATCTTTTAACGTTTTATTGAGCGCATGACCGATATGGATATCGCCGTTTGCATACGGAGGGCCGTCATGCAGAATAAAGAGCGGTTTGCCCTCGTTATGCTTCATCAGATTTTCGTAAAGATCATGGTCGTACCAGTCTTTCAGGATCTCCGGCTCTCGGTTTGGCAGATTGGCCCGCATCGGGAAATCCGTTTGCATCATATTTAAAGTATCTTTATAGTCCATTTCAATCAACAACCTTTATGTAATTATTTTCTTTTTTTCTTGAAAAATCCCTTGAATTTCACACCGCCGTCGTCCTCATCATCCTCTTCATCCGGAGGGATCAGGCTGATCTTTTCATTGGTTCGAACGCCTTCCGGCTTAACATTAAAGAAATCTTCAAAGGGAAGATGCTGTTCTTCCTCCTCTTCGTGAGCCGCCGGCTTTTCCATTTCCGGTTCTTCACTGATTTCCCCAACGGTATCTTCATCCGCGGAAGGATCCTGCGAAAACGCGTCTATCGCGTCATGAACATCGGTCTCCTCCTCTTGCGGCTCTTCTTGCGTATCAGAGATCTCCTCCAGCTCGTACTCTACCTGTGCCTCGTCTTTCTGCGGCTCTTCTTCCTCGTCTGCCGTAAACAACGCCTCTTCGGCAGGCTCTTCCTGCTGTTCGGAAATCTCGCTGTCCTGCTGCGCGTCATCAGCATCTTCTGCCTGTGCCGGCGGCTCTTCGCTTTCGGAAATATCCTGCTCGATCTCATCGATCTTGGCGGAAACGCTTTCGATATTCTGCTGCGTTTCGTCTATTTTTTCCTCAATCTTCTCCGAATCCGCGGAAACGGGTGATTCCATCATTGCCGAAAGCTTTTCAAGCTGCGCTTGATAAAGCGCAACCAGCCTTTCTTTAAACGAATCCGCCTCTTTTTTCAGATTATTTGTTAAACTTTCATAATATTCTTTTTCATCTCTGGACTTGGAAAGCAGTTCCTGAGAGATATTTTTTGCCTCTGTTAACAGCGCGGCGGCGTCCGCCTTGGCATCCGCAAGTTCTTTTTGCGCCTTTTCGTTTGCCTCGCTGAGTATAGCCTCTGCGGCATCTGCCTTTTCTTTGGTTATGCCGGCGGCGTAATCGCGCGCCTCTGAAATGATCTTTTCCGCTTTGGTTTTGGCGTCCATAACCGTATTCTGCACGGTTTTGGCGCTGTCCGCAAGCAGTTGTTCCGATTTTTCCTTTGCCTCTTTTTCCACCTTGGAGGCGGCTTTCTGCGCGGTCAAAAGCGTATCCTTTATAGAATCTTCTTCCGCCCTGTACTCCTCTATTTTAGAGGCAAGGATCTCCATCTTTCGGTAAAGTTCTTTATTCTCGTCATAAATAGCGGAAAAGGATTCCTCTATCTGCTGCAAAAATGCATTGGTCTCATCAATATCATAGCCGTGAGATGCGGTTGAAAGCACTTTTTCTTTTATCTGGCTCGGCGTAATCATAATTTATTCTCCTCTCTTTTACGCTCAGTACATGATCATTCCGTTATTTTCAAGTTCATCAATCAGATCGCCCATCACATCAACATTATAGGGCGTGATGATGTAAGTGCTGTTTGCAACTCTTTTAATCTGCCCGTTATTCGCATAGGCAACGCCGCTCAGGAAATCCAGCAGCCTGCGGGCAATATCCCGGTTTGTGGACTCCAGATTGAGCACAACCGTTCTTTTTTCATTCAGGTTATCGCCGATGGCGGCAGCCTCTTCAAACCGCTCCGGCTTAACAAGCACAACCTGAAGCTGGGCGGTGGTGTGGATATTCATGACCTTATCGTTTTCCGCCCTGGTGCGGTGGATCCTTTCCGGCTTTTCCTCCCTGGGCACTCTTACGCTTTTGTTGTGTTTTTCCCGCTTGGGCGGCGCGGGCATCGGATAGGACTGATTTTCCTCATAAAAATCATCAAATTCATCATCGGCGTTTTCACGGATGATATCCGCAAACTTATCAAAAAGTCCCATAAAGCAGCCTCCTAATTATATCTTCTTGCCCCGAAAATGGCAGAACCGACCCTAACGATGTTTGACCCCTCTGCTATAGCGGCGGGGTAATCGGCGCTCATTCCCATAGACAGAATGTTCATATCTATATTATCTATTTTTTTATCTTTAATGTCAATGAAATATTGCCTTACCTGGGCAAAATAACGGCGTGCTTCCTCCTGATCCTCACAAATGGGGGGGATCGCCATCAGGCCGTCTATCCGAATCGCAGGCAGTTCGGAGATCTGATAAAGCGTTTCCACAAGTTCCTGCGGCATAATGCCGCTCTTGCTTTCCTCCATGCCGATATTGACTTCGGCAAGGCAGTGCGTAACGATACCTCGCAAAGCGGATACTCTGGAGATCTCCTTGGCAAGTTTAAAGGAGGATACGGATTCGATCATATCCACCTCGCCGACGATCTGGCGCACTTTATTGGTTTGCAGATGGCCGATCAAGTGCTTTTCCACGCCGTTTAATTCCAGATCATCCCTTTTGCCGAGATATTCCTGAACCCGGTTTTCCCCGATCAGATCGGCGCCGAGTTCAAGCGCTTTGTTGATATAAGGCGGCTCTACGGTTTTGGTAACGCACATCAGGCGTACTTCCGTTTCCTTTCTGCCAGCCTTTACGGCGCATTCGCGAACCTGGTTCAGGACCCGCTTGTAATTTTCCTCAACCGCTTTCATTCTTTCTTCATCAATTATATACTTCCCCATCGTGCAGCTCCTTTCCCTGAATAATGATCTGATCATATAATTTAATGCCGTTTTCGGAATCGGGGTCATAACTGAGCACTACATAATCCCCGTCCGTATACAGCACCTCTGCGCTGCGCCACTCCACAACGGAGGCAACAAGCGCATAAACACCTCTTTCGCCGTTGTTTACATGAACGGCGGCAGACGGCATGCGGACACCCGTGTAGGAATGAACACGGATCTCTATATTTGCAAGCCGCATGGAAACGGTGTCGCTGTTGATCTCATCGCAGGATAAAACAAGCGCTGTCTGCTCCTGCCCGAGTTCCGGCTCGGCGCCGCTTACGATCTCGCAGCTGTAAACGCTGTCCGTGCCCGAAACGGCAACATCGACCGAATCGCCGTTTTCAAGACCGCTGATATCCTCCGTGTTGACAACGGCACAGAAATACCACTCAAAATCCGTGATCAGTTTGCCGGCATTCTGCTCCTGCGCCGGAGTCTGCGCCTGCTGTATCCACGAAGTTAAGGTGTTTACATCCAAAGAATCTATACTGCTGTAATCAAATGCGTTCTCCAGCCCGTCCGTATATTGCGAATACACGCCGGATTCATCCGCCGTTATACTGCCGGACGGCTGGTTGGCGCTGATATGCAGCGCGTTCATCTTTTCCTCCGTTTCACGCATAACGGAGGAAAAATCAATCTCTTTGCCAATCAGGATCTGACGGCGCGTAAACCTGTCGTTCAGTTCCGCGGCGCTCTCGCTGACCGCGCCGACATTTTGCGCCGCGGCGGCGCGTATGTATTCGTTGATGTTTTCAAGAATGCTGTTATCCAGTGATTCCACATCGGTTACCTGCCCTACCGCCTGGCTTTCCATATCCGAATAATACTGTAGATCGCTTTCCAGATCCAGATACTGCGAATAGGCGGACGCCGCTTCCTGCGAGCCGAAAGTCAGCGCGATCTCGCCGCCTTTCACAACCTTTTCGCAGTCGCTGACGGAAGAGACCGTAACCGCGTCTCCGTTGCCTTTCACGGTGTGTTCATCCCGAACAACAAGGGCATCGGCGTTGATCGTTTCATAAACGGTGGAGGCCAGCGCCGTCTGCGTTTTCAGGCTGACGTTGAACGCGCCGTAAAGCTCTACCGCAACATAAATGACAATCAGCGCAACCACAAACGCCATAGCGGCGGTCTGCTTTTGCGCGGGCGAAAGTTTTATTTTCTTTTCCGTTTCTCGGTTTTCACGATTCGCCATTCAAAAAATCCCTGCTTATTCTGACGGCATCCCCTACAAGATCGGCGTTTTCCGCATCCGCAACAAGGCGGACGGCATTTTCGCGCCTTTTAAACCAGGTGATCTGCCGTTTTGCATATCTTCTTGTTTCTCTTTTTATATTTTCCGCCGCCTCTTCCAAGCCGGCGCTGCCGTTGAAATACGGCTGAAGTTCCTTATGCCCGATCGCCTGCGCCGCCGTTTTGCCTGCGGTTTTCAGGCAGCGGCGCGCTTCCTCTACAAGCCCGTTCGCAAGCATTTGATCCACACGGCGGTTGATGCGGTCATAAAGGATCTGCCTGTTTTGATATTCTATCACAAAATAAAGCGTGTCATAAGGGGACGTTTCTTTTACGGCATCCCGGTCCGCCTCGCTTTTGGTTTTGCCGGTAAGATAATAGATCTCCAAGGCGCGCGCAACACGTTTTTTGTTGTTTTTATGGATGCCGGCAGCCGCTTTCGGATCCGCTTTCAGAAGCTCATCATAAAGTTCGTCCGTATCTTTTGCCATCAGACGCGCCCGAAGTGCGTCATCGCTCTTGGTTTCTATAAACTGAACGTTATCCACAAGACTGTCTATAAAAAGGCCTGTTCCGCCGGCGATCACCGGCACTTTGCCGCGGGACGCGATATCCTTTACGGCGCTGCGGGCAAGCCGGCAGAAATCCGCAGCCGAAAACGGAACATCCCGGTTCAGGCACTGCACCAAATGATGCCGGACGCCCTGCATTTCCTGCTGTGTGGGCGCGGCGGTGGCAATGCCCATACCCTGATAGACCTGCATAGAATCCGCCGAGATGATCTCGCCGTTTACCGCTTTTGCGATCTGCACGGCAAGCGCTGTTTTTCCGCTTGCGGTAGGACCCGCCACAACAATAATCTTGGTTTTTTGCATCACTGCACCCTGCCGAACTGTTTTTCCAGCTCATAACGGGAGATTCTGATCATAACCGGCCTGCCGTGCGGGCAATAGCGGATCTCCGGCATGGAAAGCAGTTTTTGCACAAACAGTTCCCTTTCCTGCGGCGAAGTCTTGTCCCCGCCCTTTACCGCGGCGCGGCAGGAGGCGGAATGAAAGATCCAGTCCATCTTTTCCGGCTCTATATCGGTTTTATGCTCCAGAAGTTTCTGAGCGATCTCCAAAATCAGATCTTTCACGTCGCACCCGTCAAGAAGGGATGGGATCTCCCGCACCAAAACGGTATTTGAGCCGAAATCCTCTGCCCCGAACCCGCATTTGGAAAGCAGCGGCAGATTGGAGATCACCGCCTCATATTCCTCCGGCGCTGTCTCTTATACACATCTGACGCTG
>ERZ1090879.377-NODE-377-length-28491-cov-11.730518_pt1 | contig 28491 bp, 23 predicted proteins | sample MGYA00478472_ERZ1090879 | MGnify/ENA primary metagenome ERZ1090879 (study PRJEB33644, sample SAMEA5815723) | chicken gut metagenome | biome: Chicken; feature: Gastrointestinal Tract; material: Caecum | place: Ireland | collected 2019-01-01 | study: A study of the... | reverse complement strand
CCGACTGCGGGCCCGCAAGGCCCGGCGTCGCCAGCGCCACCGAACAGGTGCCCGAGACGAGCAGCCCCGCCGCCATCTCGTATGCCGTTTCGTCCGAGACCGCGCCCTGTGTGTCCAGCGTCTGCTGCAATACGCCCAGACGGCGCATTTTGGATCCGTTGTCGTAGGCGACAATGCTTTCAAAGAGCGTCTGGCTCATGCCGGGGATCTCTATCAGGCTGGAGGCGACACCGCCGCCCGTAAAAGATTCGGCGACGCTCAGCCGCTGTTTGCGCAGCAATAGCAGATCGTACACCCGCTTATTGAGCGGGGTATCGTCGATGGCGTAGACGTACTCTTTGAGTCCGACCGCGAGAATGCGCATCACCTCGTCCACCTGCGTTTTGGGCGCGTTTCCGTACACGATCTCGATGCGGCAGTCCCCGTGCAGGCAGGAGGTTACGATCTCCATCCCCTGCGCCTGCGCTTTTGCCTCCCCGATGACTTTTTCCAGCAGATCGGCGGGCACGCCGACGGCGCGCACAAACGCGCTGCCCGCGGCGACCTCGTACTTGGTCTTTAAATAAGGGATCACTTCCCCGCGCACGAGCGCGGCGCCCGCCCCGCCGAAGGGAAGGCAGAAAAAATGCTTTGCGCCCGCTTCCAGCGCGACGCCCGCCGACGGCGGACATTTGACAAGCTCGCACAGTTTCCCGCGCAGAGCGTCCAGTTCCGCATCCGCGGCAAGCACAAAGGTGTTGTCGAAAAAGTTTTTGCACTCGATGACCGTCTGCGCAAATTCGTGCGCGTCCGCCCCATCGATGAGAAAAATTTTATCGGCAGGAAAACCGCCGTCCGCCAGCGCCGAGGCGGCAGGCCCGAACTCTTCCCCGTAATAAGGATCTCTTTTGTTCCGAACGACGATACAGACGTTTTTCATTGTTTTGTCTCTTTAAAAACCGCCCTGTTTTTGATGATATATCCCAGGCCCGACCAGATGGTGAGCACGGTGGCGATGCCCAGCGCGACAATGCCGATGCCGTTGAAGATGCGGCTTGCCAGCGCGATCCCGAAGAAATCCGCCCCCGCAAGCAGCGTGGCAATGGAAATATCCTGGAAAGTGGTTTTGACCTTGCCCACCTTGTCCGCTGCGAGCACGAGCCCCGTAGACGCCGCCACCATGCGGAAACCGCTGACGATGAGTTCGCGCGCCAGAATGATCGCCACGCAGATGCCCGCATATACGGCGACCCACGCCCCGTCCCAGAGCACGGTGAGCGTCTGCTGGCGCACCAGAAGAAAGATCAGCGCCGTGGAGACGAGGACTTTGTCCGCAATGGGATCGAGAAATTTTCCGAGATTGGTGACCAGTCCGCGCGAGCGCGCGATGTGTCCGTCCACAAAATCCGTGCACGCCGCCACGATAAAGACGATGGCGGAAATAAAATAGTTGTACGGAATGACGTCCAGAAAAAAGATTACCGCAAAGACGGGAATGAGAAAAATACGCGAAAGCGTGATCTTATTTGGCAGATTCATGGTATTCCTCCGTTTCGCCGAACAGATCGTAACTGTCCGAACCTGTGACCGTGACGAGACAGCGCTCTCCCTGCTCCGCCTCCGTCGCATGAAAATAGATTTTTCCGTCGATGTCAGGAGCGCTCCACCACGCCCTGCCGACAAAGCATTTGCAGTCGTAATCGATCCCGTCGCACAGCACTTCCACCTGCTTTCCGACAAACGAGCGCAGATACTCCGCGGAGATCTGCTCCTGCACGCGGTACAGCTCGCGCACGCGCTTTTGCTTTACGCGGGCGGGGATCTGCCCTTTCAGGCGGTATGCGGGGGTATCGGGTTCCCGCGAGTAGGCAAAAAAGCCGCAGTTGGTGAGCTTTGCCTCCCGCAGAAAATCGCCGAGCGCCGCCGCTTCCTCCTCCGTTTCCGTGGGAAATCCCGCGATAAAGGTGGAACGGATCGCAATATCCGGAATGCGCTCTTTCAGCTTGCGGATGAGGGAAAGATATTCCGCCCGAGAGCCCTTTCTGTTCATCAGCTTTAAGATCCTGTCCTCGCTGTGCTGCAAGGGAATGTCGATATACTTGACGACCTTCGGATTGACGGCGATCTCTTCGATCAGCTCCTCCCCGATGACATCGGGATAACAGTACAGAAGGCGGATGCTCCCGATGTTTTCCAGTGCGGAAAGGCGGCGGATGAGTTCGACAAACTTATTTTCGCCGTACAGATCTTCGCCGTACCTCGTGGTATCCTGCGCGACGAGAATGAGTTCGGAAAGATCTCCCAGTGATTCCGCCTCGGCAACCAGCTTTTCCATGGGATAGGAGCGGTATTTTCCGCGGATCTTGGGGATCAGGCAATAGGTGCAATGGTTATTGCACCCATCCGCAATTTTCAGATACGCATAGTGCAAGGGAGTGGTCAGCGTTCTGCCCCCCTCCGATTCGTGCCCCTTGTGGACCATGTCCACACGGCCCTGCTCGTAAGAGAGTTCGATGGCCTCGATCAGCTTGTCCGCATCGTTGCAGCCGAGAAAGACGTCCCCTTCCGTCAGCGAGGGAAAAAGTTCGCCGATGTATTTTTCGGGCAGACAGCCCGTCACGACGATCTTTTCCAGCTTGCCGCCGCGATAAGAGTTGCAGTCGAGCACCGTTTCGATCGCCTCCCTGCGCGCGGAATCCAGAAACGCGCAGGTGTTGACGATGAGAATGTTCGCTTCGGAAATATCGTCGGTGACGGCAAAGCCGCGGCCGCGCACGATGGCAAGCAGCCGCTCGGCGTCCACGCGGTTTTTGTCGCACCCGAGAGAGATCATTCCGAATACTTTATTTTCCAGCATTCTTATTCTCCGTAGTCTCCGTATTTGCTGTCAAATTCTTCCTGCGTGAGCAGGACTTTGCGGGATTTTGCCCCGTCAAACGCGGATATGTATCCCATGTTTTCCATCCATTCGATGATCTTGCCCGCCTTGGGATACCCCACCGAACAGCGGCGCTGGATCATGGAAATGGAAGCCTGACCGATGGAAACGACGTAGCGGAGCGCGTCGATGTACACTGCCTCCACATTGTCCCCGTCGTCCGAATCCCCGCCGCCGCCGCTGGCGCGCGCATTGTTGATATAATCGGACACGCGGTCGTCGAAATAGGCTTCGTTGTGCTCGCGCACATAGGTTACGATGCTCTGGATCTCCTCGTTGGTCACCAGCGGCCCCTGCAGACGTTCGGGCAAGGTCATGGAGTCCGTCTTGTACAGCATATCGCCGTTGCCGAGCAGTTTTTCCGCGCCCGATTCGTCCAGAATGGTGCGCGAATCCACTTCCGACGTAAGTTTGAGGGCAATTCGCGTGGGAAGGTTGGTCTTAATAACGCCCGTAATGACGTTGACGGAAGGTCTCTGCGTGCAGAGAACCATGTGTATGCCCGACGCACGCGCCTTTGCCGTGAGCAGCTGAATGCGGTCTTCCACGTCTTTTTTCGCCCTCGCCATCAGGTCGGCGAGCTCGTCGATGATGATGACGATCTTGGGCATCTTTTCCTCGTCGGGGGTCAGGTTTGCATTGTAGCTGTCCAGATCGCGGACGGGCAGGCCCTTGCGCGCCTTGTCGCGGAACACCTGGTACCGCCTGTCCATTTCCATGACCGCCCACGAGAGCAGATTGAGGATCTTGTCTACGTCGCCGCCGAGGATCTCGTTGATCATCAGATGAGGCAGTTTGTCGTACGGAGCAAAGTCTACCTGTTTGGGGTCAATGATGATCAGGCGCAGCTCTTCCGGACTGTACTTGTACAGCAAGCTGAGAATGAGCGCGTGCAGACAGATACTTTTGCCCGAACCCGTTGCACCGGAGACGAGCAGATGCTTCATCTTTACGATGTCCCCGCAGATAGCCTCCCCCTCGATGTTTTTGCCCAAAGCAAAGGTGAGGGAATTGGGTTTGCTGTTGATAAAGCCGGGAGAGCGGAGCATCTCTTTGAGTCCGATGGTCGCGCGCGTCTTGTTCGGCACTTCGATGCTGATGGTGCCGTTGGCATAGTTTGTGGTGATGTTTACGCCGTCCTTTGCGTGCAGGTGCATGGCAAGTTCCTTGTCGCACCCGAGCACTCTGCCCAACGGAATGTTCCCCGGAACGGCAATATCGTATCTCGTGAAGGCGGGCCCCGGCATCACGCCCATGATCTCGCACTGGATCTTCAGCGCGCCGAGCGCACTGACGATGATATCCTTGTTTGTCTCGATCTCCTCGGGATCCAGACCTACGGCGCTGAAATCCCCCAAAAGATCGATGGGCGGAGGATTGTATTTCGCATAGACGTGCTTGGGACGCACTTCTTCCTGTACGGGAGGCTGCACGGCGGGCGCACGGTCGCGGGAGCGGTCTTCTCCGCGCGGCGAGCTGTCTCTGCCGCGCGTCTGCTCGACGGCGTCGGGAATGACCGAAGATTCCGGTTCGTCCTCGTCCGTATCGTCCAGCATATTGACGGCGGAATCCAGCTCGTCCTTGATGGGCTTCAGGGAAGATTCCTCTTCCAGCCCGTCCTGTGCATCGAAGTCCTCATCCTCCTCAGCACGAGAATAGCGCGCAGACCGATCCCCTCGGGCAGGTTTCTGCGGTTCTTCCGTAAAGCGGCTCGCGCGGGAAGGTTCCTGCGGCTCTTCGATAAAGCGGCCCGCGCGGGAAGGCTCCTGCGGTTCCTCGGTAAAGCGGCTCGCGCGGGAAGGCTCCTGCGGCTCTTCGGTAAAGCGGCTCGCGCGGGAAGGCTCCTGCGGCTCTTCGGTAAAGCGGCTCGCGCGGGAAGGCTCCTGCGGCTCTTCGGTAAAACGGCTCGCACGCGTAGGTTCCTGCGGCGGTTCCTGGCGCGCAAACGGCGTCTGTGCAGCGGGCTGTGCGGGCGTTTCCTGCTGATAAGCGGGGCGGGTAGGCTCGGAATGAGAGAGTCCGCCGAATCCCGCGCGGCGCATGGTATCGGAAACGTCTATCCCCTGCCGCGTTCCCTTTGCCCTGCCATACTGCGGCAGATCGGGCGGCGGCGTTTCGGCAGCCGCTTCGGCGGGCGCCGCGGCCGTGTTCTGCGGAGCGGAGACATTCTGCTGCGCCGAGACATTCTGCGTACTCTGTGCCGCAGAAGAAAAATCGGTGGGAACGTCGTTGCGATAGAAGTCGCGGGAAGGCGCGGCGGCGTCTGCCGTCGTGTCCGTAACGATCTTTTTCGGGCGTTCGGAATAGGTGATGTTTTCCTCCGCCTGCGCATAAAGATCCGAGTAATTGGAAGCGGGCTTTTCCTCCTGCACGGGCTTTGCCGCGGGAGCCGCAGGTTCCTGCGGCTGAGGCGCGGGAGTGCGCTGGGAGGAAAGCTGATGCCCTTCGGAAATTTTATCGTCCGAACCGCCGAAGTTTTTAGAATACTGTTCGCGGCTGGCGGCGTGTCTGTTCGGATTGTTGAAATAGGAATCTTTGTCGAAGATCCCGTTGGAAGTATAGCTGCCGTAAGGAGCAGGTTCTGCGGAACGGGAAGAACGGGAAGAGCGCGCAGACGATGAGGAAGGCGTGCCGAACCGCTCGTTGTACCAGCTGTACCCTTCACCCGCTCTGTCCGGATAAAGGATGCTGTGGCTCTGCGCATACGGCGTCATGGGAGCCTGCTGTCTTGCAGTCTGCTCCGCGCGGCGCGTTTCCTGGCGCATTTCGCGCTTTGTCTTCATCGGAAAATCTTCCCCGACGGAAAACAGGCGCATGGAGCGCTGGGCGGGGTCCTCTTCCTGCGGGCGGGGCGCATATCCCTGCGCGGAAGGCTGTGCCTGCCCGTACGGGGAATACTGCGGCTGCGCGGGCTGCTGCGCCGCCTGCATGGCGGGATCGGCATACCCGAGAGAATACAGCCCCGAAGTATCCGACGTGGCAAAATCCGCCGCCGCGGACTGCGGCTGCGCTGCACGTTTGCGATTTTTCGCCGCGCTCTCCGTGGCGTAAATGAGATACGCGCATCCGAGAATGAGTAGCGAAAAGATGATATAACCGCCGATCGCCGTCGTCAGCTTGACGACGGGATACACGATGAGCCCAGCGATGACGCCGCCGCCCGTCGTGAGGAAAAAGCTGTTTTCGCCGGCACGGTAACAAGCCGCGAGATAATTCCCGTAGCTGTCATAGGCGATGCCGCCCGTCTGCGCCGTGATGGTATGCACGAGGCAGACCAAGAGGACAAACAAAAGCGCGCACAGAAGCACCCTTCTGCGCGGAGCGGAGGATTTTTTCCCGCGGATGAGCACGACCCCGCCGTAAACGAGCGCGGCAAGGACCGCATACGAGCAATAGCCGAACACACCCAGCAAAAACGAGCTTACGGCAAAGCCCACTTCGCCGAAGATCGTCCTGCGAGAAATGAGAAACACGAGCGAAACGATCGCAAACAGGATCAGAACGATCCCCGCCGTTTCCCGCGTGAATATCCCCTCTCTGTTATTTTTATTTTCTGAACCTCTTCCCAAGTTATTCAATCTGATTCTCCCTTCTGCTAAGTATTCTTGTTGCCAGATATTTTTAAATCCGTATATGTTCCATTATACCATTTTCCCGCCGATATTTCAATAGAATTGGAAAAGAAAATCAGAAAATCTTCGCGCGCGCATAAAAAAAGGTTTTCGCCTGCGCGAAAACCTTTTGTAAGCGGATGAACCGTTTGTTACATATCTTCCTTTTCGTTGCTCCAGGAATACATCTTGCGCAGTTCCGCGCCGACTTCTTCCAGCTGGTGGGAAGCTTCCAGAGCCCTCTTTGCATTGAAATGAGCGCGGCCGTTGTTGTTTTCCGCGATCCACTTGCTTGCAAACGTACCGTCCTGGATCTCTTCGAGGACCTTCTTCATCTCTTTCTTGGTCTCTTCCGTGATGATGCGCTTGCCGATTTCATAATCACCGAATTCCGCCGTATCCGAAATGGAATAACGCATGAGTTTGAAGCCGCCCTTGTAGATGAGGTCGACGATGAGTTTCATCTCATGAATGCACTCAAAGTATGCGTTTCTGGGATCGTAACCCGCTTCGACCAGCGTTTCAAAGCCCGCTTTCATCAGAGCGGTGACGCCGCCGCAGAGAACTGCCTGTTCGCCGAACAGGTCGGTTTCCGTCTCGATCTTGAAGGTGGTTTCCAGAACGCCCGCACGCGCGCCACCGATGCCCGCCGCATAGCCGAGCGCGATGTCCAGAGCCTTGCCCGTGGCATCCTGATAGATGGCGACGAGGCAGGGAGTTCCCTTGCCCGCGACATACTCGCTGCGGACGGTGTGTCCGGGAGCCTTGGGCGCGATCATGAACACGTCGACGTTTTCGGGAGGAACGATCTGCTTGAAGTGAATGTTGAACCCGTGCGCAAATGCAAGCGCCTTGCCTTCCGTCAGGTTGGGCAGAATGCTCTCTTTGTAGATCTTCGCCTGCTTTTCATCCGGCGTGAGGATCATGATGATGTCCGCAGCCTTTGCCGCTTCCGCCGTGGTCATAACTTTCAGGCCCGCCTTTTCCGCCTTTGCCCAGGATTTGCTCCCTTCATACAGTCCGACCACCACTTTCACGCCGCTCTCTTTGAGGTTGAGCGCATGAGCGTGGCCCTGGCTGCCGTAGCCGATGATGGCGACCGTCTTGTTTTTCAAAGCGTTGATGTCGCAATCGGACTGATAATATATTTTTGCCATTGTTGTTTCCTCCGCAAATTTATTTCTTGGATTGTATCTGCTCTTATTATAACTGCTACAGGGAGGATAGTCAAGCAATTCTCCGATTTTATCTATGAATTTATCGGATATGTTCAATCGATTTTATAAATAATTATCCGCGCTTTTATGCGCGTAAATAATTGCCATTCCCGACAAAAAGGGATATAATAATAGAAAAAGTTTCAAGGACGCATCTTATGGAAAAGTCTGGAACGCAGGAGCTGATCCTGCTGAGAAATGTCATGCAAAACAGAGCGGTGTCCGCCTTTACGCAGGCGATGTGCGCGGACGATCCCTCCGCCTATGCCGTCGCCGCGGAAGCGCTTCTGGAAGACGATATGCTGCATTCTTTCGCCGCGTACCTGACGGATAAGATCCTGCACAGCGACAACCTGTTTGCGCGCAGGAGCTTTGCAAACACCCTCACGCAGGACATCCGCACCGCCTATGCGCACGATCTGCGCATCCTGCAAAGCCTGACGTTCCGCGCGGAAAATCCGCCGCAGAAAATCGCCGCCGCCGTTGCGGACGGCTTCCCCGCCATTTCCCGCGGAGAGGACGGGATCCTCGGAAAACAATGGGATTCGGACGAAACGCTGGACAAACTCCGCGAATTCCACAAGCACAACGGCTACGGGATCTTCATCGGCCACAAGGCGTTCACCTTTGAAAACGGTCAGCTCAAACCCGTTTACAACACTTCTTCGATCACCCTGTCCGACCTCAAAGATTACGAGGCGGAAAAAAAGGCGGTCGTGGACAACACCCTCAGTTTCCTGAGCGGTCTGCCCTACTCGAATATGCTCCTCTACGGCGACAAGGGAACGGGCAAATCCTCCACCATTCACGCCGTCCTCAACCAATACGCGGAAAAAGGCCTGCGCGCCGTGGAAATCTCCAAGGACAGGCTCAAAGAGATCAGCGACGTGAAAGAAGTGCTTGCGGAACTTCCGTTCAAGTTTATCCTCTTCATCGACGACCTCTCCCTGGAAGAGCGGGACGAGAAAGTCACCTCTCTCAAAGCCAGCCTGGAAGGAAGCCTCAGCGAAAAGGGCGCCAACGTGATGATCGTCGCCACCTCCAACCGCAGGCACATCCTCAAAGAGAATTTCTCCGACCGCGAAAACAGCGTCCATGCGCGCGACACCATGGAAGAACAGCTTTCCCTTTCGGACAGATTCGGTCTGACTGTCTGCTTCTCCTCCACGGGAAAGGCGGAATATCTCTCCATCGTTCGCCAGCTGGCGCAGGACAGAAAGCTTACCCTTCCCGACGAAGAGCTTTGCGCACTCGCCGAACGTTGGGCGCTGATCAAGGGCGGCCGCTCCCCCAGGCGCGCCAGGCAGTTTATCGACTACGCTTACGCCTGCACCGCGAAAAATATTCCCATTGAATTTTAAAAAAAGAGCCGCTTGTGATATGCACCCCAAAAGTTAGACACTTTTGGAGGTGCATATTTTTATGAGAAAAAAGGGAACAAAAAACAAAAATTATAGCGCAGAGTTCAAAATATCTGTTATAATGGATATGCGCAAGAACCATTTAGGATATTGTGAAACGGTGCGAAAATACGGATTGGGTTCTACTCAAAGCGGAGGAGCAATAAACACATTGCACAGGTGGGAGCGCATATACCTTGAAGAAGGAGCGACGGGACTTATGACCGAACGCCGAGGAAGGAAAAGCACAGGCAGACCGAGAAAGAAACCTTTGGATAAATGTGTTGAAGAAGATTTAATCGCTGAAAATCAACGGCTAAAAATGGAGATCGAATATTTAAAAAAACTGAGTGCCTTAGTTCTTGCGGAAGAGCAAGAAAAAAACAAAAAGCAATAATTGTTTCTGAACTAATGGAAAACTTTTTCGGGCGGCTGAAAGTTGAAATGTTCTACGGCGAGAAGTTTGAAACGGTGGACGAATTCGTCCACCGCCTCAAAGAATACATTGACTATTGGAACAATGAGAGAATATCTCTCAAACTAAAAGGAATGAGCCCGGTACAGTACCGAACTCATTCACACATAATTTAATTAAATTTTGTCTAAACTTTGGGGTTCACTTCACAGCTGCGGCGCTCCTTTTTAATTCAAAAATCCCTGAATGATCTCGTTTTCCGCTTCCTGTTCGGAAAGGCCGAGACTCATGAGTTTCAACAGCTGTTCGCCTGCGATCTTGCCGACCGCAGCTTCATGTACAAGACTTGCTTCGGGGCTGACGGCGTCGATCTTCGGCGTGGAAACGATCCTCGCACTGTCGAGCAGAATACCGTCGCACTCCACATGGCCGAAGCATTCGTTCTTGCCGATCATATCCGAACGGAAAAACTGGGAGGAATTTCCCTTTGCAACGCTCCTGCTGACAATGTCCGCACGGCTTTCCTTGCCAAGCAGTTTGACGCGGAAATCCGTGATCGCCTTCTCGTCTTTTTCCGTAAGGATCTTTTCCTTTACGATCAGCTGAGCCTTTTTACCGACGCTCGCGTACGTCTTTCTGTCCGTATAGGTAACGCCGCCGAGCTGGGTAGATTCCATGATAAAGCAGGCTCCCTCTTTGAGGAAGATCTTGGTCACGGGATCGAACACCTTTTTCCCGCTCCCGTCGCCGGAAGCATAGTGCCTTTCCACATACCTGACCTTCGCATTTTTGGAAAGGTAAAAGGTGTGGATCCCGTCGTGCTCGGCATCCGAACAAGTTGCATTGTGAATGCCGCAACCCGCAATGATCGTGACGTCCGCATTTTCGCCGATATAAAAGTCGTTATAGACGGTATCCTTGAAATCGCCCACGGTCAGAAGCACAGGGATATGCACGCTCTTGTTCTTTACGTTCGGCTTGACGATGATGTCGATCCCGTCTTTATCCTTTTTGGAAACGATCTCTATGTCTGTTCCCGAGTGACGGGCCAGCAGTTTTCCGTTTTTGCGAATATTGAAACTTCCTTCGGGGATCCCGTGAAGATCCGCGATCGTTTCCAGAAGTTCTTCATCTGTTCTGTCCATGTCAGCTCTCCTTTACATTGCGCCAGCACAAAGACGGCTGCTTCATGAGGCGCGAAAACATTTCTTCCCTCTTCCCCGCACAGATAAGTTTGTCGTTGTCAAACAGGACGATCTTGTCCGCCGTTTCGAGGATACGCTGTTGATGGGAAACGATGATCACCGTCTTGTCGTGCAGTTTTTCAAACACTTTGACGAGGTCCTCAAAGCTCCACAGGTCGATCCCCGCTTCCGGTTCGTCCAGCAAAAACACTTCTCCGCCCTTGGCAATGGCAGAAGCGAGTTCAATGCGCTTCAATTCGCCGCCGGAGAGGGTCCCGTCCACATACCTGTCGATATAGTTTCGCGCGCAGAGGCCCACCGCGGAAAGGCATTGGCACATTTCATCCGTATTCATCTTTTTCCCGCTGGAAAGCTCGAGCAGCTTTTTGACGGAAATTCCCTTAAAGCGAACGGGCTGCTGGAAAGCGATGGTAAACCCCTTGCGGGCGCGCTCTGTTACGGAACAATCCGTGATGTCCTCCCCGTTGAAAAGGATTTTGCCCGAAGTCGGCTTTTCAAATCCCATTAAAATTTTGATGAGTGTGGATTTTCCGCTCCCGTTCGGGCCTGTGATCGTGCTGATCTCCCTGTCCTGAAAGGACAGGTTCACATTTTTTAAAATATCCTGTCTTTGTCCCGTCTTTTCATCTTTGACGGAATAAGACACGTTTTTCAATTCGAGCATAAACTCTCCTTCTCGCGCAATCCTGCGCCTTTGTTGGTTAGTATCTGTTTTTCTGCGCAAATTATAAAACAAATCGGCGGTCTGTGTCAATAATTCTGACGCAGTCCGCCGACGCCATTTTTAGTAGGGATTTCAAATTATGCTTAAACGCGCACTTCCCCGTGCTCGCCGAGATCCTTTGCATGAGCCTCGAGAATAGGATCGATCTCCGCGGAAATAAATTCTTCAACCTGGCTGCTGCTTCTTCCGATGAAGTTTTTCGCATCCAGAATGCCGTCCAGTTTGTCCCACACGGCGCGGAACATCTCATCGTTCTTGATGAGTTCAATGAGGTTGTTTTCCTTGCCTTCCTGCTTGACGTTTCTGCCCGCTTCCATGGACAAGACGCGGATGCGCTCGTGCAGTTCCTGCCTGTCGCCGCCCGCTTTTACGCATTCCATCATGATATTTTCCGTCGCCATAAAGGGAAGTTCGGCGGCAATGTGTTTGGCGATGACCTTATCGTACACGACCAGATTTTCGGAAATGTTCATGTACAGATTGAGAATGGCATCTACCGAAAGGAACGCCTGCGCGATGACGATACGCTTGTTGGCGCTGTCGTCCAGGGTGCGCTCAAACCACTGCGTGGAAGCCGTGACCGCGGCATTGACGGGAAGGCTGAGCACGTACCTTGCAAGCGATCCGACGCGCTCGCTGCGCATCGGGTTGCGCTTGTACGCCATGGCGGAAGAGCCGATCTGGTGCTTTTCAAAGGGTTCCTCCACTTCTTTCATGTGCTGCAGCAGGCGGATGTCGTTGGAGAAACGGTATGCACTCTGCGCGATCTGCGAAAGGACGCACAGGACGTTGTAGTCAAACTTGCGGGGATACGTCTGCCCCGTCACGCCGTAGACTTTGCTGTATCCGAGCTTTGCGACCACGCGCCTTTCCAGCTCCTTGACCTTTTCTCCGTCGCCGCCGAACAGGTCAAGGAAGCTTGCCTGCGTTCCCGTCGTCCCCTTCACGCCGCGAAGCTTGACCGAGTTTTTCAGATTGACGAGGTTATAATAGTCCATTTCCAGATCGGACAGCCAGAGAGTGGCGCGCTTGCCAACCGTGACCAGTTGTGCGGGCTGCAGATGGGTAAACCCGAGCGTGGGCAGATCCTTGTATCTGAGCGCAAATTTTTTCAGCTTGTCCATCACGTTGACGAGCTTTTTCATCACCATGTCGAGTGCCCTGTCAATGATGATCACTTCCGCGTTGTCGGTGACATAGCAGGAAGTGGCGCCGAGGTGAATGATCCCCTTTGCGCTCTTTGCCTGTTCGCCGTATGCCTTGACGTGCGCCATCACGTCGTGACGCACTTCTTTTTCAAAGCGGCGGGCAACGTCGTAGTTGATGTCGTCGGCATATTTTTTCAGTTCATCGATCTGCGCCTGCGTGATGTTGAGCCCGAGCTCGTGCTCGGCTTCCGCCAACGCGATCCAAAGCCTGCGCCAAAGCCTGAATTTGGTATCATCGGAAAAATTTTCCGCCATTTCACGGCTCGCATAGCGGCTGAGTAAAGGATTTTCGTAAACGCTTGTATCAGACATAATTTTCTCCAAATTGTTGATCGTTTATCACAAAAAAAGGACAACGATACAACGTTGCCCCCTGTTTTGTTCAGATTTCCAGGCTGTTGAGCAAATCTTTCAGCGATTTGATTTCGTCCAAAGAAAGGGTGATCCCTTTGCCCATACGGTCATGTGCCTCGTTCCAGGTACGAATGTCGTAGACAGGCTCTCTCTCGCTCCAGCTGACAAGGTTCAGTTCCTTCGTCCAGCCGTTGCCCGTTTCACCCAGAACACCGAGTTTTTCCGTGATCTCATACTTGACTTCTGCCATACTCAAAGCCTCCGCTCTTTGCAGTTTTCCTTTATTATATCATGCGCGCGCGCAAATGTAAAGGAATTTTTTACTTTTTCTTTTTTGACTTTGTTTTCAGCGCATTTCCCTGCGCATCAAACACGCCGTCTATGCGGATGGTCGCATAGTCCTGTACGTCCAGACACTTGCCGCAGTTGTCGCAGACTTTGCTCGGATCGAGATCGCACATTTCGCATTCCATGCAGCCGATACAGTCGCGATCGTACAAAACGCATTTTTGTGTTTCCATAACCTGACCTCTGCCTTGATTATATCATAAAATTTTTAAATAATCAAATATTTTTTAAAACATTTGTTTGCAATTTGATCACTTTTATGATATAATGGAAAAAAGGAGGAAAAGACAATGTCCGCAGAGAGCAAAAACAAGCTGCAAGCAGTTCTGAAATTTATCAACGATTACAATGCCGAGTACGGCTATTCCCCCACGGTGCGCGAGATCTGCGCCAAACTCAACGTGAAATCCACGGCGTCCGTGTACTATTATATGGAAAAACTCCGCGCCGAGGGTTATCTCAATAAGAGCCCGAACAAAAACAGGGCGATCAGCTTTAAAAAGAACTCTTCCGTCAATGTGCCGCTCATCGGTACCGTCACGGCCGGTCAGCCTATATTTGCTTACGAAAACTATGAGGACTACTATTCCTTCCCTGCAGACGCCTTCAACGGGAGCGATCTGTTCATGCTCAGCGTACAGGGTACCAGCATGATCGACGCGGGCATCCGCGACGGAGACAAAATTGTGGTGCGCAAGCAGGAAACGGCGGAAAACGGGGACATCGTCGTTGCCCTTGTGGAAGACAGCGCCACCGTAAAACGCTTTTTTAAAAAGAACGGACATTACATCCTCCACCCCGAAAACGAAAGCATGGCGGACATCATCGTAAAGGAAGTTTCCATTCTCGGAAAAGTTGTCGGCCTGGTCCGTTCTTTCCATTAAAACACATCAAAAGAGGCGCGCAATACTGATATGCACCCCAAAAGTTAGACACTTTTGGGGTGCATATCATTTTTCCGCCTCTTTTTGTTTTTTGAAAGTTACGGGGTAACGCGGTTGATGTCGCGCGGGAACATGGACGCATAGCGCACGTTTTTGAAACCGAGCAGGTGCATCGTGATGCGCTCCAGTCCGAGCCCGAGACCGCCGTGCGGGGGCATACCGTATTTGTGAGCCATCAAATAGCTTTCAAAGTCGTCGGGATTCATGCCGCGCGCCTTCATCTTGGCGATCTGCTGGTTGTAGTCGTGGATCCTCTGCCCGCCCGTCGTGATCTCGATGCCGCGGAACAGCAGATCAAAGCTGAGCGTGTATTCCGGATCTTCGGGATCGTCCATCGCGTAGAAAGGACGCTTTTCGGAAGGATAATGGGTGACAAACAGGAAATCGGAATTGTACTGCTGTTTTGCCCACTTGCCGAGCAGCTGTTCTTCTTCCGGTTCAAAATCGCGGTAGTCGGTGATCTTCTTTTTGAACTTCTTGGTGATGATCTCCTTGGCGTCCATAAACTTGATAATGGGGATCTCCGTGATTTCGGGGAGCGTTGCATTGAGCAGAGCGATCTCTTCCGCATATTCGCGTTTCAGAAAGTCCATGATGTATTTGAGCGCGCCCGTTTCCATGTTCATAATGTCATAGAAACTGTCGATAAAGCCCATTTCAAAGTCCATGCTGATGTACTCGTTGAGGTGACGGGACGTGTCGTGGTGCTCCGCGCGGAACACAGGCCCTACCTCGAAAACGCGTTCGTAAACGGGAACGAGCATCTGCTTATAAAATTGCGGGCTCTGCGCAAGAAAGACCTGCTTTCCGAAATAGTCGAGGCGGAAAATGTTCGCGCCGCCCTCAGCGCCCTGCGCATTGATTTTAGGAGTGTGGATCTCCGTAAAATTCTGGGAGAACAGGAAATCGCGGAACCCGCGGGCGATCCCCTCCTGGATCTTGAACACCGCGCGCTCCTTGGGGTTGCGCAGCGTGACGGGACGAAGGTTGAGATTCAGATCGATGGGAATGTTGTCCAGCTGCTTTTTGTTGATGACAATGGGCATCTGTTCCGCAGGCGTGGAAAGCACTTCGATGTTGTGGATCTGCATTTCATATCTGCCTTCGCGCGTCTCGTCTTTGACGATTTTCCCCGTGATCTTCACTGCGCACCCTTCCACAACGCTTTCGTCCATGCGATAATCCGAAAAATCGGGAGAGTACACGCACTGCACGACGTCGCGCGCCGTACGGATGATGACGAAAGCAAATCCCGTCATTTCACGGATGCGGTGGATCATCCCCTTCAGCACGACTTCTTCGTTGACGTGCGCGGGAAAATCCTTATAATCGACGCAAGTCTTTACAATGGCGCCGTCCATCTTTTCCATACAAAAAACCTCTTTGTAAATATTTCCCTTCTATTTTATACGTTTATGCGTAAAATTGCAAGCAAATCAACGCGCCGCACCGCATTGCAGGGCAAAAATTTCCCTTGGAGACAATACAAAAAAGCGGGGAAGCTTGCCCCGCTTTTTTATTTTCAGAGATTGAGAAAATCCTTTCTGTACTTGACCTTGAAAAACTCGGCAAGTTTAACCATGTCCTCGTCCTTGATGGTGTTGATGCGGGGACGGTTGCAGGTGAGCATATAGATCTGCGCCGCCTTTTCCACCGTCTCGATCAGGCCGAACGTCTCGTCCATCGTCTTGCCTGCGCCGTAAATGCCGTGCATTCCCCAAACGACCAGACGGAACTCCTTCATCTTCTCCGCCGTCGCCTCGCCGATCTCGTTGGTGCCGCACAGCATCCAGGGCAGAGCGCCCACGCCGTCGGGGAACACCACGATGCACTCGGTGCACATTTCCCAAAGGGTGTGCGTCAGCTTTGCTTCGTCAAGCTCGTGAACATAGTTCATGGCGAGCAAGTTGGTGGGATGGGAGTGCATGACGATCCTGTTCTGCGGGTCTACGGAGAGGCGCGCCATGTGGCTCATCAGGTGCGCAGGAAGTTCGGAAGTGAATTTTCCGCCGTCCTTGTATCCCCATAAAAGTTCCGCCGTCGTCGCGTCCTCCTTGATGCGGATGATGCCGAGGTTGGTTTCGGGATCTTGGGCAACGTTTTTGAAGTATTTGCCCGTTCCCGTCACGATGAAAATTTTGCCGACCAGAGATTTTGCCGTAAAGCCCGTGGGGATCTCGCGGATCACCTTGGAAAGGTCGAGGTATTCCGCCACTTCTTTTTCGTCCAGGAGGTAGGAAATGTTGCCCCCGTTGCGTTCATCCCAACCCAAACGGTACATATTGGCCGTCACGTCGCACATTTCTTTGACAAAAGGCGCATTCAGAATGTTTTTCATTACTTTCTCTCCTTTAAAACTTTGTTTTCATACTCGACAACCTTTTTGAACCAGTCGTCGCCCGCAAAATTGTATTTTTTCAGATATTCCGCCCAGACATCTCCGTACGGGAGCATTTTGCACTCTTCCTGCACGACCATCTGCTCGGTGAAGTTTGCCGCATCCTGCAGGGCGCGGAGCTTTTCGTTGGGCTGCAGGAGCGCGTACAGAAGCGCCTTCTGCATATTGCGCGCACCCACGACCCACGCGGAGATACGGTTGATGCTCGCGTCGAAATAATCCAGCCCGATCATCACTTTGTCCGTCGCATCGTTGCGAACGATCTCCTTGCAGATCTCTTTGAGTTCGTCTTCGAGCAGAACCACGTGATCGCTGTCCCAGCGGACGGGGCGGGTGACGTGAAGGGCGACCTTGTCGTAAAAAGCGAGCAAAGACGGGATCTTGTCGGAAACCGTTTCCGTGGGATGGTAATGCCCGTTGTCCAGCAGGCAGCAGATGCCGCGCGTCGCCGCGTAGTTCTGATAAAATTCGTTGTTGCCGACCGTGTAACTCTCCACGCCGATCCCGAACACCTTGCTTTCCACCGCGACGCGCACCTTCGTCTTGTCGTAATCAATGGAAAGAATTTTGTCCAGCGAATCTTTGAGGCGCAGACGAGGCCCCAGCCTGTCTGCGGGAACGTCTTTCAGCCCGTCGGGGATCCAGATGTTGACGAGGGAGTGAGAATTCATCTCCGTTGCGAAATATTCCGCGATCTTCAGGCAGATCTGCCCGTGACGGATCCAGAATTCGCGCACTTTCTGATCGGGACTGGACAGGGTGAGTCCGTCTTTGACCATCGGATGGGAAAAATACGTGGGGTTGAAATCGATGCCGTCCAGCCCGATCTCCTTTGCAAATTTCACCCACGGCGCGAAATGTTCGGGGCGGTAGGCGTCTCTGTCCACCTTCCCCTCGTCCGCGCCGAGAATGGCGTAGCTTGCATGAAGGTTGAGGCGCTTTTTGCCGGGGATCAGCGAAAACGCGAGGCGGATGTCCTCCATCAGCTCTTCGGGCGTCCTTGCACGGCCGGGATAGTTGCCCGTCGTCTGAATGCCGCCGCTCGCCGCGCCGCCCTTGTCAAAGCCGACGACGTCGTCGCCCTGCCAGCAATGTATGGAAACGGGGATCTCTGCAAGCGTTTTGATCGCCTTGTCGGCGTCGACTCCGTAGCAAGCAAACATTTCCTTTGCCTGATCGTATCTGTTCATCTCTCTTTCTCCTTTTATTTATATTGTCTGAGCGGGAAGGAAGCAAGAATTTTTTTCCTGCCCTCCGCAATGTTTCTTATCTCTCCGCCCGCGACCATCTGCACGAGCAGATTGCCGAGCGCCGTTGCCTCCGTAGGCCCCGCAATCACGCAGACGCCTGCGGTTTTTGCGGTCAGTTCGTTGAGCAGAGCGTCCATGCTTCCGCCGCCTATGATGTGCAGGCTTTCAAACTTTCTGCCCAGCTTTTTGCCCATTTCGTCCAACGCCTGCTTATAGCAATGCGCCAGACTGTTGTAAATGCAGTACAGAAGCTGTCCGTCCGAAAGCGCGCCCGCCTTGTCTCTGATCGCTTCGCTCATGCTGTGCGGCGCAAGAAAGCACTCGTCGTTGCAATCCACGATGGCATCGCAGACGTTTGCACGCGCCAGCTTTTCCGCTTCCGCAAATCCGAGTCCGAGTTCTTTCCGCACGGATTGGAGCATCCAAAGCCCCATGATATTTTTCTGATAACGGAAGGTAAAGTTGAGCCCTCCCTCATTGGAAAAGTTGTTGGCGCGGCTCTCCCCGTCCGTATGTGCGGCGGGCTGTTCGATGCCGAGCAGAGACCACGTTCCGCTGGAAAGATAGGGTGTATCGAACCCTTCCCCCACGGGAGCGGACAACACGGCGCTTGCCGTATCGTGCGTGGCGCAGAGAACGACGTCCATGTCCCCTCCCACTTCTTCCGCGATCTCCTTTTTCAGCCTGCCGAGAACGGCGCCCGGCTGCGTGAGCGGACGGAACAGCGTGCGGGGCAACCCGAGTTTTCCGAGAATGTCGCCGTCAAATTCGTGCGTCGTGGCGTTGACGAGCCCCGTGGAAGTTGCGTTTGTATATTCGCTTGCCTTGATGCCCGTCAGTTTATAGAGAAGGTATTCGGGCAGCATGAGGTAGTCTGTCGCCTTTTCCAGCCTGCCCGCAAGTTTATCCGCATACAGCTGATAAACGGTGTTGAACGGCTGAAACTGGATTCCCGTGCGCGCATACAGTTCTTCAAACGGAACAATGCCGTGTACGGCAGGGATCACCTCCGCCGTGCGCCCGTCGCGGTACGCATAACAGGGCAGGATCTCCTCTTCCCCGTTCATCAGAACGTAGTCCACCGCCCAGGTGTCGATGGACAGGCTGTCTATCTTTCCGTAACGCCGAACCGCCTCCGCGATCCCGCGTTTGACCTGCTCAAACAGATTTTTCACGTCCCAGACCAGGTGACCGTCCTGCTCCTTGTTTCCGTTGGGAAAACGGTACACCTCTTCCGCCGTGATACGGCCATCCTTCAGGGATCCGACAATGTGTCGGCCGCTGCTGGCCCCGATGTCGATTGCGAGAAATTTCTTCATTTCATCCCTCCTTGGCACTATTATAGCAGAAATGAAAAAATCAATCAATGACATTATTTTATGAAAAAACTGACGCCTGTTGACTTTTTTATCCGTTGATAGTATAATAGAAGCATGAACAAGGAAATTATGGAACAGATCTGCCGCCTCACCCCCGAGGAAGAACAGATCTTATACAATCAAAAGAAGATCAGCAAGGACGACTATACCTTTTCCGAGCAGTTTATCGTAAACAGCAAAAAGCTGCTTACGGGAGACAAGCAGATCGATCTGCGCCTGCATACGAGGTTTATCGACTTCCCCGAACACGGCCACGATTACATGGAGATCATGTACGTCTGCGCGGGAAGCATTACGCACGTGATCGGGAAAGACAGGATCACGCTTGAAAGCGGCGACATTCTCTTTCTTAACAAGCACGTGCGGCACAGCATTCTGCGCGCGAACCGTTCGGACATCGGCATCAATTTTATCCTTTCCAATTCCTTTTTGCAGTATATCTTTCACAACGTGGAAAACAACCCCGTCATGTGCGGATTCCTGACGAGAAATTTTGAACCGGACGGCGGCGCTGAATACCTGTTTTTCAAAACGGCGGACTGCTTCCCCATCCGCAACCTGATGGACAACCTCATTTACACGATCGTCCACCACACGCCAGACGACTACACCATCTCCACGCAGCTGGTCTCCCTGCTCTTTTCCTATCTTTCCTATTATAAAGACACCCTCGTCAACCACCCCGATTTTCTCTCCGATTCCGCCCTGCTCACCCAGCAGGTGACTTCCTACATCCGCCAGCACTACCCGCAGGCCTCCCTGCAGGAGCTTTCCGAACAGGTGGGATACAATCCCGTCTATCTTTCCAGAAAGATCCACGCGACGTTCGGCAAAAATTTTCAGACTCTCGTACAGGAAGAGCGATTGCTCGTTGCGGAAAAACTTCTGCGGACGACAGATCTGAGCGTGGACGAGATCATCCGCACCGTGGGCTACGAAAACCAGTCGCACTTCCATCATTTGTTCAAAAGCAGGTACGGCACCACGCCCCACAAATATAAACTCAAAACGCAAAACTAAAAGATCCCTGCCGTTTTCGGCAGGGATCTTTTAGGATCGGTTATTTCTTTTTGGGCAAGATCTTTTCTTTGCCGCCCATGTATTTGCGCAGAACTTCGGGGATGGTCACGCTGCCGTCCTCGTTGAGGTGGTTCTCCAACAGGGCGATGAGCATACGCGGCGGAGCGACGACGGTATTGTTGAGCGTGTGCGCAAAGGCGTTACCCTTGTCCGTCTTGTAGCGGATGCCGAGCCTGCGCGCCTGCGCGTCGGTGAGGTTGGAGCAGCTGCCCACTTCAAAGTATTTTTTCTGGCGGGGGCTCCATGCTTCCACGTCGACGCTCTTATATTTGAGGTCGGCCAGATCTCCCGAACAGCACTCGAGCGTGCGCACGGGGATCTGCATGGAAACAAACAGTTCCACCGTATAGGAATACAGTTTTTCAAACCACTGTCTGCTCTCTTCCGGCTTGCAGATGACGATCATTTCCTGCTTTTCAAACTGATGGATACGGTAAATGCCGCGTTCCTCGATGCCGTGCGCTCCCTTCTCTTTGCGGAAGCAGGGCGAATAGCTGGTCAGCGTGAGGGGCAGCTCTTTCTCATCGAACACGGTGTTCATGAATCTGCCGATCATGGAGTGCTCGCTGGTGCCGATCAGGTAGAGGTCCTCCCCTTCGATCTTGTACATCATGCCGTCCATTTCCTCAAAGGACATGACGCCCGAAACGACGTCGCTGCGGATCATGTAAGGAGGAATGACATAGGTAAAGCCCTTGTCGATCATAAAATCGCGCGCATAAGTGAGCACGGCGGAGTGCAGCCTTGCGATATCGCCGAGCAGATAGTAAAAACCCTGTCCGCTGGTACGGCGGGCGGAATCCAGATCGATCCCTCCCAGATTTTCCAGGATGTCCAGATGATAAGGCACTTCAAAGGGCTTTTCCACGGGTTCAAGAAATCTCTGTCTCTCCACGTTTTCGGAATCGTCCTTACCGATGGGAACGTCGTCCGCAATGATATTGGGAATGCTCATCATATCCTGTTTGAGCTTTGCGGCGATCTCTTCGGAAATTTTTTCGATTTCAGCGATGCGGTCGTTATTTTTGACGACTTCCGCCTTTACCTGCTCCGCCTCTTCCGTCTTCTTTTCGCGCATGAGCTTGCCGATCTGCGCGCTGAGCGTGTTCCTCTTGGCGCGGCAGGCGTCCCCTTCCTTTTGCAGTTCGCGGCGCTTTGCGTCCAGTTCGAGGACTTCGTCTACGAGGGGAAGTTTTTTGTCCTGAAATTTTTTTCTGATATTCTCGCGCACGACGTCCGGATTTGCGCGCAGAAAATTGATGTCGATCATGAGGTCTGCCTCCGTATTTCTTTTCCATACTATTTTAAAACAATTTTTCACTTTTTGCAATAAAAAGACGCGCTCTTTCGCCAATTTCAAAGATTTTTTCGCAAGCTTTCCTCTTCCCGCAAAGAAAAAGAGAAAAATTGTTTGTATCCGCTCCCGTTTTATGGTATAATAAGTAAAAGCAAATCATACGATTTTCCCGGAGGGAATTATGGCTGTAAGAAAAAAGCCCGCCGACAAGAGTTCCCGCTCTGTTGACAAACCGAAAAAACAAAGCGTGGAAGAATTTGTCCGCCAAAAGCTGAACGACGCCGATGCGCAGCAGGAAACAGCTCACGAAGCGCCCGACCTTGCCGAGATCAAAAAGCAGTTCAGGCGCAAAAATGCAAAGATCCCCGCCGCCTCGGAAACGCGCAGGTTTATGCCCGATCTGAACAAAGGCCTGGATTCTTCTCAGGTCAATCAGAGATTTTCCCAGTTTCTGTTCAACGACACCAACCAGAAATATTCCAAATCGTATGCCAGCATCTTTATCGGCAACATCTGCACTTTCTTTAACCTGCTGTGCGTCCTCGCCGCGGCGGCTCTTGTCTACTCGGGCGCGGGGATCTCGCAGTTTCTCTTTGTCATCATCTTCACGTTGAACCTCGGATTCGGGATCGTCACGGAAATTTTCGCAAAGCGCAAGATCGACAAGCTTTCCCTCTTGACCGTCCCCTCTTCCAAAGTCCTGCGCGACGGGACAGTACAGGAAGTCCCCTCCAAAGAGATCGTGCTCGACGACATCGTCGTCCTTTCCCTCGGGAATCAAATCCCAGCGGACTGTATTCTCGCCGAAGGGAGCGTGGAAGTGAACGAATCGCTCCTGACAGGAGAATCCGTTCCCGTCAAAAAAGAGCCGGGCGATCTGCTGTATGCGGGTTCCTTTATTTCCGGCGGAACGTGCAAGGCGCGCGCCGACAAAGTGGGAAAGAGCACCTATCTCAACTCTCTCTCCTCCAAAGCCAAAAAATACAAAAAGCCCAATTCCGAGCTGATGCGCTCAACTAAGCTCATCATCCTCATCGTCGGCATTCTCATCATCCCCATCGCCGCGCTGATGTTCAGCGTAAACTGGACGAATTATAACCCTGCTTCAGGCCTTACGCAGATCGACGATACCATTCAGCGCACCGTCTCCATCGTCATCGGAATGATCCCCTCGGGAATGCTTCTTTTGACGAGTATCGCACTTACCCTCGGCATCATCCGCCTGATGGCGCACAACACGCTTGTTCAGGATTTGTATTCTCTGGAAGGGCTGGCGCGCGTAAACGTGCTCTGCCTCGACAAGACGGGGACCATCACGGACGGCCGCATGAAAGTGCAGGATTGTATGCTCCTCTCCAACCCTACGGATTTTTCCGTCAACGAGATCGTCGGCTCTTGCCTATATGCCCTGCAAGACAACAACCAGACTTCCATTGCCCTGTACAATTATTTCGGACACAACACAACGCTGACGGCAAGCGCAACCATCCCGTTCTCCTCCAAGAGAAAGCTCTCCGCGGTCACCTTTGCCGAGATCGGCACCGTCGCCATCGGCGCACCCGAATTTATTTTGTCCTCCGTACCCGAAAAGATCAGCAAGATCGTCAATCAATATGCGTCCATGGGGTTGCGCGTACTGTTGGTTGCACATTCGGCAGGTAAGATCATAGGAGACAAACTGCCCGCATCCTTCAAACCCATGGCGATCGTCTCGATCGCAGACAACATCCGCGACGACGCCGCACAGACCATCCGCTGGTTCAAGGAAAACGACGTCGCCGTGAAAGTCATTTCGGGCGACAATCCCATCACCGTCTCCGAAGTCGCCAAACGCGTGGGTGTGGCAAACGCAGAAAAATATATCTCTTTGGAAGGTCTCAACGAGAAAGAGGTCATCTCCGTCGCCAATAAATACACCGTATTCGGACGGGTAACCCCCGAACAGAAAGCCATTCTTGTCAAGGCGATCAAATCGGAAGGCAATACCGTCGCCATGACGGGTGACGGCGTCAACGACATTCTCGCCATGAAAGAGGCAGACTGCGCCGTCAGCGTTGCCTCGGGCAGCGATGCCGCAAAGAACGTCAGCCACATTGTCCTGCTCGACAACAACTTTTCTTCCATGCCGCGCGTCGTATTTGAGGGCAGACGGGTGATCAACAACATTCAGAATTCCTCTTCCCTCTACCTGATGAAAACTTTCTTTACCACCATCTTTGCCATTCTCTCCATCATCAGCTGGGAATTGTACCCCTTCAAGACAAACAACCTGATGCTGCTGGAATTTTTCGTCATCGGGCTCCCCTCCTTTTTCCTGTCGCTGCAACCCAACAAGAACCGCGTTCAGGGCAAATTTTTGCCATATGTCCTGTCACGAGCCATTCCCTGCGCCATTGTGTTGGTTCTTGCCGTGCAGAGCACGCGGTTTATCAGCGCCTTCCAGCCCGAGTATTTCAATAACTGCTACGAAGAAGTTTCCACTATGATCATCACGTTTGCGGGACTTGTCATGCTCTACCGCGTCTGCATTCCCTTCAATCTGTTCCGAACGGCCCTCTTTATCGGAATGTGCGCCATGTGTATCACCGCTTTGGCCGTCCTGCCTGCGGCCTTCCTCGGAAACGGCTACACCCCGCTCGGATTTGTTCCGATGCTCTATATTATCGTGGTCGTACTTATTTCCGTTCCCCTGTCGGGCGCCTTTATCAAAATTTTTGAAAAACTGCGCATCAATAAAAAAATTGAAGACCGATTGGGAAATCTGGCATAAAAACCTCTTTAAACGAAATCGGGGAGAGCTGAAAGGCTCTCCCCGATTTGTTATAGAAAGATCGTTACTGTAATATTTTCCGTCAGACAGGTAAGAAACTTATTTCGCCTGCTCCTGGATCTCCTGCACATTGTTTTTCCCGACTTCCCTTTTTCCCGTCTTTTCAGGCTTTGCCCCGTCCGCCTCGCGGCCTTCGAGGTATTTCAGGATCGCGTCTTGCCGCGCAAGGATGCGGTTTGTCTTTTTATAAAGGTCTTCGATGAGAATTTCCGTCTTGAGATTGACTTTATAGTCGTTTTCCGCGCGCTGGCGGTCTTTTTCCTCCTGGCGGTTCTGGCTCATCATGATGAGAGGCGCCTGGATCGCCGCCACGCAGGACAGGACAAGATTGAGCAAAATAAAAGGATACGGATCGAACGCCTTTGCAGCAAGACAGACATTCAGCGCCATCCACAACAACAGCACTCCGACAAAAGAACCGATAAAGGCCCAACTGCCGGCAAACTTTGCAATGGCATCCGCCGCGCGTTGTCCTACGGAAATTTTCGTTTTCGCCTCTTTTGCAGGGTTTACGGAAATCTTGCTCCCTGCAAGAAGGGAAAGGATCTCTTCATCCGACATATCGTGTTTGATATCTTTGATGATCTCGCTGATCAGTTCCTTGTTGTTTTTCATTTTCTCCTCCCGGCTTTTCTTGCGGATTTTCTGCAAAATTATAGCAAACACATTTCCTTTTGTCAAGCCGCACGAAAAAGCCCCGTTCGCAAAAACCCTTCATCCATAAAAGAAAGCGGGGAATACAAACTCCCCGCTTTACCTTGTTTTACAGGCGCACTTCCTGTTTTGTTTCTGCCGATTTATAGATGGCATCCAAAATTTTCATCAGTGTCACGCCATCCTCCGCAATGGAGGAAATATCTTTGTCGTTTATGACGGCGTCCACAAAATAGCCGATCTCCTTTTCAAACAATCCGTCAAAACTCAGCGCCGTAGACCTGTCCAGAGATACATTTGTCAGATAACCGCAACTGTCCGTATAAATTTCCAGTTCGGGATCGAGACACATCCCGCCTCGCGTTCCGAACAATTCTATCTTTCCCTCGTTGTGTTTGAGATTCAGGCAGAAACTTGTCTCCACGCTCAGAACGGCTCCGTTGTCGTAGCGCACTAACGCCGTTGCAAAATCCTCTACGTCACAAATATCGTTTTCAGTTTTTGAGACGGACGCATATCCCACACTGTCCTTCAGTCCGCTCCTGTTGCCGAGTTTTTTAAAAGTCGCGCCGTACACCGAGACGGGCTTCGGGTTTCCCATCAGATACCTTGTAAGATCTATGACGTGCACGCCGAGATCGATGAGAGGGCCGCCCCCGGATCGCTTCTTGTCTCCGAACCATCCTCCCGGATTCCCGTTGCGGCGAAGATAAGTCGCCTTTGCATAATAGATCTCCCCGAGCGCCCCGTCATTGATGAAATCCTGCATAACGGCTGTATCGTTTCCGAACCTGCGCACAAAACCGATCATAAGTTTTCGCCCGCACGCTTTTGCCGTATCCAGCATTTCCTGCGCCTCCTTTGCGTTCAGGGCCATCGGCTTTTCGCAAAGGACATCCTTGCCCGCGCGCAGAGCCATGATCGTACAGGGTGCGTGCGCGCTGTTCCAGGTACATACGCTTACAGCGTCAATTTCAGGCAACGCTTTGAGCATCTCCGCTTCGTCCGTAAACAGCCTGTCTATTTTGTATTTCTCTCCCGCCCGACGCAACACTTCTTCATTGATGTCGCAGAGTGCATAGAGTTCGACGTTATCATTCTTCAGGTAGGCGTTGATGTGCTGATTTGAAATACCGCCCGTACCGACAACTGCCACTTTGATTTTTTTCATGTCCTGTCTCCTTTATTTTCTCACGCCGAACGAATCCAGAAAGCGCACGGCGTCTCCTATATCCTTTGCAGGCTCGTCTCCGCATTCTCTCTCGATGGTCAGGTATCCGTCATAGCCGATCTCTCTCAGTGCGTCGAGATACTTGTTCCAATCCACACTGCCTTTCCCCAGAGGGACTTCACGGATCGCGTCCCAGCTGCAGGGCGTAAGTCCGTAATACTGCGGCGCATACAGCGCCCGCGTATCCACTTTTTTGATCTGAATGCCGTCTTTTGCGTGCGTATGTACGATATAATCGCGCAGCGTGTAAACCGCCTGCACGGGATCGTCCCCCGCACACATGACAAGGTTGGCGGGATCCAGATTGACAGCGACCCCGTCGCTTCCCAATTCATCTAAAAAACTCTTCAGAACAGAAGCCTTTTCCGGTCCCGTTTCCACGGCAAAATGTCCGCCCAGACTCTTTGCAAAATCTGCAAGCTCCTTGCAGACCGCATACATACTCTCATATTGGACACAGTCTTTGTTTTCGGGGACAACGCCGATGTGCGTCGTCACGACGTCCGTGCCAAGTTCTTTGGCCATCTCCAGGATCCTCTTTTCCCTGTCGATCATCGAGCGGTCGCGCTCATAATACATGGCGCAGCCGAAATCCCCGCAGATCGCGGAAAAACAGAGTCCCTCGCCTTCAGTAATTTTTTTTATCTCGGAAAGCTTGCTTTTACCTGCATCAAACGGAAAAGCCCGTCCCGCATAAGCCTGCACGCCGTCTGCCCCGAGCGCTCGCGCCTCTTTGATTGCCTGCGGAAAAGGTTTGCGAAAACTTTCCGCAATCACACCGATCTTCATGAAACGCCTCTTTTTTTATTTTATCATAGCACAAGAAGACCCGCGGGGCAATCCCGCGGGTTCTGTTGATATTGTCAAAAGTTCAGGTTTTTGTATCCCTGTGCAGGACACGGTAAAAAGTATTCAGGCTGTTGAATCCAACCTCCTCTGCAATACGGCAGACAGGCGCTTGCGGCTGTTCTTTTTTTAATTTGTAATATTCGTTGATCCTGCACCGATTGATATAATCGCGCAATTTCATCCCCGTAAACTGATTGAATAATCCGGAAAGATAAGTCTTGGAATAACCGAACAGATCGGCAAGGCCTTCCAGAGATAATTCGCTCCTGAAATTTCCGTTGATGTACTTTAACACCTCTACAAAAGCCTGCGTCACTTTTCGGTTGCGGACTTCCGTCATGGGATAAGCCTTTCTCATGAGAGCAAGCAATGTATCCGAAAAACCGCACTTTAACAGATCGTCGGAACGATCCCATACAGGATAAAGCGCGTCCAAAAACCGTAAAATTTTATGGCTGTAATCGTTTTTAGGTAAAAACGAAGAAAATGTCTTTTCGGAAAAATCAAACTCCGCTTTTAAATAACGGGAGCTAATCAAAACGACATAATATTCCGCCCCCTTTCTGGGAACGTAAAAATGCGGTTCAAAACAGCGCGCAAAAGTAATTTCTCCCTGCTTTACAACACGCTCTTCGGTGTTGATGTGTACAAGGCATTCCCCGCAGGACATAAAGACAAACTCGATGCTGTCATGAAAGTGCGGCAGGATTTTCCCGCCGTCCTCTGTGATCACATTCTTTTGAAAATAAATGTAATTGGCCGCATCCGCCGCTTTTTCGTAAAAGGAAGGGTCCATTTCTTCTGCTCTATCCTCTTTCTTTTTCGGACAAATCTTCTTAGTCCATTGACAATAGTGTCCGATTATTTTAATTATACAGCAATAACAGTATTTTCGCAAGCGGTCAAATCATATGCAATTAAAATCTCGTCCCTGCGATTTTCGGGAACCCTGTTTATTTTAAGAGGTCGTGGGTTTGTCCCTTAAAAATAAAAGACGAAAGGCAACCCTTTCGTCTTTTTGGTCGAGGTGACGGGACTTGAACCCTCGTCGAAACCGTCAGCTTTTCTCTCACCTTGTCCCACAGAGGGCAAGGCTCGCTTTTGCTTCCGTTTCTCCTCTTCCCAAAAATCTCGTCCCTGCGATTTTCGGGAACCCTGTTTATTTTAAGAGGTCGTGGGT
>ERZ1090879.375-NODE-375-length-28573-cov-11.643769_pt1 | contig 28573 bp, 28 predicted proteins | sample MGYA00478472_ERZ1090879 | MGnify/ENA primary metagenome ERZ1090879 (study PRJEB33644, sample SAMEA5815723) | chicken gut metagenome | biome: Chicken; feature: Gastrointestinal Tract; material: Caecum | place: Ireland | collected 2019-01-01 | study: A study of the... | reverse complement strand
AGTCTCGTGGGCTCGGAGATGTGTATAAGAGACAGATATATACATTTCAAATTACAAGCCCATGTCAGTAGCACAGTAGATGAAATGACGGCAGAATTATATTTTGTTTTCTGAAAATAATATTCATAAATTCTATTCTCATCAACATTATCATTTATAATCACTCCATATTTTTTAAACAACGCATATGTATCTTTATCTAAATAATTAACCACATTATTGTCAATATATTTTTTTATTTCTTCTGAAATTATAAATATATCTCCTCGTAAAGTATTAAATAGAATATAGCCTTCATTGTCATCCGATTTTATAACTAAATTATATTTGGAATACTTCATTTTTCCACTCCTTCACGTTAAATCTACATATGCGTTACTGGAAAATTATTTACTTTTGATCAATCATCATTTGAAAATGGCCCTGGAAGAGGGGTAAAATTCAATAAGCATCCATCGATAGGACATGCATTCGCAATGCAACCATTAATAGCACATGCCGCTTGCGCACAAGCATCTGCTCCACATACATTAGCTGCACATGCCACCGCAAAACATGCATTTGCTCCACACCCTGCATCTGCTCCACACCCTGCTGTCGCACAATCAACATACGCACCGCAAAATGAAGCGGGGTTAGTTCCATAAGCATTTCCTAAATAAGTCGTTTTCATAATCTTCGCACCTCTTTCTTTTGTATCCAGCATACGCATATGTAGTTTTTTTAATATACTCCCTTTCTATTCTTGTATGTTCATTGTAGCTTAAACGGTGATTTTTTGACCTTTATATTTTTTATGTAATACAAAGAATCCCTAGATTATTTCCAGGGATTTTATAATAAATTGAATATTCCACTCACTTAGTGCAATCTTTTCGAGGTTTCAATATGAGACATTCGAAAGGCCAGTTCAATAATTCCGGTTTCCAGTACAGCCTTCTTTAATGATCTTATGCACGAATTGATTATACAAATACATTATGAAGTGCAAATGTCACGCACTTTTTACTTTGTTAGGTAAGATGTTTTTTACATTGTATGGTAAGAAGTTTTTTACATACCATGACATGCAGAAGCTTTTCCTGCTGTTGGTCTCCAGGATCCGTAGGATTGTGCTCCGAAAAGGTTCTGCATCAAAGGTTTTGGGCTTCGCGAGTTTTTCTCCGGGATCGTCGGGGACAACATGCATGTCGTAATACTTGCTGATCGCAGGCCGGCTTGGCGGCTTTTCGCCGCGCGCCTCATAATAGCGGATGATATCCGTTTTTGTGTAACCCATTAGTTTCAGATCCTGTATCTGTTGCATCTGTGTTTTCGTCAGCATAAAGTTCTCCTCTCTTGTGTACTGCTTACCAGTGTACAAGAAGCAAACCACTGCTGACTTTCTCCTGTGATAAAACTTACCACAGAGGATAGAAAGAAGTCCTTACCATGCGCTGTAAAAAAGCGCTTACCGTACCATGTAAAAAACTCCTTACCATGTGGCTGTAAAATCACCTTACCACGCACATTATGAAAGTCGATAATTATGGTTGATTATTGAGAGATCGTCCAGCTCAAGTTAGTAAAGCCGATGATGATTACTTCCAGCATCGGCAGTTTAAAGAATACTGTCTCAGAAGTCTGGAAGCTTGTCCAGGAAAAGTGGTTGTTCTGTCCCAGCCGCCCTTACCAACTGGGAGCTGGAACAGATTTTGTATCCTGAACACACCCACAGGAAAGAAATACTTATACCACATCCAAAAGGCAACGTTGCGAATCAGAAAGAAATGCAAATAGCCATTTTCTGTGGAAGGCAGAGCCGCATTTTCCGGACAGTCAGGGCTATATCAAACGACCAGTTTTAGAGAGTGTCAGGGCCGAGTTGGGGAGTATCCCAAAGTTTGTGTAAACCTTCAAACTGATGTAAGATAGACTTACCAGTTTGGAGGTTTATTTTATGGCAAGGAAAAAAGATACCCCACAAAAAGCAGCTCTTCGGGAAATGATGGGCAACTACCTGAAAGAAAACAATGTAAAGCTCAAGGATGGAACGGATGTCAACTCTATCATGCGGGATATGATGTCCATCATCCTGGAAGGTGCCCTGGATCAGGAAATGGATGAGGAACTGGGATATTCCAAGTATGATTATCGGAACAAGGAAACGGATAATTCCAGAAATGGTCATTCTCAGAAGACTATGCATACCAGTTACGGCGATATGGAGATTGATGTTCCAAGAGACCGGAAAGGTGAGTTTGAACCACAGATCGTCAAAAAGTATCAGAATACGGTCACTCAAGACATGGAAGAAAAGATCATCTCCATGTACGCCAAAGGAATGACCACGAATGATATCGAAAGCCATATGCGGGAACTCTATGACATCGAGATTTCTGACAGTACCATCAGCAGGATCACAGATAAGATTCTTCCCATCGTAAAAGAATGGCAGGAAAGACCTTTGGAGGCAATCTATGCGGTCGTTTTCATGGATGCCATCCATTACCATGTGCGCAATGAAGGCAGGATTGTAAAACGTGCGGTTTATATCGCTATAGGAATCGACATGGAAGGACATAAAGACGTGCTCGGCATGTATGTAGGACAAAATGAGAGTGCAAAGTTCTGGCTTTCCATTTTGAATGGACTGAAGAACCGTGGCGTAGAAGATATCCTGATCGCATGCGTAGACGGTCTGACAGGCTTTCCTCAGGCAATTGAAGCTGTTTTTCCAGATACGGAGATCCAGCAATGCATTATCCATCAGATCCGGAATACGACAAAGTTTGTTTCCTACAAGGAGCTCAAACCGCTGATGGCTGATCTGAAGCGTGTATATGCAGCCCCAACAGAAGAAATCGCACTGGCTGAACTGGATGGCTTTGATGAGAAATGGAGCGGAAAATACCCGAAAATAGCGAAATCCTGGAAAGACAACTGGGCAAATCTTTCAACATATTTCAAGTATCCTGAAGCGATCCGCCGCTTAATCTATACCACGAATGCCATCGAGGGATTTAACCGGCAGCTGCGGAAGGTCACGAAATCTAAGACGGTATTCCCTTCCGATGAGAGTCTCCTGAAAATGCTGTATCTGGCCATGATGGATATCACGAAAAAATGGACCGGACACCGACAGGATTGGGGGCAGATCCATTCGCAGCTGGAGATATTTTTCGAAGAACGATTATCTGGATTATAAGCTGTTTCTGGCCTGGCAGGGCTGGCTGGGCCAGCCCTGCTTGACATGTCCAGAAACGGCATTATAATACAAGTAAGGGCAGAACCTCAAAAAATCGGCTCTGCCCAGAGTAACGAATGACATATCTTATATCAGTTTTTTGAATTTACACAAAACTTGAAACGGTCTCCCGAGTTGGGCTCCACCTCACTAGTCAATCATAATCGTTGTTCCAGAAGACTATACCTTAATCAGTACAGTAAATCCTGTTGTCAATCTACGCCGGATTCCGTCAAGCTTGCCGTGGCATTCCCTTTCATCACTCAGCTGGTTTCCCCACTCATCAGGTAAATACTGACAGATGAAGAGGACGGCGTTCCCAAGGTCATCACGAAACATTATGAAATGGTATAGGATCTTGATTCCTTCCTCGGAATACCGGCTGATAGCAAAGTTATTAATGAACAGCAACTGGACCCGTGCGTAGTACCTGATCCTCTTACGGTACTTATTCATGAACTGTCTGCACTCAACAGGCTCCAACAAACGGTTTTGCGGAGCAAAACGGACGCGATACGAAGCGAGCGGACACAACCTGTAGCTATTAAAATCTGCAGATACCTTATAATGATTTCCGATATGAACGCTACGCTTCATCGCTGGATTTAATCCGTGAATGTCTCAACATTTGGATTCTCGGGACTTCCGGTAGCGGAAAATCATATCTGGCCAAAGCATTGGGGATACAGGCCTGTATGAATTACAGAGATATGTATCATCATTGTGAAGAATCAGAAACCACGGTCGCTCTGAAGCATGCTAATCACTCAAAATATCAGAAGAAAATACGCTTTTACCTGAAGCTGGATCTGCTGATTCTGGATGATTTCCTGCTTCACACGATGACGGATGCGCGTGAGATCAAGGTCCTCTTTAAAGTCATGAAAAAACGCAGTGAACTGTCAAGGTGCACGATTGTATGCTCTCAAAGGGAGCCGAACAGCTGGGCTTCGAAGATCCTCAATGACGAAGTATCAGCCAATGCGATACTGAAACGGCAACTAAACACTATACCGTAGTGATATAGCCCAGGAATAAATCCATAACAACAAGCGATTCAGGGCGTCCCTTCTGAATCGCATCGGAGTCCGCTGAGCTCCGCAGAATGCACAAGCAGAGAACAATTAATTCGTCCAGCAAATCACTGTAATCTACAAACTTACAGCGATAGTTACGCCTGCATGCTTCGACATAACAGACAGACAGGAAATAGGACTTGCCTGCACCGGTAACTCTATAGCCGCCACATTTTGCCGGTTTTCAGCAAAGTGGAATGTCAAAACCTGTTCAATAGTAACGTCATTATAAAGACACACATTATGGGTTTTCAATTCTTCAGCCAAAGCCTCTTTATTAATCAGGCTGCTGAGCCGTAGATTGGTTTCAAATCGCTCATTAAGGCTTTCTATGTACCGAGGCTCCAGGACTTCACGAATATACTGCAAGGCCGTATGTATGGCTACCGAGTTCTGAGCTTTCATACAGCTGCGCGAAGCGCTGGGCGGCTACCGGCAGAGCCAGTGTGTCCAACAACCCATAGATATCGGTAGGCTCATTCTTTATATTCCCTCCTCTCGTCCTGACGTTCCAGAAGGTTCTTAAGGGAATACTGGCTGTTCTCATCTTTGCAGGTGCCGGATACGACTGCCGAAACATCTTTATTACTTTCACTCTGTGGCTCGGGGCTTGGTAAAGGTTCTTTATGGTAAGTTGAGATATTGTTACAGCCATAGAAATAGCTACATTTCTCAGCTAAGACAGCCTCTTTACAGCAGCGTTCCAGGGGTCCCAGTGAGTACTTTTTCGCATACTGCAAAACGCCAAAATAATTTCGGAATGACTACACAGGGTAAGCGTATTTCTGGATGACTGCATCGATCAACGCACGGGGGCTTGGGCCGATAGCGGACGCTTTCTTCTGGAAATAAGGTCCCGCCCAATAGGTATAGTCTTTGTATTTGCCGGCACATCCGAAGAAATGACCACCTAGCCTTTCAACGTGCAGCTCCGCTTATGCATCCAGATAATGTCACCGTATTTAAATGAAACATAGAATTCTTTTTCTCCTGCACGGATCTCAAGTTCCTGTCGCAGATATTTTCGGGGCATGCTACAATGAACCTTGTTGAGGATGAAGGAGCAATCCTGTTCTACTTTAATGTTTTTTCGCTCAAGGCATTCGAAGCGGCTGGGCAGAAGGGGCAAAAAAGTCTCCTTCTATTCCGTTATAAAGAGATCATATCAGGAATAGGTGAGTCCTTCAAAGGGCTTCCAGTTCTCGGCATCCACCTTTTCCATCAGGGCACGGTTTAAACCATTCAACAAATAAAAGACCATTCCTCCATGTCCATGAGAATATACACTGTAACGATCTTCACACGGCCCTCTATAACGGATTTCCATCGGGGTAATTTTACCTTGACGGGGTTTAAAACCGCATCGTTATGCTCCGCCCATGCCTGAAAATCTTGGTTCAGGGCAGAGCTGACTCAGCCTTTATTTCAAGCAACCGCCATCTTACAGTTATCCTGCTTAATTGTCGGAATCACGCCACCAGAATAAGCCAGGACGTTGCTGTTTACTCGTATCCAGTTCCTGAATCAATAGATCCAATCCGAAATGTTCTCAAACCTGCTCAACTATGAGAACTTTCCATAATTAATATATTAGGTAAGTTAAGTGTTTGCTTCAATAAATAATACCCTATCCCAGTACATCCTGTCATAAATCCTAAATTATCATTTTCCTGAAGACAGTGGAAGCTACAGAAATCCTGTAAATTCCTATATTCGCCACAAAACAGTTCTGAAAGCATTACATATATTCCTGTATTTCCATGACACAAGCCATCCTCTTGCTTTATCTCCAATTTGGATTCCCAGTTATTACGAAGATTAAGTATGCGTTCTAAGTGCTTATTGACCGAAGCTTCGCTATTAAAGTTCATACTTTTTTTATACGTATACAATATCCCTGCTTTTCCATGGCACCATGCGAGTTCTCTGGAACTCTCTCTCCCTTGAAACCGTAAATCTCTCCAATCCTTTGCCTTTTCATCGTAAAGGCTTTCTTCATAATTCAAAAATCCATGTATATATCGATTGATATCTTTTTTCTGAGAACTATAAAAAGCTAATTTTGACAGTGCCAATATGTATCCGCTGCATCCATGCGCCACACCGGCCAGGGGCTGTCCGGCAAAAGAATTTCGGATTCCTATTCTGTTTTGGTCATATCGAACAATATTCTTTTTTAAGTAAGTAAATGCCTGTTCGGCTCCCTGCAAATATTTCTTTTTCTTAGTCAGCTGAAAAAGATTTACGAATACAGCAATCGCACCGGCATTTCCTCCCAGCAGATCATATTCCTGATCCGTTTCTAACAATCGCATCAAATACTCTGCATGTTTCTCGGCATACTGAAGGAAGATGTCCTTGTTTGTTATCTGATATAAAATTTCGTATCCATATACAATAGATCCTTCTCCAGTAAAGGCGCCCGTTGGTCTTCTTTCCAGCTGCTTTTCTTCTATTTTCCCATCTGTATACATAAAATAATAATTTTCCAGTAATTCCGCAATCCTGGCTACTTGACCGTCCTCTCGCTTTTGCAGATATGCCTTTAAAAAAACCAAAATTCCCATTTTGCCGGAATACAGATAATCATCCATAGCATCCAGGATCAATTTTCTTTCCCCGTAGTCAGAATTTACGTTGGATAACCAGCTGACATCGCTTTGATCCGCATTATACACCGCCTGCTTTTTAATCTTTTGAACGATCTGGCTTAAATATTCTTCCGCATTAAAATCTTCTATTACTTTCTTTGTTATGCTGTTTTGGCAGGCAGACATCGTTGTCTCTATCAGACTCAGCTGAAATCTTATGTCTTCTTCCGTCAAAGTATCTATATGGTGCATCACCCGGTCTAAAGGAGTTTTCTTAAAATAATCTTTGCATAAAACCTTGCCGTTGCTATACAGATGGGATTCCCTTCCCAGACTGTAAAACATAGGGATATCCCCTTCTAAAATGCTTTTCATCTCCTGGTTTACTATTTTTTCGTCCACTTTTGGGGATATATTTAATAGGCTGCGAAGAAGATCTTTTCTTTTATCTGTATTCTCTAAAAAATTCGGATGATATGCCAATGATAAAATCATAGAATATTCCTGTGTATTTCTTACCAAATACCGAACTTTTACATTTTTCATTTCGGCCGCAACGATATTCTTTATCCGTCCTGTATGGTTGTTTAAAGTTTGATACGCATCTGAGAAGCCTTTTTCCAACTCCTCTATATAAAAATAAGGATCTACGGTCTTTCCGTTAAGAATAACAAGATTTTTACCCTGCGGGGATCTTCCATACTCATAGCCGATGCAGATATTAGATGTACCTTTGTTTTTTATGACAGGAATCTTAATTGGAAGAATTTGGCCACCCCTGCCGCTGATTCCACTGACATTCATCCCTTTTCCATCCCGGCTCCAGACAAACAACGGGAGCAGTCCGCTATTATAAACAGATTGCCGCAGTTTCTCTTTAATCGTCTCATTCGCAGTTTTCTGATTTTCTCTGCAGTCCCGTAAATCTACTGCTGCTTCGAGATCGATTAATGTTGGATAAACTCCACTTGCAATCAGATTTTCATAATGCAAATCCCGGGCTTGTAATAGATAAGCGTTAAAAAGCAGGATCCCATATCGATAGTAATACTCTTTTACTTCTTTATCATTCCGGCATTCCTTCTGCTCTATATAACTCATCCAACCATGGCTGGCTTTATCCAATATTTTTATAGGATCATGTGCCAATCCGTTCAAACCGCAGAATATGTTCTGCAACTTATAAAACAGATATTCATTTTGTACAGTATGCGGCTTATAGAGAATCCGTTTTCCATCCTTCCATCGGAGTACCACAATAAATTGATGTTGATTGTGATAATCGGAGGATATTGGTATGATCTGCGCTATCGCTATAATCCCACCTTTAACCACGAACAACCTTTCTAATTCATCGATGTCCGTCTTAAGGTGGTCCACAAATAGTTTCAGATTCACCGCATAATACTCCACACATCGAAACAATTCTTCAAACAGCACCGGATATTTTTGATACAGGCCTTTTATGTATTCTATATTGGTTAAGTATCTCTGAATATAGTCCCTATATTCTTTTTCCGGCGTCACTCCCTGCAGTTTTTCTTTAAGAAGGGATATCTCTCTGATTAATGTTCGTATAAAAATTTCTCTTAAATGTTTAGCGAATAACGCGGATTCGCAGATATTCCAGAAAGATTTTTCCTGATCTGTATGACATAAAGTTTTATAATATTCTTTGCAGACTCTCACCATCAAACCGTTAAAATTCTCAAAGCAGGCGTCTATTTCTTTCGGCTGTATTTTCTGCGCAGCAATTCTAAAAAAAATACCTTTGATTAATTCTTCATTCCCCATTATCATCCCTCCACAAAAAAATATCCCAAAAGCTATCATGCATATATGAATAGCCTTTGAGATATTTTTTAATTTTTAACAGCAGATAAGGGTATATAACTCGCTACATCCTACGGTAATTGTAAATATATCTTCTACATTTTCCTGCTGCATTTTCCTGATTTCAAAAATCTCCTTTTCCACATTTCCTGCCTCTATAGATTTAGAGTTCAATGTTTTTTTCGTCTCTTCCATAAATTATCCTCCCTCTTTTATATGATTTTTGTAAAATAATCCTACTGGATTTTATGTTCCCGTTTTTCATTTTGTCCTAATCTGTCAGATTTTGTCCTTGATCTGTATCTATCGGCAACATAACAAGACTTTCAAATATACCTTCTTGACTGCCGTACTCAAAATTCCCCTGATTTCTTTCTACAGACAATTTTACACTTTCCAGTCCTATCCCATGCAGCGATTTATTATCCTTCCATGTTTTCAATTCATCTGTATTCTGTATTCTTTTTATGGGATTCCGGATGATGAAAATCAGCAGATGATTTCTTTGTTTCACTGTGATCTCTATCGTTTGATTCCCGCCGCAATTTTCTATTGCATTATCTAAAAGATTGGAAAAGATCACGCATAAATCACTATCTGGTATTGCTACATTTTTTAAAGTGTCAGCCTGAATATTTACTACCAGTCCGTTTTCTTTCGCCTCTAATCTTTTACAGTTCAGGATCAAATCGATCAGTTTGTTTCCGGTCCACACCAGTTCGTCCATTTTTCTCATAGGCCCGACGGCCTGATCGATATATTCTATTCCCTTTTCAATTTCCTGATTCTGCAGATAGTTCCTGAGCGTTCGGAAATGCGCTTTAAAATCATGAAATAATCTGGCATTTTCTTTATAAAGCAGCAACAGGTTGTTATAATTTTTTTCCAGCATTTCTCCCTTCAATTCAACCACGGAAAGTTTTCTGCGGCTTTCCTGACGGAATATATATAACGCCAACAGACAAAACATAAAGGCGGAGTAAAGTGCGAAAAAAAGCCATGCAAATATCATGCCTTCTAGTTGTTCCGCTAAATAGATCCTTTGAAAATATATAATCGCCAAAAGCCCAATTATGTCGAAAGCCAACATCCACAGAGTACTGGCATTTCCCCTAAAGTTGGAAATCGGATTTCTAAAAATAAAATAAAGGAAAGTCCAGATAAAAACGCTTCCTATCAAAAAAACACATCGAACTGCGCTTTGACTCACAATAGCCTTTCCTAATGCCATAAAAAGGATCGTCGTTGCTATTAAGTCCAAAAACTGCGTCATTATATAATATAGAACAGTGAGTCCGATTTTCTCTGAGTTTTTCCCCTTGTAATAATAGCAGCACAAAATTGCGCTGGCACAAGTAATCACCAATAACATGGTATTGGAAAAGATTCCACGCATTGTGAAATAATTTGCCGCATCAGCAGATGCTAAGATACCCGCAGAGATATATGGAATCACCTGTGCTTTTCCATTTTTAAGGAATAGAAGTTCCATATACTTAAAGCAAAACAGCACTCTGAAGAAATAATAAATCCAATCTGCTCCTATGTATACCACTATATTCAAAGTCGTTTCCTCCAGTATCTTGCTATCTCTTCCTTTACTGAATTCATATGAGATCTGCTGACTGGAATCTTATCCCCATTGGTTAAAAATAGTTCCTGGTTTTGAAATCGATCAATTTTTTTGATGCTCACCACATAAGCCCGGTCTACATAGATAAATTCATTATGCGGCATAACCGCATAGATTTCCTGCAGGGTTGCCCTGCACCAGCTGGAGCCCTGCTCTGTAACAAACACTACATTTTTTCTGTCTTTGTATACATAATATATATTTTTATATGCGATCCTCTCATATCTGGAATTTGTCTGAATATGAAAAAAATCATCTTTTTCTTCTTCATATTCCTGATAAACCTGCTGCAAGATAAGTTTTAATCCGTTCTCCAGATTTCCCTTTGGAAGGTACTGGTAGGCGCGCACCGCATATCCCTGCAACGCATATTTTAAGTGAGACGTCAAAAAGATAATATAAGCCTCTTTCTGCCTTTCACGTATTTGCTTTGCCAACGTCAACCCGTCCATCTCATCCATTTCTACATCTAACAGGTAAACATCAAAGGTTAAGTTCTCATCCAGATCATATAAAAGAAGACGTGCCTTAGGGTAATATTCCGCACAGATATCCTTGTGCTCTTCCTCCGCCCAATGATTAATTTCCGTTTTCACCTTATCAAGAACTCTAAAATCATCGTCTACTACAGCGATTCTCATATGTCCCCCATATCTATCTATCGAACACATAATATTGTTGTTTTACTTTATCACAAAAATAAGTGTCCCCATCCTGTATCACAAGCTCATAGCGAGGAACCTGTTTCCCCTGAATTTCAATCTTTCTTCCGTAAAAATAAACACCTTTCTTCTGTTCTTTCACCTTTTGGATAATATCCCGCACCGCTTCCGATATTTTCATGGGACATTCTTTTGACGGCATCCACTTCCCCATCATGGATCGTACATCCAAAGGTGTTAATTTTATCTTTTTGGAAAAATAATATTTTTTGGGAAAGGCCTCTTCCTTTGTTGTACCTAATAAATTCAGAACCGCATCGAAGTTCTTTTTACAGCTGTCATAATGGAAACCCATCCGCATATACGCTTCTATATAATCTTTTGCGTTCAACAGATATCCTTTTTCACCAGACTCCTGATACATACGCATCAGATTCTGCATACACGCATTTACTGTTTTTATAACAGAAATATCTTTATAACGCAAGCTTTCCAACGCCAGCATCATAGAAGTTATCATTTCTTCCTGGTTCAATCACGTATCCCTCCTTCTCTTTTTGGATACTATTTTATCAGCGTGTAGGCGTATTTGTAAATACACTTGTCGTTTTACGCTTTTTAATTTTTTCTTGTTTACTGATAAAATACCAGTATGAGGAGGACGATCTATGGACTCTATCGAACAATTAATCGGAAGACGGCTGAAGGAGGCTCGCATAAACGCAGGCTATACGCAGAACGATCTGGCAGAAAAATCTAGGCTCTCTATAAGTACCATCAGTCGTATAGAAAATGGGCATATGCTATGTGGCATAGAAACGCTTCTAGGGTTATGTTCCTTGCTGGATGTCGGGATAGACTTTTTACTTATGGACTTCATTGCGGATGCCAATACCCCAAATCCCATCTGTAAAGAAATCTTAAACAAAATAACGGACCTGCCCGAAGCATATCAACGTCATATTTTATCTACGGTGACATCTTTAATTCAAGCGATTCAAAAGCAGAATACACCTACACAAAAGTAAAATGTATACTTTGTCCCTAAATTGTTCTTTTTTGTCTTTGATTCGCAGAAAATATATTCAGCCGCCAAAAGGCGGCTGAATCCAAGCATTCATATTGCTTCCCTATCATTATCATTCTCAGCGTTTTTGTTTCAGTTCCTCTATTTCCTCTTCTGTATACTGACACGGCAGCACATCCAGATAAGCTCCATGCTCACCTTGCGCTTTGTAATAAACAAAAGTTACTAAAGTCTCTTCCTCATCATCAAACTGGACGTAAAACTCTTCTCTCCCATAAGATTCTCCTCCATACCGATCTAACAGAACTGTGGCGGTGTCCGCTTGTAAACTATGTTGCTCCAGGTAAGACTCCAATAGAATTGCTGCACCCCCGTAGTTATACCCCATTGTTTCTTCCATAGTTTCGCCCCCTTCAATCTCTATGAAATCCCGCCACTGCATATCCTCCGTTAAATATCCTGCAGTAATGTAGGTATACCGCTTTCCTCCCCAGTAATACTCATCAAAATCAAGGTTTGCACCCGCTCCTGTTGCCGGAACGTTTTCCCCGCCATGAATCCCTGAGATCTTCTCACCCAAATCCAGAGAACTGCCAGCTTTCTTTGCTGCCGCAGAATCATCCTTCCTGCTTTCTGATGGATCTTCATTTCTAGAACCTGTTTTCTCAGATTGAATACTGCCGGCCGTCTCCTGTATCTGCTTCTGCGGAACCGGCTTCCTACAGAGACCGGCCAAAATGGCTGCGAAAGTGATTCCAAGAAATACTGCGGCAAAAACAAAAAAACGCTTGGGAATCTTTTTTTTCTCCATAAGTTTTGTACCGACTGTCGGTACATCCCCTCCTCTCTTTATCCCGAAAAACTTTTATACACCTCATACGCCATCTGTACTCGATATTGGATATCGGAAGATGCAAATACTGGCTGCTCATACTTGGCACAGAACGTCCTTGCGGCCAGCCCTGGATCATCCAGGGTTTTAAATTCTTCGTAGCTCATATTGCACTCTAGCCCATAGGGTGCGGAATACCTTTCACTCCAATACCAAATGCCAGCTTCCAATTGTTTAATCAGATATGCAGCCTGGGTCTCCACACCCGTCATTGGCCAAGGATCTCCCTGTTCTGCTGCGTAGGCTTTAAAATCAGCAAAATTCGTGATCCTGCTTCCATTGGAATATGTATAATCTGTCCACCCTACGATTCCGCCGCCAAAATTTCCTTCCGCATGGATATTAATATCTTCTCCGCCATGGTTGGTCTCCTGGTAAACATTACCCACAATACCGGCGGCGGCAGCCTCGGTCATCCCTCCTTGTTCTTTCAAAATGTGAAACAACCGTTCTGCGTCTGTATCCCCGGGAATCATTTCTTCCACCCGCTCAAAAATCCAAAGATGTTTTGCGTTGGAAAAGATTTCATCCCAGTTATATCCTTCTCCCAAGATGCTTTTTTCATAGGTAGCACGACTCTGCGGGTCGTAGACATACGCCCCGTTCTGGCCAGCTCCGTAAAGCAATAGATAATGGCCGCCGCCGCTTGAATTATAGAGTCCCCCAGTCACAGAAAGAATCACCGGACGGAAGGACTCGACCTGCTCCATGATATACTCTCGATCAAAAGACTTCTTCCCACAGCAGTTCCGGTAAGGCCCTCCCATCTCTTCCACTTCTCCTATTTTATAATATGCCGCGAGGTTTGCTATAGCAGTATGGGTCATCACTGTATTGTACTGCTCTTTGCTGTTTGCTATTTTCGCCACATCCGGCGGAGTAAGATCTGTACCGGTAATCCCAGCAGCTACCATGGCAAAACTGGTGATCCCACAGCCATCTGTCGCAATACTTCCAGTATTAAAGGGAATATCAGGATAGTCTCCCTGGCAGTAATACGGGATTTTTCCTACAAAGCAATTCCCCTCTTGGGCAGGTAACGCTGCTTCCACTGTACTCCCGACAAGTACGGTAAAAGCGGAAGAAAGCAGCAAAGCAATCAGCGCCGCTAGAAGAAGCAGCAGAGTTGCCACAAGAATAACCGGCGTCAGTAGAGAATAAATCGTCTCAAGAATCCAGACAGCTGCTGTTAATAGTACTTTCCTTACGGCCTGTATTCCTGTCTCCTCCGGAGGATCCTGTGTTTTAATCAAACGATTCTCACTCTCTAACCTAATCAAATCCGGACGAAGCAGTTTTCCTGTAATTCGTTCAGCTGTCTGTCTTACTCTCCGTTCTACCGGTCCCCGCTGTATAGTCCAGGGTGCCTCGGCAATATCCTTAGCAGATACATGTTTCCCAGCTTTTCTCATATTCCCTAGACGTTGCTGCTTCTGCCATGTCCTATTCTGAAGCAAATATGAAAAGTTTGGTTTCCCATTCTTTGCTTTTAGTTCGTTTTTCGAATAAAGAATGTCTTCTGGAATTCGGGTACCTGAAAAACTCTTTTCTGGAAATCCCGATCCTTTCAAAAGACGTTCCTTCCTTGTTTTTGAAAACCGCTTCCAGCGTCCTTGAAGCCGTGAAGGGAAATAGGACTCTATCCTTCTCCTTTTTTCTCCAGTCCGACCAGCAACCCCTGGGCACGACTCTTCCTGATATTTCACCCCTTCCTTAACCGAAAGGATCGATGTCTCTTTTGTTTTAATCCCGCTTAGTCTTTCTTCCCATATCTTCATCTATTACCTTTCCCCAGACTCTCTGCTCGCCCGATACTGAATGCTGCCAGCAAAAGAAACCGCCTCTAGTCTTCCTTCCATGCAAAGTTTCCGAAGAAGGGTTTCCGTTTCTTGCCCTGAGAGCTTAAGGATTTCCTGGATTTCCTGTTTTTTAATCGGAATCACTTCCGCCATACGACAGACTGCCCTACAAAGTTCTTTTTTCGGATCCTCCGCCTGTATTTTTCTTAGTTCCTGCTGTTCATGGAAATTTGTAGAAAACGTAGAATATATAGGATTTTCCCGATCCATCCTTGTATCCAGAAGAATCACCTTCTGTCCCCAGACCATCAGGCAATACCCTGGGGTTTGCTGGGCCAAGGATTCATATTCCGTCTCCGACAGATTATGGATCTCACGAAGAGCTGTGGCATCCACACCTCCTTGGTCAAAGATGCATTTATATCCGCAGTTGGATAACATATCCCGTAGTTCCGGATTTTCCAACACCCGGGACAGGTTCTGAAAAACCAATGTACATATCCCACCAAACTTACGATACGTGGTAACAGCACGTAGCAGGATATCCGCAGAACTTTTCTGGGCACAAACCACCTGCGTCTCATCTACAATTAGTCGCGTAGTACGCTGCTCTGTTTGATTATAAGTCAACCGGTTGGTCAGAAAATGCATGACTGTGATCATAACCGTCCCCCACAGTTCCGGATCCACCTTTTTAAGGCCAAATACAATCAGCCGTTTTTGGAAGTTCACATTTGAGGGATGCGAAAACAAATCCGCATTTCCCAGAGTATGCTCTTCTAAGGAATTGTAAATTCTTCGCAGAATCGCTGCCTCCTCCGGCTCTTCCGCCTGTTCCATCAGGTTACCGATCTCCGTACGCAGTGCCACAAGAGTCGGTTGTTTCTTTGCACTCTGTACAAAAGCCCTTGCATACAGCTTTCTTACGCAGCGACTTACTAAAGCCCGATATTCCTGGGTATAAACGATATTTTTCATAACGGCCTCGCAATAGGCAGAGGCCCACGCACACTGTTCTGCTACAAACTGATTTCGCACCGCTTCACTTTTTGTGCGGTATACATATCCCGGAATCTCCATAGGATTAATCCGAATCTCCCCACCAGATGCAATCTCCAAAAACTGTCCCCCAAACTCCTCACAGACTTCCTGTAATTCATTCTGCGGATCAATACAAATCAGATCGTCTTCCGTAGACAGCAGCACTTGGCTTATCTCTGTAGCTTTTAAATGAAACGATTTCCCAGAACCCGTGTGACCGATAATAATTCCATGCGGGCTGGTAAGCCGCTTTCGGTTTCCAAACACCAGATGTTTGGTGGTTCGATTAAGCCCGTATAGGATTCCTTTCGGCTCCTGCAGATCCTGGGCGAAAAAAGGTTGCAGAGCAACCAGAGAGGACGTTAGAAACGCCCGCATGTTGTCCACCATGCGGCAGCCCACCGGCAGGGCTGTATTTAGAGCCTTTGCCTGCACCCAGTTGTATGTTTCTAGTAAGATACCGTTTTCCCGACCAATGCTTCTCACGGATTCCAAACGTTCGTGGAGCAGTTCCAGGCTGTCTGCTTCCACAGCCACCAGAAGCCCTGTTAGGAACCCGGATTCGCTATTATCCTCAATCTGATCCTGATAAGCTTCCAATTCTTCCTTCTGTTTTTCTTTCACGTAGGAAGTACCCAAGGCATACATTCCACGTTTTCGTCTGGCATCAATCTCCTGTGCGATGGCTCTCTCCTGATTAATATGTACCGCTGTCAACATATCCTTTAAAACCGCCTGTCCTACCGGTGCGTAATCCAAGGTACAGATAGATGGATAGGGAAGAGAAGAAAGGGCTCGAAAGACCCGATCCTCTGATAAACTGGCTGCATACTCTCTGGCTGTTAATACGGATACATACCGCGAACCCAGAATCAAATGGTCTTTTTCCATCTCTAATGAAATAGGAAGGATGTCGGCAAGAGTTGCTTCTCCTTTCTCTCTTTCCAGAGTACCTGCCTCTCCCCGGAGAAAATCACGGAGGATCGAGATGCGTTCAGCACTGTTTAGAGGATATATTCTGCTTCCAAAGGCCTGAAAAAGGCGTGCTATCTGACTCTCCATGGACGCAAAAAAAGTCTTTGCATCCCCATAATTCATCGCACGTACTGTTACTGTCAGATACAGGCAGCGCTTTACACCTTCTCCACTTCCTCTCTCTGTCAGTTCTTCTTTCCAATTTCTGATCCCTTCTGCAAGTCCCAGAAAACTCTCCTGTTTTTCCCCTGACCCCTGGTCATAGATCTGGGATTCTGTACCCTGGAATTGACTCACCGCTGAAATTTTAAAGTCCACGCTCATGGCGTTTAAAAACTGCATAAACGCAGACAGGATTCCCCTTTTTTCCTCCTCGTTCTGATTTATATAATTAATATCCGCAAACAAATACGTGCGGTCATAAAGATCCTTTTGTTTCCCGTTTTGGTTTTCTAATTGAAAGATTCCATCTCTGTATATCTTAAAAATCTGAAACGCTTGTCTTACATTTTTGGGTATCCGATACAAAGGTGCTGCCAATTTCGCACTCCTTCTAAAATCCCGGATCGCATGCAACACTGCCATCAATACTTCCTCCCTCTACTTTTTTTCTGTTTTCTTTTCCTGTTTCTCAATATTTTTCTTTCCAACCGGAATATTCTGGGTCCTCCGATTTGTTCTCCTGACCCAAAAGCAAGTCTCCGACAAGAAACGGTATACAAGATTTCTCTCAGGAGACGCTGGGGAGCCAGATATCCCTGATACCGATAAAATCCTAAAATCACCAGCGGCGCTGAGATTGGAACGGCTGCATAAACAGCAGCCGCCGGGGAAACGCCGGCTGCCCGATGTAAAAGGACAACAAATGCGATAGCCATCCCGGCCGCAAAAAGCAGAGATGCAAGTTCTTTCCCGGAAAACCCTTTCCAGGCATCTTCCTTGTATGCTTTGAGGAAATCCTTATTAATCCGTATCTTCATATATTTCTTTCCACCTTTTTTTATCGAAGATCAAACGCTTTTCGCAGCAAACCTCCTGCTCCTTTTACAGAAACGGTCAAAAAAACCATGTACACAGTAGAGGCAATGACTGAAAGAAATCCATCAAACCAGCCGTTTTCCGCACCGATAGCCCACTCCTGTAAGACTGCATTAAAATAGCCTCCCAATTTAAACACCAACGCAATAATTATGATCTCAAAGCAGTAAGATAAAAAAGTTTTAAACCATGCCCAGGCCGTCCGCTCCATCTCCCCGCCGCCTGCTAAGGCCGCACAGGCGATTGGCATAGTACAGGTAAGAATATAAATGTTGATAATCCTGGATAAAACCGTAATCACAATCAGAATCCCGCAGACAATAGACGCCAATACAAACAGAATCCCGATCAGGATATAAGCCAGCACCGCTCCGATATCAATATTATCCGAGACGATCTGAACCTGTGAAGTGTCCAAAAAAATTTTAGAGGAAGCAGAGGCTACCCCGAGAAAGGTCTGCAAAATGGGAAGCCCGTACAGCATCAGGAGATTTCCAAGAATTGCCTTAATAAACAGTTCGATCCACATCTCCATCGTAATATTTTCCCGCAGTCTGGATGCATGCCGACAGAATCCGATCAAGCAGAATAAGTTTAATAGTATAAGGCCTGCCGAAAGAAACCACTCATAAATATCCTGGATGGATATCAGAGGTGTGCCGCCGAAAAGCCCTGTTAAGTTCCCTAAAAATTGTTCCAAGTAGTTTTCCTGGAAGTCAAAACGATAATTCATCAGCTGATAAGCGACCATCATACACCAGTTCCAGGGAACCATAAGGCCTTGGCTGAATCCACCGGTAAGAAATTCTGTTGCCCATTCCGGCATTTTTTCACCCCCTTACGGCTGGGAAGGCTGAATCAGGAAAATATTTAACAGCTGCGGTGCCAGGATCATAACTAACCCGCCTCCGATCCGCTTAAAAGCAGTAGACTGCGTAAACCCATCCTGCCCCTGCAACGACAGGCCCCATTCGAAAAATCCCCAAAGCAAGATAATGGTACCAATGGATGATATGAGCGCAGTTACGATATCTAAAAGTCCCTCAAATCCCTGGCTGATCACATCGGCGCCGGTATCTGCCGACACAATGGAAGCTCCACAGGCAACCATAAATAGGATCATATAGAGAATAAACAGCCAGCGGATCACTAGATCCGGTTCTACCACTATCCGTTTTTTATTTTTTTGATATACGCTGCTGTTTTTCAACCGATCATCTCCTCCCAAACAGTTTTCCGATTACCAGCGCCCCGGCGCCACCGAATAAAATCATGATTCCCCAGAAAATCAGTTCTTCCCATTGCTTCCAATCCTCCGGCAGGTGCTCTTTTACAAAAAAACCTAGCACTGCCGCCCCAGCCAATACCGCCGCAAGCAACAAGATTGCCAACGGATGGATCCCTTTTCTCATGTATGTTCCCCTTTCTTTTTTCCGCAGCCACACAGCAGCAACCTTTTATATGCCTGCAAACGTTTTTGCTGTTCCTGCTCTCGCCTTTTGCTTCCTTTATTCCTACTGATGCCCGTGGATTTGTCCATTGTCCGCTCCTTCCTTTCCGCAAAGTTCCCGGAGCAGGGTCCTCTTTGCTTCCTGTAGTTCTTGGTTTTCTCTTTCCAGCTCCCGGATCCGCTGTTCCAGGATCCGCATCTGCAACGGAAAATAAGCAGCATTCCGTTGTTCCTTCCGAACCTCCTCCCGACTTGTACAGATCTGATTCTCCAGTTCCTGTAGGTATTTCTCCTGTTTTGCAAGGGTTTCTTCCCGTACACAGAGAGCTGCAAACCAGTTTTCTAATCCCTTTTGAAGACCACTAAGAAGATCCCTTTCCCTTTTTACAGTAGCCTCCTGTTCCTGTAGAAGCGCAGTTCTCTCTTGTAATGCCTGCAGGCTCAACGAATCTGTTGGTTTTTGTACCGGCTGCAGGAAATCTGTTTTTTTCACTCCCTTCACATTTTCAGCCCCTTTCCTGCCCTCCGATGTATTTGCTCCGCCCGCTTTGGATTCCTTGGTATCCTTTCCTCAATTAGTTCCAGCTTCCGGCTCTTCCCATATCGTTTCAAAAGGTAATTCTCCCCTTTTTCCGCATCTGCGGCCGCTCGGAAAAGGATGTTTGGATCTGCCTGCATCATCTGTATGTAATATTTCACATAAGCAGCCGAACTCTGTTTCCATGGCTCTGCGATAGGGATCTGTAAATCATTCAGAAGAAAAAGAGAGCCAATCTCCGCCCGAAGTTCCTCCATACAGTACCTTTCATCCGGTTTTCCATCCGCAGGCCAGGATCCAAACTCTCGGTTCAAACGGTTCTCATGGCCCGTGCTGTGGATCAGTTCATGGGCCGCTGTTGCGGCAAAACTTTCCATACTTTTAAATGCGGATCGAAGCGGCAGATAAATGGTATCACAGCTTGGCCTGTAAAATACCTCCTCCTGAGCTGTCTCACTGATCCGGCAGTCCGCGCTGGCAAAAAGCATGTCCACTTTCTCTTCGGTTCCCTGCGGAATTGGATTCCGTGGCTGGTAAGGTGGAAAATCTTGGATCTGTTCTCCATTAAAAACCTGGAAAGGAAAATATTGGGGATATTTCAGCAGCACTTCCTCATAAACCGGCTTTCCCTGCTCATCCAAAACCGGGCGGCCCTCTTTATCCAATACCTTCTGTTTTTTGGTAAACTTCCATTTTTCCAGACGAATAGAATGCTCCCCCTTTTTGACCGTGTAACCTAGCGCTATCAAATTTTTCCGGGTAAGCCACCGAGGATCCTGGTATTCGTGTTTCATAGCAGCGGCCATAAGAATCAGCCGATTACATCCCTTATAAACGGTTCCGGTCACAGGGTTTCTGGGAGCCATTGCCTCCCGGCTCCATCCGGGATCATAAAAGCTTTTTCCTTCCCGCATCAGCTCTAAAAGCTCCTCCACCGTCTCCCTTCGGATTCGTTCCAACTTTTTCTTAGAGTTTTCTCTCGGAACAGTACTGTGTGTATCCCTTTCCGCCACATTTCCAGATAAGGCGGCCGGATCTGCAGATAGAGCCTCACTCTTGCTACGTGCAAATGAAAACACTGTATCATGATCTCCAACAATGATATGATCCAGCAAAGGTACTCCTAAAAATTCTCCTGCCTGTGCCAATCTGCGAGTGATAAGAATGTCTTCTCTGGAGGGTATAACATCTCCTGATGGATGATTGTGGAGCAGAATAATTCTTCTCGCTCCGGCCAAGATGGCTGTGCGGAAAATTTCCGGCGGAGATACTAAGGCACAATCCATGGTCCCCACAGAGCAGATGGACGCACTGATCACCCGGTTCTTAGTACTCAGATGCATTACAGCCATCACTTCCCGATCCAGATCGGAGATCAGACTTCGGATTGCTGTGATCCCATCTTCCGGTGTCTGGATCCGGATTTCCGGAAGCAGCCAGTTATCCCTGACCAGCTTCGTATGGACCAGTTGGATTCCCTTCTGTTCCGACATCCACATCCTCCTCTTCCATCCGAACCATCAGCACTTCTCTCGTCTGTAAATTCCGGATCCGGTTTTTTAAGCTTTCCCTGCTGATAACTTTTTCCTGATCTTGCTCGTCCATAAATGCTCTCTCCCTGTGTCGATGATTCATATGTCTCATTTAAGCAAAAAAACAGGAAGAGATACGGAAAGCCCTCCCCAAAGCTTTCGGATTCTCTTCCTTTCATTTATAATATTTACTTTATCATGCAAACGTCTATAAGCACAAGGCTTATTTAGGCTCATTCAGGCTCATGTCTTTGTGCCAACGTTTCTCCCAGAGCCTGTCACATATTGAAAACATTAAGATTCTCCAGCATCAGCCGCCAGGAATCTTTCTCTCATACACTCAAACTCTGTTTACAAATTCGTCTATGGGAATCTGCAAATCATTCAGGTGGGAGAACTGATCTCCGCCCGGGATTGCTTTATGCAGTATCTTCCATCTGATTCTCCCAAAGCGTATCACGGATCAAAGGCCTTATTCAGGCGGCTCTCAAGACCTTTACTACGGATGAACTCTCATGGACAACTACGGCAATAACAAAACTCTCTATAGTTTTAAACGCGGGCCAGAAGCAGCCGATAAACGATATTTTACCTAGTCGGTAAAATATCTCCTTTATCCGATCGCACTAACCTAACGTTCCCCACTGACTAAAAAAGCCATCTATTTATTTCCCTGCGGAAGAGATTCCATGGTTTGCGTAACGAGAAATCTTGGGTCTGTCTCCTGTTACAAGTACAGAACAGGAAATACTTTGGATATTTTCGCCGTACTTCCTCATAAACAGAATTTTCTTCTTTATCCAAACTCGGTATAAGCGTGCAGGTTCTTTTTCTCACCAGTAAAAGGAAGAGAACCGCGGCGTTCTCTCTCAGAACCTTTCGATTCTCTTCCTCGTTTGAATTCTCACGTATAATGGTTTAATACACAATGAATCTTAAAATTTTTCAAAGAAAGTTTACATTGAAAGAATAGATAAAATGGTTTCCACTTTAACATAAAACTAATCGTCATATGTATCCCTCCCTTTATGCTATTTATATTACTTTTTTAATATTAAAGAACAAAAACATCCAAGAAAAGACAACATTCCATTCTTTTTTACTTGTAAAAAAGAATGGTCCTTGGTTTATATGACAAAAACCTGAAAAAATTTGTAAAAATAGGAAATGTAAAAATTTACCAGTATAGTATAATTAGATCATCATAAACAAAGGAGGAATCATAAATGGCTACAGCAAAAAACAAAAAAAAGAATATGAAGGGATACTTTTCACTTAATTTGGGTAGCTTATGTGAGGCAATTTATGATACGTGTCCTAAAGGATTATGTGATCCTAACGGCAAAAAAATCATCAATAACGAAAACTCGGATTATAAGTACAAGATCGTAATCCTAGTTTATTCTTTGTTATACACCGACAAGGAATTGTCTCACTTACCGGACAGAGACTTTAATGTTACGTTTTCCACAGCCAGCAAAATTATTCATAATATAAATCATGCAAGGGATGATATCAGAGACTATGCCCAAGGGGACGTATTAGATATTATCCAGGAAAATATAAATTCCCGAATTTTATCTCATTTAACTCTGTCCACCAAAACTGCGTTACTTTCAAGAATACAAACTTTAGTAGCTGAACTTTCTGATGAACATGACTATATGAATTTAAAAAAATATTTGGGTTTAACATTTTCATCCCAAAAGGAGGCCTCTCCACTTATTAGCCGTTTTCTTGCTAAATGTATACGTTTTTCGCTGCTTATGCCAAATTCACCTGGCGGCACGGTATATTGGGAGCGCATCAATAATCAACCCGTTCTTACCAGTAAAAATGATCCCTACCGGCTGGTATCGGATGATGCTGGAAGTTCTGCCGTAAAAATCATCATAAAGCGAATTGGGGATTACCGCTGGTCAGATCCTTTTTATAATTTTGATCAGATACTGGCCACCTTACTGCGTCAAAGAGCTGTAATTAAATCGATCACCTTCAAAGACGGAGCCATCTATCTACAATATACACAATTATCTGCAATTAAAAATCTCAAAAAGCTGTCAAAAAAAGAACATATAACGGCTTATGAATTTATCCAAAAATACGAAAAAGAATTTAGGCGCAAACGCAGTTGGGGAGATCGTAACCTTTGCGACATGGTTAAAAAAGGGTTGGATTCTAACAAATGGACCGCCTATGGATATTTTGATGGTGAAGGAAAGCTCATTTCCTATCTTGATACTAAGATAAGACTGGATGGCGGAGTTGAATTAGGAGTGGCATTAACAGATTCCGCATATAGAGGTGCTTCGTTATCATCCAGCCTTATTTATCTGATGCAACTTAAATATGCTCATTGTCGATTATTCGGTGGTACCTATGAAGAAAATAATGCCATGCACCAGACTTTTTCCACTACTGATTTTGTCAGAATCTTATACAATGATCATGGCGAAAAAATAGATAAAATCAAAGAACGTATAAATCCCGAATGCCCGGACGAGGCATTCGATACATACTCTATCTACTTTTTTTCAGAAAGCCTTTTAACCAGAGCCTTTCATAGCAGTCTTGCGTGCAAGAAATAGTGATTGACATTTTTGATGCCACATTGATTGCAGACGGTATTTTACCTATAAAGGATACCGTCTGCAATAAAGACGAATTCCAAATATAATAAAAACTGATGACAATCTGGTGAATACATCATACTTTAAAGATTATATTCTCTCTGAATTTTAATATTGGAGGTACCCCTATGAAGGTTTATATCAGCCATGCTCAACAAGATCAAAAAGTAATCTACCCTTTTATTGCGTTACTATTTTCTGCAGGTCTCAACAAAACAGATATTATCTGCAATTCCATTCCAGAATTATCTATAGAAAATCCATATCACTATTTAAAATTTCTTACACCCGATGAACAGATATTCTCTATTTACTTTTTATCTGAAAGCTACTACGACACGCCTTCTTGTTTACAAGAAATGGGAGCACTGTATATTGTACAGAAACAATCCCTCTCCATTCTATTGCCAGGATTCTCACCTCAAAAACCCAAAAATGAAATTGAGTATTACCAAAATATAATTAATCTGAATCACAAACTTAGTAAAATCGAAGAGGATATTTTGACTGGCTTGAAAGAAATTTGGAATTTCTATCATGTTTCCAAACCTTTTTCTAAAATTACAATAATACATAGCCTGAAACAATTTTTAGATAATGTTTATCCCCAGACGATAGCCTTCGATATGAGATCCGGTACTATGGAACTTCAAGATACAAGGTACAATAATTCCTGTATTATTACCTATAAAGACTTCGGACGCATAAACCTATGTCTAAATTTTTCTGATACAGATGCAAATGCATGCTTCCTTCAATTTCGTACGTTATTTACACAATGGGAATATTTTTTTCGTGGCAACAAAAAATTATGTTTTTATATTCATGCTGGTGAAAGACTTTCCTCTTATAAAATAAAAATCCAATTAACACAACGCTTGCCAGCCAAGGATATTCTTATTCACAACGGAAAAAATGAAATTGCTCTTTCCGAATGGAATGAACAGGCGCAGCAATTCCATTTTATTGATAGGATATTGTTTTATTTTTCAAAAAAAGATTTTCCTGAGTCCGTATTCCTTACTTTTCAAAATCTACATATTGAATAATTGTTTAACCATCGATAAAAACAATAATGTCATAAACAAGCACCGCAAAATCATCAAATACAAATGATTTTGCGGTGCTTGTCACCTACTTAATTGGAAGAACTTTCCTTCTCCTTTTATGATAGCCCTCCCCACCAGCCACAGATACTTATCAAGCTTTCCGTAGTCTTGTTCTAAATAAAATAATTCCATAAAATGATCCAGCCTATTAACATACTCTCTATAGTCTGTCCTCAGACTCCCTACTTTAAGTTTTTCATACAGAATATGACTGCCATAGTATTTCAAAGCTTCGACTACATACCGGTCATAAATAGGAAATGTTTGGGGATTATGAAAATAACAGTACTTCGTTGCAAATGAATATTCATATCTTACACCACAACCCGCAATCTTCTCAACGATTTTATAATTACCGTTCTCCAACATTTCATTGATATCAGCAAGTCGGCTTATTGCTTCCGCCAGCTTGTCCACCTTCCTCACACGTGTAGAATACAGGGAATCAATCGCAATTACTTTCAGTAATATGTTTTCAAAATTTGTGCTATCTTTAAAGTTTTCAACCAACCGAAAAATTGCCTTTTCTTTCGATTGATAATACTCCGCTGCATACCATCTATTAACATATTCATTTACAATTCTTCTATTTGCATTCACGTTACTCACCAACATTTTTTACATGCCTCATATCCCTGCGCCTCGGCCTCCGAACGGCTTACCTGATAGGCCTTATTTGGATTCATGTTTCCACAGTCCGGTATACTATGATATTTAGATCCGGTTTCCGAAAGCCATACCATACCACCTCCAGAAGACGGTTGTTCTGTTGGCTGCGGCTGTGGTACGACCGACTGATCTTGCGATTGTGGCTGAGTACCGGCATCTCCTCCTGAATAGTCGTTGCACGGTTCCTGGTTCCATGTAATATTTGTGCCATTACTCACGGCAATAATGGTCCCTTGTTTATCTGTACGGAATACTTGGATTCCCATACTCTGCAGCTTATCCATTGTATCCTGATCAGGATGACCGTAACAATTGCCTTCTCCGCAGGAAATTACAGCATAATCCGGAACTGTACTTTGTAAAAAATCCCAACTGGTAGCTGTGGCAGAACCATGATGACCGATAGATAACACATCACAACTCAAATCTAAGCCTGAAGCGCACATAGCTGATTCACTTTCACTGTCTGCATCTCCAGTAAAAATAAATGAGTTTCCTCCATTTTCCAGCTTTATTACAATGGAATTGGCATTGTCATCGTCTGCATTGATGGATGCTGGCGCAAGCACAGTAAATGTTCCTGTGCCAAAATCGTACCTCTGACCAACTGCTGGGTGCCGCACAGAGATCCCCTGTGCAGAAACCCCATTAAGAAATGACTGGTATATCTGGGTATCTTTATCATCCGCTGGTCCAATAACATGTTCTACATTAAACGCATTAAGGCAACCTACCAGACCAGCAATATGATCTTCGTCATAGTGTGATGCGATTAGGTAATCTATATCTTCAATATTCTGTCGCTGTAAATAGGAAACTACAAAACTTGAGGCTCCTCTATCACCGCCATCATATATAAGATTTTGACCACCCGACTGTACAAGAATGGAGAGCCCTTGACCAACATCTAAAAAATGGACTGCCATGTCCCCGACTTGCGGAGTTGGCTCTGGCGTTGGTGTTTCCGTGGCAGCCGGCATGGCTGTCGGTGTGGCCGTCAGCGTTGGGGTAACCGTTGGTTCTGGCGTTGACCTAGTGATGTATTCCGATACGGAAACGGACACATCTTCTGTAGAATCCGCCGATAGAGATGAACCATCCCCTTGACTGCCGTTACACCCTGCCAAACCTGTCAGCAGCATAAGGCATATAGTAACCCACCCCAATATTTTTCTCGTTTTCATTTTTATCCCCCTATAAATTTTTCTCTGGTTAAAAAACTCTGTTTTGCCTATGAATCAAACGCTCTGTTTTAATCTCAGAATAATCTCCTCGATTTATCGAAATATATTCTGCTATCTAATTCTTATAAATTTTAGCTTCGTATACATTACTAGCATAAAGGTATTCTCTATGCTAGTAAATACAAGCTATCGTTTGCTATGCTACAGAACTTCTTGAAAGCCGCTGCTCATTCGTAAGCACATTTTTTTCGTTTCACGCTGAATATCATAATCAATACTCGGATGTGTATCCGCATACTCCTGTGAAAAACAATACAAATAAATAGTTTCAATCACCTTATACCCTTCTACGAAATCATGTTCTTCATCCTGCTGCTGTTTAGAAAGTCTGACTGCGCAGTCATGTAATACTTTTACCTGTTGGAACAAATATTTCAGCACAGAACTGTCTCCGCTCAAAAATTTCTCCTTTTCCTTCTCATCATGCATGTCCAAAGCGTTAATGATCGGAACAAAAACTGAGAAAATAACATTTTGGATATTACGATCATTCACCCATAGATCCGGCAGTGCCTCCATTTGCTGTTTAAAGATTAATTGTTCTCTGATTGAAAATTGAAAGTATTCTGAAAGCCCGCATGTGATTTTCCGAAGCCAAACCTGCGATTGCTTTACCTTTAAAGAACTCAATGCACGGAGAGGAGGTAAATAAATCGTGGAGTCAAAAAATTTATCTAAATATTTTGTAGCATTAAACTGATCCCCATAATAGCGGGAAATTGTATGGATCAACTGTTCTTTATTTAAGGCTACCAGAAAAACAATCCGTTCATCGTCAAAATAGTGTTTTATTCTTTCCAGCATTTCTACCGCAAAGCTTGGCCTGCATCGATCCAACTCATCAACGATAATCAAAAGCTTCTGCGCTTTTTCTGTAATCATTGCATCCAGGATATTTTTGACACATATTCGTACTTCTTCTGCGGTTTTAATCTCTTTAAATATATCTGTCCCCGTATCTTTTATCGCTCTCCGGATTTTACTAAATCCAGTAATTCCTGCACAGAAAGCAAAAGCATCGGCAAAATCCAGGATTGCTTCGCTGATCTTTCTCTTGTCGATTCTGGAATCGATATCTTTAACTTCCTTTGCAATCGCAAAAATCAAGGAAAGTAAGGGGTCGTTGTGGTTATCATATAGCCAGGCATTATAATAAACAGGAAACCAGCTTTTACTTATGGACATATGATTCCAGTTAGTATATTCAAGACTTTTATATATACGTTCCTGTTCCGATCCTTGCGTTGTTAATTCTCCCCATTTTTTGTATGTAAGAAATTTTAGAATCATTTCTACTTGCCGGACAAAAAAAGTTTTTCCTTCTCCCCATTTTGCATCCAGCGCTAGAAAATAATTGCCTTTTATTTGATCCAATGTCTGGATAAAAAATTCAATGTCACTGCTTCTATCGAAAGAAGGGGTTTCTAAAGATTTTATTACATTTTCATCTGTCGCTTCAATAGTACTTCTCTCCATTTTTTTCTCCTGATATTTTCCATATTATAGATAAGACCATTTTATATCCATCCATGCATTTTCGTCAATTTGTCTACAAGCAAAAGTCATTTAAATATAACAAAATTATTTATATAACCAATAATTATGCTT
>ERZ1090879.373-NODE-373-length-28601-cov-10.443845_pt1 | contig 28601 bp, 35 predicted proteins | sample MGYA00478472_ERZ1090879 | MGnify/ENA primary metagenome ERZ1090879 (study PRJEB33644, sample SAMEA5815723) | chicken gut metagenome | biome: Chicken; feature: Gastrointestinal Tract; material: Caecum | place: Ireland | collected 2019-01-01 | study: A study of the... | reverse complement strand
CCCCCCCATAGCCCTATACGCTCTACCTCTTTTGAGGGGTGGAGGGGGAGATACGAGGGATGCTCGGCCTATAGGTGGTGCGTATACATGTGGAGAGAGGATTTTTTGCGCGTTGTCCTTAATATCTCCCGTTCTCTCCCTATGATATGGGAGAGGAGGTGGGCGGGATGCCGAGAGGGACATACCGGAGCTCATACGATAGGGACGGTGCCCCGCGTCTCGCTGACGTAGAGGGGTGGGCCCGGCGCGGACTGTCTGCCGCGCAGATCGCAAAAAATCTGGGGATAGCCACCAGCACGCTGTATGTGTGGAGAGACAACCACCCAGAGCTGGCGGAGGCGTTGGCGCGCGGGCGCGAGGTCAGCGATCTCGCCGTCGAAAACGCCCTGTTTAAGCGGGCCTGTGGTTACACGGCAGAGGTGAAAAAACATTACAAGGTCAAAAATGTTACCTACGACCCAGTGACGGGAAAACGGCTCAGCGAGACGGAGGAACTGGTGCCATGTATGGACCAGGTGCACGTCCCGGGGGACGTTGAGGCTCAAAAATGGTGGCTCTCCAACCGTGACCGCGCCGGGGAGCGCTGGCGGTACAAACCCGACTCCGAGCCTCCCAAGGAGGAAGGCGAGGAGACCGGCGTGGTTGTGCTGGCCCCTGTGGATGCGGAGCCCACGCCGCCCCCCGAGCTGGTGGCGGAGATGGCCGCACAGAGCGCTCAGAGAGAGCGCGTGGCCGGGGAGGTGTCCTGACATGGCGGAGACGGACAAACGGCCCAGGCGGACGCTGTGGACGCCACAGCCCAAACAGGCGGCATTTATGGCGCGGGGGGAGTACGAGGCCCTGTACGGCGGGGCGGCCGGGGGCGGCAAATCCGACGCCCTGGTGGTGGAGGCGCTGCGGCAGGTCCACATCCCGCACTATAAGGGCCTCATCCTCCGCAAAACCTACCCCGAGCTGGAGGAGCTGGTGGAAAAGTCACTTATGCTCTATCCACGCGCATTCCCAGGCGCAAAATATAACCATTCGTCCCACGCCTGGCGGTTTCCCAGCGGGGCGCGGGTGCTGTTTGGATCCATGCAGCACACCCGGGACCGGCTAAAATACCAAGGACGCGCATTTGATTTTGTGGGATTTGACGAATTGACCCACTTCACGTGGGACGAGTACTCATACCTATTCTCCCGCAACCGTCCCAATGGGCCGGGGACGCGGGTGTACATCAGGGCCACGGCCAACCCCGGCGGCATTGGGCACGGCTGGGTCAAGGCCCGCTATGTGACGGCGGGTCCCCCTCTGTCCACCCTGTGGGAGGGGATAGAGATCCGCTTCCCCGACGGCCACCGGGAGCCCAGGTACAGGAGCCGGGTGTTTGTCCCGGCCTCGGTATTTGACAACCCGGCGCTCCTCGACAACGACCCGTCGTATGTGGACAAGCTGGCGCTCATGTCCCCGGCGGAGCGGGACGCGCTGCTCTACGGATCCTGGGACAGTTTCGAGGGGCAGGTGTTCGTGGAGTGGCAAAACGACCCGGACAGGTACGAGGACCATGTGGAGACCCATGTGATAGCCCCGTTCCGGGTCCCGGCCACCTGGAGAGTATGGCGGGGCTTTGACTGGGGCTACTCCAGGCCGTTCTCCGTCGGCTGGTACGCGGTGGACCACGACGGGAGACTATACCGAATCCGAGAGCTGTACGGCTGTGACGGCACTCCCAACAGGGGCATCCGCTGGGAGCCCGCCAAACTGGCGCGGGAGATCCGGCGCATAGAGGCGGAGGACCCCAACCTGAGAGAGCGGCACATCCGGGGCGTGGCGGACCCCGCGATCTTTTCCAGCAGCGGCACGGAGAGCGTGGCGGCGCTGATGGAGCGGGAGGGCGTGTACTGGGACCCTGGAGACCACAACCGAACGGCGGGGCTGGCCCAGGTGCACCACCGAATGGCGTTCGACGACGAGGGGCGGCCCATGCTGTATGTATTTTCGACGTGCCGTCATTTTATCCGCACCGTCCCAGTGCTGGTCTACGACGAGACTGACGTGGAGGACGTGGACACCGACGGAGAGGATCATATCTACGATGAGCTCCGCTATGTGTGCATGGCTAATCCTATCTCGCCCAGACCGGCCCAGCGGCGGCGGGTGATGGTGTGGGACCCGCTCGACCAGGACCCGCTACACCAGCGCAGGACGGCGGCTACGAACGATTTCTACAGGAGGGTGATCTGATATGCCTGATATCGTGGGTACTCAGCCCGTGGAGGCGGTGGAGATGCGTGTAGCCCCCATCGGGCAGCAGCAGGTGAGAGAGGCGACGGACACGCTCCAGCGGTACAAGCGGGGCAAGAGCAACCTGGATGACCGGGTGATAGACGAGGAGCAGTGGTACAAGCTGCGGCACTGGGAGGCCATGCGCCGCAAGCGGGGCGGTGGGGAGCCGGAGCCCGCCTCCGCCTGGCTGTTCAACGTCCTATCGGGCAAACACGCCGATGCAATGGACAATTACCCATCCCCCAACGTGTTCTCCCGGGAGGCCAGCGACGAGGAGGACGCCCGGATGCTCCAGGCGGTGATCCCCGTGGTGCTGGAGCGGGCGGATTTTGAGGGGACCTACTCTCTTGCCTGGTGGGACAAACTCAAACACGGGTTTTCCATCTATTCCCCTGTGTGGGACGCGGGAGCGGACGGCGGCCTGGGCGAGGTGGCGATCCGGGAGGTGGACCCGCTCAACCTGTACTGGGAGCCGGGGGTGGAGGATATCCAGGAGAGCCCCAACGTGTTTGTGTTGTCCCTGGTGGACAAGCGGGCGCTGGTGTCGCAGTACCCCAGGGAGCTCACCGGGCGCACCCTGGGCCAGACCGTCACCCCCGCCCAGTATCTCCACGACGACGATATCGACACCACGGACAAGGCCCTGGTCATCGACTGGTATTACAAGCTCCGGGATCAGTCCGGGCGGACGGTGCTGCATTACTGCAAATATGTGGACGATATCGTCCTCTACTCCTCCCAGAATGAGGGGCGGCCCTGGTACGACCATGTACAGTATCCATTCGTTTTCGACGTGTTGTTCCCCGACAAGGGCACCCCGGCGGGGTTTGGCTATGTGGCCGTCTGCCGCGATCCGCAGATGTATATTGACGCCCTGAGCGGCAACATCCTGGAGAACACCGCTCTCGCCACGAAACCGCGCTATTTCGTCCGCGACAACAGCGCGATCAAAACGGAGGACCTGCTGGACACCCGGAAAAAGGTCGTGCCGGTAGAGGGCAGCCTGGACGACCTCAACCTGCGCAAGATCGATATCGACCCGGTGGACGGCAACTCCATCTCCGTCATGCAGCTCAAGATCGACGAGATGAAAGAAACCAGCGGATCCCGGGACGTGTCCAACGGGTCCTCCTCCGGCGGCGTGACGGCGGCCTCTGCCATCGCGGCCCTCCAGGAGGCGGGGAACAAGACCAGCCGGGACATGATCAACCAGAGCTACCGGGCATACCGGCAGGTCATCTATATGGTGCTGGAGCTCATGCGCCAGTTTTATACCGAGACCCGGTATTTCCGCATCACCGCCCCCAACGGGCAGGCGGAGTATGTGGCATTTAATGCCCAGCACATCCGGCAGCAGCAGACAGGCGTGGATATCTCCGGGCAGCCGACCTACCGGAGGCCCATCTTTGATATCAAGATCACGGCCCAAAAGCGCTCCGCCATCTCCCGGGAAGTGGAGAACCAGCGGGCCCAGGAGCTCTACGCCGCCGGGTTCTTCAACCCGGAGCGGGCACAGGAGGCGCTGATCGCCCTGGATATGATGGAATTCGAGGGCATCGACAAAGTGAGGGAAAAAGTCCAGCAGGGGCAGACGCTGATGAACGTGGTGCAGCAGCTCATGGTGCAGATGGACCAGATGGCCGCCATCATACAGGGAGCCACGGGCTACCAGCCAGCGGAGGAAGCGGGCCAGACCGGACAGCAGGAACAGCGCGGGCAGGCGTCCAGCGGCGGCCAGAACCTGGGGGCGCGGCAGCAGCAGGCCATGACCGCCAACGCGACGCCCCAGGCGGTCCAGATCGCCCGGCAAACAGGGAGGTGACCCCATGACGCAGGTAACGGCCCGCCGGGAGGGCGGGGACTACGCGCTGGTCATGGAGGGGCACGCCACCGGATCGCCGCAAGTGTGCGCCGGTGCGTCCTCCATCGCCTCCTCCCTCAAAAATTACCTCAGAAATGAGAAAAACGTGGTGGTACACCAGATCGGCGAGGGCTCCGGGCGGTTCGAGGCACGGTTTTCCGGGGCGGAGGCGGCGGAGGCGGCGTGGAAAATGGCCGTCATCGGCCTGATATCCCTCTCCAAGGCCGCCCCGGAGATCGTCAGGGTGGACGTAAAAATTTCTTGAGATCCTTATTATCTCCCCTTTTCTCCCTAAAATAGGATCAGCCACACGGGGCATCGTACCGCGACACGGCCACACGGGGCCTAAACCGCGAAGGAGGAGACTCTATGATCATCACAGCAACGGTACTCGACCTATTCGACGGAGAGGGCGGCGCCGCCGCTCCCGCTCCTGCGCAGGCCGCCGAAGGGGCGCAGACCACCACGGGCGGAGCCCCCGACGCCGGGGGACAGGATACGGCTCCTGACGCCGGGGAGCAGCAGCCGAAGAGCCCCGAGGACCTGGAAAAGGAGTTCAAGGCCCTCATCAAGGGACAGTACAAGGAGCAGTTCGGCAAGGAATTTCAGAAGGCGTTCGACCGCCGCTACGGGAAGGAGATCCGCGCCACCCAGGAGCGCATGAAGGGCCAGCAGCCCATCATCGACCTGCTCTCCACCCGGTACGGGGTGAAGGACGGGGATATGGACGGCCTCATGAAGGCGATCCAGGGCGACAAGGGAATGTGGGAATCCGCAGCGGAAGAAGCCGGGATGCCTGTGGACCAGTACAAGGCATTCCAGGCCATGCGGGCGGAGAACCAGCGGCTCCACGAGGCGCAGCGGGAGAGCATCGCCCGGCAGATCGCCCAGCGGCAGGCGGCCCAGTGGCAGGCGGACTCCGCAGGCATGACTGATATCTACCCCGGGTTCGATCTCCAGGCGGAGCTCCAGAACCCAGCTTTCAAGGCCATGCTTCGGGCAGGGGCCAGCGTGCGGAACGCCTACGAAGCCTGCCACATCGACGAGATCAAAACGAGATTGGTCCAGGAGACGGCAAAGACCACAGAGAAAAAGGTCACGGACAACATCCGGGCCAAGGGCGGCCGCCCTGCGGAGGCGGGGGGCGCTCCCGGCGTCACCGTGAAATTCTCCGTGGAGAACTCCACGAAGGAGCAGCGGGCGGAGCTGGCCCGAAGAGCAAAGGCCGGTGAGAAGATCCGTTTCTGGTGACCGGAAAGGAGACATATGCAGACGAAGGACTACATGCCCATCTGGGTCATCGACGCCGCTGTGCTGACACAGTTCGACCCCGGCGACGAGACCAAGGTGGAGCTCAACGTCAACACCACCGACGACCTGCCGGTGGAAATGAAAACCTATTATGACAAGCTGCTCATCGACATGGTGCAGCCGATGCTGGTCCACGATCAGTTCGGACAGACGCGCAACATCCCCCGGAACAGCGGCCGCACCATCGAGTTCCGCAAGTTCGCCCCCCTGCCGAAGGCACTCACTCCTCTGGTGGAGGGCGTGACTCCGGTAGGCCAGAAGCTCTCTGTGACTGCTATCACGGCCACCGTAAAGCAGTACGGCGCATATATCGCGCTGACCGATCGGATCAACCTGGAGGCGCTCGACAAGGTAGACCTGGAGACGCAGGAGCTGCTTGCCAACCAGGCGGGCGTTACCGGAGACACCATCACCAGAGACATCCTGGCGACCGGGACCAACGTCCAGTACGGAGACGGCATGAGCAAGAACGACCGCTCCGAGCTCGTGGGCGGGGATGAGGAGAAGCCTCCCGAAGGGACCAGCTACGACCGCCTCACCGTTCGTGGCATCAAAATGGCCGTGCGCGCCCTCGCGAACCAGAACGCCCCGAAGATCAACGGGTACTATGTGGGCATCATCCACCCCGATATCTCCTTCGACCTCACGGAGGACCCCAGGTGGAGGCAGCCCCATGAGTATAGGGATACTCAGAACCTCTACAATGGGGAGATCGGTGAGATCGCTGGGGTGCGCTTCGTTACGGCCACCGAAGCGAAGAAGATCGTGGCCCCTGACCTCGCTTCCGACAGCCGTACTTTGAGCGTATCCGCACAGGTGACCTCGAATACGACCGTAGGTTTCGACGGCGGCACGGTAGAGGCAAACGCCCTGGTAGACCGGGAAGTCCTCATCGGCGGCGAGCTGCGCAAGGTGGTATCCAATACGACCACTCAGATGGTCCTTGACGAGGCTATCACTGCTGATGCCGACACCGTGATCTATCCCGGCGAGGCGGGCAGCGAGGGACGCGATGTGTACGCCACGCTGATCATCGGCGCGAACGCCTACGGCGTGACCTCTATCGATGGAGGCGGCCTTGAGTTCATCGCCAAACAGAGAGGCTCTGGCGGCACTGCCGACCCCCTGAACCAGCGCTCTACGATGGGCTGGAAGATGCTGAAGACGGCGGCGATCTTGGTGGACCAGTACATGGTACGCATCGAGACCACTTCCACCTTCAACGACCACATGCCCAACTGAGGAGGCGGGAACGATGGCAACGAAAGCGACTGGAGCGTCCGCTCCCAAGAAGACAGACTTCAAACAGCGCGTCCCCGTCAAACTCCGTGCGAGCTTCGATGATGACGACGGTATGGAGTTCGTGAGCGTGAACGGGTATCCCGTCAACATCAAGAAGGGGTACAGCGTTCAGATCCCCCTCTCTCACAAGCGTGTGCTCGAACGGAGGGAGCGGGCCAGAGAAGAGGCTATGCGCCGCAGAGACGCGATGACGATGATCGACCTCACTGACAAACATCAGCAGATTCCGTATTAACGACGGCGCGGGAGGCCGGGGGCTTACCCCGTCCTCCCGATTTTTTTAGGAGGCCATATGAGGACCATACATATAACGGTATACCCTGAGACGCTGATATGCGACTCCAACATCGCTGGCGTCCAGGGCGAGGGGAACGCCACAGAGCTGGTTCTCCACTTCTCCGAGGAGTGGGACGGCCTGACAAAGACCATGACCTTCTGGGACGCCAACATGGAAAATCCGGTGAACCGGACGCTCACGGCCGACCTGCTGGAGGACCTGGCGAACGACACGCGGACCTACCGCGTCCCCATCCCCGCCGAGCCCATGGCGGAATACGGGGAGATGACCTTTACCATCGACGGCTACACCGACGGCGTCCGCACCCGGACGGTGGGCAGCCGGCTTAAAGTTTTGGAGTCCCCCATCGCATCGGACACGGCGAACGAGGGCATCACGCCGTCCCAGGCGGAACAGCTCCAGCAGGAGATCGACACGCTGCTGGACGATATCTCCGCCCAGGCCAACAAGGCCCAGACCGCGGCAGGGAGCGCGGAGAAGGACGCGATGTCCGCCGCAGGGAGCGCGGCGGCAGCGGCCTCCAGCGCCCAGGCGGCAGTCCTGTCCGCCCAGGACGCCCAGGCCAGAGAGCAGCAGGCGTCCACCCATGCGTACAACGCGGGTCAGTCCGCCGAGGACGCCGCCGCCTCCAAGCAGGACGCGGAGGAGGCCGCCGACGCTATCAAAAACATGACCGTGAGCGCGGAGACGCTCCCTGCCGGGTCAGACGCAACCGTCACCAAGACGGAGCAGGACGGCGTGGTGCATCTGGCCTACGGTATCCCGGCCGGAGAAAAGGGCGCCGACGGCGCTCCTGGGAAGGATGGTGCGCCGGGCAAAGACGGAGCGCCTGGAAGGGACGGAGCCCCCGGGAAAGATGGGGTCGCGATCCCGATCGAGGGATACTATGCGCTGTATGTGGACGAAGAGACCGGCCACCTGAAACTGGTCTACAACGGGGACGATCCTCCTCCTCTCTCCATCAACGAAGAGGGGCATCTCATCTACACGCTCACCGACGACCAGCAGCTCGATCTGGGCGGCGTGAAGGGAGAAAAAGGCGACCCTGGCTCCCAAGGGCCCAAAGGCGATACTGGCGACACAGGGCCCCAGGGCGAGGCCGGACCCCAGGGGCCTGCCGGAGAGATAGGCCCGCAAGGCCCACAGGGCCCCAAGGGCGACAAGGGGGATACCGGGGAGACCGGTCCCCAGGGCCCCGCCGGGCTGGGGGTGCCCACGCCCACGGCGGAGGACGCCGGTAAGGTGCCCACCGTCAATGAGGCGGGGGACAGGTACGAGCTCCTGCCGCCCAGCGGGGGAGGATCTGCTGTTGACACGTCATTTTCACCTACACCGGATATTCCGGCCCAGAATGTGCAAGACGCAATAGAATTGGTGTCTGATGTAGCTCAACTTGTAAATGATTCTCAAATCTACCCCGTGTTCGAGCCTGGGGCAATCGATGGAGAAACCGGAGAAGTGCAGACGGGATCCACTCGACAGCATACGAATTTGATCAACTGCCTTGACAGAGCCCTCCGCATAGATGTGCCTGGGGCATCCGAGTACTATACAGTAGGGGGGTATATCCAATATGCGATTCATGCGTATGATGACGGCGGCACATATGTCGGAGGAGATCTCAATTCCTGGCAACGTATCGATTATGGCGGACGGATATATGTCCCTGCTGGGTACCAATACCGGTTCGTGATCGCAAAAGATCACGGCTTCAGCGACAATGCTACATTGCAGTTATTTCTTGACAGTGGGCAGTTACACTTCTATTTCACCGATAATCGTGTAGTTACAATCGGTAGATCTATAACCTCATTGGAGAACGCCCTGAAGAAAGGACTGAGTCTATAATGGCAGACATCTATGAGGCCCTGACCAGCGCCATCTATCTGGCCCGGCGGGGCCTTGACGGCCTCACCGGCGACGAAGAGCGCATCCGGGCCAGCGGCCTGTATGCGGACTGGACGCCGGGCAGCTATCAGGTGGGCGACATCCGCAACGCCCAAAACCAGACCTGGGAGTGCTTCCAGGCCCACGACACCACCACCTACCCGGACATCCAGCCTGGCGAGAGCGCCTGGTACACGTTCTGGCGGCCCCTGCATGGCCGCACCCCCGAGACCGCCCGGCCCTGGGTGGCTCCGCAGGGGGCCCATGACATGTACCACGCCGGGGAGTACATGGTGTACACCGACGGCGTGACGTACAGGTGCCTCTCTGACACCGTGTACACGCCCGAGGCCTATGCCCAGGCGTGGGAGGTGGCAGAGTAATGCCTACACTAGAGCTTAACTTGGGCAAAGTGGTCATCACGCCCTATGAGGCAGCGCAAAACGCCGGATATACGGGGACGGAAGAGGAGTTCGACCAAGCGCTCAAGAGCCTGGACGATTCGCCTTTCCTCCCCCTGGCGGGCGGAACGATGACGGGGGATATCGATATGGGGTCCAACACAGTGAAAGGTCTTGAGGCCCCGGCGAATGACGATGACGGCACGAACAAAGGTTATGTGGACGATCAACTGAACGCACTGCAAGAACAGATCGGCACGGCCTCCGCCGCCATCGCCTCCGCAATAGAAGATCGCGGCGTGAATGTACCAAGCAACACGCCGCTGTCTGGATATCCGGCGTATATCAGCGAAATAAACGGGACGCTGACTGGATGGAGCACGCTTCCAGCCAAATCCGGGAATGCGATCACGGTATCCAACGTACCGGAAAGCGCCACGCACATATTGTTGGCACAGATCTTGTCCCCTGGAGAGCCATCCGACGGCGTGGAGTGCGTACCTCTCAACAAGCTCACAGGGCAAGATGCAACTTATGTGGATGCTGCCACCGGTTCGTCGATATATCTGCACTACGACTCTTCCAACAGCTCCGTGTCCCTCTCTACTTCTGGGGCGGACATTTCCGCCACGCATTACAAATTCATCGTACTGTGAGGTGAACGGAATGACGATCCCCGAGTGTATCGCCGCAGTTGACGCGGTGAAGGCGAATCCGTTCTCGGAGGACCAGAAGGCGGGCTGGCTGCTGGGGCTGGACCTGCGGCTGCTGGACAGCTTCTACAGCGGCTTCTGCGAGACGCCACCGGACGGACCAAACTCCTGGCCGGAGGACCGGAACAAGCCCCTTCGGGCCTCCGGCCCCTGGGAGGAGCTGTATACCCACTACCTGGGGGCGATGGTGGACTACCACCTACAGGAGCTCGACACCTACAACTACGGCATGAGCCTGTACAACGAGCTCATCACCAACTACCAAAGGAGCTACCAGCGGACGCACCAGAAAAAAGATCCGGGCGGCTGGAGGCATATCTGGAGCTGAAAGGAGGCGGCGGGATGGCAGACCTGGACCTGCCCTATCTGGCCCCGCAGACAGGCAAACAGCAGCGGCAGCTCGTGCAGTTCGGCGGCGTGGACTACGGGGACCAGCCCGCCGCCGGAGCCCTCTCCGACGCGCGGAACCTGTCCACACGGCTGTGGCCCTCCCTCACCCAGCGGGAGGAGCGGGGAGACGAGACCCCCGCCCCGGAGGAGGGCGGGGCCTTCTCCAGCATGAGCGCCGCCTTCGCCTGGGCGGGGAAGCTGGTGTGGGTGGACGGGACCACCCTCTACTACGACGGAGAGAACATGGGCACGGTGGAGGCGGGAGAGAAGCGCTTCGCCGTGGTCAATACGAAGCTGTGCATCTGGCCGGACAAGAAGTACATCGACCTGGAGAAGGGGCAGATGTTCGACCTGGGGGCCAGCTACCAGAACGCGGCAGGGACCACCGTGACCCGGGCGGAGGATACGCTGACCTTCGAGGAGGTGCACAAGGAAAAGACTCTGGCCCAAACGCTTGAATATGTTACGAACCCGCCCGGGGATGAGTTTTCTTTCATCAAACTCAAGACGTACTCCAAGATAACGAGGAACGAGGACGGCACGTTCTCCACCACCGGCGAGAAAGAGTCGGTCGTATACAATGCAGATGCTATCAATGAGCTCAATGGACGGTATCTCTTCTTCTGGGATGCAGAGGGCGTAGTAGACGATCTCATCGTGAGCCACCAGTATTGGTACGGCGACATGAACGAAGAAGAGCTCCAGCAAGACTATACGCCGATCGACAGCACGGGATATTTCGGGAAACTCATCGGCGGAGCCACGGATGAAGAAGAGGAGCTCGGCCCCGGCGCCACCCTAACCACACTGCGCTTTTCTGTGGATGTCCTTGATGGACGCTCCGGTAACGTCCCGATCACCACCACGGACCTGAAAGCGGGGGACGTGGTGAAACTGAGCGGGAACGTGGAGCGGGAGGGCGTGAAGATCGAGAGCGTGTCGGACTACTCCATCACCTTCACGGGGGAGGACTTCGGCTCCGGATCCTGGTCCGACGTGAAGATCGAGCGGGTGGTCCCCGACCTGGACTTCATCTGCGAGAGCGAGAACCGGCTGTGGGGAGTGGACGCGGAGGGGACCATCCACGCCTCCGCCCTGGGCGATCCCACCAACTTCAACGACTTCTCCGGCGTATCCACCGACTCCTATTCGGTGGCGGTGGGTACGGACGGGGACTTCACCGGTTGCGTGGCTTATTCAGGCAGTGTGCTCTTCTTCAAGGAGAACGTGCTCCACAAGGTCATCGGCTCCTACCCGGCGGAGTACGCGATCTACACCTACTCGATCCCCGGCATCCAGGCCGGATGCGAGAAGAGCGCGGTGGTCATCAACGAAGTGCTCTACTACAAGGGGCGCAACGGGGTGTACGCCTACACCGGCGGGACGCCGGTGAACATCGGCCGCGCCTTCGGCACCCGCCGGTTCGAGGAGGCCGTGGGCGGCACGGACGGGGCCAGATACTACCTCTCCATGAAGGAGGAGGGAGGCGGCTGGGGCCTGTGGGTCTACGATCCGTCCACAGGGCTGTGGATACAGGAGGACGAGACCCAGGTGACGGACTTCATCGAGTTCCCGGACCGGCTGGAGTTCTTGAGCGGCAACAAGGTGTACGGCGTATCCGGCAGCGGGGAGGGGCGTTTCCCCTGGGCGGCCCAGTTCGCCCCCTTCTACGACGGGACCCAGAACAGGAAGCGGCACAATAAACTGCTGGTCCGGCTTGACTTGTCCGCCGGTGCCTGGGCCCAGATCGAGGTCCGGCGGGACAGCGGCCTGTGGACGAAGGTATGGAAGCAGACGGGGCGGCGGCGGGGCTCCTATCTGGTGCCCGTACTGCCCCTGCGCTGCGACAGCTTCGAGGTGAGGGTGAGCGGAGAGGGCGGCTGCATCCTCCGGGGGCTGACATGGCAATACGCCGTAGGAAGCGAGGTATAGCACATGAAGATATATTCCAGGACCGTGCCGCCCATCGACCCGGCGGACCCGGTGGGCTCCCTGCGGCGGATGGAGGACTTCCTCGTCTGGTTCCAGGAGCAGACGGATAACCAGCTCGCCACGCTCCGCAAGGCGGCGGGCCTCCCTACCGGGAGCGGTGCGGAGCAGGCGGCGATGAAGTCGGCGCGGATAACGGCGTCGGAGAGAAAGGCGGTGGAGTGAGATGGCCTATACGAAATACACCGGCGGCAACAAAGAGCTGGACGACCTGCTCAAGCAGCAGAGCGACCGGTACAACTCCGCCCGGGAGCAGGGCGACGTAGAGGGGATGCGGGAGGCCAACGACCGGGCCAACCAGATCCGGAACGAGTACGGCTATGCCGCGGAATCCGCCGAGAACGATATCAACTACGTCAAGGGGATCACCGGCTATAACGGCGGAAGCCGGGGAAGCGGGTCTTCCTCCTCCTCCGGCAGCCGCAGGCAGAGCTATTCCTATAAGGACGCCCCCACCTACACCAGCAAATATCAGGGTATGATAGACGATCTGCTGGGCCAGTATATGGACCGGCCGGCCTTCTCCTACGACGCGGAGAGCGACCCCACTTATCTGGCCCTGCGGGACCAGTACACCACCATGGGCCAGAACGCCATGCAGGACACCCTGGGCCAGATATCCGCCCGGACGGGGGGGCTTGCCTCCTCCTACGCGGGGAGCGCGGCCCAGCAGATGTACAACAGCTACATGAACGAGCTGTCCGGGTTCATCCCGGAGCTGGAGCAGCTGGCCTATGAGCGGTGGCAGGACCAGGGCAACGACCTGCTGTCCCAGATCGACCTGCTCACCGCCCTGGAACAGGGGGACTATGGCAAATATCAGGACCTCTTGAACCAGTACAACGCGGACCGGGCCTTTGACTACGGCCTGTACTCCGACGAGTGGAACAGGGATTATCAGACGGGGCGGGATGCGATCGCCGACCAGCGGTATGACCGGGAGTGGGCTTACGGGGTCATGCAGGACCAGCAAAACCGGCAGGACCAGTTGGACATGAACCGTGCGGAGCTGCTGGCCGCTACGGGGGACTTCTCCGGATACGCGGATATCTTCGGTTTGTCCGAGGCGGAGACACAGCGGCTGGTGGACCAGTACGCCCGGCAGCAGGGGCTCACCGAGGCGCAGGCGGCCCGGGACCTGGCGGACTGGATGGCCCAGTATGGGGATTTCTCCGGCCTCAGGGGGTTGGGAGTGGACACCAGCTATCAAGAGCAGCTCCAGGATGCGCAGCTGGCTGATTACTGGTCCAGTATCTACTCCAAGTATGACAGAGGCTCCGATTCCAGCGAACCGCGCAAGCCGAACCTGACCTACGACCAGATGCTCGAAGCGATAGAGGACGGGAATATCACCCCGGAAGTGGAATACGCCTATCAATACTACTTCGGCGAGGCGTATGGGGGATTTGAAACCATTACGGATGTGGGTCAGTTGGGAGATACGGCGCTGAGGCTCGCAAACCAAATGTCAAGGGCCAATTCTCCGCAGGCAGCACAAGCCCTGGCAAACGGCATCGGAAAAGCACTGGATGAAGAGAAGATCACGGAGGCAGAAGCGGATTTCCTGATGAGGGCGCTTGGGTACTAAGGAGGAAGCCATGGCCGAAAGCATTAGAGAACGCCTGAAAAGAATGAAGTCCGGACAAGCACCGAAGAGCACGAGTACTATACAGAGCCGTCCTTCTGGTACTGTTCGAGAAAGACTGGACCGTATGAAGAGCACCGCTCCGCGTTCCAACACTCCGGCGCAGGCAAGCGGGACCGTGGATCGCACCCTTTACCAGACCGCCCTGGAGGGCCTGCGCTCCGGCTCCATCCCTATCTCCCGCAAGGTGGCGGAACGCGCGCCCAGTTTGCAGCCCAGGACCGAGAGGCAGGCGTCCCTTCTGGACGCCGCCCGGGAAAAGACGGGGAGCGACTTCCTGATCACCAACCCCACCGACCCCATGATCCCCCTGGAGGACCGGATCGACCGCTGGGAGAACGAATACGAGCGGGCGAGCCGCCGGGTGGACGCGCTGCGGTCTGGTCCGGTGACGGCCCGCCGGGACCAGAGCGCCATGCGGGAGGCCGTGGACGCGCGGGACCAGGCGCGCAGCATCCTGGAAGAGCTGCGCCAGCAGCAGGCGCGAAATACCTACGGCGGCCGCCGGCTGAACGTCACCTTTGACGCCTTCGACTACCTCCCCGGCAGCGAAAGCGGGCGGGTAAAGAGCGCCGCCCAATATCTCACCGACCCGGAAAGCCGGGCGGTCCGGCAGCTGGGGGCAAGTGTGGGAGGCTACACCGATTTCGAGGGCATCAATCTGGGCCTGATGACAGAGGAGGAAAAAAACAGATTCCTGGACTATGTGGAGGAGGAAAACTACGCCTCTGCCGCCGGATATCTGGATTCTCTGGAGCGCACCCTGAACGCCAGGCGGCAGCAGCAGTTCAGCGAGACGGCCAGGCGGGTATCAGAAGAAAATCCGGCGGTTGGAACAGTGGCAAACCTCGTGTCCAACTATGCCGCGCCCGCCGCGTTCTTTGCAAATCTTGGACAGGGGGTAAAAAACGTCATCACAGGGGAAGAGGAGGTCACGGACTACAACTCCCCCTGGTTCACGGCGGCCCACCTGTCCAGCGACACCCGGGAGGGCGTGAGCGAGGCGGCATCCAACCTTCCCGTAGTGGGAGATATCGAGATCTTCGGGGAAAACCTCGGCAGCCGGTTGGCGAACGCCGGGCTGTCCATTGGGCAGAACCTGAGCTATCTCCTCTTCGGCCTCGCCGGTGCGCTGGCCTATATGGGGGCAAGCGCCGCCGGGCAGAGCACCACCGAGGCGCTGGAGCGGGGCGCGTCCCCCGGGCAGGCCCTGGCGCTGGGCGCGCTCTCCGGCGCGGTGGAGGTGGCCACGGAGAAGATCGGTATCGACCGACTCTTCAGCATCGCCCGGCGGGAGGGTGCGAGTGGCATCCGCCGGGCCCTTCTGGACGTGGGCATCCAGGCGGCTACGGAGGGCGCGGAAGAGGCGGTCTCCGAGGTGGCGAACACCATCCTGGACGCGGTGGTCATGGCGGACAACTCCAACTTTGCCCTCACTGTGACCGCCTACGAGTCCCAGGGATACAGCGAGGAGCGGGCCAAGCGGCAGGCGTTCATGGACACGCTGCAACAGGTGGGGGCGGCGGCATTCGGCGGGGCGCTCTCCGGCGGCATCATGGGCGGCGGCGCGTCCATCCTCTCCGGCAGAGGCTCCAGAGGCCGCACCACGGCCCAGAGCGCGGAGACGCCCGCGCAGGCCACCGCCGAGGCGGACGCCGTGTCCGCCGAGCTGGAGGCCCTGGCGCGGGAGAAGGTGGAGAGCGAGCTTCCGCCGGTGCGGGAGCCGCAGCCTGTCGTGCAGCGGACGGTGCAGCGCGAAGAGCCCTCCCGCGTCACTGAAGCAAGGGATGAGCTGGACCAGGATACAGCCGAAAAGGTGGACACCGTGGCAAAGGCGCTTGGACTAAAGGTCCATTTCGTAGACCGCGTACAGGGCGGCACGGTGAACGCGCAGATCTCTGGTAATGAGGTGCAGATCGAGCGGGGGAATCCCAATCCGGTCATGTTCCTCTTGGGGCATGAGTGGACGCACCGGCTCCAGGAAGCGGCCCCATCCGAATATCAGGACTTCCGAAATTTCGTATCAGGAGAGGCGGATGTGCAGGCGGAGGCGTCTGCCCTGATCGAGCAGGCCCGCATCGATGGATACGACCTTGACATGGACGCGGCGATGGATGAGGCCGTGGCGAACTATGCGGGACGGATGATAAACGAGGACGCCGTACTGGACGATTTCATCGAGCGGCACAGGCAGGACCGCACGCTCCTGCAAAAGATCCGGGATGCGATCCGCTCCATCATCGACAAGTTGACGGGGGCGGAAAAACGCCGCGCGCAAACTGCGGAGGGGAAACTGACTGCGGCTTTTGAAACTGCGGCGCGGCAGAGCGTCGCCTCTCAGCAGACTGCCCCTCAAGCATCGAGGAAGGGCAGCGAGAACGCCCGTGAAGTCGCCGCCCTCCGCAGTGAGAATAGGCGTTTGAGGGAGAGCGTGGAGAGATGGAGGGCCGAAACAAGAAGGAGCCGCCCCGGAGAGGTCCGCAAAAGAGATGTCTCCCGCGCGGCGTCCGACCTGGTGAAAGAGTATGGAGCAACCGTGGACCGGGATGAGATAGCGGACGATCTCCTCTCTCTCTATAACTATATCGGGATAGGCACGGAGGGGAACAGCGACCTCACCTGGACAGAGACGAGCCAAAGGGCGAGGAGCATCGCCGAGAAGATCGCCGACAGTGCAGTCGCTGTTGACGAGGATATGTATCAGGACTACAAAGAGCTCCGAGACTTTTTGAGGAACACCGATATCAGGGTCTCTGCCTCAGATCAGGCGAATATCCAGGACTTCTCTGCGGCAAGAAGAAGAAATGCGAGCAGGGTCCGCGTCTCCAGCGGACATACGAACATCGACCAAGTGTATCAGGACCTTTCTTCCAGATGGCCAGAATGGTTCGATGACGCTGTGATACAGCCTGAAGACCAGATGGCAAGGATCTTCGAGGTATCGGAGGCCATTTATTCCAGGAGAGAGTATAACCCCTTCGAAAACGACCTGGACCGGGCGGTCGATCACATCTCCAATGAGATCATAGACAGATTCTTCGATCTCCCGCAGCTCCGCACCTTTGCGGACAGAGAGGCGGCCAGGCTAGAACGCACAAAGGCGGAAGGCCGCAGGCGGCTCGAAAAAGAGCGGGCTGCCAGGAAGGAGGACGTAAGGAGAGAGCGCGAAGCGGGCCGAAAAAAGGCGGATGAGGCTCTGCTCGCCGGTATGATGAGCCAGGGGCGCAGAGACGCCGCACAGATCCGCCGGGCGAAAGAGGCGCTTAGCCGGGAAAAAGAGCGGAACCGGCAACAGCTCGATCGCCTGAGAAGCAGGCACATGGCCCAAGACGCGGCGAAGAGGGACCGGACATACCGCACGAACATGCGCCGCAGGATCGAGCGGCACGCCTCCAGCCTCTCTACGAAGCTGCTCCGCCCAACGGATACGAGCAACATACCAGACAGCCTTCGGACGGCAGTCTCGTCCCTGCTGGACGCCATCAACCTGGAGAGCGCATATACCGTTGACCCCGAGACCGGGAAGCGCATAAAAGGAGGCGATGGAGCGCCCACGAAGAGGACGCAGGCGTTCCAGAAGCTCCGGGAGCAATATGCAAAGATCGCGAAGAGCGATGACTCGGGCATCGTGATCGACCCGGACCTGTTGGGGAGCGCGGCGGACGGCATAGACGGCGCCTTCGATAAAGTGATCTCGTATCGGGACATCCGGCTTTCGGACATGACGGCGGAGCAGATCGACACAGTTTGGAAAGTCATCCGCTCTGTAGAGCACTCGATCCAAAACGCAGGGAAGATCCTTACCGGTAGGAAGTATGACAGGTCCAGGGACTTGGCTGAAGCGCTCCAGAGGGATTCCTCCTCCAGGAGGCAGCGGGTGCCTCTCACGAAGGGCCAGGCGAGCATCGACCTGGAAACTCCGTATACGTTCTTTTCTCAGTTCGGTCCCTCCGGTATGGATATCTTCCGTATGCTGCGGGATGCACAGGACCAGCAGGAGATCATGATCCATCAGGCGGACGAGGCCGTATCGAAGATCGTAGACACGAAGACAGCGCAAGCCCTCCGAAAAGAGCGCCACACCTTTGAGACGGCGGCCGGTGACGAGTTGACGCTGACCACGGCCCAAATCATGAGTCTCTATGAGCTCTCCAAGCGTCCACAGGCGCAGGAGCATTTGTACAGCGGCGGCATCGTGCAACCCCCTATCGAGAGAAACGGCACACAGCCCCGCATCGACCGCGGGTCCTACGTCATCAAACTGACCCGGGAAGATGTGTCCGACATCGTGGATACGCTGGATGACAGCCAGAAGAAAATCGCGGATGGATTACAGGGGCTTATGAGCGGCATGCTCTCGGAATGGGGCAACCAGGCCAGTATGCACGTTTATGGGTATCGAAAATTCACGGAGGAGAACTATTGGCCCATCAGCGTGGCCCGCGAGGGCATATATTCCACGGTCGAGAACGGCGGGTGGAACGAGCGCTCTATCAAAAATATCGGCATGGCGAAAAGCACGGTCCCGGACGCGAAGAACCCGCTGAACATAGGAGATGCGTTCCTTACTTTTGCGCAGCACCTCGGGGACATGGCGGATTATGCCGCGTTCCTGGCCCCGATGGAGGACGCCACGCGCCTTTTCAATTTCCGATTCCGGGACGCGAACGGGACCCTCACGGGGAACTCTATCAAAAATATCCTGACAAAGGTGGGCGGCCCCAAAGCACAGGCATATTGGACGCGACTCATGAACGACATCCAGAACGGGACAGCGGCCCGCGTTGACAGCGAACTGTCACAGGCGGTAGACCGGGCCGTCGGCAACGTAAAAGCGGCGGCGGTCGGGGCCAATCTCCGCGTCATCTTGCAGCAGCCCACAGCATATTTCCGCGCCTCCCTGGTCCTCGATGCAGACAGCATGACAAAGGGGCTCACGGGCGGGGCAACGAAGGGGAACGGCTGGCAGAAAGCCCTGAAATACGCGCCGATCGCCCAAAGAAAGGCGGACGGCGGCTTTGACATCAGCAACCCGGCAAGGCTGGACGAGCTCCTCTTTGGGCGGTCCGGAAAAATAAAGGCGCTCAACGACTTCTCATCAAGGCCCGCCGCGCTGGCAGACGAAGTGACGTGGGGAAAGCTGTGGAACGCATGTGAATGGCAGGTGAAAAAAAGAGGCGGCCTGAAACTGGGAACGGATGAATTTTATGAGTCCGTGTCAAGGCTGTTCACTGACGTTATAGACCAGACCCAGGTGGTGGACGGCGTGCTCCAGAGGAGCCAGGCGATGCGTTCTGAAAACGCTGTGGTCCGGCAGGCCACTTCCTTTATGGGAGAACCGACCATGACGTACAACATCCTGCTCCGGGCATACGATCAAGTTCGATACTCCAATGATGCCGCCGCAAGGAAAAAGGCGTTGAGAAGATTCGCGAGGGCTGGCGCATCCGTCGTGCTGACTTCTACCATGAACGCGATCGCACAGAGCTTGGCGGACGGGCTCCGGGACGACGATCCGGAAAAGAAATATCTGGACCGCGTCGCCGCGGCCTTTACGGGCGTCCAAGGCGACGAAGAGACCGCATGGGAGAGGGCCACGAACATCGTGCTGGGAGGCAATTTAGCCAACAACCTGAACGTCTTGGGTATGATCCCGTATGGGAATGATGTGCTCTCTATCCTACAGGGGTACACCGTGGAGCGTATGGACGCCTCCGCCATCGCCGACCTGATCGACTCCATGCAGCAGTTTTCAAAAAACATCGGAGGGAATGGGCCTAAGACGAGAAAGGCGGCCCTCAAAGAGCTGACTACTGCGGCGACGAAGGTGTTTGGCATCTCTATCATGAACGTAGTCCGGGACGCGGCCGGTATCATGCGGTCGATCGCCATCGAAACGGAGAATATTGGGCTCCAATATGAGATCGAGAAGTCCATATACAACATCACCAGCGAAAGCAATATGGGGCGCTTCCTGGATATCGCGTTCAGAGCGCTCCAGCAACAGGACTATGAGGCGTATGAGACGATCACCTCTGATATGATGGACTCTCTCATCGTGGACGGGAAGAAGATGAGCGGAGAGACCATAGAGCGCGGCATGCGCTCCAGGCTGACGGCGGCGCAAAAGGAGGACCCCGAGCTCACCTTCCCTCAACATGCTATGGACCTGATAGGCGCGACGAGGGAGTACGGATCCGAAGCAGAAGAAGAGGGGCCGGACCCGATAGATACCCTGAACGCGGAGCAGTACAAGAGTTTCTCCCAAAAGAGGGGGAGAGAGTATCGAAGCATCGAAAATGCGCTGGACAGGAGCCGCGCTTTCCGCACCGGCGGATTCAGCAGTAAAGAAAAGGACGCTGCGCTCAGCGCCGCAAGCGACCTCGCCATGGAGATGGCCCTGGAATCTGTTCTGTCCGGAAGGTATCAAACGGATAAAGAGTGGATGCAGTGGGCCAAGAGCGGATATGAATACGGCGTTTCGCCGGATGAAGCGATCCTGTTCCGAACGATCTATAACAATACAAACGGGGAGAAAGAAGACCCATCCGACCCGGAGAGCAGCACGATCCCGGGGAGTAAGAAGGAGAATGTGCTCGAACGTGTGGATGAGCTCATGCCGCAGCTCACAGGAGATGAACTTGACTATCTGGAGTCCTTCTTCTGGAAGAGCTGAGAAAAGACCGCCTCCGGGCGGTCTTTTTTTGTGGACATTTCTTAATATCTCCTCCCGCCTCCCTATAATGGCGAAAGAAAGGAGTGAGAACACAATGTTCCTGATCGAAAATCTGTGGCACATCTTTGAGGTAGCCAAGGAGGAGCGCACGGACGATGACAGCTACTCCCCCGACATGGGGACCGCGGACAGCCTGTTCGTCAACGCGGTGGAGGGCTTCTCCCACTACAAGTGTCTGGACAAGCTGGACCTGGACGCGCTGCGGGCGGCGTGGCTGGCGGAGGACCAGGGCGCTGCCGGGCAGGAGTACAACGCCATCATGGGCAACGAGAGCGGCTGCTACGCGGAGCTGGCGGAGGCGTTCCGGGAAGGGGACCGGGATGCTTTCGAGCGCATCAAGGCCGAGTGGGCGGCGGCCCACGGTGAGTAGGCACCAGGCGCTCATCCCCCTGGGGACCATCGAGCGCATCCGCCTCTACATCAACAGCGGGCGGCTCTCCCTCTCTGAGATCGTGGAGAGGGAGGCCCCCGACTTCGCGATCACCGGCAACTTCTACGGGCCGGACTGGCGGCCCGTCTGTCCCATCAAGGCGGACGGTGAAGTCCTGGAGAACGACATGGAGTGGGCCTATGCGGGGCTCTGCTGGGACCGTGGGCCGGACGCATCCGTCGATATCATCCCGTCGGGCGGGAACCCAGCCTATCGCTCCTATATCGCGAACTGCTGCGGCATCTACCACGGCCAGGACCAGAAGATGGTCTACGGCGCGGATGCGGGCGGCCGCAGGGGGCGGACCGCATGGGGGATGCGGGAGGGCGCGCTGGCCCTGCTGGCGTTCCCCGACGGAGGAGACGGCATGACGCCGGAGGAGGCCCGGGACTACGCCAAGGACCAGGGGTGGAGCGATTTCATTTTGGGGGACGGGGGCCGCAAGGTCAACTACTACGACCGCGCCTCCGACACCCTCATCCAGGGGAAGGACCCGTCGCAGAACCTTATCCTCATCTATCTCAAAAAGAAGGAGGGGACACCTGTGGACAAGTTCACAGTGTGCCTGGACCCGGGCCACGGGCCGGAGACGGTCAACGCCTCCCCGGACGGCACCTACCGGGAGAGCGAATTTGCGTGGGACATGTACGGGCGCATCTCCGCCCTGCTGGAGGAGCGGGGCATCAATACCGTCTGCACCCGTACGGAGGACACGAAGCCCTCCCTGACGGAGCGGTGCGCGGTCTCCAACAGCGCCGGAGCGGACTGCTTCGTCAGCATCCACACCAACGCTTTCGGCAGCGGGTGGACCTCCGCCTCCGGGCTGGAGCTGTACACCTCCAGCGGGCCGGACACGGCCCGGCGGAACGTGCTGGCGGCCAAGCTGGCGGAGCGGTTCCGGGGGGCCGGGGTGAAGCTGCGGCAGAACCCGGTGAAGCATAGCATGGATATGACCGTGTTGACCAAGACGACGTCCCCCGCCGTACTGATTGAGTATGGGTATCACACCAACGAGGAGGACGTGGTGCTGCTCAAGGACAGCGCTTACCGGGACAAGCTGGCCCGGGCCACCGCCCGGGGCGTGTGCGACTTCCTGGGGGTGGCGTGGCCGGAGGCGGACGAGCCGGACGAGTGGGCCTCTGAGGAGTGGGAGGCGGCGAAAAAGGCCGGCATCATGGACGGTACCCGGCCCCACGACCCCCTGACCCGGCAGGAGGCCGCGTGCATCCTGTACCGGGCGGGCATCATCTGATAGGAGGTATTTATGGAACAGTATATGAATTTTGGCCTTGCCATTGAGGCGGCAAAGGAAGGAAAGCGTATTGCCCGCGAAGGATGGAATGGGAAGGGTCAGTATGTGGAGTTGGCAACCTGCATCAGCTACAAAAACGCGAATGGCGAAATCGTCAACGCTGAACATGCTGCTATTGGTAATCAGGCCCTGGCTTTTGTCGGCACATCCGGCGTCCAGCTGGGCTGGTTAGCGTCCCAGGCTGACATGCTGGCCGGGGATTGGTGTATCGTGGAGTAGGAGGCATTTATGGACATTTCTTCTCTCGGCATCACCGGCGTGGCGGCCATCACTATCATCTGCTTCCTGGTGGGGCAGGTAGTGAAGGCCACCGGCCTGGACAACAAATGGATCCCTATCATCTGCGGCGTGTGCGGCGCGGCCCTGGGCATCGTGGGCATGTACATCATGCCGGACTTTCCTTCGTCTGATTATCTCACCTCCGCCGCCGTAGGCATCGTATCCGGCCTTGCGGCCACCGGCGCAAATCAGGTATATAAACAGCTCACGAAGGAGGGCTGACGCCCATGGAATGGACCGTGGTGGGGGTCATCATCGCTCTTGTGGGCCTGGGCGCTTCGGTCATCAAGCCTGTCGTGACCCTCACCCGCTCCATCACAGAGCTCACGGTGGTGGTTGAGCGGCTGGAGGAAGAACTCTCCGAGCAGGCGAAGCACAGCCGTGAGAGCCACAAGCGGCTGTGGGCCAAGAATGAAGAGCAGGACAGCCGTCTGGAGGACCACGAGCGGCGCATCGGCTCCCTTGAACATTCCCGAAAAGTATGATATGCTCCTCTCAAAAAGGAGGACGAGACCATGGATGCAAACAAGAAACTGGAGGATCTCTCCGCATTCGTCAAGGGCGGGATCGAGCTCGTGAAGCCCTGGAAATGGGCGCTCATCATCACGAACGTCTGCTGGGCGATCGTTTTGGGCCTGTTCATCTGGCTGGCCTACATGAGCCCGGACACGAGCTATCAGTACCAGGACTTCGACGGGCACATCCAGACCCAGGCGGACGGTCAGTATGACCCCTCTATGGGCCCGGGAGGTGACGGTTGATGCCCTATCAGGTGCAGGTGCACAGACGGGGAGCGAAGCTCCCCAAGAGGCCGAAGCGCCCGAAACGCCCCGCCCGCCGCAAGAAGTAAGGGGGGATGGGGGTGGACCCCGAGACCCGCGCCATCCGCGCGATGCTCTGCGCGATGTGCCCCAAGCGCGCGGTGGAATACATCAAAGCCTTCGAGCTGCCACCGGAGGAGGAGATGGTCCTCATCGAGCGGGAGGTGCGCAAGCGCAGCGTGCAGCAGATCGCGGAAACCTACAAGATGTCGCCCGAGACGGTGAAGCACCGGCGGCGGGCGGCGTTCCACAAGATAAAGGACGGGATACACTTTTCCGACCCTTTGCAGCCCTTTCATTGAGCCTTTACCGGCCCTTTGAAAGGGCTGTTTTTTTATATCATCATAGCAGGAAAGGAGGGCTCCCCATGAACTATCCCTATCCCGGATATATCCCCGGCGTGCCCTACCAGCAGAGCTATCCGGCGCGCCAGCCCGCGCCGCAGGCCCCCGGCTTCATCTGCCGCCCGGTGGCTGGAGAGGAGGAGGCCCGGGCGATCCCCACGGATTTCTCCGGCGCCACCATCATCATGCCGGACCTGGGCCACGGGAAGATCTACACGAAGGCCCTCAACTACGCCGACGGGTCCCCCATCTTTCAGGTGTTCGAGGCGCCCAAGATGGAGGCGGCACCTCCCGTTGAGTTCGCATTGAAGTCCGACCTCACGGCGCTTGCCCAGGCGGTGGAGCAGCGGTTTGCCGCACTCCAGGCAGAGAAGGAGGCAAAGGATGGATAACTTCAACAGTTTGCTCATGACGGCCCGGCGGGGCGGCGATCCCATGCCCATGATACAGCAGATGGCGGCGCAGGACCCCAGGATGGGAGCTGCCATGCAGCTCATCAGCGGAAAAAACGCTCAACAGCTCCAGCGGACAGCGATGAACATCGCGAAAGAGCGGGGCATCGACCTGAACGCATACGCCGCCCAGATGGGATTCGGCGCGAGATGACATAACGACCTACCTATCCAGATATCTACTCTTTTCACTTCTTTCTTTCGGTTTGCGGGTCCTGATAAAAACCGCTCCCCTGGAAACACCCGGGGAGCGCGCGGCCCCGGTGTTTTAATAACCGAAAGGAGAACGACAATGGCAGAAGGCAACGATCTGGCTCTCGGCTATGCGATGGGCCAGGATTCCAACGGCAACGGCGGCTTCGGCGGAGGCTGGGGCGAAGGCATCTGGGCCGTCATCATCCTCGGCATGATCTTCGGCTGGGGCAACGGCGGCTGGGGCGGCATGGGAGGCGGCATCAACTCTCCCGCCGGCCAGGGTGCTCTGACCCGCGGGGATCTGTGCAGTGAGTTCAACTTCAACAACCTGGACAATGCGGTGAGAGGCATCCAGCAGGGGCTTTGCGACGGCTTTTACACCATGAACACCTCCCTGCTCAACGGCTTCAACAACACCAACGTGGCCCTGCTCCAGGGCTTCAACGGCGTCCAGTCCCAGATGTCCAACCTGGGCTTCCAGCTTCAGGACTGCTGCTGCCAGACCCAGCGGGCAATCGACGGGGTGAACTATAACATGGCCACCCAGTCCTGCGACACCCGGAACACCATCCAGAACGCCACCCGGGACATTATCGACAACGCCAACGGCAACACCCGGGCGATCCTGGACTTCCTGACCCAGGACAAGATCTCCAGCCTCCAGGCGGAGAACCAGGCGCTCAAGTTCGCGGCTTCTCAGCAGTCTCAGAACGCTTTCATCACCGCGAACCAGGAGGCGCAGACCGCGGAGCTCATCCGGCGTCTGGGCCGTGACTGCCCCGTGCCCGCCTATGTGGTGCCCAATCCCAACTGCTGCTACGGCAATCCCGTCGGCGTGGGCTATCCCGGCGGGAACAACACCTGCACCTGCGGCTGCTGACACACTTCCGGCTCTGCCGTGACCAACTCGGGGCGGCTGCCGTCGTGTAGCCGCCCCTGATCTTTAAGGAGGGAACTATGTCCTGTAAGACCGTTTGCCGCCTCTGCGATAAGCTGGTGCTGTCTCAGGCGGTATCTTTCACCGGCGGGAACCTGGAGATCAACCTGCCTGCCGGGAGCTATAACAACGGGGAGAAATACTGCATCGTGGTGGCCCAGGCCATCCCGGACGCCACTACGATCAACGCTCCGGTAGTCATCACCATCGGCGCTGGGACGGCCACCTATCCGCTGACCCGGCGGGACTGCCGACAGGTCACCGCCTGCGGTATCCGCACCCGGACCCGATATTCTGTGTGCGTGGTCACCAATGCCACCGGCGGGACCTTCCGTATGCTCGGAGATTCCTGCTGTTCCCCCAGCAACGACCTGGCAAGCATCGATGGGACGGCCCCCGCCGCCCCCACGGCGTGAGGAGGTGGACCGCGTGAACAGAATGGTGAAGATGCTCATGATGACCGGGGACAAGGACCGGAGAGAGCGGCACGAGATGGAGCCCCAGGACAGGGGCTACCGCCGCACCTCTGATGGCCGCTTCGCCCCTTGGAGCGAGATGGAGCCCCGGGACATGGAGCCCAGAGGCTACTACGACCGCGTTATGGACCGCCATATGGACGGCCGGCCCATGGATGCGGAGACGTGGGTGGAGAGCAAGGACTACCAGACCACCTATGTCCCCGTAAAGAAGCCCATCGGGCGCATCGGCTTCGACCCTGCCCGCATGGAACACCGCCCCCGAGAGTTCCGGGAGATGCCCCGGGATGAGATGGAGCACCGGACCAGCGAGAAGGTCCGTGGCCACGGCGAGGGAGAGGCAGGCAGGATGCCCTTCAGCCGCGAGATGGCGGATATGTGGGCAAGCGGGATGGAGAACGAGGACGGGTCCCACGGCCCCCACTGGACCCTGGAGCAGACCCGGCAGATGCAGACCAAGCACAACATCCAGTGCGACCCCATCGAGTTCTGGGCGGCCATGAACATGGTCTATTCCGACTATGTGAAGGTGGCCCGGAAGCACGGCGTGGGCAACAACATGGCCTTCTACGCCGACATGGCGAAGGCGTTCCTGGACGACAAGGACGCCCAGCCGGACAAGCTGGCCCGGTATTTCGCCTTCATCGTCCAGCACTGACAAGGGCCCCGGTATCATGTGATACCGGGGCCCTTTGCCTCTCTGACCGTGCAGCCCCCGCCGGGCGAGCGCGGTCTCTTCTTCCCTGTCTCGATCATGTAGGCGCAGAACCAGATGCTCTTCTTGATGCACCGATAGAACCGGCAGCCCAGGCAAGTCTCATCTATGAATGCCTCTGCCCTGTGGCTCCGGTGTTTCCTCCTCCACTTCTTCTGCGCGTTCTTCTTGGAGCAGGCCCGGCAGAGCACCCCGTTCCCGCGCCTCCGAAGGAAGGTCTCCCCGCACTTCTCGCACTTTATCATGGCCTCGCCCATCGCTCACGCCTCCTTCGCTGTTCCACCCACAATCTCCGCACTTGCAGGTATCCGTCTCAGCGTCCCACTCTACCACATGGCTCCCGCACCTGGGGCACTCGGGCACGGGGCCACGGAGCCCGGCGGCGCAGCCCGCGATTTGATACCGGCGGATGGCCGCCAGCTCGGCGCGGGCCTGGGTGAGAGCGGCCTCAAGCCCGACCCCTTCTGCGGGGAGCCGCTCTATCTCCTCATGGAGATGGTTGAGGGACCATCCCCACGCGAGAGCGCTCTCTACCAGATGCAGCGCGGCCTCGCGCTTGATGTAGTCAGCCATCATGCTCCCTCCTCTCTACAAATCAGCGCATAGGCATGATAGTGACCGCCTTCCCAACGCAAATGCTCTACAAGGCCAGCAAGATAACTTGTCGCTGTTCTACTATCAAACCACTGTTCTTTGTGTCCAAAAATCGGCGTGTATTCGCTGTATGTATGTAGGCCGGTCTGGATCCCGCTGGCAGACTTGGCATATCGCGCATTGGGTTCTAAGCGTTGGAGAAACATATCGCCGTCCATGATTGCAAATCGCCTCAATTCTTTTTCCCCTCCCATCCTTTGCAAACATCCTCCGGCTCCGTAAAGTCCGCGCAGTTCGGAGAATCTCCGTTAAAGCACACACCCTGATAGTCCTCGTACCAGCGGCAGGTGGAGCAAGTCCTATCCATCGTCATCGCCCCACATCTCCTCTTCATAGTCCTCCCAGAAGGGGCAGGTCCCGTGCTCCCCGCTCTGGAGGATACCGGAGTCATCGTTTTGGCACACGCCGTCGTCCCACCATTGGCAGGCCCCACAGGTCTTAGTCATGGTCGGCCTCCTTCTCATACCTGGGGCACGGCGGTATGATGATGGTTTTCTGCTCTTTTAGCCAATCGCACGGGACGAGCGTGTCCTTTCGGTGTTTGCATGACATACAATCATCCATCCTGCTCCCTCCGTAGTGCGGCCTCGGCATCGGTCCATCCGCACAAAGCACAAGTAGATACGTCTGTTTGTGCGTCCCAGGATATACCCCCGTATCTCCCGCAATTAGGGCAACAACCGGGCGGGCCTTTTGGGCCTGGATCATCCGGCGGATACCCGACGATAAGCCCGCCATACCGTTCGGCGTCCATGATGACTTTCAACCGCCCTAGGTCGTACTCGTCGCCCAGAATGTCCTCGATGGTGACGAGGCGATGGATAGCAGTTTCATGCTGGCTTGCATATTTGACATTGATTACCCCGTTTTCCAGTCTTTCAGTCAGCCGTTCCATGTCAGTCCTCCTTTTTGGTGAACCTCCTCAGCAGCCAGTCCCACTGCTCCTTGGTAAACTCAGTTGCCTCGTCTTCGACTAGGTATGGGCTGCTATTTTTCTGTATGCCGCGCCACTTCGGTAGGCACGATTTAACCCCTCCTCGTTTATGACACTGCGCGTTCCCGCACAATTGACAGGTGTTCATATTCCCACCAAGACTTATTACATACTCCAGATCACTGACCGCCGCATCCCGCTCCACGCTTATTCCTCCTTCACGCCAAAAGAGCATCCAGTTTTTTAATCCT
>ERZ1090879.371-NODE-371-length-28803-cov-8.624078_pt1 | contig 28803 bp, 25 predicted proteins | sample MGYA00478472_ERZ1090879 | MGnify/ENA primary metagenome ERZ1090879 (study PRJEB33644, sample SAMEA5815723) | chicken gut metagenome | biome: Chicken; feature: Gastrointestinal Tract; material: Caecum | place: Ireland | collected 2019-01-01 | study: A study of the... | reverse complement strand
TCGCGGAGCGGCCGCGAGCGGAGCGACTGCGAAAGTCCAAGAAAACGATGCAGAGCGGCGGCACGCTTGCGCACGCCGACGCGAACATCGTTGTCTTGAATATAAAGACCCCAAGGTCGGGCAGTATGACCGACCTTCCGCTGGCGTTCGGGCTTTGCCGAAACATACACGCGGGAGCGTGTATGTTGGAGGCAAACAACCGGCCCGAAACAAAAAGTTGTATAATTCGGCAGGGCCGTGCCTGCGGCACGCCCGTTACGACCGCGATTATATAAGAGATTATATAAGGAGAACAAAGCAATGGCAAAGAAATTGCAGGCCGTGGTCAAGCTCCAGCTTCCCGCGGGCAAGGCTACCCCGGGACCTCCCGTCGGTTCCTCCCTCGGTCCCCACGGTATCAACATTCCCGCCTTCACCAAAGAGTTCAACGAGAAGACGAGGAATCAGGAAGGCATGATCATCCCCGTGGTGATCAGCATCTATTCGGACAGAAGCTTCACCTTCATCATGAAGACGCCTCCCGCACCCGTGCTTATCAAAAAAGCGATAGGCATCGAGTCCGGTTCGGCCAAGCCCAACAAGGACAAGGTAGGCAAGATCACGAAGGCGCAGGTGGAAGAGATTGCCAAGACCAAGATGGCTGACCTCAACGCCGGCAGTCTGGAAGCCGCGATCAGCATGATCAAGGGCACCGCGCGCTCCATGGGCGTGGAAGTCGTGGACTGAGAGGTGACGCGGAATGAAAATGAGCAAGAACTACAAGGCGTCCGTCACCGAGGTGGACGTTAAGAAAGTATACGAGCCGAGCGCGGCGATCGAGAACGCCATCGCCACCGCAAAGGCAAAATTCGACGAGACCATCGAGCTGCACGTCCGTCTGGGCGTGGATCCCCGTCAGGCGGATCAGCAGGTCCGTGGCACCGTCGTCCTGCCCAACGGTACCGGTAAGAAGGTAAAGGTCCTCGTCATCGCGAAGGGCGAGAAGGCGGACGCCGCGGAAGCGGCGGGCGCGGACATCGTGGGTGCGGAGGAGATCATCCAGAAGATCCTTTCGGAGAACTTCCTTGACTTCGACGTCTGCATCACTTCCCCCGACATGATGGGTCAGATGGGTCGCGTCGCGCGTATCCTCGGCCCCAAAGGTCTCATGCCTTCGCCCAAGTCCGGCACCGTGACGATGGACGTTGCGAAAGCCGTCCGCGACGCCAAAGCAGGTAAGGTGGAGTACCGTCTGGACAAGACCGCCATCATCCACTGCCCGATAGGCAAGAAGTCCTTCGGCAAGGACAAACTGCTGGAGAACTACCAGACGCTCATGGACGCCATCGTCAAAGCCAAGCCCGCAGCGGCAAAGGGCGTGTACCTCAGAAGCGTCACGCTGGCCGCCACGATGGGCCCCGGCATCCGCGTATCCACCAGGATAGGCTGATAACCAACGAACATACCACAAGTTCCGAAGAAAGCAAGCGGTCGAAAGACCTTGATCCCAAAAGGGCTCGCCGAGGAACCTTGATCACGGCAATGATGCGGCCTCGTGTCGCATATGAACCTGATAAGGCCCCGACAAGTCCGTCGGGGCTTTTATGTATCCTGTGCGGGAAAGCTCAGGCGTACCCGCGCAAAAGGAGGTAGAAAAGGCAAATGGCAAACAAAGAGATCATCGCAGCCAAGCAGCAACTCGTGGACGAAGTAGCGGAGAAGATCAAGAAGGCCAAGAGCGTGGTGCTCGTCAATCACTGCGGTCTGACCGTCGAGCAGGATACCGCTATGCGTGCCGAGCTGCGTAAGGCGGATGTCGAATACAAAGTCATCAAGAACAAGATCCTCGTTCGCGCGTTCGAGAAAGCGGGCATAACCGGCATGGAGAGCGTGTTCGAAGGCCCCACCGCAGTCGCGTTCTCCTATGAGGACGCCATCGCGGGCGCCAAGATCCTCGTGGACAACGGATCCAAGACCAAGATGCTCGAGCTCAAGGGCGGCGTCATCGAAGGCAAGGCCTCCGGCGTGGACGAAGTCAAAGTGCTCGCAAGCATCCCCCCGAAGCCCGTACTGCTCTCGCAGCTCGTCGGGCTGCTGTCCGCGCCCATGCGCAACCTTGCGGTCGTCATTTCGGAGATCGCGAAGAAGTCCGCGTAAAGCGGCATGACGCGCTTTGCGCGTAAACTCATCAAAAAAACATTAAGGAGAACGAATCAAAATGGCAGATATCGCTAAGATCGTTGAAGAAGTCGAGAAGATGACCGTTATGGAGCTCAACGAGCTCGTCAAGGCTATCGAGGAGAAGTTCGGGGTCTCCGCAGCCGCTATGGCTGTCGCGGCTCCCGCTGCGGGCGGCGCGGCCGCTCCCGCCGCAGAAGAGAAGACCGAGTTCGACGTCGTCCTCAAGGACGCCGGCGCGAACAAGATCCCTTGCATCAAGGTCGTCCGCGAGATCACGGGCCTTGGCCTGGGCGAGGCGAAGGCACTCGTCGACGGCGCTCCTTCCACCATCAAGGAAGGCGTTTCCAAGGAGTCCGCTACCGAGATGATCGCGAAGTTCAAGGAAGTCGGCGCTACGGCGGAAATGAAGTAATGCCCTTACTTTGCGTAAAAAACGAAGAGCGTCCCGCGATGAGCGGGGCGCTTTTTGCCTGTTTTCCGACGCTCGGAAAAAGCGCGAAAAAATTTTATTTTTCTTCGTCAAAACATTTGACTTTGGAAAATCATAGGGATATAATACGTGTATGACAGCAAAGGCGCTGACGAATATATGTCGTTAGTGCCTATTTTTTTTGGGGAAGTCCCAATAACGACTAAGCAAAAACATTTCAAGGAGACATAAATTAAAATGATCAATGTACCCGAACTGTTCGGCAGTATGGTCTTTAACGACAAGGAGATGAAAGCCCGTCTGTCCGCCGAGACTTACAAGGCGCTCAAAACGGCCATCTCTTCTGATAAGGCTCTGTCGCCCAAGCTCGCCGACGAGATCGCGGAGGCGATGAAGGAATGGGCGATCGAGAAGGGCGCGACCCACTACACGCATTGGTTCCAGCCGATGACGGGTCTGCCCGCCGAGAAGCACGACTCTTTCATCGATCCGCAGGAAGGCGGTTCGGTGATCATGACGTTCAAGGGCAAGGAGCTCATCAAGGGCGAGCCCGACGCGTCGTCCTTCCCCTCGGGCGGTATGCGTGAGACGGCGGAAGCGCGCGGCTACACCACGTGGGATCCCACGAGCTACGCGTTCGTCATCGGCACCACGCTTTACATCCCGACCTGCTTCGTGTCCTACACCGGCGAGGTGCTGGATAAGAAGACCCCGCTCCTTCGTTCGATGGCGGCGGTGGGCAAAGTGGCCGTCAAGCTCGCGCGTCTGTTCGGCGTCAAGTGCAACAGCGTCAAGGCGACCGTCGGTCCCGAGCAGGAATACTTCCTCATCGACAAGAAGCTGTACAACTCCCGTAAGGACCTGATCTACACCGGCCGCACGCTGTTCGGCGCCGCGCCTCCCAAGGGTCAGGAGCTGGAGGACCAGTACTTCGGAGCCATCCGCACCAGAGTGCTCTCCTTCATGGAAGACGTGGATCGTCAGCTCTGGGCGCTGGGCGTCAACGCCAAGACCCGTCACAACGAGGTCGCTCCCAGCCAGCACGAGCTCGCTCCCGTGTACGAATCCATCAACGTGGCGACCGACCACAACCTGCTGACCATGGAGGTGCTCAAGCGCACCGCCGAGAAGCACGGCCTGGCGTGCCTGCTCCACGAGAAGCCTTTCAAGGGCGTCAACGGCAGCGGCAAGCACAACAACTGGTCCATCTCCACCGATACGGGCGTCAACCTGCTTTCTCCCGGTAAGGACCCCGCGAACAACCTGCTGTTCCTTACCGTCATCACCGCGGTAATCGAAGCGGTACATAAGCATTCCGACCTGCTCCGTCTTTCCGTCGCGAGCGCGGGCAACGACCACCGTCTGGGCGCGAACGAAGCGCCTCCCGCCATCATAAGCGTGTACCTCGGCGATCAGCTCAAAGCGATATTCGACGCGATCGAGGAAGGCAAGACCTACAAGGCAGGGAAGGCCTCGAAGATCGAGATAGGCGTGGACGTCATCCCCGATTTCGAGAAAGACAACTCCGACCGTAACCGCACCTCGCCGTTCGCCTTCACCGGCAACAAGTTCGAGTTCCGTGCGCTGGGCAGCTCGCTCAACATCGGTTGCCCCAACGTCATGATCAACGTGGCGGTGGCGGACGCGATCGAGCGCATGGTCAACATCCTGTCGGACGTCAAGGCCGAGGACTTCGAGGCGGCAGTCAGGAAGCTCATCCGCGACACCTACAAGGAACACAAGGCCATCGTGTTCAACGGCAACAACTACTCGGAAGAGTGGATCAACGTGGAGTCCAAGAAACGCGGACTGCCCGAGATCAAGTCCACTCCCGACGCTCTGCCTTACTACACCAAGCCCGAGAACGTCGAGCTGTTCAAGCACTTCGGTATCTTCTCGGAGCGTGAGTGCGAAGCGAGAAAGGACATCCTGCTCGAGCAGTACGCCAAGGTGATCAACATCGAGGCGCACACCATGTACAAGATGACCGCCAAGCAGATCCTGCCGGCGTGCGTGGAGTTCATGAACGTGCTCAGCGAGTCCGTCAAGTCCAAGAAGGACCTCGGCATGAGCTACGACTACGAAGGCAGCGTGCTCTACAAGATCTCCCGCCTCGTGGATAAGGCTTACGCCCAGAACAACGAGCTGGAAGAGCTGCGTCGCACCGCTTCCAACATCTCGGGCATCGAGGAGCAGACCAAGTACCTGCACGACACCGTGCTGGCTCACATGGATTCGCTGCGCGACACCGTCGATCAGCTCGAGCTGCTCGTGTCCTCCGATTACTGGCCTCTGCCGTCCTACGGCGACATGCTGTTCTATCAGGACTGATCGAAGGCGATCATCAATTTGACGTGATCAGCCGCTCAGCGTGAGCGGCATCGGGGTCGGAGAGCGCGGCCGCGTTTGCGAGCCGCGTCCCGAAGGCCTCCGAAAATATTTATCGAGAGGGCAATAAAGGGAGCATCTGGATCGATAAATTTTTTTCGGGAGGATATACGAAATGGATACGAATGCATTGCTGTCCGATATATTCGGCAGCGGAGGCGGTATCTGGTTCATGATGGGCGCGGCGCTCGTGTTCTTCATGCAGTGCGGTTTCGCAATGCTTGAGACGGGTCTCACCAGAGCCAAGAGCGCAGGCAACATCATCATGAAGAATATGATCGACTTCTGTATCGGTACGGTCATGTTCATGCTCATCGGTTATTCGCTCCTTGTCGGACAGGACGCCGGCGCCAATTTTATAGGCGCACCGAGCACACTGTTCGCAATGAGCGCTGACCAGCTGCCTAACTTCTTCTTCAACCTGATGTTCTGCGCTACCGCGGCGACCATCGTGTCGGGCGCTATGGCAGAACGTACGCGTTTCGCCGCTTACTGCGTCTACTCCGGCGCGATCAGCCTGGTGGTCTATCCCATCGAAGCAGGCTGGGTGTGGGGCGGCGGCTGGCTGGCCGATCTCGGTTTCGTGGATTTCGCCGGCTCGGTGGTCATCCACATGGTGGGCGGTATCTCCGCTCTCATCGGTGCGATGTTCCTTGGCGCTCGTATCGGCAAGTATACGCGTGACGAGAACGGCAAAGTCCTTAAGGTCAACGCCATCCCCGGTCACTCGCTTACCCTCGCCGCTCTCGGCGTGTTCATCCTTTGGTTCGGTTGGTACGGATTCAACGGCGCGGCCGCTTCCAGCGTTTCCGAGCTCGCTCTGATCCTCATCAACACCACGCTCGCTCCCGCAGTCGCTACCGTCGTCTGCATGTTCTTCACCTGGGTGCTCAACAAGAAGCCCGACGTGTCCATGTGCCTTAACGCCTCTCTGGCGGGCCTTGTCGCCGTCACCGCTCCCTGCGCATCCGTCGAGCCTTGGGCAGCCGTCATAATCGGCGTCGTCTCCGGCTTCCTCGTGGTGGGCGCCTGCAACCTGCTCGACCAGAAACTTCACATCGATGACCCCGTCGGCGCCGTCGGCGTGCATTGCTTCAACGGTCTGTGGGGCGGCATCGCCACCGGCCTGTTCGCAAGCCCCGACCACTACACCGGTATGTCCGGTCTGTTCTACGGCGGCGGCGAGTTCTTCGGCATCCAGCTCCTCGGTGTCGTTACCGTCATCGCTTGGACGGCCGTCTGGATGACCGCCATCTTCGCAGCTATCAAGTACCTTCCCGTTGTATTCAAATGGGTCAAAGAGGCAAACGGCCTGCGCGCGCCTGCCGCTCATGAGATCGCCGGTCTGGATATCTCCGAGCACGGCCTCGCATCCGCTTATGCCGACTTCCTGCCTTCCGCTCCCGCTTACGGCGAAGCGGCCGAACACATCGACGTGCTCGGTCTGAAGCCTACGCCGCTGGGTAAGATGGCAGGCGAGAAATACACCAAGATCACCGTCGTCTGCAACCAGGATAAGTTCACCACGTTGCAGGACACCATGGCGGAGATCGGCGTGCAGGGCATGACCGTAACGCCCGTCATGGGCTGCGGCGTACAGAAGGGCCACACCGCTCAGTATCGTGGCGTTACCTCTCCTGTCAACCTCATGCCTAAGGTGCAGGTGGATATCGTCGTATCCACCGTCGATCCCGGCCTCGTCGTAGCCGCGGCGCGCAAAGCGCTGAACACCGGCCACGTCGGCGACGGCAAGATCTTCGTCTCCTCCATCGAGGACGTCATGCGCGTACGCACGGGCGAAATGGGCGTATCCGCGCTGGATAACGAGACGAAATAATCAGCCCTTTATTCCCTCTTTTGACGGGTCTGACGTCCTTCACCGGATATCGGCCCGTCTTTATTTTGAGATCTGACCTCGGAGCGTCGCTCCGAAGGAGGTAAAAATGTCCGCAAAGAATAAGATCGTTTGCGACCGTAAGGGTCGCCCGATGACGCCGCACGACGTCAGTCGCGACCGCGCGACGGGGATGATGGTGATCTTTCTCGTGGCGGGAGCGTTGCTCCTTCCCACGGGTCTGCTGCTGTACAACCTCGTCACGGGGGTGGCGGGAACGGTCCTGTTGCTCTTCGCCATGCTCATATTCCTGGGCGCGATACTGCTGATGTACGGCATACTGCTCACCGTCATGCTCATCGTGCGCATCAGGAGATCGCCCTCGGACGAGGAGATCATACGCAAGGCGATGAACGACGGCGAAACGTGCAGAGCCACGGTGGTCAAGTGCGTGAGCAAGACGACGGGCAGGGGAGAGGATCGCAAGACCCTCAACGTCTACTCGCTGGAATACCGCGACGACCGCTACTGCTTCACCCGCCGTTTCGTGACCCCGCCCACCGCTCGCGTGGCGGCCAAGGGCGCAACGTTCGTGGTCCATTACCATGCGGACAGCAATATCGGTTACTACGTCGAAACGCCCGAAGGCGGTCTGTCGTCGGCGGCGCGCTGAGCGCGTAAGCAACGACATCCCGCCGACGCGTACGACCGTATCGGCCTATCGACAAAGGTCGGAGAGTGACTCTCCGACCTTTGTCTTTTTATGTCCGCCGATATAAACGCCGCGAGGGTATTAAGTACCGTAAGCGCCGCTGCCGTTAAAGCCCGTAAGCGCCGCCGCGCGCTAAAACTCGCAAACGTTGCCGCGCGCTAAAGCCCGCAGGCGCGATCGATACCGTTAAGCGCCGCGACCTGCAAAAACATGCCGCACACGTGCGATAGGGCGCGAAAACAGCGAGGAAACGCGCGCGTTTTTCACGGAATGACGTAAAAATGCGCGAAATATTCGCTATCCCGTTGACAGGATAACGCTCGGGGTGTTATTATATACGTGGCAAGCGGCAAAGATACGCTTGCGGGACCGCCTGCGTCTGTACAGGATGCATTCGGGCGGCGGCTTTTCTTTTATCGAGAATGCCTAATCGAATTTGCGGTCGTCGTCCGTTTCGCCCGTGTAGTTCACGGAGCGGGTGGGGTCGTGCGGCAGCACGGGTGTCTTGCTCTTTCTCTTGTACGTACTTCTTTTGTTTTTCATAATATAAGTATGTGCAGGGCTTGGGAGGAAATACAACCGTCCCGCAGGGGACAAAGGATATATTATGGATATTTATACCGGTATCGACGAACTCATCGAATATGCGCGTAACAGCCTGCTGCTGGACGATCTGGACGTGGCGTGGGCGCGCAATCAGTTGCTTGCGGTCATAGGGCTGGAAACTTACCGCGCGGGCGATCCCGACGTCGACAAGGTGGACGGCATGACCACGCCCGACGCATTGCTCGCCGAGCTGACGGACGCGCTCTCGCTGGCGCGGCTGACGGACGCGGAGCACGCTCCCGCGCTCGGCCGCAGGATCATGACCGCGCTGTCCTATCGTCCCTCCCGCGTCAACGACCTTTACGCGGAGCTGGGCGGCAAGGGCGTCAAGAAAGCGGACGACTTCCTGCGCGACTATGCGGCGGCTAGCGGGTTCGGCAAGTCCGCAAACCCCGCGTTCGTTGAGGAGATCACGGAGGACGGTTTCGCCGTCCGCGCGGTCGGTGAGGGCAAGGAGGGTCTGGAGGACCTGTACCTCGCCATCGACGAGCTGATCTATTACGCTTACAACAACCTGCTCCTGGACGAGTACGACTTCGACTACGCACGCAGAGCGGTGGCGGACGTCATCGGTCTGGACAGCTACGCTTCCCAGGTGGTGGATTTCGACAAGGTGGACGCGCTCGACCGTCCCGACGTGCTGGTGGCGGCGTTCAGACAGGCGGCCGTCGCGGCGGGACTGCTCGCGGAGGAGGACGCCGCGGAGGCGACCGACCGCGTCATGGGCGCGCTGTCTTTGGCTCCCAGCGAGATAAACGATCTGTTCTCGGGTCTTGCGGGCAAGAAGGCCACCGATTTCCTGTACGACTACTGCGTCAAGAACTACTACATCAAAAAGACCGCGCTCGAGCGCAACATCCGTTTCAAGTCGGACTACACTCGCGGCGGGCTGGAGATAACGATAAACAAGGCGCGTCCCGAATACGCCAGCGCGGACGCGGCGGCGTCCGGCAACACGCCCGCGGGCGGTTACCCCAAGTGCAGCATCTGCCCCGAGAACGAGGGCTTCGTCGGCACGGGCAAGTGCGCGCTCCGCACCGCCCGCATGACGCTGGGCGGAGAGGACTGGTTCTGGCAGTTCTCGCCTTACGGCTACCTCGGCAAGCACGGTACGGCGGTGAGCGTCAAGCATACGCCCATGCACGTGGACGCGCACACGGTGGAGTGCCTGATGGACTTCGCGGATAAGTTCCCGCACTTCTTCATCGGCTGCAACGCCGCTCTGCCCGGAGCGGGCGGGAGCGTGCTCGCGCACAACCACTTCCAGGGCGGCGAGGAGATGCTGCCCATACACAAGGCCAAGGGCAAGATCGCTCTGACCTATCCCAAGTACCCGCTCGCCGAAGTGGAGGTGCTGGACTGGTACGACTCGGTCATACGCGTCACGTCGCAGTCCCGCCGCGTCATAACCGAGATAGAAGAGGACATACGCAAGGGCTGGGAGGCGTTCACCGACCGCAGCCGCGGCATCGTCGCGGAGGATAAGGACGGCAAGCACAACGCCGTCAGCCTGACCATGTGCAAGATAAACAACGGCAGGTACTGCCTGGACATCATACTGCGCTCCAACATCACCAGCGACGAGTATCCCGACGGCGTGTTCGGCACTCATCCCGAGTACCGCGCGCTCAAGAAGGAGCCCAACGGCCTGCTCGAAGCGCAGGGCTACTTCATCCTGCCCGGTCGCATCGAGGGACAGATGGCGGAGCTCAACGACTGCCTGGTGAACAAGACCCCGCTGCCCGACGGCCTCGCGGAGTTCAAGCGCATGTACGACGAGATAATCAAGGAGAACGGCCGCGACATGAGCAAGGTGGAGGCGAGCATATACATCAAGTCGGAGTTCGGCTCGGTGTGCGAGCGCATCCTCGGCAACATCGCCGTGTTCAAGACGCCCGAAGAAACGGCGGACTTCCTCACGGGGCTGGGCGCGTTCTCCCGACTGAGCGACTGACGCGAGGAGAGAGGGGACGATGACCGCAAAAGAATACAAATACTATGCTCTGCTGGATAAGTTCTTCTCGGTGGACGCCATGTCCGACCCCGAGGCGTTCGGCGGCGCGCTCAAAGCCGTGGCGGCTGTGGATTTCGCGGCGGCGGCCAGGCTGTGGGAATACGAGCTGACCAAGAACGACGGCAAGCTCGACCTGCCCGCGTACGCGGACGTTTACGCGGACGTCGCGGCGGCCGCACTGGTCGACGCGGCGCGCCCCAAGTTCGCGCGGCTGCTGCTGGACAGCGACACGGTGCGCTCGGCGGTGTACCGCCGCTCGCGCAGATCGCTCTCCGACCCCGTCATGACGGACATCGTGGTGTCCATGCTCACGAGCGGCAAGACGGAGGACGCCGACGAACTGCTCAAATGCGCCCAGCGCAACACCGCGGCGGGCGGAGCGACGTTCGGCGCGTTCCTGCTTGCGGTGGTCGACCGCACGATAGTCGGGCTGATAAAGAAGTCCTCCAAGAACCCCATGTCCAAAAAGCTGTCCGCCTTCCTGCTCGCGCAGGCCGACAAGGTGCGCGGCGACGAAAAGGCGCTCATAATCCAGCGCATAAAGGAACTGGGCTGACATAACGCAGTCAGGATATCGCGGCGGCGCGTGGAGATCCACGCGCCGCCCTTTCTTTTTTTCTTTTTAGCATTGTTTCGTTTCGCCTTTTTTGAATAACCGTTTCGCCCGCGGTCCCGCCGCGGGCTTTTTTTCTTCCGGACGACGCCGCCTGACGCGACGGCCGCGCGAAAGCGGGGAAATTTTACAATTTGTTTACAAGTTGTTTACAAGTTTGAAACAATTGAAAACAAATTTGAAACAAGTGGGTGTTATAATCTGGGTACTGAAAACGAAAAAGGAGACACAAAACAATGAAGACGAGATCCAAAATACTTGCAGTTCTGCTCGCGGTAGTCGCCGCGGCGACCGTCGGTTTCGCTACCATCGGTTTTACGGGTTGCGGAGAAGAAGGCGGCGCGGGTGACGCTCAGCGCACCGACCTTAGCGGAACGGTCAACGTGACCGGCTCCACGTCCGTCCAGGAGGTCATGGGACCCCTTGCCGACGCGTTCATGGAGATGTATCCCGACGTGCAGATCAACATCACGGGCAGCGGCTCGGGCACGGGCATATCCGACACGGCTGGCGGCCTCAACGACTTCGGCATGTCCTCGCGTGCGCTCAAGGACACCGAGATAGCCAACGGCGTCGTGGGCAAGAAGATAGCGGACGACGGCATCGCGCTGGTGGTCAACTCCTCCAACTCGACCTCGGACGTCACCACGCAGCAGGTCTATGACCTCTACAAGAACGGCACCGCGATCGGCACGAGCGTGACTTACGGCATCGGCCGCGAGGCTTCCTCGGGCACGAGAGGCGCGTTCGACGAGCTCATCGTTTCGAACGGAGAGGATCTGACCTCCGGTTATCACACCTCCGTCGTGGAGCAGACCTCCACGGGTAACGTCAAGACCGCGGTGGCGCAGGCGAACAACTCCATGGGTTACATATCCCTCGGCTCGGTGGACGACACCGTCAAGGCGGTCAAGTTCAACGGCGTGGAGCCCACCGTGGAAAACGTCAAGAACGGCACCTACAAGCTCGCAAGACCCTTCCTGCTCGTACTCAACGGCAGTGACGTTGAGAGCGCGGTGAGCGAGATGAGCGCGGAAGCGCAGGCGTTCTACTACTTCATCCTCAGTCCCGACGGACAGGAGATAATAGCGGATGCCGGTTACATCTCTCTGTATCTGTAAGACGAGATCATGAAAAACGAAAGAGTGGAAAACTTTACGGGCGACAGACCCGTGAACGCTAAACACTCAAAGGGAATGGCGGAAAAGTGGGTATTCTTTGCCTGCGCCGCTTTTTCCATAGTGGCGGTATTCGGGATCGTGCTGTTCATACTCATCCGATCCATACCGGCGTTCACGGAGATAGGCTTCTTCCGGTTCCTGTTCGGCACTACCTGGCAGCCCCAGCAGGAGTCGACGCTGGGCGCGGAGAACGTCTACGGCATACTGCCCATGATCGTGGGCTCGCTGTGCGTGACGTTCGGCGCGCTGATACTGGGCGGCATACTCGGCGTGTTCGCGGCGTTGTTCGCGGTGTACTGGTGCCCCGCCAAGCTGAAAAAGCCCTTCGACCAGATAGTCAATCTTTTCGCGGGCGTGCCCTCCATCATATTCGGTTTCTTCGGCATGGTCGTGATCGTGCCCTTCCTGTCCGACATCACGGGCGGCTCGGGCTACGGCATAATGGCGTCCAGCATCATACTCATGCTGATGATACTGCCCACGGTGGCGGGCATGAGCAAGAACGCGCTCAACAGCGTGCCGCAGCCCTACTACGAAGGCGCGCTCGCGCTGGGCGCGACCAAGGAACAGGCGGTGTTCACCGTCATGCTGCCCGCCGCGCGCTCGGGCGTCATATCCGGACTCATCATGGGTACGGGCCGCGCGATAGGCGAGACCATGGCGGTCATCATGGTCGCGGGCAACTCCGCGGCGTTCCCGGGCGGTCTGTTCACCAACATCCGCACGCTGACCACCAACATCGCCATGGAGATGGCGTACGCCGAAACGGGCAGCACACACCAGAGCGCGCTCATCGCGACGGGCTTCGTGCTCCTCGTGCTCGTGCTCATCATCAATTTCTCCATAGGCTTCATCAAGAAGGACGCGGGGGGCAGTAAGCGCGCGCGTCGACTGAGCGCGGGCGACCGCGGCGTGAACGCCGTTTACAGGCAGAAGGGGCTGTTCAGCATGATAGGCAAATACGTCGCCATCGTGCTCGCGGTGTTCATCGCCGCCATGCTCGTGGGCATACTGCTCTTCATCGTCATCAACGGCATAAGCAACATTTCGCCCTCCTTCCTGTTCGGCAAGAGCACGTACTCCCATCCTTCGCTGCTGCCCGCGTTCGTGACCACGGGTCTGATCATCGTCATCGCGCTCGCGATAGCATTCCCCATAGGCGTGGGCGCGGCGGTGTATCTGCACGAATATTCCAAGCCGGGCAGCCGTATAGTCAGAGTGATCAGGCTGTTCACCGACACGCTCTCGGGCATACCGTCCATAGTGTTCGCGCTGTTCGGCAACATCCTGTTCGTGTCCATGTGGTTCCACACGTACAGCATCCTCGCGGGCGCGTTCACGATGGCGATCATGATACTGCCCACCATGGTGCGGTCGATAGAGGAGAGCCTCATCGCCGTCCCCGACGCCCTGCGCGAAGCCAGCCTGGCGTGCGGCGCGAGCAAGCTCTACACGCTCGTCCACGTCGTGCTGCCTCAGGCGCTCGCCGGCATGCTCACCGCCATCGTGCTGTCCATCGGCCGCATAGTGGGCGAGTCCGCCGCGCTGATATACACCTCGGGCAGCTCGTTCATGATGCCCAACGGTCTGCTCACTCCCTGCGCCACGTTCGCCGTCGCCATCTACACCTTCACCAGCGAAGGCCGTTACATGGGCGAAGCGTACGCCACGGCGTTCGTCCTCATCGTGTTCGTTGCGATCATATATGTGGGTCTCGGTCTCATCGAATACTTCTTCGGGGGCGAAAAGAAGGAGAAGAAGGATAAAAAATCTGAGAAGCTGAAGGTACAAACGGCATGATATTCAATTTCGGTAAAAATAAAAAAGACGCCGCCGCGGCAGCTCCGCAGACGGGCGGCGAGTTCGATTTCTCACGCGGTACGGCGATCGACATCAGTCACATGGATCTGTGGTACGGTCAATTCCATGCCATAAAGGACGTATCGCTGGAAATAAAAAAGGGCGAGATAACTGCGTTCATAGGCCCCTCGGGGTGCGGCAAAAGTACGGTGCTCAAGTCACTGAACCGTATGAACGATCTCGTCCAGGGTTGCAAGATAACGGGCAGGATAGAGATAGGCGGGCAGGACATCTACGCCCCCGGCATCAACCTTCCCATGCTCCGCAAGAACGTCGGCATGGTGTTCCAGAAACCCAACCCGTTTCCCAAGAGCGTATACGACAACATCGCCTACGCGCCGCGCATCTTCGGCATCCGCGACAAAAAGACGCTGGACGCCATCGTGGAGAACTCGCTGCGCAAGGCGGCCATGTGGGACGAGCTCAAGGACAGACTGAACAAGTCCGCCATGGGTCTGTCGGGCGGTCAGCAGCAGCGCCTCTGCATAGCGCGCGCGCTCGCCGCCGATCCCGCCATACTGCTCATGGACGAACCCACGAGCGCGCTGGATCCCATTTCCACGGGTAAGATAGAGGAGCTCTGCGATGAGCTCAAAAAGTCGGTGACGATCGTTATCGTCACGCACAACATGCAGCAGGCGGCGCGTATCTCGGACAAGACGGCGTTCTTCCTGCTGGGCGAGGTCATTGAGTACGGCGAGACGCAGCAGATATTCTCCGCTCCGTCCAAGCCCGAAACGGAGCGTTACATCTCCGGGAGGTTCGGTTGATATTATGATGATGCGTACACACTATCTTCAACAGCTCAGCGAGCTGGAAGACCTGCTCGGCAAAATGGGCGGACTGATCGTGGGCGGGCTGGCGGACGCGCGCAAGGCCATGGAGACCCGCTCGGACGACGCCGTCAGGGCCGCCACCAACGTGGAGGCGCGCACGGACGTCAAGCTGGACGAGATCGATCGTCTTTGCAGCCTGCTTTTGCTCACCCAGCAGCCCGTGGCGTCGGACATGCGGTTCATAGTCAGCGTCATGAACATCGTGGTGGACATGGAGCGCATAGGCGACCAGACGCGCGACATCGCGGAGACCGCCAGAAAGTGCAAGACCCCGCCCATGCGCGACGAGCTCGTCAAGATGGCGGATTGCTGCACCGTCATGCTCAGCGGCGCGCTGGACGCGTTCATCGGCAGGGACGTGGATCGCGCCCGCAAGATGATAGACATGGACGACGTCGTGGACGAGGCTTTCGATCAGCTTCAGCTCAGCCTGTCCGAGAACGTGAAAAAGACCGCGGACGTGGGCGACCTGCTCAACTTCCTCATGATAGGCAAGTACCTCGAGCGTATCGCCGACCACGCCACCAACATCGCCGAGTGGACGAACTACGTCGTCACCGGCACCAAGTAAAAGACCGTTCCGCTCGACGAAGAGCGACGAAAGCGAACGTACCCGACGCCGCACGGCGTCGGGTACGTTCGCTTTCGTCTGTTTTCGTGGCATTTCGCACGCCGTTCGTTCCTTTTCGGTTGACATTTGTGCCTTATTCGGTATAATTGAAGACAGGGGAGTGAGGTGATGGGTAATTATTTCTACGCTTTTTATGTCGAGCTCGAAGTGGGCATAGTCGGCATAGTCACCAACTATATAAGCGCGATGCTCATCCCGATACTGTATGCAGGTGACAGACGGCCGGGGCCGGGGGCTTTTTTCGCTCTGCTGGCCAAGATGTCGGGGTGCGCGATCGTCATGCAAGGCATTTGCGCGCTCTACTATCTGTTTTTCGGGAGCCTTTGCATGCCGCAGATATGTTGCGGCATAATGACCGCGCTTTACGCCGTCGTGATGTGCAAGTACCGCGTTCTCGCGCGCGTACTGCCCGGAGCGACGTTCTTTGCGCTGACGGCGAACATACTCGTGGTGTGTTTCTCCATAAGCGACATGCTGCAATTGCTGGGGTCGGACAGCGAACCCGTGATAGTCATTCTGCTGACGCTCACGCTGATGACGGCGTGTACGCTTTTTTGCCGTGCGTTCTCCGTGCGTAAGCTGACGGACGTGAGCGTGGTCAGCGTGGCGATGGTGGGCGCGCTCGCTCTGGCTAACTTCGTGTTCTGGATCATCACCAACGTCACGGACATGTCGTCCGGCGCAAAGATAATCATCGGCATAATACTCATAGTGTTGCTGCTGCTCGCGTATTACAGCGCGTACGCCATCTCGCGCAACTCGGACGAACTCCACAAACGCCGCGCCGAGGCGCTCTCCCGAGAGGCGGACGAGCGCATGATGCGCCTGGGGGAAGAGAACCTCGAGGCGCTGCGCAAGCTCCGCCACGAACTGAAAAATCAGTACGCGTACATGCGCGTGCTGCTGGAGCGGGGCGAGTACGACAAGCTCGCCAAATACTTCGCGGAGTACGAACGCGACCTGCCCGAGGCGCTGACGTACGTGGACTGCGGCAACCGCACCGTGAACGCCGTCATCGCCGTTGAACAGGCGAGGGCGCGGCGCGCGGGCGTCACGCTGGACTGCCGCATAGAGGTCCCCGCGCGCCTGGGCGTGCGCGACTCCGACCTTTGCAGTCTGCTCATGAACCTCGTGAACAACGCCGTCGAATACCTCGAACGCAATCCCGAACTGACCGACCGCACGGTCACGCTCCGCATGCGGCTGGTGGGCGGGACGCTGTTCGCCGAGGTGGTCAACGCGCTCGCGGAGGGCGACGGCAGCGCCGCGCTTCGGCTGCGGACGAGCAAGAAGGACAAGCAGTTGCACGGCTACGGCTCCAAGATCGTGAGCGCGATAGCGGACAAGTACAACGGCGGCGTGAGGTACGCGGCGGAGGGCAACGTGTTCCGCGCGAGCGTCACGCTGACCGAGCGCGAGGAGGAAGCGCAGGCGGATCGGACGGAACACACGGAGGGTGGCATACATGAAATACATAAAAGTCGCGGTATGTGACGACGAGGAGAACGTCACGGAGGTGATAAGCAGCACGGTCAAGACGGCGTTCGGCAAGCGCGACGTGGCGGCGGACGTGGAGACGTTCGTGTCGGCGTCCGCTCTGCTGCGGCGCATGAACGACCTCGTGTTCGACCTGCTGTTCCTGGACATCGACATGCCCGGCATGGACGGCATAGCCTTCGGCGAGAAACTGCGCTCGGGCAACGACAAGACGGACATAATATACGTTTCCAACCGCGAGGACCGCGTGTTCGAGGCGCTCAAGGTGCGCCCCTTCGGGTTCGTGCGCAAGTCCAGGTTTTTGAGCGACGTGGCGGACGTCATAACCCGTTATCTGCTCTCCGTGCCCGCGCGCGAGGGGCATACGGTCACCGTTCAGTCCAAGAGCGGCATAGTCAACGTGCGCGCGGACGAGATAATATATTTCGAGGGCAGCGGTAAGTTCCAGCTCATGCACGTGGACGGCAGGGAGCACCCGCTCGCCGTCTACCGCCCCATGGAGAAGCTGGAGAGCGAGCTGGAGCCGTTCGGGTTCATCCGCATCCACAAGGGCATGCTGGTCAATTATCGCTTCATTTCCCGCATACTCGTGGGCGAAGTGGAGCTCACCGACGGCGAAAAGCTCCCGCTTTCCCGCCGTAAGGCGACCGAGATAAAGCAGAGATATCTCGAGCTGCTCTCGGGCAGCGGCAGCGTCATGCTGTGAAAAGCATTTCGTTCCCTTTCATGCGCCTTTTGCTCCGAAATTATTGTATTCGGCAGGTGCGTGTATTATAGTATTTTCGACCGAACGGAGGTTTTTGCCAATATCATTCAGGAGATCATTATGAAACAGACTAAGAAGATCGTTGTCGCGGCGCTCGTCGCACTGACGCTCGCTCTCTGCGTCGTCTGCGCGTTCGGCTGCGGTAGCACCGTCACGCTCCCCGAGGGGACGTACACGGGCACGTACACCTGCGAGTACACCGTGGGCGAGACCAGCAAGTGGGGCTACACCGCCGAGTTCGACGTGGACGAGAACAACTACATCTGGGATCTCGAGCTGACCAACCCCGACGGATATTCGGGCAGCATCGGCGCGCGTCCCTGGGACCTCTCCAAGTTCACCGAGCAGTTCTCCGGTCAGATAACCGTGGACGACCTGATGAAGGTGTCCATAAAGCTCAATGAGAGCGGTTATCCCGACGGAACGGATTGCATCACGTGCGAAGGCGCGCAGGTGAACGCGCTCTCCGGCTTCGAAGCCAACTGCGCGATCGCCATCCTCGCCATGCAGGATGCCGTCAACAACGCTCTCGCGGAATAATAAAAAGCAAAGACCGACAGGACATCCACCGCGCTTTTATACGCGGCGGATGTCTTTTTCTTTTTTTCCGCTTCTCTTGTCGCGCGGCGTGCCGCCCCTTTTTTGCGCGCTCCGCGGCTCGTTCGGCGGGGGAGAAAACGCGCACTACGTGCCTTTTGCCGCGCCGTTCGTTCCGCGGCGCCTGCTTTTATTGCCGCACGAACGCCTTATTTGGCGTTTGTCTTGAAGGGGCTCGGCCGCGGGTCTATAATATTCTCGCCAATGCGGAGAGCGGACGCTCCGTCGGCGCCAATATATATCATCGTCCGCAAAAGGAGGAGAAAGTGAAGGCAAAGAGCAAGACCGTCGGCATTATCGGTATAGTGATTGCGATCGTCCTGATCGCAGCCATCATCGTCATCGACGTGCTGTGCGCCACTTACTCCGCTCTGATCACTCTTGCGTTCAGAGGGGAGGCACAGTCGCCCGACGCTCAGGCGGCGCTTACCGCGGCCAACGAATTCACCGTGACTCAGGAGGCATCCGGTCTGGTCATGATGAAGAACGAGAACAACGTGTTGCCTCTTGCGGCAAGCACGAAAAAGGTCAACCTGTTCGGCGCGCTTTCCGCCAAGCAGATCTACATGGGCACCGGCAGCGCGGGCGGATTCAACTGGAGCCCCGAGGATTTCGTCAACCTGAAAACGGCGTTCGGCGAAAAAGGCATCGAAGTCAACACCGATCTGTGGGATTTTTATTCCGACCTGACGGGTAACGCGAGCGGCGTGGCCGGCTCCGTGACGGACATGCAGGGTTCCACCCACTCCATCATCGACGTTTCGCTCGATCATCAGGGCTACGCCGAAGCGCGCACCGCGGCCGAGAGCTACAGCGACACCGCCATCATCGTGGTGGGACGCGCGGGCGGCGAAGGCAGCGACGCGGTCATGGAGATGAACCCCTACTCGGCAGAGGGCAGGAGCGGCACCACCGACTACAACGTGGGCGGCGATGCGGGCAAGCACTATCTCGAGCTCATGGACGTCGAGCTCGACATGGTGGATTACGTGAAAGCCAATTACAAGAACGTCATACTGCTGGTCAACTCGCCCATGCCCATCGAGCTGGGCTTCGTGGACGGCGAGCAGAACGCGGACGGCAAGGGCAACATAGACTCCGTCATCTGGATGGGTCTGCCCGGATCGACGGGTAACCGCGGCGTCGTGCAGGTGCTGACGGGCGAGGTATCGCCCTCCGGCCGTCTGCCCGACACCTGGGCTTACGAGATGGAGTCCGCGCCTTCCTATTACAACTTCGGCGCGTATGCCTATGACTTCGGCGACACCGCAGTCCCCGAGGGCTACACCGCGACCAACTACGTACATTACAAAGAGAGCATCTACGTCGGCTACCGCTGGTACGAGACCGCCAACGCCGAGGGCGTCGTGGTCAACGACGTGGGCAACTTCCAGTACAACAACACCACTTACGAGAATGAAGACAGGAAGTTCGGCCGCGACGGTCAGGGCAACGTCATCGGCGCGGAGCAGAAGGACTTCGACTTCGGCGACTATGACTCCATCGTCCAGTACGCGTTCGGCACGGGCAAGAGCTACGCCGACTTCGATCTCTCGTTCGCGTCCGAGCCGACCTACGACTCCGCGACCAACGAGTTCGTGTTCAACGTCAAGGTCAAGAACACCTCTACGACCGTGACGAGCAAGACCCCCGTCGAGATATACGTCGAGCAGCCCTGGATCGAGAGCGAAGGCATCGAGAAGGCCAAGGTGGTGCTCGCCAACTTCGACAAGACGGACGACATCGCACCGGGCGGCGAAGCCACGGTGGAGATCCGCATCAACCGCGACGAGATAGCGTCGTACGACTACGAAACGGAAAAGGCGTACGTGCTCAGCGCGGGCGACTATAAGTTCTACGTGGATTGGGGCGAGTACGGCTCGCACTGCTGGGCGAACACGACGGACACGTCGGACGTTCTGACCTGGACGTATAACCTTCCCGGCAAGATCGTCTTCAAGGGCGACGAGAAGCGCGACAGCGACGTGACCGCCGCGACCAACAAGTTCGACGACGTCAACATCGGCGACGGCGCTTACACGCCTTCGGAGGACGACATGCAGCGCGGCAGACTGGCGGAGACCTTCCCTGAGAGCTACTCCGCAGGCCTTTCCGAGAACGTGGTCAACGAGCAGACCAAGGCGCGTATGTTCGACAAGACGTACGGCGCGGTCCTCGAGGGCTATGACGCGGCTAATTACAAGTACACGGGTGAGTTCGCCGAGGCGGACGGCTCTTACAAGGATCCTTCGAGCGGCTACGATCCTCTTCCCACCGGACAGGCGGGCGACCTCACCGTTGCCGACCTCGTGGGCGTGCCTTACGACGACGAGCGCTGGGACAGCCTCATCTCGCAGATGAGCTTCGCCGACCTTGAAACGCTGGTGGGCTACTGCGGCTGGTCCAACCCCGCCATCCGTTCCATCGGCAAGAACTTCGCCGTCGACATGGACGGCTGCCACGGCCTGCACGACCTGACGACGGGCGTGGACGCCAACTGCTACACGACGACCCCCATCACCGCGGCTACGTTCGACCGCGACGTGGCGTACACGTTCGGCACCAAGTACTCCGCTGAGTGCCTTGCCAACGGCGTCACGGGTATGTACGGATTCTCCATGAACATGCACCGCAGTCCTTTCGGCGGCCGTGCGTTCGAGTACTACTCCGAGGACGGCCTGCTTGCGGGCATGATGGCTACCGCGGTTTCCAGCGGTATGCAGGACAACGGCGTCGCGCTGTACTCCAAGCACTACGCCATCAACGATCAGGAGACCAACCGCAGCACCTGCCACAGCTGGGCAAGCGAGCAGGCGATGCGTGAGCTGTATCTCCGTCCCTTCGAGCTGGTCACCAAGAACGCGACCGTCGCGGGCAGCGAAGTGCTCAGCGGCAACACCGGCTTCATGACCGGCATGAACTTCGTCGGCACCTCTCACACCACCTCGCACTACTCGCTCGTCACCGCGGTACCTCGCGGCGAGTGGGGCTTCGAGGGCAGGATCGTGACGGACGCCGAGTCCTTCAACAACACGATGTCCTGCGCTATGCGCGCCGGCACGGATATGATCCTTACGCCCAGAGCGCGTACCTTCGACACCATCGAGGGCATGGACAACAGCAAGGGCTACGGTCTCGTCAAGATACAGGAAGCCGCCAAGCACCAGCTCTTCGTGTTCGTCAACACGGCGGGCGTGGGCGTGGACAGCGGCCTGTCGTACGCGTGGGTGGCGCTGCCCGTGATCGTTTCCGTCGTGCTTGCGGCGGGCGCGGTGCTGGTGTTCATCTTCATGGTGTACCCCGCGTTCTTCAAGAAAAAAGAGGCCTGAGGGCCGTGACTGCCGGCGCGGTCCGGCATGAATAAAAACTTTCGTTCGGTAATGAGGGGACGGAGCGGCGCGACCGCTCCGTCCCCTTGCTTTTTTGTTGAAAAACGCGCGCGGATGTGTTATAATGAGCGCATGAAAACTTACGATACGATAGGCATCATAGGCGCGATGGACGTGGAAGTGGAACGCATCGCGCGTGAAATGACGGACGCGTCGAGCGAGAGCTTCGCCCGCTCGGCCTTCACCGTCGGGAAGATAGACGGACAAAAGGCCGTGGTCGTGCAGTCGGGCATCGGCAAGGTCAACGCCGCGCTCGTCGCGTCGGCGCTCGTCATGCGCTACGGCGCGGACGCGGTGCTGATGACGGGCATAGCGGGTACCGTCACGCGCGACCTGCATACGCTGGACGCGTTCGTTCCCACCGACTTTTTGCAGTACGACGTGTCCATGCCGGGTTGTGAGGACGGCTTTATAGACGTGCTGGGCGAGGTATATATCCCCGCGGCCGAGGAGCTCTCCGCCGCGCTCGCCGCCGCCTCGGGCGCGAAACGCGGAACGATGGCTACGGGTGAGAGCTTCGTGGCGGGAGAGGACGCCGTGCGCGACGTTCTGCGCCGTTTCCCGCGCGCCATGGGCGTGGACATGGAGTCCGCCGCCGTGGCGCAGGTGTGCCGCCGACTGGGCGTGCCGTTCGCCTGCCTCAAGGTCATCTCGGACGGCTGTGACGACGGGGAATACGCAGATTTCAAACAGGCCGCCGCCGACAAGGCCGTGAGCGGAGTGCTCGCGCTCGTGCGCGGCAGGCGTGCCTGACGCTTCGCCGTCGCCCGCGCTTCTTCGTGCGTTATGACGGGCGGGGCGTCGACAAAGAACGGATACGATAAAACACGCGGCGCGGCCCGCAATGGTCCGCGCCGCGGTCGTTAATGTTGATGGGTTGATGGATGCGCGCGTGCGCGGCGGGCGGTCGCGGGGCGCGCGTCGGGCTTTCAGCCTTTGTCCGCTCGCTCGTCGCGCTCTTCGCTCGCGGCGACGGTCGCGGCGGCTTCGCCCGCGCGCTCGCTATCGGTCGGGGCGTGCTCTTCCGCGGACTGCGCGTCGGCGGGGGCGGGGAGCTCCTTTTTCCTGCGGGGATAGACGAATATCGCGCGGAAGATGAGGCGCACCAGCGGGCCGGCGTAGAACAGCTGCCAGCAGAGCGCCATGGGGAAGTTGAGCGCGGAGGTCTGGATCCAGACGGCGAACCACTCGCCGCCCGGCTGTTTGATGATGAGCGTGGCGGCGAGGCTCATGAGCGGGCACATGAAGCACACCGTGAGCGCGGATATCGCCAGTGTTATGAATATGGGCGCGTGGCGGCGGGGATCGACGATGCGGAACGCCAGGCGTTTGGCGAGCGGTCCGACGACGAACAGCTCGAGCACGAAGGCGATGCCGCCCATCATGGGCAGTTCGGAGAACGCGATGACGAATATCTCGTTACGCATCCCGCCCATGTCCAGCGCGACGTTGTAGCACACCATGGCGTAGACCATGACCACGACCATGATGAGAGTGAACACTATTTCCTGAAATAAGTTTCTTGGCATTGACGTGACTCCTCTTCTCGTTGTTTTGGTAAAAACGCATGAAAAAACACGGATCTCTTTCGACCCGTGTTGTTCGTTATCACCGCGAGCGGTGTGCGTTTCCAATCAGTTACCGATCGTTGCCGCCTCTTTGAGCGACATTGTGATTATAACATCTTTGCCCGAAAAAATCAAGCGCATGAGGCTCATTTCCGGGGAAGAAAGATGTCTATGATGTTCTTGAGGTCGCTTATCATCTTGCCGACCACGTTGTGATCTATCCTCGCGCCGTTGTCCGTGAGGAATTTGGTGTAGTTGGAGATGATGAACAGGTTGGAGTTGAAGCAGCGCTTGACCACGAAGTCCAGCACGCGCAGCTTGTTCCATTTGAGTATCTTGGCGTTCATGTGCGACGCGTCGCACGCCACCTGGTACTCCTTGTACTTTTCGCCCAGTCCCGCGAGGTCCTCCAGGAATCGGAAGTTGAGGTTCCATTTGGTCAGCTCCAGCCCGGGTATCGCGCCCATCCAGCCGTAGTTCTCGAAGTGATCCACCTCGTTGTTGTTCTTGATGTTGATGCCGAACGCCTTTATGCGCGCGTCGTAGTCCGCCTGCGTCTGCTCGTCCATGTCGTCCCGCTTCTCGCTGAAACGGTCGAAGGTCTCGAACTCCTCGATGACCTTTTCGTCGTACTTGCACAGCACGGATATGACGCACTCCAGCTCGTGCAGACTGCGCCAGACGACGATCGCCTCCTGTTCCAGCCCGCGCGAGATGAGCGTCATGATGCCTTTGAGCTTGAGGAACGCCTTCTCGAACAGCTTCATCACCGCGATGGCGGTGCGCGGCTTGTTCTTGCCGCGGTTCTTCAGCCCGATGTTGAGCATGAAGTCCAGCAGGATGTTGAACCGACAGTAAACGGGGTTGTACTCGTTCACTATGCGCACGGCGCTCGTCTTGATGTTCTCCAGCACGAAGATGGATTCCACCACGCCGCTCACCAGCGCGTCGCGATAGTTCTCGTCCGCCGTCAGCCTGATGCGCTCGTCGTCCGTCAGGCGCGCGCCGTAAGCGTAGTGCCAGCCGCATATGTACTTGACGATGTCGGGGGCGGGGAGCGCGTAGAGCGAGGGGTCGATGCCGCTCGCCAGCAGTTTGGCGCGGTAGGCGTCCGCCACCCGCCTCAGCATCTCCGAAACGAAGGAGCGCGGAAAAGTATACCCGCCGTATTCGGCGCGCAGTTTGGGCAGCGTATAATCGAGTATCTCGTCCACGAAATCGCTCATAAGAATATATTACCACATTACTCTCCGCAAGTCAACCCATTCCCCCGCACGCGGCGGCGCGTATTTTGGCGAACTCCCGCGCTCCCGCCCTCGCCCCGCACGCGCGTTTTTGCCCGAAAGCCGCAAATCGGTTGATTTTTGCCGCGCGGTGTGATAAAATCTATGTGTTACGACGAGGTACGTCCGTTCGCTCGCGCGGCGGCGCCTCTCGGCGTGGGAGAGTTACAACGGAATCAATCACATGGAGGATAATATGCAGTTTTCCAAGGAAGTAGAAAGAATGGTCTGCGTTGCCAAGGGACCCAAGCACGGCCCCGCCCCCATCCCCGAGGAGGGCAAGTGGGTAAAGGCCTATGAGATCAAGGACATCAGCGGCTATACGCACGGCGTTGGCTGGTGCGCTCCTCAGCAGGGCGCGTGCAAGCTCAGCCTCAACATCAAAGAGGGCGTCATCCGCGAGGCGCTCGTCGAAACGATCGGCTGCTCGGGCATGACCCACTCCGCCGCAATGGCCGGTGAGATCCTTCCCGGCAAGACCATCCTCGAGGCCATGAACACCGACCTCGTCTGCGACGCCATCAACACCGCCATGCGCGAGCTGTTCCTTCAGATCGTGTACGGCCGTTCGCAGTCCGCGTTCTCCGAGGGCGGCCTCGTCATCGGCGCGGGTCTTGAGGACCTCGGCAAGGGCCAGCGCTCCATGACCGGTACCATCTACGGCACCGAGGCCAAGGGCGTGCGCTACCTCGAACTCACCGAAGGCTACATCACCAAGATGGCTCTGGACAAGGACGACCAGGTCATCGGTTACGAATACATCAAGCTGGGCGTCATGCTCGACAAGATCAAGGCGGGCGTGAGCGCCGACGATGCTCTTAAAGCCGCCACGGGTCACTACGGCAGATTCACCAAGGAAGAAGGCGTCTGCAAGTTCATCGATCCCCGCAAGGAATAAGGAGGTTTCAAATGGCTGTTACTTTTGAAGGTTACGAAAGAAGAGAGGCAAAGACCTCCGAGATCATGAAGAAATACGGCATCAACGGTTTTGAAGACGCGCTCAAGATCTGCACCGACAAGGGCTTCAATCCGTATGAGATAACCCAGGGCATCCAGAACATATGCTTCGAAAACGCCAAGTGGGCGTACACCCTGGGCTGCGCCATCGCCATAAAGAAGGGCTGCACCAAGGCCGCCGACGCCGCTCGCGCGATAGGCGAGGGTCTTCAGGCGTTCTGCATCCCCGGCTCCGTCGCCGAACAGCGTAAGGTCGGTCTGGGCCACGGCAACCTCGCAGCGATGCTGCTCGAAGAGGAGACCGAGTGCTTCTGCTTCCTCGCCGGCCACGAGTCCTTCGCCGCCGCAGAGGGCGCGATCGGTATCGCCAAGAGCGCGAACAAGGTCAGAAAGACCCCGCTCCGCGTCATCCTCAACGGCCTGGGCAAGGACGCCGCGATGATCATTTCCCGTATCAACGGCTTCACCTACGTCAAGACCCAAATGGACTACTTCAACGATAAGCTCAACATCGTCAGCGAGACCGCTTACTCGGACGGCGAGCGCGCCAAGGTCCGTTGCTACGGCGCGGACGACGTGCGCGAGGGCGTCAAGATCATGTGGCACGAGAAGGTGGGCGTCTCCATCACGGGCAACTCCACCAACCCCACCCGCTTCCAGCACCCCGTCGCCGGCACCTACAAAAAGGAATGCTGGGAAAAGGGCGTCAAGTACTTCTCCGTCGCGTCGGGCGGCGGCACGGGCAGAACGCTCCATCCCGATAACATGGCGGCCGGTCCCGCTTCCTACGGCATGACGGATACCATGGGCCGTATGCACTCGGACGCTCAGTTCGCAGGCTCCTCCTCCGTCCCCGCACACGTCGAGATGATGGGTCTCATCGGCATGGGCAACAACCCTATGGTGGGCGCATCCGTCTCCTGCGCGGTCGCGGTCGAAGAGGCCATGAAAAAATAAAAAAAACACATCGCGCGTCGGCCGCGTCCGACCCGCACGGCGTCGGGCCGTCCGCCCGCGCCTCATAAAGAAACGCGAAAAGCCCCCCTCGAAAGGGGGCTTTTTTCGTGCCGTTCGGAGTTCCGCACCGCTTTTCGGAGCGGCCGTCATGTCCCCGGGCGACGGGATGCGGCGGCCTTTTACCCGCATGTGTGGCGCGTGACATACCTAAAAATCATTGTTTTTTTCCATAAAAGCACACTTTTGTGGAAGCAAATCTATTGACATGAAAACGCGTATTTTGTTACAATAACGATACAATAAAGTGAGATATCACGCATTTTTCAGGCGGGCGGAACACTTCCGTAAAAGTGTACGTTTGTGGAAGCATGATATTTCCGGGAGGGGACATGATAAAAATAGCCATAGTGGAGGATGAAGAGGAGTCGTTCCTCCGGTTGAAGGAGTTCGCCGAGCGTTACGAGCGCGAGAGGGGCGAGAAAGTGGAAACGCGCTGGTTCACGGACGGCATGGCGTTCATAGACGGGTACGAAGCGGGCGAATACACCGTGGTGTTCATGGACATAGACATGCCGCACATCAACGGCATCGAGACCGCGCGGGAGCTACGTAAGCGCGACGAGTTCGTCCCGCTAATATTCGTGAGCATAATGGTGCAGTACGCCATAGAGGGGTATTCGGTGGACGCGATGGACTTTCTCGTCAAGCCCATACAGTACCTCAAATTCAGCATGAAGCTGGACAAGGCGGTGACTTACAGCCGCAAGAACAGGAGCACGGTCATCAAGCTGACGGGAGAGGACGGCATGACGCAGTACATCGTCGCGGGGGAGATCACGTACGTGGAGAGCGTCAATCATTACGTGTATTTCCACACGAGCCACGGCGTCTACAAGAAACTGATGTCGTTGTCCAAGGCCGAGCAGATGCTGGAGGGCGTGGGGTTCCTGCGTTCGGACGTGTCCTTCCTGGTCAATCCCGCTTACGTGACGTCGCTGGGCAAGGACAGCCTGATGATAGGCGAGCAGAAGATACCCATTTCGCGCAGCCGCAAAAAGGAGTTCATGCGCAAGTTTACGGGGTATCGCAAGTACGTGTACTGAGGGTGAAAGGGGGATAAGATGCTGCTGGACTTTCTTAACAACGTGATACCGTCGCAGTTTCCTTACGCGGTACAGTTGTACGTTTCGGGCTGTCTGTTCGCCTGCCGAGCGAAAAAGCGTCCGAATTTCTGGCCGAGGTTCGCGCTGTGCTCGGTGGCGTTCCTGGTCATCGGGTGGTTCGTCCCCGACGTGCTGCTCGCGGGGTTCTTTTTCGTCCCCGCCTTCGTGCTCATACCCACCGCCGTGCTCGCGTTCATGGTGATACTCGACACGGACATCAAGCGCGTTATCTTCATCGTGCTGAACACCTTCCTGTTGCAGCACATCACCGAGTGCGTCACGTGGCTATTGCGCGAGGCGTTCGACATCGCCGAGGGCGGAGGGATGTGGATGGCGCTCAGCTTCATATGCTATCCCGTGTTCTACGTCGCCGGGTATTTCATACTCGTCCGCAGGCGCAACATCCTCGACCTGGGCATGCAGCCCTGGAAGATAACGGTGCTGGGCAGCGTGACGTTCATGTTGGTCTACATAGTCCGCGAGGTGATAAACAACCTCATTGAGATAAACAATGTCGATTTCTCGGTCATAAACATCACCGTCAACTTCTATTCCGCGCTGACCTGCGTGCTGCTGTTCATCATCTTCTATTCCGTCAACAACACGGACACGCTGATGGAGGACAAGCAGATTCTTCAGGAACTGCTGCGCCGCGAACAGGCCACTTATAAGATGATATCCGAGAACATCGACAGCATCAACTACAAGTGCCACGACCTCAAACATCAGATAGCCTATCTGCGCGACCCCATAAACAGCGAGGAGCGCGAGAAGTACATAGCCAAGCTGGAACACGACGTCATGATATACGAGCGCACGCCCAAGACGGGCAACGCGGCTCTGGACACCACGCTGGCGAGCAAGAGCCTGCTGTGCGAGCAGAAGGATATCGAGTTCGTGTTCATCGCGGACGCCAAGGGTCTGGAATTCATGGAGCCGACGGACGTGTACTCCCTCATCGGCAACGCCATGGACAACGCGATCGAGTGCGTCGCAAAATACGAGGACAGGGAAAAACGCCAGATATCCATGCGGCTGGCGAGCGTGGGGAACATCCTGCGCATATGCGTGGAAAACTACTGCGAGGACGACCTGGTCATACGCGACGGCGCCATAGTGACGTCCAAAAAGGACAAGCGCGGGCACGGCTTCGGACTGAAGAGCATGCACTACGTCGTGGAGAAGTACGGCGGTTACATGAACGTCGAGCAACGCGGACACCTGTTCGTGCTGACGATACTGTTCTCGTTGGACGAACTGCCGGGAAAACGGAGAAAAGACAAATGATGTCGGAAAGATAACGGCGACGCTATCGTCGCCTCGCCGCCGGGCAACCCCAGGCGGGGCCCCCGCGGTGTTTT
>ERZ1090879.366-NODE-366-length-28980-cov-7.609715_pt1 | contig 28980 bp, 23 predicted proteins | sample MGYA00478472_ERZ1090879 | MGnify/ENA primary metagenome ERZ1090879 (study PRJEB33644, sample SAMEA5815723) | chicken gut metagenome | biome: Chicken; feature: Gastrointestinal Tract; material: Caecum | place: Ireland | collected 2019-01-01 | study: A study of the... | reverse complement strand
TGACCAGCGAGGGCGAAACCGCCACCGGCACCGAAAGTTCCGGCAGCTGGCCGGGCGTGGTGCTCAAACGCGGTTCCACCGGCAGCGAAGTGGAACAGGTACAGTTCTGGCTTTCGGAACTGGCCCAGTTCAACAGTGCCCTGCCCGATCTTACCGTAGACGGGCACTTCGGCGCGGCTACCGAAAAGGCGGTGAAAACTTTCCAGCAGGAGCAGGGGCTGACCGCCGACGGCATCGTGGGGCAGGCCACCTGGGATGCCTTGTATGCCGCCTGGTTGGATATGCAGAGTGATCTGGGCGGCACTGCCTGGCCCGGCATTGTGCTGCGGCGGGGCGATACCGGCATGGAAGTACGGCTGGTACAGTTCTGGCTGCGGCTGGCGGCAGACAACTACACGTCCCTGGCTGCCGTCAGAGTGGACGGCAATTTCGGAGCCGCCACCGAGAAAGGCGTGACCGCTTTCCAGAGCCTGTTCGGGCTGACCGCCGACGGGATTGTGGGGCGCGCCACCTGGAACAAGCTCAACGAAGTAGCACTGGCCGTAGTCAACGAGATTGTGGACGCCAATGTAGCTCCCGGTCAGTTCACCACCACGGTGCGGGAAGGCAGCCGGGGCACCTCCGTACGGGCGGTGCAGTACTATCTGCGGCGGCTGTCGGCCTATTACAGCGATATTCCTTCGGTGACGGTGGACGGCATCTTCGGTGCAGCCACCACCAAATCCGTGAAGGCCTGGCAGAGCCGGGCCGGACTGACGGTGGACGGCGTGGTGGGACGCCTCACCTGGAACAGCCTGTATGAAGCGATGCAAAATCTGGCCACCAGCGGCCCTGTGGTGCGCACTGCCTCACTGCCGGCCCCTGCTTCCACGCTGCAGGTCGGTGACTCCGGGGCGGCTGTTCTGCGGCTGGACCGCCTGTTGCTGTTCCTGGGCCAATGGCTGCCGGAAATCAACTTCCTGGGCAGCACTAGTCCCAGCAGCACTTTCACACAAGACCTGGAACTCACGGTACGCAGTGCCCAGCGGTACTTCGGTCTGCCGGAAACCGGGGAAGTCACCACTGCCGACTGGAACGCTTTTCTGAAAGCGGCACAGGCTTTGGCTGAGGTGAACCCGGCAGCCGCTGCCCCTGAACCGGACGGCGTCTGGCCGGCCTCGGCCCTGACGCTGGGCAGTTCCGGCCCGGCCGTACTGCAGGTGCAGCGCTGGCTGAATCTGATCGCCTCGGTGGACCAGGGGTATCTATTTGTACCGGAAACCGGCGAACTGGATGCCGCCACCCAGGACGCGCTGGAAAATTACCAGCTGACCGCCGGGCTGCCCACCCTGGGCGTGGTGGATGCCGCCACCTGGGAAAGTCTGCGCACCGCCGCCCAGGCCCTGTGCAGTACCTGTCAGAGTAATAAGGAGGGGTAATGCCATGGCGAAAGTATTTGTCTACGATTCCTACACCAACAAGTTCTACACCTACAACCTGAGCGAAAACGACGCCATGCCCTACAGTTCCGGCACGACGCTGCGGGTACGGGAGTTCCGCGGTTCCAGCAACGCCAATGTTCTGTGGACCACCGTGGCTGCGATGGAAGCCTGGAACTTGACCCGCCGCAACTATGGCGGCGCCATTCCGGTGGGGTACGCCTTCAAGCGCATCTGGGAAGGCGGCCACGGCACCACCAGCCAGCACTATGCGGGTGTCGCCTTTGATGTGGGGCAGCGCCTGAGCAGCAGCGACCGCAAAAAAATCTACAACACGGCCGTGGCTACCGGCGCCTGGGGCTATGTGGAGCCGCTTTCCATGACGCCCACCTGGGTACACTTTGACCGCCGCTACGGCAAGCCCGCCTGCCCCAATACCACCGCCGGGTACCCCACGGTACGCCGGGGCAGCCGCAACACCTATGTGCTGATCCTGCAGGACGCACTGAATACCCTGGGCTACCCCAGCGGTTCGCTGGACGGAGTTTTCGGTTCCGCCACCGAAAGCGCCCTCAAAGCCATCCAGAAAGATTTTTCCCTGACGGCGGACGGCATCTGCGGATGCAGCAGCTGGAAAAAGATTGCTTCGGCTGCGCTGGGCATTGGCCGCACCTCCACCGTCGTTGATAAATGAGTGTTTGCCTGTTATAATGAAGAAAAATGCAAAAGGACGTGACCGACTGTGGATATGATGGAATTTTTGCGCACCCGCCGCACCTACCGCCGCTTTGAACAGCGCCCGGTAGCCCCGGAGATTCTGACCGAAGCGGTGGATGCCGCCCGCATCGCCAGCTGCGGCAACAACCGGCAGACGCTGAAATATATGATCGTGCAGAGTCCTGATATGGTGGCCGCCGTACAGCCGCTGGTACACTGGGCAGCCAGTCTTCCGCCGGAATTGGGATGCCCCAAACCGGGCGAGCAGCCGGTGGCGTTCATCGCCGTATTGCAGGATGAACGTCTGCCCGGCTGCAGCGACACTGACGCGGGGCTGGCCATGGGCAGCCTGACGGCCGCCGCCTGGGCCCATGGGGTGGGCAGCTGCCTGATGGGGTCCATTGACCGCCCGGCACTGACCAAACTGCTCGGCCTGCCGGAAGGTGTGACGCTGCGGTATATGGTGGCGCTGGGTTATCCCAGCCACAAAAGCCACCTGGTTGCCGCCACCGACGGCAATACCAAATATTACCTGGACGACGCCCGGGACTACTGTGTACCCAAGCGCCCCCTGGAAGAAGTGCTGCTGAAAACGCTGTAACCCCGCAAAAGTGCCCCCGGCCTGTATGGCCGGGGGCATTTGTATGCCCTCAGGCACCGCGGCGGATGACAAAGCCCCGGATTCAAGGCACCGGGATGCCGCCCTGGACTTCCGCTGTGCCAATGGGGTACGGTTGCCGGGCCTCCCTCGTTCGTTTCGGCTACCGATGAACCAGCCGCCCAAAACGCCCCTCTCCATCATGCAATCCGAACAAAACAGCCCACATATTTTCTACTTTTTGCATAAATATTCGTCATTATTCCAAATTATTAATAAATTATTGACACAGCTACATCAGCGCGCTAAAGTAATGGAGCAAGCGATTGTAAATCTATTATATGGAAAGAGGGAGCAAAATCATGAATACGCTTGTGATCGTCCTGATCGCAGCAGTCTGCCTGGTATGTGCGTACGCCGGGTATGGCCGCTGGATCGCCAAGAGCTGGGGCGTTGACCCCAATGCCAAAACTCCTGCTGTGCGGCTGGAAGATGGCAAAGACTACGTACCTACCAACGGCTGGACTGTGTTCAGCCACCAGTTTTCCTCCATTGCGGGTGCGGGCCCCGTTACCGGCGCCATCCAGGCCGCCGCTTTCGGCTGGCTGCCGGTGCTGCTGTGGGTGCTGCTGGGCGGCATCTTCTTCGGCGCCGTGACCGACTTCGGCGCGCTGTATGCCAGCGTGAAGAATGACGGCAAATCCATGGGTATGCTGATTGAAAAATACATCGGCAAACTGGGCCGCCGCCTGTTCCTGCTGTTCTGCTGGCTGTTCACCCTGCTGGTCATCGCGGCCTTTGCTGACATGGTGGCCGACACCTTCAACGCCTACACCACCGTGGACGGCGTGACCTCGCTGTCCGCTGCCGCCACCACCAACGGCGCCGCGGGCATGGTTTCCATCATGTTCATGGTGTTCGCCGTGGTGTTTGGCCTGATCCAGAAAAAATTCAACTTCAGCGGCTGGAAGGAAGCGGTGCTGGGCATCGTTTTTATCGTGCTGTCCTTCGTCATCGGCTCCAACTGCCCCATCATCCTGGCCAAAGAGGGCTGGATCTACATCACCTTCGTGTACATCTTCTTCGCGGCGGTGCTGCCCATGTGGCTGCTTAAACAGCCCCGTGACTACATGACCACCTTCATGTTCATCTTCATGATCGCCGGTGCGGCCGTGGGTCTGCTGGTGGCTCATCCCACCATGAATCTGCACGCCTTCACCGCCTGGAACGTCGTCAAGGGCGAAAACGGCAGCCTCATCAGCGGCAGCCTGTTCCCCATCCTCTTCGTCACCGTGGCCTGCGGTGCAGTGTCCGGCTTCCACAGCCTGGTTTCTTCCGGCACCTCCTCCAAGACCGTGGAGAATGAAAAGGATATGCTCAAGGTCGGTTACGGCGCCATGGTGCTGGAAAGCCTGCTGGCCGTGCTGGCCCTTTGCGTGGCCGGCGCTTCCGCTGCTGCGGACGGCACCCCCGCCGCCGGCACCCCGTTCCAGGTGTTCAGCAACGGCGTGGCCGGATTCTTTGAGATGTTCGGCGTGCCCGTGTATGCCGCCACCGTCTTTATGACCATGTGCGTTTCCGCCCTGGCCCTTACCAGTCTGGACGCTGTGGCCCGTATCGGCCGCATGAGCTTCCAGGAACTGTTCAGCGTGGACGATATGGAACACGCCGAGGGCTGGCGCAAGCTGTTCTGCAACACCTATTTCTCCACCATCATCACCCTGGCGCTGGGCTTCGTTCTGGCCAAGATCGGTTACAACAACATCTGGCCGCTGTTTGGTTCCGCCAACCAGCTGCTCAGTGCCCTGGTTCTGGTAACCCTCTGCGTCTTCCTGAAGGTGACCGGCCGCAGCAACAAGATGCTGTTCCCGCCGCTCATCATCATGCTTTGCGTGACCTTCACGGCCCTGGTACAGATTCTGGTAGGTTGTGTACAGGCCTATGCCGCCGGTACCGCCACCTTCCTGATGCAGGGTCTGCAGCTGATCCTGGCGATCCTGCTCATCGCGCTGGGTGTGATCATCGTGGTCAACTCGCTGCGCGTGTATGCCGCCAGTGAGAAAAACAGCGAGAAAGCCGCCGCCCATTCCTGAGCCCGGTTTTCCCCATAACAACAAAAAGGCCGTCCGGCTTGCGGGCGGCCTTTTGCTTTATCCTAACAGTTCCTGCATCGTCTGCATTCCGGAGTCGGTCAGGATGACTTCCGGTCCTGCTTTTTGTGTTTCCGCGGTGGTGTACTGCACCGTCAGCCCCGGCTGTGCGGTCAGGTATTCCAGCGTTGCTTCCAGTCCACCCAGTTCTGTTGCCATCAGGTCGGTAAGGGTACGGGCACTGTAGGTCCGCCAGGCATCGGGCAGCGCCGTCAGCAGGTCCGGGTTTTGCCGCAGGAACGCCTCCCAGACAGCGGCACGGGCATCTGCCTGTTTGCCGGGGGTTTCCAGGCAGCTTTGCAGCCGCCCAATCAGTTCCGGCGCTTCGGCGGCCGTCAGTTCCACCACCGAATCCTCTGCCAGGCCGATTGTTTCCCGCTGGGCCTTGGAGAGCAAAGCGGCTGTATCCAGCCGGGCGGTGCGCTCCGCCCCCACGCAGTCCTGCCAGCAGGCGGGGGTTGCCGCCAGGTAATAAAGTTCCCGCACGGCGGTTTCGCCGGTTGCCACCGTCTGGCTCAGCAACTGCGCGGCCCGCCCCGCCCCCGCCGATAACGCACAGGCGGAAAGGGTCGTCGTGCCGGCCGGGGCCTGGACCTGCAGATCGCCCGGCAGCGCGCAAAGGGTGACGGTCTGTTCCGGGCCGTCCACCCGGGCCAGCACAAAGGCCGGTTCCTCCTGCTGCACCACCAGCAACATACGCCAGCTGTCCTGGGCGCCCTGCTCAATGGGCAGGCCGCCCCGCTCTGCGGCTGCCTGCCGCAGCTCATTCTGTGTCTGGCGCTGGTGTACAAGAAAAGCCGTCAATCCGATGAGCGGCAGCAATACCAACAGCGTCAATCCCAGGCTGTACCAAAAAACACCGGCCCGCGAACGCATAAACAACACCTCTTTGTGTCAGAATCTAGGTATAGTGTGGGCCAAGCGGCCCGCCTGTATACCAAAGGAGGTTTGAGTTATGTTTCATGAACCGTTTGGCCCCCGTGGCGCCGAGGATGAGCGCGATACCTTTTGGACTGACCTGGGTGAAGTGACCGACGCAGCCTACCGGGACGATCCCGATGCTGCCCCTGCCGCCAAGCGCACGGTGGGTACGAATTCTGCCCGGCATCCTTTCCACTATGTGCCGGACACCGTGCAGCAGGTGATGCCGCTGGCGCCCGAAACTCTCTCAGGGAAGGACACCGCCAGCCATCAGGACCCGTTGGGCAGCTGGACCGGTGTGCCCAGCGACAACGAGTACGAAATCCCCACCCAGGATGCCGACGACCTGTAACTTGCTGTCGATGCAAAACCGCCCCCTGCCGCATGGCAGGGGGCGGTTTTTGATTCATATCAGATTTTGCGGTAAACCAGGTAGCGGAACCCGATCTCGGTGGTCAGGCTCTGGCAGTGGGCCAGCCGCGCGGCACCGTCAGCGGGGGTGTTCCAGTAATAGGGCGTCATAGCAAACAGCTGCTGTACACTCTCCCCTGCCAGCGTCAGGGTAGCGGCGGCTTCCCGCTCCTCCACAAAGGCAAAGCCTTCGTAGGTAGTTTCTTTGACCTCGTTCTCATAGGGCGTGGCGTAGAGTACTTCCTTGAGACCATAGAGATGCCGGGCCGTGGGCACCGCATAGATCAAATGGCCGCCCGGGCGCAGCATCCGCCGGAACTCCGCCCCCGCAAAGGGAGAGAAGATATTCAGCAGCAGATCCGCCCAGCCATCCCGCACCGGGGCGCTGAAGCTGCCCCCAACGCAGAACGCCCCTTCGGGCACCCGTTTGGCTGCCAGACGGACCGCTTCCTTGGAAAGGTCGAATCCTACGATCTGTGCATCCGTCAGCCGGTCCTGCAGGTAGCGGTCGTAACTGCCTTCCCCACAGCCGGCATCCACAATATGCCCATGAGGCAGCGCGGCACAAAGTTCCGCCAGCGCCTGCATCAGCGGGTCGTAATGCCCCGCCGAAAGAAAAGCGCGGCGGGCACGGACCATTTCTTTTCCGTCGCCGGGGTCGGCGGCGTGTTTTTTCTGGATAGCCAGCAGGTTGGCATAGCCCTCCTTGGCCAGGTCAAAGCTATGGGCTTTGGGGCAGCGCAGGCTGCGCCCTACCAGCAGCAGCGGCCCTCCGCAGACCGGGCAGCGCAACGCCGCCGCCAGGGCGGGGGTCATTCGGCTGCTCCGTCGGCTGCCTGCCCGGCTGTTGCCGGGCCGTCATCGGGCAGCGGTACCGTCATGCCGCCGTGGGCCGCCAGGTATTCCTCAAAGTTGGCAAACTTCTGTTTGGGCGGACGGCGGGTGATAAGTTCCAGACCCGGGTCCGCCTCGGCAGCACGGCGCTGGGCGCGGGCCGCCCGGGTAGAGGGCTTCGGAGAATGGTTCTGCTCCCGGGCCGGCGCCTGCTGGCTGCCGTTATTGCCGCCGTTGCCACGGCTGCGGCGTCCGGAGGGCTGGGCCGGGGCCGCAGGTTCCGCCTGCTGTGCCCCCCGATGGCGTCCACGGGGTGCCGGGGTAGCCGGGGCGGCTTCCTTGTTTTCTTTGCGGGGCGGCTGCTGCCGGGGTGCTTTCTCCTTGGCGGCGGGCTGGGCTGCCTTGCCGCCTTCACGGGCAGCAGAAGCCTGTGCCTGCGCGTTCTGGGACGCACCTGTACCGGAACCGCGGCGGCGGCGACGGCCGCGCGGTGCGCCGGACGGATTTTGTGCAGGCTTTTCCATACGTCACCTGATTTTCTTTAACCGATCACTCGGCACTCATTGTAATAACGTTTTTCCTCGGCATGACCCATGCTGAAAGTCTTGCGCGGCAGCACACCGCCCAGCACTACGCCGCGGAAGAGATCCGCTTTGTCGAAATCCGGCAGCAGAATGGCCGCTGCCGGGCGGTCGGGACGGGCTGCCAGTGCCATTGCCGTGGATGCACCGTGGATGTAATCCACGCTGGCCTGGGGGTGCCGGGGCAGCCATTCAGCCAGGAAAGCCTCGATGCTGCCCACCGTCAGCGGGGCCGGGGGATTTTCCAGTGCCACGGCCACTTCCCCCTGCCGGTCCGCCAGGCGGAAACGCTGGCCGGACGGCGTGGTGCAAGAGCCCTGTGCCTTGTCCCAGCGGTCCAGATCTTCATACAATTCTTTGGCTGTAACACCGAATACCACCCGATGGATGGGTTCGATCTCGATGGCCGGGCTATGGACGTTGCAGACTTCTGCCAGGCACCAGCGCGCCGGGTGATTCTGCTTCTGTTCATCGGTCAGGGTGGGTTTCAGTTCCTCCCAGTAGGCCTTGGCCGTAGCCAGGCTGTGGTTGCCATCCCCCACGGCCAGCACCATGGGCGTCTGCCCTGCCACTGCCGGCCAGCGCCGGGCAAAGGCTTCGGGATCCGCCAGGGCAGCCAGCGCCCCATCGATCCGGGCGATCAGCGCCGGGTCCTCCACGGCCCAGCCGCGCAGATGCCCACCCCCCAGCATCAGGTCCCCATCGTACAGAAGAGGCAGTTCCGCCTTGCAGTCCCCTACCGGCTCGATCAGCGTCTTTTCGGGGTCATCGGCCAGCATCATCACGTGGGGCGTTTCCAACAGCGCCCCGCGGCGGACCTTCAGCCGCGGCGGAATCCGCTCCACCACGGTTTTCTCGCTGGGGCGGATGGCGGTATGGCTGCCGGGTGTGTAATCGTAGGCTTCCAGGTCCACGGCACCGATCAGGCCCTGCCGGATGCTGCCGTCCATCTGGGTGCGCTCCACATAGACATACCCGTGCACCTGGCGCGTGAGCACCCGGATGCGGTAGCGTTCCATCGTATCCCGGATATCATGCAGGCGCTGCTCCTCCTGGGGGGTGCCCAGGTAGGCTTCCGGCAAAACGATGTGCAGCGTACTGGGGTGGTCCTTGGCCAGTTCCTCGGCGCGCTGCCAGTACTCCGGTTGGGAAGTGAACTGATCAACGGCAATGCAGGCCCAGGGGTCCAGCGGCGTACCGGCAGACGGAAGAAGAATATCCGCAGCCACAAAGCATGGAAGTGCCATACAAAAAGCCTCCTACAAAACTACAAGACAACGGCATGGCCCACCAGACCGTAAATTGCCAGGGACAGGATGCCGATGTAGATCAAAGAACTGGGCAATCCCTGGAAGATGGCGGGCACATCTTTACTGCGCAGACGGCGACGGCCTTCCCGCACAATAAAGATGATGAACACATAACCCAGCCCGCTGCCAATCCCGAACGCAATGCTCTGCATCATGGTATAGTTCTGGTTGGCGCAGATCAACAGGGTACCCAGCACCGCAGTGCTGCAGCCGCCCAGGGTGATCTGTGCCTGGCAGGCCTGACGCTGGCGCCGTGGCAGCAGGAACAGCAGAAGCCAGGTAATGATCATCGCTGCCGACCCGCAGGTCAGATACACCAGCGGACGCAGCGCCGATACCGGCAGCCATTCGGGCAGATAGCCGCGCAGCCAGGGGAAAAACAGATTGTGCACCGCCCATCCCAGCGGCGCGGAAAAGCCCATTACCATAAGGAACGGAATGCTGAAATCCCAGACCTGGGCTTTGTGGTCGGGAACGAGTTTCAGCAGGCGGGTGACGCCCAGGGCGCGGGCCAGGATGACGTTTTCCGCGAAGATGGCAAGGCCCATATAGCTGATGAATTCCAGCACACCGCGCATCAGGGGGACAAACTCAATGTTTACGGCCGGCATACAGGCGACGCACCTCCTCCCGCTTATATTCGGTGTAGGCATTGACCACCGCACACCAGACCGCGGCGATGATACCTACCAGCACAAAACCGCCCGCAGGCTGTGCTGCCAACGGAAGCAGGGCGGCGTGGAGCACCACGTGGCCGAACACCGTACCGGAGGCCAGGAACTCACGCAGGCAGCCCACAATGAGCAGTGCCACGCACATACCCAGGCCGTTGTTGAAGCCGTGCCGCCAGGCATCCCCAATGGGTTCCAGTTCGGTGAATTCCATCCGCTTAACGATGGCCGGTTCCACAATGAGGATCGGCAGATAGATGCCCAGCATGGTCAGGTCGTTGCCAAACAGTTCGTAGAGCAGAATGTACACGGGGATATACAGCAGCGCAGCGGCGTAGCAGTAAATGATGGGACGGAAGCGGTTTTTGGAGATATGGCACACCGCAACCGCCAACACCCGGGTGAAGGTGATCAGCAGCAGGCTGGCCACACAGAGGATCAGGGCGCGTTCGCCATCCAGGGCGGCGCCCACCACCGGGGCCAGACCAAGCCCGCGCACCATCACAGGGTTGGAAAGCCAGATATGATCGCTGCGGATCTTTTCATTCAGATCGGATTCCGCCTCGGCCCGGCTGCGCAGCAAACCGGCGTGGCGCTTGGGCGCGGGGGCCGGCTGGGGTTCCTGGGGAGCCGCCTTCGGTTTGACCGGCTGTGCCGCCGGCTCTGCCGCTTTTTCCGGCTCCGGGCGCACCGGTTCCATGGTGCGGGTAGGTTCTTCCTGGGGTTCAGGCTGCCGGGCAGGCTGCGCGGCAGGCATCTGGATCGTAGCATCGGCACGGGGTTCCGCCGTTTTCTCCGGTTTCGGAGCCGGGCGCGGTTCCGCCGGGGCTGCGGGTTTCGCTGCCGGGAAATGCCAGGCCGGACGGGTGGTGCGGCGGGTGGCCTCCTCCCGGCGTTCTGCTTCCCGGCGCTCCTGTTCCTGACGCATCTGTTCCAGCATCGCTTTGCGCTCTTCATCCGTGAGGCGCTTGCGGCTGGTGGGGATGATGCGGTGAACATCGGGTTCCGCCTGGGGTTTGGGCTGGGCAGCCGGTTCGGTATGCGGCAGCGCGGTGCCCTGCATCTGGGCGATAGCTTGTTCGATCTCGGCACGGGAAGCGCCCTGCGCCGCCATCTTACGTGCTTTCTCCAGCATTTCTTTGGTGATATGGGGAATGATCAGCGTTTCGGAATGTTCTTCCCGCTTACGGCGGTTATTCCGGTTTTGTGAATTGGGCAAGGCGCCGTTCCTCCTTCCTCATAAAGCGGATGCGTTCGGTGCGGTGGCTGACCAGATCCAGCCATTCGGGAATGGCACCCACAATGAGCAGCGCAAAGCAGGCTGCGCTCTCGTAAGGGCTGAATACCCGGAAAGCATGGGTCGCAATACCCAGCGCCGTGCCGTACAAAATGCGGCTGCTGGTGCGGTTGGGCATTGTAACAGGCTCACAGATCAGGAACAGGCCGCCGAACAGCACCGTGCCCGAGAGAATGACATATTTTTCCAGATAGATGCGCTGGCGCACGAATTCCCAGGGCCAGCTGAACATCGGCAGCTCGCTGAGCTGCGGCAGCAGCCAGGGCAAGCCGATGCAGAAGAGCAAAAACGGCACCAGCACCGACAGTTTTACATGGCCACGGACCAGCAAAAACAGGCCGCAGGCCATTACCACCAGCGCCGCCGTAATGCCCAACCCGCCGGACACATTGCCGGTAAGCAGATTCATGGTACTGTCACTGGGCAGACCGCCGTTGCGCAGCGTGGCATTCATGCCTTCTACCAGGGCACCGTCGCTTGCACCGAATACCGGCAGCCAGTTTCCCGGTGCCGGGTAACGATACACGGAATCCGGCCAGGAAATACCGGCCACCGCCATGCCCACCGCCGCCGGGTGGAAGGGATAGTGCCCTTCCCCGCCGAAGGCTTCTTTTACCAGCACCGCCGCGATCACCGCCGCAACCACCACCGCATAGGGCACGGTGGCCGGCATCATCAGCACGATCAGGGCGGCAAAACATTCGCTGGAAGGTTCATGGGGATGATACCCCGCACCGTGCAGCGGCGCCAGGGCGCAGTCACACAGATAGGCCACCAGCAATCCGGTCAGCAGCAGCAGGACCGGGCGCAGTCCGTAATAATACCAGGACATTCCGATCAGCGGAATGGAACACCACAGCAGATCACGATAATAGTCGTAATTTTCGCTGTGTTCAATTTTCATACGATTGGGCATGGGGTTTGGTGTCTCCTTTGGTTCGTTCAGGCTTGTCCGTGGAGCAGGCGTACCATGGCAGCCGGGTCCTCGGCATGGAACAGCGAGCTGCCGGCCACCAGCCAGTCAGCACCGGCCTGTACACACAGGGGGCCGGTTTCCCCATTGATGCCGCCGTCCACCTCCAACAAAGTGGTGCAGCCGCGGCGTTTGCGCTCGGCATCCAGGGCGGCCAGACGTCCGGGGGTGCCGGGCAGGAATTTCTGCCCGCCAAAGCCGGGTTCCACGCTCATGACGAGGATCAGATCCACCACGCCCAGATACGGGAACACGGCCTCCACCGGGGTGCCGGGGCGGATGCTGATGCCAACCTGGCAGCCGGTAGCCCGGATGGCGGCAATCACTTCCTCCGCCGTATCGGGCACCGCTTCCAGATGGAAGGTGATCAGACCCGCGCCTGCTTTGGCGAAATCCGCCGCATACCGGGCCGGGTCGCTGATCATCAGGTGTACATCGTAATAGGCGTCGGGCAGCGCCTTATGCAGGCATTGCAGCACCGGCGCGCCATAGCTGATATTGGGCACAAAGTGGCCATCCATTACGTCAAAATGCAAAAGATCGACCCCCTCCTGCAGCAGACGGGTACAGTCATGCTGCAGGTTGGCAAAGTCCGCCGACAGGATCGACGCGGCAATTTTGGTCATATTCGGTTCTCCCTCTATCTATCATTCCCACAATCCCCTGTGCGATCACGCCGCACAGCGATATACTAGATTATTATAGCTTATCACCGCCCAAAAAGCAAGGCGGCGCCCCCGGCCCCAACCATCAAAAATACCGCAGGTCCGCCCTGCAGCGGCTCTGCGGTATTTTTTGCATCAGGCCAGTTCAGCCCGCACGCGGTCCAGCGCCACCTCAATGACGCGGTCCATATCATAGTATTTGTATTCGCCCAGACGGCCGCCGAACAGCACGTTGGACTGAGCGTCCGCCAGTTCCTTATACCGGGCATACAGGGCGCCGTTTTCCTCGTCGTTGACCGGGTAGTAGGGTTCGTCGCCGGGTTTCCACTCGGCGGAATATTCCCGGCTGATGACCGTCTTGGTGCCCGGCTCGGTGGAGCCGAATACAAAATGCTTGTGCTCGATGATGCGGGTGTAGGGCGTTTCGGCATCGGTATAGTTGATGACCGCATTGCCCTGATAGTTGGGCATATCCAGCGTTTCGGTTTCAAAGCGGACGCTGCGGTACTGCAGTGCCCCCAGCTTGTAGTCGAAGTAAGCATCGATGGGGCCGGTATAAACGACCTTCTTTGCCAGCGCGTCCAGCGCCTCACGGTCAGCCAGGTAGTCGGTGTTCAGGCGCACCTCGATGCCGTCCAGCAGGTTGGCCACCAGCGCCGTATACCCCTCGTTGGGAATGCCCTGGTACAGCGCATTGAAATAGTTGTTGTCAAAGGTGAAACGCACCGGCAGGCGCTTGATGATGAACGCCGGCAGTGCCGTGCAGGGGCGTCCCCACTGCTTTTCGGTGTAGCCCTTGATGAGCTTCTCGTAAATATCCTGGCCCACCAGATTGATGGCCTGTTCTTCCAGGTTTTGGGGATGCTCGGTGTAATGGGCGGCGCGCTGCTCCTCGATCTTGGCCTGGGCTTCCGCAGGGGTGATGACGCCCCACATCTTGCTGAAGGTGTTCATGTTGAAGGGCATATTGTACAGTTCGCCCTTATAGTTGGCCACCGGAGAGTTGGTGTACCGGTTGAAGGTCGCGAAACGGTTGACATAGTCCCACACTTCCTTGTTGTTGGTGTGGAAGATGTGTGCACCATACCGGTGCACGGCGATGCCCTCGATGTCCTCGGTATAAATGTTGCCGGCGATGTGGTCCCGCTTGTCGATGACCAGGCAGCGCTTGCCGGCCGCCGTTGCCTCGTGGGCAAATACCGCGCCGAACAGGCCGGCGCCGACGATCAGATAATCATACATGAATAAAATCCTCCTGAACGGTTTCCTCTTGTATTCTTTCCCGTCTGCGGCGGCGGTACCCCTGCACGGCCCAGCCGGCCAGGCCCAGCGCCGTCGCCAGCGTAACCAGTTCCGCTATACGCCAGGCAAAGGGCGGCGTATAACGCACCTGTACCGTGCCGCGGTACCCCGCAGGCAGTGTAACGCGCAGGCAATGCTGCTCGTTTTCCGTCAGCGGCAAAAGCTCGCCGGTTGCGGTGTCCCGGGCCGTGTAATGCTGGTAAGCCAGCAGCGGAAGCTCCACCTCCGCCGTGGAATCCGTATCGTTTTGGCACTCTAGGTTCCCCTGCCCCAGCCAGACGGCGGTCACATCCTCGTCCCGGGTGGTTGCCTGCACCCGATCAAAGGTGGCAAGATCCGCCCCCGCCGGCAGGTAATCATAGCCCATGGTTTCGTACGGGAAGTCGGTGACGGTTTCGGTGCTGATCAGTGTGATGGTATCCTTACTGTAAGCGTAGTCGCGGTAAAAGGCCCCCGCATACAAAAGCGTCGCCGCCACCAGCGCTACCGCCACTCCGCGGGCCAGGCGGGGTGCCAGTTCCTCCGTCAGACGAAGGGCCAGCACGGAAATGACCCCTGCCAGCACCACCGCAACCGCCAGATACCGCCAGCTGAACTGGGGTTTGAGCAGAATATCCACGATTTTTTGCGGCAGTTTGTTGGCCAGCCAGTCCCACGGGAAGGAAGTGGTGGACATCCACATGGCCAGCAGGCACAGGGCCAGGCTGCCGCGCAGTCCCAACCACCGCCGCTGCGTATCCGGTGTTTTCTGCCAGCAGTCCCGCCGCAGACAGCACCACAAAGCCAGGCCCAGGGCCAGACATCCCGCCAGCCCCAGGGTAAGGGGCATATCCCCGGTGGTTCCGGCCCCGGAACTGCCGCTGGAAACGCCAAAGAATCCCAGCAGCTGGATCAGATAGGTGCCGGTGGATTGCAGCGGTGCCGGGTGCACATCGCTGATCATGATTTTCTGGCCATTCAGGGTCTGCATACAGGGCAACAGGAACCAGGCGGTCAGGCCCACGGCCGTCAGCACCGCCTTCAGGGCTGCCAGCAGCCGGGGCGGGCGCACCATGACCTGCAAATTGCATATCCAGAACAGTGCCAAAAAGATGGCCGCCAGTTCCGTGGTAAGCAGATGACTCTGCACAATGCCGGCCATACCCAATCCCAGCGGCAGCCAGTCCCGCGCCGCCGGGCGCTCGTGCCGGGCAATGGCCCAGGCCCCCAGCGCCACCAGCGGCAGGAAGGTCATGGCGGTATATTCCCCCACCGAGGCGCGGATCATCATGTTGGTCAGGCGGTAGGCGCACAGCGTATAGGCGAAGGCCGCCACCGCCCCGTACAGGCGATGTTCCCCGATGCGCGCAAAACTGTAGTAGGCCAGCAGCATCGTGGCCGTGTTGACAAGCAGCACGTAAATCTGGTAGCAGGTCTGCAGCGGCAAAAATGCGTTGTACAGCAGCGCGGGAATGTACAAGAACAGGTCACAGTAATACAGCGGTGTAGCGGCGCCGTAGCCGTGAAAACCATCGGTGAACATACGCACCGGGAACTGCCCGTCCGCCAGTGCCTGGGCCGCAGCCCAGATGCGGTAACAGTGAAAGCGCAGATCATGCCCGGTGTACAGGAAATCCGCGCAATACGGCAGGCTGGCCAGCACGATTCCCCCGGCCAGCAGCAATACCACACCCCAGCCGCAGCGCGGCGCACGGGGGGTACGCCCCAGGAACAGCAGTGACAGCAAGGCATCCGCCACCGCAAACAGCAGCAGCCATCCCACCAGGGAGGTCACCCGCCAGACAGGCTGCTCCGTCAGGGTAACACTTTGCAGCGCAAAGGTCTGTCCCTCGGCAAGCGTTTCGGTCACCCGCAGCGTCAGGTCACTGACCGTGGACGCCGTACTCACCCAAAGGCGGGCGGTAACGGTGGAAAAGGTATCGGTCAGAGTGATGGCATCGCTTTGCACCGCCGCGGGATTGCCGGCGGAAGAAAAGTCCAGCGTTGCCACCGCCGTGCCATCCGTGCGTTCCGGCTCTTCAGGGAACGCCGCCTGATAGCACACCGTGATGCGGTACCCGCCGGAGGACAGGGTGACCGGCTGGGAAACCGACGTACCGTCCTCCGATTGAGTCATGCTCTCCAGCGGGATGGAAACTTCCGCCAGGGGGCAGAAAGACCCCGCCAACAGTGCCGCCACAAACAACAGTTCCACCAGAAAGACCGCCCCGAACAGCGGGTGGATCTTCAAAAAAGCCCGGGTGCGGGCCGTGGTGTTCATTCCTGTGCCGTGCGCTGCCAATGCTGCACGGTTTGAAGCTGGAATTCAAAGTCCCGGGCGTCCTTTGCCAGCTGGCTGGAAAGGATCACGCCCGAAACAAAAAGCAGAAGTGCCGCCACCAGTACAAAGCAGCAGACGATGAGCGTCGGGAAGCGCGGCACCAGCCCGGTATGGAAATATTCATTGACCACCGGGATCATGAAGCCGACGCCGAACACCGCCAGCACCGCCGCCAGCACGCCAAAAAAGGCAAAGGGGCGATAGTTTTTGAACAGCCGCACAATCGTGCCCAGCACTTTGAATCCGTCGGAGTAGGTGTTGAGTTTGCTCTCGGAGCCTTCGGGGCGGTCGCGGTATTCGATGACGACGTTATCCACCTGCATGTGACGCTGCAGGGCGTGAATGGTCATCTCGGTTTCGATCTCAAACCCGCGGGACAACACCGGATAAGTCTTGACGAACTGGAAGCTGAAGGCGCGGTAGCCCGTCATAATATCCTTGATTTTACCGCCGAACAGATTGTTGGTGCAAAAGCGCACCAGATCATTGCCGAAGTTGTGGAACGGGCGCTTGTTCTGCGTATAGTAGGTGCTGGAAAGCCGGTCCCCCACCACCATATCAGCCTGGCGCTCGGTAACGGCACGCACCATCTCGGGGGCAGCTTCCGCCGGGTAGGTATCGTCCCCGTCCACCAGCACATAGGCTTCGGCATCAATCTCCCGGAACATCCGGCGCATCACGTTGCCTTTTCCCTGCTGGTATTCATGCCGCACCACCGCGCCGGCAGCAGCGGCCAGTTCCGCTGTGCCGTCGGTAGAGTTGTTATCGTAAACGTAGACCGTTGCCTCGGGCAGTACGCGCCGGAAATCCGTAACGACCTTTTCCACCGTTTTGGCCTCGTTGTAACAGGGAATCAAAACAGCTATTTTGTCCATAAACGCGGACCTCTCTTTCTTGCCTTTACATCCAGAACTGAACCAGGCGGTTTACAGTATAATACAGCGACGGATTCATTCCCTGCAGCCAGGGTTCCATCGCAAACAGCGTGCAGAAGCGGTAAAATACCGCCCAGGCCAGCGCCCCTGCCATGCCGATGCGCAGCACGGGCAGCAGCGATACCGCCAAGGCTTCCCCGCCAGCAGCCCGCCGGGCCAGACCGCTCTCGGCCAGCAGCCAGCAAAGGGCGGCGCCCAGCAGAAGGACCGGGCTGTAATCCATCAGATACCGGTACAGCACACCGGCCATCTGGCAGTCCACCACCGTGATCAGCAGCATGGCCGCCACCGATCCGTACACAAGGGCTGCCACTGCACGGCGGCGATGCAGGCTGCGCCGGGCCAGGGGCAGCGCCGGAAGCAGCAACGCCCAGGTAAAAGGCGTGGCCGCCAGCATACCGCCGCAGAATTTTTCGCTGATGGTGCGGATAACCGCATTGGTGGTTACATCCACCTCCTGCAGATACGGGAAAACGCTTTTCAGCCGCGGCAGATCCAGCAGGCTGGTAAATACCGCCGGGCCGATGCGCACCACGTTGAAGCCGCGTTTGGTCATATCGTTGCCGGTGATGTTGTAATTGGCGCCAAAATCAAACGGGGAGCCAAACCGGGCATAGTTGTACCACATCAGCCCTGCTGCCACCACCAGCACCGGCAGCAGGAAGGCCATGGCATCCCGCACACCGGCGCGGCTGCGCAGACGGCCGCGGGTGATATACCGATTCCAGAAAATGGGCAGCGCAACCAGGGCAAACAGCACCATCTGGGGGCGGCATCCGGCCACCAGGGCGACACACAGGCTGCCCAGGGCCAGGCGTACCGTCAGTACACCGCCGTGGTGTTCCGGTGTAGCGGCCGCAGCCAGCCAGAACCAGATCCCCAGCATCAGCAGCGCCGCACCGCAGAGAATGGCATATTCGTAAATATAAGGACGCTCCAGCAAATTATACAGCTGACTCCCCAGCACCAGAGCCGATACGCACAGCAGATAGGCGGCTGTGGAAGCCTGCGGGAACCAGCGCCGCACCACCTGGCTCAGAATACCAAAACAACTGAGCAGGAAAACCAGCCCCAGAATCACCATGCAGGGTGCGTAGGCCAGGTTCTGGATGCCGGTGATAGCCTCAAAAGGCAGCTGGAACAGCAGGCACGGCACAATGCCGAAGTAGACATAGTACCGGCCATTGTAGTAGGCATGGTCCCAGAGCCCACCCTGGATGTTCAGCGCGTCCCGTGCTGCGGCATCGTAGGGGTTTTCCATGGCGACCAGTTCCGCGGGAGGATCTGCCTCCAGGTCCAGCCGCCCGTTGAGCAGGCTGTGGGCCAGGGCGCCGTACTGCTGATAAACAAAGCTGACGGTGCTCTCCCCGTCCCAGTAGGCGGTATTATAGGTTGCGGTAGCCAGACCGCTGTTGCCGGGCTGCCAGAAAGGCACCACCACAACGAATCCGGCCAGAACCACACCCAGTACCGCAGCTGCCGCACGGTCACAGACATTGCCTGCCAGCCAGCGCCGCTGCCACAATCCGCTGCCGGGCCGCAGCAGATACAGCGCGCCAAACAGCAGCCATAAGGCAACAAACCGCAGCATCGACCATTGCAATGGCCGCGGCGTATTCGCCGTGATGCCGGTAATGGTGAAAGCAATGGGATACGTCGCATGGGCACTGCTGTACCCGTTGGCCTTGAGCGTAAGCGTATCCACCTTGCCGGTCAGATCCAGACTGATGGTGTGGGTGCGGTCTGCCTGCAGCGAAACTTCCCAGCTGCCGAAGTCGATCAAGGAACCGTTGGCTTCATCGGTTGCCTGGATAGCAAAGATAAAAGTGCTGTCGGCATGCAAAAGATCGGTGTCGTCGTTGGTGATGTTGTCAATATGCAGATTGTAGATCGGCTGCCCGATCTCCAGAAAACGCAGATAGGAGCGGTCCTCATCCAGCGTATAGGTGCCTGCCCCACGCCCCACATTGACGTTGGAGTCCAGGTAGTCCATAAGCTGGAAGGGCTGATAACTGTGGGTGTTGAAGTAGGTCACGTTGCAGACGAAGAGTTCAGTCCCCGCCGCCAGAACCACCAGGATCGGCAGCACATACCGCGCACCCTTCCGGCCGAAAATCCGCAGCCCCGCCGCGCAGAGCCCGGCCCATCCGGTCATGGCCGTAATGGCCGCCAGCCGGAAGAGATCAAATCCCACGGTAATGCCCGGCCTGTGATAGGCACACAGGCTGAACAGCCAGACGGCCAGCCATATTCCTGCCCCCCAGACCAGATCCCGCACCTGCATGGACCGCCGGGTGACTGCACCGGGGAGCAGGCCAAAAACCAATGCCACAACAGCCGTCAAAAGCAATGCCACAATGATCATAGATTTCTGTCCTCTCCGGTGGAATTTTAAATACAATCCGTACTATTTTATAAGATTATGCCTCTGCGTATTTCTTGATCTGTTCCAGCCAGAACGCTGCGGTCTTGTCCCAACTGTACTTTTCCAGCACTTCGTCGGGCGGAGCCACCGGCTGGGCCGCCAGGGCATCCAGGTCCACTTCATAGTCATTGGGGTCAAAATACCGCGCGGTGTCGCCGTACAGTTCCGGCAGGCAGCTGGCCCGGGCCAGGGCAATGGGTGCCCCCAGCGACAATGCTTCCAGCGGCGGGATGCCGAATCCCTCAAAAACCGCCGGGTGCAGGAAGAGTTTGCAGTGCTTCATCAGCGCAGCGTTCTCCTCGTCGCTGACATAGCCCGGATAAAAAACATTGGCGGTATCCTTCGCCTCGGTATCGTCGCCAAAGGCCCGCAGGTCCTTGCCGCCTGCCACCACAAAGGTTTTGTCGGGGTTGCGGCGGGCCACCTCCCGGATCCACTTGAAGTTCTTGTGCTTGGCAAGGCTGCCCAGAGCGTAGAAGTATTCCCCTTTGGTCACACCGGGCAGCTTATCAAAAATACCCTCATCCGGCACGACCTTGCGCATGTGCTCCCAGCCGTTGTAGGTCACGCCGATCTTGTCCATGGGAATGTCCAGCTTTTGGCTGATCAGCCGGCGCTGGTCCTCGCTGACGGTATAGACCTTCTGCGCAAACCATTTGGTGGAAAGACAGTGCACCCAGAACTTGAAGCGGAAGAAGCCCCGGTCGGTATCCATGACCAGCGGTCGGATGTCGTGCAGCACCACCACGCTGCGCCGGGTCATGAGCATATCACTGGCCAGACCCACAAAAAACGCATGGTTGCGCCGCAGATAGGACGGCAGCACCGCCATATTGTAAAAATATTTCACGGCTTTCAGCGGCACCAGCTGAATGTTTTTCAGTTCCGGCAGGTGGATGGGACGCCCGTCATCGCGGTAAGCGATGCGCACATCCAGGCCGGTGCCCTCCAGCAGGGCATCCAGCCGGGTGACCGTTTCATACACGTAGCGCGGAATTCCGGTAATGTTATCGCACAGCACAGTGCCGTTGATGACGATGGGATTCAATCCAGTTCCTCCTTCTGCCAGTGGGAGCAGTCCAGCAGTTCCTGCTGCCAGTCTGCCATGCGGCGGGCGCAGTATTCCCGCAGCTCATTTTCAAACCGCTCCTCACTGAAAGAACGGCTGTGTTCCCGGATTTCTTCTTTACTGTAGGCCACGCCGTCCCGTTCAAACAGTTCGATGCAGCGCATCAGACTGTCGGCGGTCTGCTCGTGGAACCAGTAGCCGGTCTTGCCGGGCAGCACCGTTTCGCAGGCGCCGCCGCGGCCATAGGCCAGCACCGGCGTACCAGCGGACTGCGCTTCCACCGGCGTGATGCCGAAGTCCTCCTCACCGGGGAAGAGGAACGCCTTGGCCCGCAGATAATACCCGCGCACCTGTTCATCGCTCAGGCCGCCGCCCCTGAACTCAATGGTGGGACCGGCCATGGCTTTCAGCTTGGACTCCTCGCCCCCGGCACCGATGACCACCAGCCGCTTGCCCAGTTTGGTGCAGGCAGCCACCGCCAGATCAATACGCTTGTACCAGGTCAGGCGGCCCACCACCAGATAGAAGTCCTCCTTCTTGACAAAGGGTGCTTCGTTGATATGGCAGCAGGGATAGATCACATCGCTGTCCCGGCGATAGTATTTCTTGATGCGCTGGGCAATATAGTGGGAATTAGCAATGAAATAATCCACACGGTCCGCCGCGCACTTATCCCAGATACGCATTTTGTGCATCTGATGGGGCATGACGGCCCGCACCAGCCAGTTGGCGTTATCCCGGTAGGTGTAGTAAAAGTCCCACACATACCGGATCGGCGTATGGCAATAGCAGATATGTACGGCGTCCGGCCGCGTGATGACGCCTTTGGAGCAGGACGACGAGGAGGACAGCACCAGGTCATACTCCGACAGGTCCAGCGCTTCAAAAGCGCCGGGCATCAGCGGCAGCAGATTTTTGTAGATCCTGGTGGCGAAGGGGATCTTCTGCACCCAGGTGGTGCGGATATCGTAGTCCTTGAACCACGCGGGCATCTTTTTTTCATCATAGACCAGCGTATAAATCACGGCGTTGGGGAACACATGGTGCATACAATCCACCACACGGTCCGCGCCGGCGTAGGTAACCAGCCAGTCATGTACGATGGCAACTTTCGGTTCGGTCTTGCTCATAACTCTCACCCGGTTTCCAGTGGGCTCACTGTAATTTTTCGTCGTTGATCATCTTACCGCCGAATACCGTGCGGAAAATGATCTTGATATCCAGTGCCACGGTCCAGTTTTCGATGTACCAGATATCATAGCGGATGCGCTCGGCAATATCGGTATCCCCGCGCAGGCCGTGGATCTGCGCCCAGCCGGTACAGCCGGGGCGCACCTGCTGGCGCACAAGATACCGCGGGATCTCTTCCTTGAAGTGCTCCACATGGAAAGGCACCTCCGGCCGGGGGCCCACCAGGGACATATCCCCCTTGAGCACGTTGAAAAACTGCGGCAGTTCATCCAGGCTGAACTTGCGGATCAGGCTGCCGAACCGCGTTTTGCGGGGGTCGTAGTCGGTGGACCAGCCGGTCTGCTGTTTGGCATTGACCCGCATGGACCGGAACTTGTACATCATGAAGGGCTTTTTGTTCAAGCCGATGCGCTCCTGCCGGAAGATGACCGGACCGGGGCTGGACAGCTTGACGCCGATGGCCGTGACCAGCATGATGGGACTGGTCAGTACAATCAAAATCAGGCTGCCCACGATGTCCAGTGTACGCTTGACCGCCGCATTGAGGATGTTATCAAAGGGAGTCTGGCGCACATTGATGAGCTTGCACTCGTCCAGCACGTCGATGGTGGGCCGGGCGGGCAGATAATCGCTGTAAAACGGCACCATGGTGATGCGGGTACCGTGTTTGTCGCAGGCGGCAAAGGTGCGGGGCAGCATCTGGATCTCATCGGCTTCCAGCGCCACCACCACCTCGTCGATGCCAGGATTTTCCAGGCATTCGTCCAGTTTTTCATAGCTGCCAAGATAGGTCACCCCGAATCCCGGCTCCTCCATGGGCGCCAGGTAGCCGTCCACAGCAAAGCCGTAATAGGGGTTATGCTCCAGCGCGCGCAGGTAGAGCGCCGCCGACTTGCCCCCGCCTACCAGCAGAATGTGCCGCAGACCCAGGCCTTTGCGGCGGCGGGCCCGGTCATACCAGCGGCGGATCATCCGCTTGGCGACCACCAGCGCAGTGGAGAAGCAATAGAACAGCGCCAGCACCACGCGGGAGTAATCGTCCAGGTGCATCAGGTAGAGGATAAAGACGAAGCCCAGGATGCCGCCGCCGTTGATGACGGCAATACGGGTGCAGCGCACCGACAGTCCGCGCAGCCGGGAATTGCTGTAGATGCCCGCCATCCAATAGACGACCACCAGCAGCACCGACGTAGCCGCCCCGGCCAGGATATTGCGCGGGTCCTGTGCCACGTCCAAAGCCGGACCTGCGCCGCCCGGTTCAAAAAAGCGGACATAATTGAAGCGCACATAGTTGGCCAGCAGAAAGCCGACAAACAACAGCACCACATCCAGCAGCCCGCTGAGGATGCTTTTATAACGTTGGTTTTTTTCCAGCACCGGCGGTGCCCTCCTTACGAGATTGGTTCTGTGCCGCCGCAGCGGCCCCCTTCCCTGCCAAAGCAAGGAAAGTGTATCGTATCAGCATACCACATTTTGCGTGGCTTTGCAATCAACGGTAGAGTTCCTGCAGACGATCCAGCGTCTTTTTCATCTCGGCACGGACCTCCGGCGGGCCTGCCACGGCCACACCCGGACCGAACCCGGCCACCCAGCCGAAAAACTGCGGGCTGACCTGGATCTCCGCCGTCATGGTAAAGTGTTCCCCATCCTCACAGGGGTTGAGGATGGGCCCCGTGCCGAAGCGGTCGATCATGGCACCGGCAAAACGGTTTTCGCACAGAAGCGTCACTTTTTTCAAAGGGCCGTTGAACATACCGAACATCTGCTGCATATAGGTGTTGACGTCGAAATCGGCATATTCCGCCGCCCCTTCCCGCTTGCTGCCCGGGACCTGATGCACGTTCTGCATCTTGTCCACCCGGTAATGTTTGAGCCGGCCTTCGGTATAAGCGATGAGGTAATAGTTGCCGTTCTCCCACACCAGCACCCAGGGGCTGACCCGGTACAGCTGGCCCTCATGGCGGGGCAGCATCTTTTTTTGCAGGGTCCAGTCGCAATATTTGAACTGCACCTGTTCCCCCGCCGTAATGGCGGTATGCAGCGCATCCACCGTATACAGAATCTTTTCGTCGGTACTTTTGATGCGGCCGCTGACCAGCACCTTGCGGTCCAGTTCCGCCTGCCGGTAACGGGAGGTGAACTGCCCCAGCTTATCAATCAGGGTCTTGGATTTGCGCGCCGTGATGAACTTGCTGGCATACACCGCATCCACCAGCAGCTTGAGTTCCGCCAGCTCGAACAGAGCGTCGGTCATATAGTAACCGCCGCCGCGGCCCCGCAGCTGCACGATCTCATAGGGAGCCCCCGGCAGGCTGTTCAGTGTGTTCAGATCGCCGTAGACACTCTTGCGCTCGGCCTCGATCCCCCGTTCCTGCAGTTTTTCCACCAGCTGCGGCACACTCAGCGGATGCTTCTCATCCGTTTCCCGGATCAGGATTTCCAAAAGGACCAGCAATTTGCGTTTTTGACCTTCTTTGCGTGGCATGGCGCAGTCCCTCCCCATTTTTACCATATACAGTCCTATTATACACCCTGCTAATCTGTTGGGCAAGTATTGCCACAGAGTTTACAAATCTTTCAAACGCAAAAAGCCGCCGCCCGGCAAACACCGGACGGCGGCAGAAATTATGCAGTTTGCAAAGGAGATCAGGCGTTGACCTGAGAAGCAGCAACCGCGCAGGCGACAGTCATACCGACCATCGGGTTGTTGCCGGCGCCGATCAGGCCCATCATCTCAACGTGAGCGGGCACGGAGGAAGAACCAGCGAACTGGGCATCGCCGTGCATACGGCCCATGGAGTCGGTCAGGCCGTAAGAGGCGGGACCGGCAGCCACGTTGTCGGGATGCAGGGTACGGCCCGTGCCGCCGCCGGAAGCGACGGAGAAGTACTTCTTGCCATTCTCGATGGCCCACTTCTTGTAGGTGCCGGCAACCAGGTGCTGGAAGCGGGTGGGGTTGGTGGAGTTACCGGTGATGGAAACTTCAACGCCCTCAGCCTTCATGATGGCAACGCCTTCCAGAACGTCGTTGGCGCCGTAGCACTTGACGGCAGCGCGCTCACCATCGGAGTAAGCGGTGGTGTTGACGACCTTCAGCTCGCCGGTCTTGAAGTCATACTCGGTCTGGACGTAGGTAAAGCCGTTGATGCGGCTGATGATCATAGCAGCATCCTTGCCCAGGCCGTTCAGGATAACACGCAGGGGCTCCTTGCGGACCTTGTTGGCGGTACGGGCAATGCCGATGGCGCCTTCAGCGGCAGCGAAGGACTCGTGGCCGGCCAGGAAGGCGAAGCAGTGGGTGTCCTCATGCAGCAGCATGGCGCCCAGATTGCCGTGGCCCAGGCCAACCTTACGCTGCTCGGCAACAGAGCCGGGCACGGTGAAGGCTTCCAGGCCTTCGCCGATGGCGGCAGCGCACTCAGCGGCGCTCTTCAGGCCGCGCTTGACGGCGATGGCGGTGCCGAGGGTGTAAGCCCAGACGGCGTTGTCGAAGCAGATGGGCTGAATGCCGCGGATGATCTTATCGCAGTCGATGCCCTTGGCCAGCAGCATTTCGTTGCAGGCGTCGAGGCTTTCCAGGCCATTGGCTTTCAGGCAGGCCTCGATCTTGGGCATACGGCGTTCCTGGGATTCAAAAGTTGCCATAGTGTGTGTTCCTCCCTCTCTTATTCTTCACGCGGGTCGATGTACTTGACAGCGCCCTGCTCAGCAGAGAAGCGGCCGTAGGTGCCGATGTTCTTCTCGTAGGCTTCCTTCGGGTCAACGCCGTGGCGGATGTCTTCCATCATCTTGCCCAGACGCACGAACTGGTAGCCGATGATCTGGTCGTCCTTGTCGACGGCGGTCTTGAGGATGTAGCCCTCGGTCAGTTCCAGGTAGCGCACGCCCTTGGCCTTGGTGGAGAAGATGGTGCCGGTCATGCTGCGCAGGCCCTTGCCCAGGTCGTCCAGGCCGGCGCCGACGGGCAGGCCGTTCTCAGAGAAAGCGGTCTGGCTGCGGCCGTAGACGATCTGCAGGAACAGCTCACGCATAGCAACGTTGATGGCGTCGCAGACGAGGTCGGTGTTCAGGGCTTCCAGGATGGTCTTGCCCGGCAGGATCTCGCCAGCCATGGCAGCAGAATGGGTCATGCCGGAGCAGCCGATGGTTTCGACCAGGGCTTCTTCGATGATGCCGTTCTTGATGTTCAGGCTGAGCTTGCAGGTGCCCTGCTGAGGAGCGCACCAGCCCACACCGTGGGTATAGCCGCTGATGTCCTCAATTTTATAGGCCTTTACCCATTCGCCCTCTTCGGGAATGGGCGCGGGACCGTGCTTGGGCCCTTTTGTGATCGGGCACATGTTATTGACCTGTGCGGAGTATTCGATCATAATTTTCTCTCCTTTGCATATTGTTAGGCTTTTCACAGCTAAGTTTATTATAAAGGGTCGGCGCACTTTTTGCAAGATGTTAGCATACACTAACGCTCCGTTTTTTTGCCCGTTTTCCCCTTTTTCTCAAAACAGGAATCCGAAGAGTACCCGGGAGGCTGCCCCGCACACCGCCATCATCACAATGGCTGCCGCTGCGGGCGGCGCCCAGGTGCGCACCAGCCCCCGTTTGACCGGCGGTTCGGCCTTTACCTTTTTCGCCTTGCCGTGGCGGGGCTTCTCCGCTGGGAGGGTTTCCGTTTCCGGCGGCAGGCAGAACACCTGCAGCAATCCGAACAGCAGCATGATCTCGGGGAAGATCATGGACACCCGGATGGACACCACGGCGTGGGCCAGGTAGCTGACCAACGCCAGGGTGACCGGCGCCACACCGGGGCGCAGCCAGTTTTTGACGGCGCGGCGCAGATGCGCCACAATGAACCACACCCAGGCCGCCAGTCCCAGCAAACCGGTGGTGAGCAGCTGCTCCAGATATTCATTATGGGCTGCGTAGAAGGTTTTCATGCGGTCGGTGACATCGCTGCCCGCCCAGTCCAGCATGGCGGTGTGCATCATACCGGTGCCCACACCCACGATCTTGCGCCACAGGGGCTGGTCCAGCCAGGTGCTCCAGGTAATGCGCCAGGCCGTACCGCGGTAGGTGCCCCAGTCATCGTTGATGATGAGGATATCGTCCAGCCGCCCCAGGCTGGGGAAGCCCGGCCAGAAATTGGCCAGCGCGTACAGCAGCACGGCGGCTGTCACCGCCACTGCCGCCACCACCCTTCCGGCGCGCCAGAGGGGAATTTCCCGCCCGCGCAGACCGAACCGCAGCACCGCCCACAGCACCGTACAGACCAGCAGGCCGTCAAACCCGAAATGCCCCAGCGCCGCCAGCATGGGTTTACCACCCTGGGTATACACATGGGTGCGCATGTACTGCATCCACCCGGCATGGAAAAAGAAGAATGCGCCGATGACGGCGATGCGCCGCAGCGTGCGGGTGGTGAACATCTTCTGGCACATCAGCACCAGCACCGCCGCGCCGATGCCCAGGGCCAGACCCTCGGCGTCCACCACGGCCAGCGCCAGCGCGCCAAAGAACGCCGGAACACCGTAGAAAATCGTGTGGCGCACGCCCCGGGCCACCAGAAAAGCATAAAATACCAGGGGCAGGGCAAACGCCATAAAGGCAGAGTTGAAGTTCTTCTGCCCCAGGGTGGAGAAGAACTGGGCGCGCTCCACCACAGCGGTATCGGCATAGGTGCCGATGAGGTCAATGTTAAAGATATTGAGCACATACAGCACCGTGACAATGGCCGTGGTGATGCCTACACAGAAGGTCAGGCCGTTGAGCAGTCCCTGGGGCGCAAACGCCCGCACCGCCAGGTACCCGGCCGCCGTGAACAGCACCATCATGAAGCCGCCGTAATAGCCCCCCAGTCCCCAGAAGGACGACACCGGCGACAGGGATGCCGCCGTGGAGATCAGGCCGGTGAGCACAAACGCCCCCAGTGCCCAGAGGGTGGGGTCCTTGGCGGAGAAACGCCCGGGGCGCGGGGCGGCGCCTACCAGGGCCAGGGCGCCGAGCCAGAGGCAGAACACCCAGGACAGGGTACACACCCCGGTGAATTTGACAACGCCGAGGTTGGAAAACTTATCAATGTATAAAGGGTAAACGCAGAGCACCGCCAACAGAAAGGCGGTGGCTGAGCGCGCTGCGAGCTGCCGCAGCTGGTTTGTCTGCTGCATGGGTCCTCCTTTGGAATCGGTTGCAAAAAGGGATAACCTATATAGTGTACACGTTCCACCGCACTATTTCAAGATTCGCGCACAGGTTTTACAAGTCGCACACAAAAAAGTCCGGCCAGAGCACAGCCGCCTGCCAGCCAGTGGCGGGCCGTCAACGGCAGGGCCTGGCTGCCGATATAGCTCAGCAGGCTGCCGCCGCTCATGCCCAGGGCGATGAACCCGTAGTTGACCCCGGCGTGGCGCAGCCCGAACAGGTCGGTGTTCAGGGCAGGCTGCACCGCCGCGCCGCCGGAATAGAAAAAGGTCAGCAGCCCATAGGCAGCCAGCACCCACCAGTCCCGGGCAAAGGCAAACCAGATTGACCCTGCCGCCAGCCCCAGATACACCCCGTACAGCACCCGTTTGCGGCCCAGTTTGTCGCTGCCCGCCGGGCAGAGCAGCCGCCCTGCCGCGCTGGCTGCCGACCCCAGCACGATGCTCAGCGGTGCCACCGCTTCGGGCAGGCCGCGTTCGGTAGCGATGGAATAGATTTCGGGGCTGAACAGCAGCACCGGCGGCGCGCTGAGGGCCACCGCCGCCACACAGAGTTTGTACTGGGGCGTGCGGAGCATCTGTTTATAACTCATGCCGGGCAGCGGTGCCGCGCGTCCGGACCGTGGCGGGTCCTGCAGCAGCGCCGCCCCGCTGCCGCAGACCACCAGCATAAGGAGCCCCAGCGCCGCGAAGCAGACCCGGATGCCCCACCGCCCGCCCACCAGGCGGACAAACAAGGTATAAAACGCCCCCGAAAGCCCCATGGCCACCCCGGTCACACCGGTGGCCCAGCCTTTTTTGTTCTGGTACCACTTCTGGGCGCAGGACAGCACCGCCGGAGCCAGAAAGGCGCTGCCCACCCCCGCGGGCAGGCTGTAGACCAGCAAAAACAGCGGTGCGTTGCCGGGCGGCACCAGCGCCCCGGCCAGAAATCCCCCGGCCAGCAGCGCTGTGCCCCAAAGTCCCGCAGTGCGGGGACCGCGGCGGTCCTGCAGAAG
>ERZ1090879.364-NODE-364-length-29124-cov-8.629777_pt1 | contig 29124 bp, 25 predicted proteins | sample MGYA00478472_ERZ1090879 | MGnify/ENA primary metagenome ERZ1090879 (study PRJEB33644, sample SAMEA5815723) | chicken gut metagenome | biome: Chicken; feature: Gastrointestinal Tract; material: Caecum | place: Ireland | collected 2019-01-01 | study: A study of the... | reverse complement strand
AAAAACATCAAAAAAATATACAAAGTGTAAGGAGGAAAAGATATGAAAAAACGATTTCAAAAGCTGGAGGCTTTGTTTTTGGTCGGCTCAATGACCGCAGCGCTCGTATCCGGATGCGGAGGCACTTCAGGAGGAAGCAGCTCCGGAGATTCAGGAGACGGAGGCAGTTCATCAGGCGAACCGGCTGAGGTTACTCTGTGGCATTACTTTGAAGCTGAGGCACCTGCGTTTGAAGCATTGATCGAAGAGTATAATGAATCCCAGGATGCTATTCACATTACTCCAACCCTTGTTTCCCGTGAAGAGCTGATGAACCAGTATACCATTGGCGCAGTTTCCGGAGAATTGCCGGATATCGGTATGGTAGATTCACCGGATATGGCTTCCTATATTTCTCTGGGAGTATTTGAAGATATTACAGAGGACCTTCAGGACTGGGAAGATCTGGAGAAATTCTATGCCGGGCCGCTGTTAAGTGCTCAGGACGCAGAGGGACATTATTATGGACTGCCTCAGAATTCTAACTGCCTGACACTTTGCTGCAATATGGATATTCTGAATGCGGCGGGCTTTGACGCACCTCCTACTACCTGGGATGAATTCCGGGAAGTATGTGAGAAGACAACCGATACGGCGAATGGAGTATATGGATTTTCTATGTGCGCCATCGGAACAGAGGAAGGTACATTCCAGATCCTGCCGTGGATCTGGTCAGCAGGAGGAGATATCAGCGACCTGACAAGCGCTGGCTCAGTAAAAGCGATTCAGTTCCTTACAGATCTGGTTCAGGATGGTTATATGAGCAAGGAAGTAGTAAACTGGCAGCAGTCAGATGCCTACAATGCATTCTGCGCAGGCAAGGCGGCAATGTTTGAATCCGGTACATGGCAGCTTCAGGATATTGATGAAAAGATCAACGGTACATTTAATTATGAATATGGTCTTCTTCCGATGGATCAGGAATATGCTTCCTGCATCGGCGGTGAAAACTTTGGCGTCTGCACAGGTACAGAATATAAAGACGAATGTGTAGACTTCCTGAAATGGTTCATGAGCGCAGAAAAGAATGCTGAATTTACAGCAGCGGCTACAAAACTTCCGGTTCGTTCTGATGCGGTAGGTCTGCAGGAAATCTTTACAACAGATGAAAGATATGCGGTATTTAATGAGGAAATGAATTATGCAAGACCTCGTGGACCACATGCTCAGTGGCCGACACTTTCAGAAGCATTATATAATGCTACACAGCAGGCTATGCTGGGCGATCAGTCTGTAGAAGACGCTTTGTCCGGAGCTGCGGCGGTCATTGATCCAATCCTTGCAGAAGATCCTCTTCCGGAATCAAGCGCCGGCGGAGGGGTTGCGGATGATGTAAATCAATAAAAGAATACAATCCTAGAATTTAAGCTGCATAAATAAAGAGGGAGTCTCGGAAACAGTCTGGTATCCGGCCGGATTCCGAGACTCCTTTTCTATTGCGGCAGAAAGGAGTGCGGGATATGAAGCTAAGTATAGCTGCAAAAAAGAAAAGAGAAGCATATATTTTTATTTTACCTGGATTTATATATCTTCTGATCGTATGCGGATATCCGCTGATCTATAACGTTATCTTAAGTTTTAAAAATATGAATGTTAAAAACATGGCCACCGGTACCTCTGTATTCGTAGGACTGGAAAATTATAAAACTTTGTTTGCAGATCCAACTTTCCAGATGGTATTTAAGAATACGATTATATTTACTTTGGCCTGTCTGGCGATCCAATTTACCATCGGATTTTTATTTGCCATGTTTTTTTCAAAAAAATTTACATTGGCGGGTCCGGTCCGCGGCTTGATCCTGGTGGGATATATGATGCCAATGTCTGTTACAGCCCTTCTCGGAAAAAACATCTTCCTTTTAGATGGAGGCGTGATTAATGATCTTCTAATGAAACTGCATCTGGTATCACAGCCGGTAGACTGGCTGGTAAGCGGCGGTACTGCGCTGGCTGCCGTTATAGCGGTAAACTGCTGGGTAGGTATTCCTTTTAATATGCTTCTGCTTACGTCTGGGCTTACCGGTATTTCTGATGATATTTATGAAAGCGCATCTATTGATGGGGCCAACAGATTTCAGAGATTTCTGTATATTACTTTGCCTTTGATGAAACCTGCTATGCTTTCTGTATTGATGCTGGGATTTATCTACACGTTTAAAGCTTTCGATCTTATGTACATCATGACGTCAGGAGGTCCTTATAATTCTACAGACGTTCTGGGAACTTACGCATATTCTAAGGCATTTACACAGTATGAATTTTCTCAAGGCTCAGCCATTGCTATGGTACTGTTTGTATGTCTGTTCCTGGTTGGACTGTTTTATCTGAGATTATTAAGTAAGGAGGATGACTAGAATGAGTAATGAGAATGTAAGACCTGCCAAAAAACATTATTTGCAGACAAAAGAAGGCCGCAGAAATATCATTAATTGTGTGATCGCGGTCTTAATAGCCATATTCTTTCTGTTTCCGATTTACTGGCTGATACAGATGTCCTTTAAAACAGATATGGAAAGTTTTGGAAAAATTGTTACCTACTACCCTCATGAATTTACCGTTGATCCCTGGCTGCAGAACCTCCAGGATGCAGATTTTCTTACTTCTTTGCGCAACAGTGTTTTGATCGCCTTTTGCGCAATGCTCATATCGCTGGTTTTTGGCGTGCCGGCCGCATATGGAATGGGACGCTACCAGGTAAAAGGGACAAAATCTTTTATGCTTACATTTCTGGTAACACAGATGCTTCCGGCTTCTGTAATGCTTACCCCGATGTATCTTACTTTTTCAAAATTACATCTGCTGGGTACTTATTGGGCGCCTGCTATTGCGGTGGCTTCCGGTTCCGTACCTTTCATTGTAGTTACGCTACGCCCGTATTTTAAGAGTATACCTGTATCCCTTGATGAAGCGGCCAGGATTGATGGCTGCGGTGTGTTCCGGTCTTTCTTTAAAATTATGATCCCTACGATCAAAACCGGTATTATTACAGTAGTAGTTATTTCTTTCCTGAATGGATGGAACGATCTGATCTATTCAATGACATTTAACGTAGATGCGAACATGAGGCCTCTGACTGCGAACATCCGTAAATTCCAGAGCAAATATGGAACAAAATGGAACTGTATCATGGCATATGGAGCAATTTTGGTTATCCCTGTTATCCTTGCGTTTATTTTCCTCCAGAAGTATATCGTCGGCGGTTTGACTGCCGGCGCAGTAAAAGAGTAAAGGCAAAGCAGGTAAATATTTGTCTGGTTTTCTATATGATTTGGCTGGCAGAATATAAGACTTAAATTTATAATCAGAGTTAGTAGAAAGGAGATGTATTATGACAGATATTATCAGAAGAGAGGGAGAACCTACCGGGGATTTCCGCTCAGACAACAAATTTTTATTAGGATACTTTGAGGTAAAGGACAATGCCCTTTGCTACCGCTATGACGCGGAGCGGGTGATCGTGGAACCCTGGGGAGCCAACAGCCTCAGAGTACGGGCATCCAAAATGCCGGAAATGCCGCAGGAACTGTGGGCGCTGGACGGGAAAGCGGAAGGGGATGCCCCTGAAATCACCATTCATGAATTCAGCGCCGAGATCACCAATGGAAAGATCAGGGCAGTGATCAACAATATTGGAAAGATCAGCTTCTACAATCAGAAAGGAGAACTGCTCCTGGAGGAATATGTGAGGAACCGGGAAGATATGTTCGCGGATACCTGCAGTTCTCTGGAGGTGGAAGCCAGGGAGTTTAAACCGATCATTGGCGGGGATTATCAGTTGACTATGCGTTTCGAGTCCAATCCCAAGGAAAAGATTTATGGAATGGGTCAATACCAGCAGAAATTCCTGGATGTGAAGGGAGCGGAACTGGAACTGGCTCACAGAAATTCTCAGGCCAGCGTTCCTTTTGCCCTGTCTTCTCTTGGATATGGATTCCTTTGGAACAATCCGGCTGTGGGGAGAGTAAGTTTTAATAAGAATATTACTACCTGGGTGGCCCAGTCTACAAAGAAGCTGGATTATTGGATCACAGCAGGAGATACTCCGGCAGAGATTGAAGAAGCCTATGCCGACGCTACAGGAAAGGTTCCTATGATGCCGGAATACGGTATGGGATTCTGGCAGTGCAAGCTCCGCTATCAGACCCAGGAAGAACTGCTGGAAGTAGCCAGAGAATATAAGAGAAGAGGGATTCCTATTGACGTGATCGTGGTAGACTTTTTCCACTGGCCAAAGCAGGGAGACTGGAGATTTGATCCAACCTACTGGCCGGATCCGGACGCTATGATCCGGGAATTAAAGGAGATGGGGATCGAACTGATGGTTTCTATCTGGCCAATGGTGGATTACAAGAGCGAAAATTTTGAAGAAATGAAGGCGAAGGGTCTTCTTACAAGAGTGGAAAAGGGCGTCCGCATTGATAACACTTATATGGGAAATACCATTCAGTATGACCCTACCAATCCGGAAGCAAGAGAATATGTATGGGGCAAGGCAAAGAAAAATTACTATGACAAAGGCGTCAAGATCTTCTGGCTGGATGAGGCTGAACCAGAGTATACGGTTTATGATTTTGAAAACTACCGTTATCATCTGGGGCCAAATGTCCAGATCGGAAATATCTACCCTGTGATGTATGCCAAGACTTTCTTTGACGGTATGCGTGGGGAAGGCCAGGAAGAGATTGTGAACCTGCTCCGCTGCGCCTGGGCAGGCAGCCAGAAATACGGCGCTCTGGTATGGTCCGGAGATATCCACTCTACTTTTGAAAGTCTCCAGAATCAATTTGCGGCAGGTCTGAATATGGGACTTTCCGGAATTCCCTGGTGGACCACAGATATCGGCGGATTTTTCGGAGCCAACATTTATGATGAAGATTATCATGAGGTATTTGTCCGCTGGTTTGAGTACGGCACTTTCTGCCCGGTTATGCGTTTGCATGGATACCGGATGCCTTATCAGCCTCAGTACGGGACCACAGGAGGAGCGGAATGTGTTTCAGGAGCGCCTAATGAGATCTGGTCTTATGGGGATGAGGTTTATGAGATCTGTAAGAAATACATAGAACTAAGGGAAGCTATGCGTCCTTATATCAGAACTCTTATGGAAGCTGCCCACGAAAAGGGTACTCCGGTAATGCGGCCTATGTTCTATGATTTCCCGGAAGATAAGGTGTGCTGGGAAAATGAAAGCCAGTATATGTTTGGCCCGGATATCCTGGTAGCTCCTGTAATGGAAAGAGGACAGAAGACAAAAGAAGTCTATCTTCCAAAGGGAAGCACCTGGACCGATCCCTGGACCGGAAAAAACTATGAGGGAGGCCAGACGGTGACCGTAGAGACTCCTCTGGAGCAGATCCCCTTATTTACAAGAGATCATTTTAAATTAGAAGTATAAGATATAAAGCCGCCGCGGCATTTGATACAGGCAAACCTGTATTGGAAAAAGTATCCCGGCGGCTTTAAAAAGATATTGGGAGGTTGCGATATGCTGAAACAGGCAGGCAATAAAGTATACAGACGCTTTGACAAAGAATTATTATGTATCCAGCCCTGGGGAAAAAACAGTTTCCGTGTACAGGCTACTCAGCGGCACGAATTTGTAGAAGATGAAGATATTTCCGCTCTTCTTTTGCCGGAAGAGGTATCGGTAAAAGTTTACGAGAGAGGAACGGATACGGTGATCGAAAACGGAAAGATCACCTGTGAGATCACCAGAACGGGAAAACTCCGCTTTTTAAATCAGGATGGAAAGCTGCTTTTAGAGGAATATGAAAGGATCCGGGGAATGGAAGAAGAAGGCCGGAAAGAGTTTAACAGTGCCCTTGAGATCGTTCCCAGGACCTTTGAACCCAGACAGAGTACAGATAATTACCGTCTGACCGTCCGGTTTGAGCCAATAGAAGGGGAGAAACTTTACGGAATGGGACAGTATCAGCAGCCTTATCTGGATGTAAAGGGATGTACCCTGGAACTGGCCCACAGAAATTCTCAGGCCAGTATTCCCTTTGTCCTTTCCAGCAACGGATATGGATTTTTGTGGAATAATCCGGCTATCGGCGCTGTAACCTTCGGGAAGAATGTGACCCAGTGGACGGCCCAGTCAACGAAGCAGATGGACTATTGGATCACTGCAGGAGACACCCCGGCAGAGATTGAGGAGGCCTATGCCGATGCTACGGGAAAAGTTCCTATGATGCCGGAATACGGTATGGGATTCTGGCAGTGCAAACTCCGTTATATGACTCAGGAAGAAATCCTGGAGGTGGCAAGGGAGTATCACCGCAGAAAGCTGCCTGTAGATGTGATCGTGGTAGACTTTTTCCACTGGCCTCATGAGGGAGACTGGAAGTTTGACCTGGATTACTGGCCCGATCCGGAGAAGATGGTCCGGGAGTTAAAAGAAATGGGCATGCACCTGATGGTGTCCATCTGGCCTACGGTAGATGGAGAAAGCGAAAACTATCAGGAAATGGAAGAACTGGGATATCTGACCCGGTCGGAGCAGGGCAAGCGTCTGGGTCAGCTTGGCAATGCGGCGATTATTGACGTGACAAATCCGGATGGAAGAGAATATGTGTGGAGTAAGATCAAGAAAAATTATTATGAGAAAGGTATCCATATTTTCTGGCTGGACGAGGCGGAACCGGAATTTACCGGCTATGAATTCTCCCATTACCGGTACTTCCGGGGCGCAGATATGGAAGTGGGAAATATCTACCCAAGAGAGTATGCCCGTATGGCTTACGAGGGAATGGAGAAAGAAGGGCAGAAAAATATCCTTAATCTTCTCCGCTGTGCCTGGGCGGGCAGCCAGAGGTACGGAACGCTGGTGTGGTCCGGAGATATCGATTCTTCCTTCCGCTCCCTGAGAAATCAGCTTGCAGCAGGACTGAACATGGGAATCTCCGGGATCCCCTGGTGGACTACAGATATCGGAGGGTTCCACGGCGGCAATATCTATGATCCAAAATTCCATGAATTGCTGGTCCGCTGGTTTGAATTCGGGGCTTTTTGTCCGGTTATGCGTCTTCACGGATACCGGGAGCCTTTTAAGGCTCCTCTGGGAACCACCGGCGGAGGAAAGCACAACAGCGGCGCGGAAAACGAAGTATGGAGCTATGGAGAGGAAGTTTACAAGATCTGTGAAAAATATATCCATCTCAGAGAACGGATGCGGCCTTATGTAAGGCAGATCATGGAAGAGGCTCACGAGAAGGGAACACCGGCAATGCGTCCTCTGTTCTATGATTTCCCGGAAGATAAGAAAGCCTGGGATATAGAAGATGAGTATATGTTCGGACCAGACCTTCTGGTAGCGCCTGTTCTCTATGAAGAGCAGAGAGAGAGAACCCTCTACCTGCCGGAAGGACTCTGGAGAAATATTAATGATGGTCAGGAATACGAAGGCGGAAGAGAGATCACAGTGTCTGCTCCTCTTGACCAGCTCCCTGTATTTGCAAAGGCAGGAAAATTGACGGAACTGTAAGATCAGAAAGGGTGTAGAACATGGGAAAAAGGAAAACAGAGAGAAATATATTTGGATTTGACGGTAGTTTTATTAACATCTGCGATAAGATATTCGATGTAATGGCCCTGGGTTTTCTTTGGATATTATGCAGTATTCCCATTGTGACCATAGGCGCTTCCACCTCAGCCTTATATTATGCTATGGTGAAATGTATAAAGAAAGGCAATGGATATATTGCCAGAGAGTTTTTCCGTTCCTTTAGAACGAATCTTGTGCCAGGCTGCTTTATCTGGATCCTGGTGGTGGCGGCCAGTTTTGCCATGCAGCTGAATATCGGGATCCTGATGAAGAAGACAGACAGCTATGTGGGACTGTTCTTTATCTGTGTCTATGCCCTTACCTCTGTATGGATCATTGCCTTTGCCTGCTACGTGTTTCCGGCCCTGTCCCGGTTTGATATGAGCAGCGGCTGGCTGATAAAACTGGCCATGTATATGACGGTGCGATATTTTGGAACAACGATCGCTCTGCTCTTGATACTGGCCTGTGCAGGTGCAATTATCTGGCGCTTCCCGATCCTTGTGATCTTTGCTCCGGGACCGGTGATCTTCCTGATGTCGGAGTTCCTGGAGCGGGTGCTGAAAAAGCATGAGCCGGACAACCGGGAAATTGTAGAGGATACGGAGGAAGAAAACCAGGATCAGGGAATATAAAATTTTGTTTTACAGGAGGAAAGATTGTGAAATTTACAAATGGATACTGGCTTTTGAGAAAGGAAATGGAACCTGCATATGCAGTAGAGTATGCAAGTCATAAAATCGAAGACCATACATTGACGGTATATCTTCCCGGCAAACATATTGAAGGAAGAGGAGACTGTTTAAATATCCCTATGCTGACACTGACTCTTTCCAGCCCTATGGAAGGCGTAATAAAGGTTTCAGCAGTACATCATGCAGGCGCGGTGTATAAAGGACCGTTTGCCCAGGTAAACCAGGAAAGCCCTCAGGTGGAGATCACTGAGACAGATACACAGGTGATCTATCGTTCCGGGTCTTTGAAGGCAGTGATCGATAAAGCGCCGGCGGGCTATAAGCTGGCTTTCTATGAGGGGGAGAAATTCCTTACAGAGTCCAGCTTTCGGAATCTGGCCCACATGTATAATAATAAAACAGAGAAATCTTATATGCTGGAACAGCTTTCTATTGACGTAGACGAATATATTTATGGACTGGGAGAGCGGTTCACGCCTTTTGTGAAAAACGGACAGATTGTAGAAATGTGGAATGAGGACGGAGGAACGGCCAGCGAGATCGCATACAAGAACATCCCCTTCTATGTTACAAATAAAGGATACGGCGTCCTGGTGGATAATGTAGGTGATGTAGCCTTTGAGATCGCCAGTGAAAAGGTCGAGCGGATACAGTTTTCTGTGGAAGGGGAGAGACTGGATTATTATTTTATCAGCGGCGGCAGCCCAATGGGAACGGTGGAGAAATATACGGATCTTACCGGCAAGCCGGCTCTGCCTCCGGCCTGGTCTTTTGGCCTGTGGCTGACCACTTCTTTTACTACAAACTATGATGAGGAGACTACTTCCAGTTTTATACAGGGAATGGCAGACCGGAAGATCCCTCTTCATGTATTCCATTTTGACTGCTACTGGATGGACGCCTATGAATGGTGCAACTTTATCTGGGATCCCAAGACTTTCCCGGATCCAAAGGGGATGCTCCAGAGATACCATGACCGTGGACTTAAGATCTGTGTCTGGATCAATCCTTATATCGGACAGAAATCTGTGCTTTTCAAAGAAGGTATGGAAAAGGGATATCTGGTAAAGAAAAAAGACGGCAGTATCTGGCAGTCAGATCTGTGGCAGCCGGGTATGGGCCTGGTAGACTTTACCAATCCTGAAGCGGCAGCCTGGTATCAGGAAAAATTAAAGACACTTCTCGACATGGGAGTAGACTGCTTTAAGACAGATTTCGGAGAAAGGATCCCGGTAAAGGACATCGAATATTTTGACCATTCTGATCCGGTGAAAATGCATAACTATTATACTTACCTTTATAACAAGACAGTATTTGAACTATTGGAAAGAGAGAGGGGAAAAGGCGAGGCAGTGCTCTTTGCCCGTTCCGCCACTGTAGGAGGTCAGCAGTTCCCGGCTCACTGGGGCGGCGACTGTTCTGCTACCTATGTTTCCATGGCGGAGACCTTAAGAGGAGGCCTGTCACTTTCCTTAGGAGGATTCGGTTTCTGGAGCCATGATATCAGCGGCTTTGAAAGTACAGCAACTCCGGATATCTACAAGAGATGGTGTCAGTTCGGACTTTTAAGTTCCCACAGCCGGCTCCATGGCTCGGCTTCTTATCGTGTGCCCTGGCTTTTTGACGAGGAAGCCTGTGATATCCTTCGGGAGTTCGTTAATCTGAAATGCCGGCTGATGCCTTATCTTTACGGACAGGCTGTGAAGTCCCATGTGAAAGGGACGCCTCTTCTTCGTCCTATGTTCCTGGATTTCCCTCAGGACAGAGCCTGCGATACTTTGGACCGCCAGTATATGCTGGGAGACTCTCTGCTGGTGGCTCCTGTATTTAAAGAATCCGGAGAAGTGGACTATTACCTTCCGGAGGGAACCTGGGTGAACATTATTACCGGAGAAAAGAAAACAGGAGGAAGATGGTTAAAAGAAACCCACGACTATCATTCTCTGCCGGTTATGCTCCGGCCCAATACGATCCTGCCTGTGGGTAATAATGATCAGGTTCCGGATTATGACTATGCAGATCAGGTAACTCTTGTGATCGGAGAATTTGAAGAATGTGCCCAGACCTGTGTGGAGATCCCGGATACCAAAGGAAATACCGTGATGAAAGTACAGGCCAGAAGACAGGGAGAGGAGATCCTTCTCTTTGTAGAGGGCGGAAAAGACAATTTCCAGATCAAAAATCTGGGAAGCCAGACGGTTAAGGTAGAAAGTTAAAACGATAAAATAAAAAAGAATGGCAGGGAAAGCGGAGCTGCCTATGGTTCCGATTTTCCTGCCATAACTATTTTAGTTATATCACCTATATTTTATAGAAAGAGCAAGCTGCGGCCTTAAGCATTCTCAATTTTGCCTAATGCCGCAGCCTTTATCCGGTGCGCCTGACGGCACACGTTTTCAGAAGTGTTAGTCCAGATTCAGTTTTTTTGTCAGGATATACCGGCTTCCAAGGTAGAATATCACCGATAACACCAGATACCAGACAATCATGAAAAGGACCTGGGCAGTTCCGTTACCGCCTGTACTGGAAATAATCTCTCCGCTGTCAGTGGTGACAACGGTGGTGATGGGACTCAAAGGAGGCAGTATAAACATCAGGACCAGCATGATCACAGACTGTCCGATATTGATCCCGAAGAAAGATACCACAGCGCCAAGGCTCTTATGGGTCTTAAAAAGACTTCCCAGGCAGATGGAAAACAGGATCAGAGAAGTCATGTAAAAGAAATATTCTGCGATCAGTCCTAAGGTTACAGCAATGGCATTGGTCATGGCATTGAAGCCTTCAAAGCCCAGAAGGCTTGTGAAGAAAAGCTGAAATCCGTCCAGAATATCCTGCATAGTCTCCGGGTAGCTGGCCAGTATCAGTATGGACAGGGCCACACATAAGAAATCAATGGCTGACCAGGTCCAGAATACCAGGATCTTAGACCAGAGAAGCTTATCCTGAGATACAGGCAGGGTGTTGGTGAGATAACCTTCATCAGAAAACAGGCTTTTCTGCATCCGCGCCGCCAGGTAAAGGATAGTGGCCAGGACAATGCCTATGATGAAGATAACATAGATCAGGATATAGGCCACTGCACTCATGCCGAAAATGGTAGTGACAAGGGAGGTGTGGGTATCAAAGTTGTTTCCTCCTCTTGTAGCGAAATTTTCAGCAATGACAACCGCCAGTCTTCCGATCACACTGTAGGCCAGTAATACCCCGTGAAGGACCAGAAGGAGCATGGAAACAGATTTCCAGTCGTATTTATATAATTTTTTTAACATTTAAACACCTCCCGGAACAGGGCATCTACAGATTTTCCCTGATTGAAGCGGATATTTTCTACGCTGTCAACCATACGGATATGCCCGTTCTGAATAAAAACTACATCATCTAAGATATTTTCTACATCAGAAATCAGATGGGTGGATATAATAATCGTAGCGTTTTCATCATAATTTTGAATGATGGTAGAGAGGATATAATCTCTGGCAGCGGGATCCACTCCGGCAATAGGTTCATCCAGGCAGTAAAGCCGGGCACGGCGGCTCATGACCAGGATCAGCTGGACTTTCTCTTTGGTGCCCTTGGACATGGTACGGAGCCGGTCGGAAGGATTAATGTTCAGCCGTTTCAGCATGTCGTAAGCCCTGGCTTTGTCAAAGTCTTCGTAGAAATCCTGAAAAAAGTCGATAATGTCGCAGACTTTCATCCAGGAGTTCAGATAAGTCCTCTCAGGAAGATAGGAAACAAATTTTTTTGTTTCCACACCGGGGGCAAGGCCGTCTATGAAGATATGGCCTTCTGTGGGAACCAGCAGCCCGTTTAAAAGTTTGATCAGCGTGGTTTTTCCGCTGCCGTTTGGACCGAGAAGACCAATGATCTTTCCAGGCATGAGAGAAAAAGATATCTGATCCAGAGCGGTCTTGTTGCCGTAGCGTTTGGTAAGGCCTTTGCATTCTAAAATGGGATTCATGACTGTTCCTCCTTTTCAATCTGTTCAATAAGCTGTATGGTAGCCTGTTTGGTAAAGCCGATATACTCCATTTTTTTTAAGAATTCTTTTACCTGCTCAGAGGCAATGGTGTTTTTTGTATGTTCGATCATAGTTAAATCCTCCGTGATAAAGCGGCCGCTGGTCCTCTGGCTGTACAGAAGCCCTGTTCGTTCCAGTTCGGACAATGATTTCTGCATGGTATTGGGATTTACCCCTGCCTCCTGAGCAAGTTCCCGCACAGAGGGAAGCTTGCTGCCGGGAGGATATGTGCCGGAAATAATGTCCATGGTGATCCGTTCCATGATCTGCGGATAGATGGGACGGTTGGAGTCCAGGTTCCAAGACATGTGCGCAGCACCTCCTTTTTATTCCCGCGGGCAACGAGCCAAGGGGACATGCTGGCATGTTCATTTGGCGACTGCCGCGAGGGTCTTTGATTTTGCTGTTTTGGATCTCGATAATTGCGAGATCGGTCAATCAGAAGTTCAGGCTATATTGACTGTACTACTGTATTAATTGCTTAATACAATAATACGCAGATAAGACTCATTTGTCAATAGAATTTTTAGAAAAACTTTTCAGAGAATTAAAAAATCTCTGGGAAATAGGCATTGCATTTCAAAGAATGTATGTTACAATATTGTTACACGGAGAATAAGGGTGATAATATGAATTTATACGAAGCGATTTTTCTTAGAAAATCTGTGCGGAACTATGAAATGGAACCAATCAGCAATGAGATCATCCAGGAAATGAGGGAGTTTTATGGAGAGATCGAGGGGCTGAATCCCGGTATCCGTACAGAGATTTCTATTATAGATAATACCAGAGGAAAGAACAAGATGATGCATCTGTTTGGGGTGAAGGCTCCTTATTATCTGGCTTTTTACTCCGAAGACAAAGATCTGGCCCAGATGAATGCCGGATATATCCTGGAACAGATTGCGCTCTTTTTATGTACCAAAGGACTGGGAACCTGCTTTCTGGGAGGGGTAAAACCCAGAATGGGTAATACCCGGAAAGGGAATATGAAGTTTATCATTATGCTGGCCTTTGGCAAAAGCAAGGGCAGCTATACCAGAAAAGCAGTAGACGCCAAAAGAATGGATCTGAAAGATCTCTGTGTTTATAAAGAAGTGCCAAGACAGTGGATGAAACAGCTCCTGGAAGCGGCCAGACTGGCGCCATCCAGCATGAACAGCCAGCCCTGGCGGTTTGTGGTATATGACAACCGGATCCATGTGTTTGCGAAAAAGCACAATATGAACCATCTGGGAAAATTTGAAGAACTGAATTTCGGCATTATGTTTTCCCACCTGATGGTAGTGGCGGAGGAACTGTGGCTGGATGTGGACCTGATCCGCCTGGAAGATATTACCCATAAGAATTTCCCAAATAATCAATACGTACTCAGCGCCATACTCAGGACCTGACCTGGATAAAAGAAAAAAGCCTTCGGAAAATAGGATTTTACGCTATTTTCCGGAGGTTTTCTTTATGCAGTCTTACGCAGGCAGATCTTTTTTTGCGGACAGAAAATCTTCTTTGGCTTCAGAAAGCAGGTTGGGATGCGTCAGCAGCTCCAGAACACAGGAAGACAGGATCTTTCCTGCGGCAAACATTCCTCTGTGGGCCATAGAAGACTTTCCCTGGGCCGTTACCGTCCAGTGGTGCAGAGGAGACCCGTTGGCATGGCAGCAGACCATAAAGGCGGAGCAGGGAAGGATCTGACTGACATTTCCTACATCTGTGGAAATGCCGGTCTTTCTGGTTAGGGAAAGATCAGGGATCTCATCAATTGGAGATGAAGCGTCAGGAAGGTTTCCAAAGGGAACAAAATCCTGAGCATAGGATCTTTCCTCCGGGGTGAAAACAGGAGCATATTTCTCTAAATATTTCAGGACCAGGCGGTCCAGTACAGGGTTTGGAAGAATACTGTCATAGATACAGGAGGTTTCGATATCTACCTTTGTACCGGTCATTAAGGCGGCTCCCCTGGCAATATCATCTACCCGCTCCCGAAGGAGTCTGGCGTCCCGGCTTCTGGGGGCTCTCACCGCATAGAAAACCTGGGCTCTGGCCGGGATAATATTGGGAGCTGTGCCGCCGGAATCTGTGTAGGCGTAATGGATCCTGGCTTCGTCGATCATATGCTCCCGGAGATAGTTGACGCCAATGTTCATCAGTTCACAGGCGTCCAGGGCGCTTCGGCCAAGATGGGGAGACTGGGAAGCATGGGCGCTGATCCCGTGAAAGGTATAATAGACCCGGTGGTTTGCCAGGGCCTGGTTAAAGATCCCGGATTTATAATGAGGATGCCAGGAAAAGGCGGCGTCCACATCCTTAAAAAAGCCTTCTTTGATCATGGCGGCTTTTCCGGCGGCATTTTCCTCTGCCGGACAGCCAAAATAAAGGATCGTGCCCGGGAGTTTTTCCTGTTCCATGATATCTTTCAGAAACAGGGCTCCGGCCAGAACGCCGCATCCCAGAAGATTGTGACCGCAGCCATGGCCTCCGGGAGTGTCCAGAGGAGAGGGGGAGGGGATATCTGCCGCCTGGGACATGCCGGGCAGGGCGTCGTATTCTCCCAGAAGACCGATCACAGGTTTGCCGCTGCCCCACTGAGCAGTAAAAGCTGTGGGAAGGGCGGAAGAAGGAACAGAAATATGAAAGCCCTGTTTTTCCAAAATGGATTTCAGAAGAGCGCAGGAGCGGTATTCCTGAAAAGCAGGTTCTGCGTATTCCCACAGGGTATCGGCGGCAGCAGTTACAAGATCCCGGTATTTTTCAACAAGAGGATCATAATTAATATTTGAAATGTCCATAGAAAACAACAGCTCCTTTCCTGTCCAGCCATAAAAGACAGATCCTACGGCTAGTATACCACAAAGCAACGAGCCAAAGGAACCAAAAGTTCATTTGGCGGCTGCCGGGAAAAGTCAAAAAAAACAGCAGTTCATTCATAAATGAGGAACTGCTGTTTTGGATAAATAAAAAAAGCGCGAGACGGGACTCGAACCCGCGGCCTCGACCTTGGCAAGGTCGCGCTCCACCAACTGAGCCACTCGCGCATTTATCTGTGCTTTCGTAAGCACAGATATTAATATACTATATCGCTGAAGATTTGTCAACGATTTTTTTGAATTTTAAATAATTTTTTCAAATTTCTGTATGTTGGCTACTTTTCCGATGACTACCAGCACATCCTCCGGCCGGATACGGTATGTGGGAGAGATTTCAATATCTGTAGTGCCGTTAGTTTCAATGGCGATAATATTCAGACCGTATTTTCTCCGAAGATCCAAGTCTTCCACGCTGATACCTGCGATCCGGTCTGTGGCCTGGATCTGCTGTACCTCGATCTCATTATTCAGAGCAATGAAATCAAGAACATGATGATTGGAGATAAGACGCTTTCCAAGGCGGATAGCCATATCACGCTCGGGATAAACCACTTCTGCACCGATCTTTTCCAGGACCGTACCCTGGTCGCTGCTGATTGCCTTGGCGATCACATGGGGAACTCCCAGACTTACGACATTTAAGGTGGTGAGGATACAGGCGTCGATCTTTTCGCCGATGCATACGATCACGGTATCACAGTTCTGTATGCCGATCTCCTGAAGGGTTTCTTTGGTAAGATTGTCTGCCACAAAAGCGTATTCCGTATAATTACGGAGTTCTTTTACTTTATTCTCGTTGCGGTCCACAACGATCACATCTTTTCCTGCTTCTGCGAGAGTCAGAGCCAGGGCAGTTCCAAAACGGCCCAGGCCGATCACACCGAAAGCAGAAGATTTCCAGTTTTTCATATCTTTTTACTCCTTTAACCTATTGTAATGGATTCTTCCACATAATGAGAAGCCGGCGCCGGGCGATCCACCCACATGGAAAACAGCGTGAAAGCGCCTAATCTTCCGATAAACATGATCAGAACGATTACGAATTTACTTGCAGCACTAAGCCCGGGGGTGATCCCGGTGGAAAGTCCTACAGTACCAAAGGCAGAAACTACCTCAAACATAAGCTGGATAAAATTTAATCCAGGTTCCAGGATACACAGGATCAGGGTTCCCGCGCATACTACCAGGATCGACAATAAAGTGATCACATAGGAACGGTTGATCCTGTCGGTAGGAATGGAACGGTGAAATGCCTCAAAATTTTTCTTGGTGACCAGTGTCCTCACGGACTGTATCAATACGAAAAATGTACTGGTCTTGATACCGCCTCCGGTAGATCCCGGGGAAGCACCGATAAACATCAGCATGATAAGAACAAATAGTCCGGCATTGGTAAAGTCTCCGATGGCGTAGGTGGAAAATCCTGCGGTTCTTGCGGATACACTGTGGAAAAATGCGCCAAGCCAGGAAATATCCTCTGTAGCCTTTAAAAGCAATGTTCCTGCGATCAGCAGCACAACGGAAGTGGAGATCACAACCTTAGAGTGCAGGGTCAGTTTCCGAAAAGAACGCTTTTTCAGGACATCCAGGATCACCAGGAACCCCAGACCTCCGAAAATGATCAGGCCGCTGGTGGTGAGATTCAGCAGGATATTGTTCTGATAAGGGATCAGGTTCTGCAGTCCTCCAAGTATATCAAAGCCTGAGTTGTTAAAAGCGGCGATGGAGTGGAAAATGCTGGTCCCTATAGCTCTGGGCAGGGGATAATCCCTGACAAATACCAGAAAGCTGAGGACGGCTCCCGTGATCTCAAAACACAGGGTCATCACAAGTACGGATTTTACCAGACGTATGATCCCCTTTGCGCCGGTTACGTTCAGGCCTTCCTGGGCCAGGACCCGTCCTTTGAATCCGATGTGTTTTCCAACGGCCAGGATCAGGCCGACACCTACTGAAGTAACGCCCAGACCGCCGATCTGGACCAGAAAGGCAACGACTCCCTGACCAAAAGGGGTAAAGTGATCATAAGTGTCAATGGCGATCAGGCCTGTGACACATACGGCGCTGGTAGAAGTAAACAGGGCGTCGATAAAACTCACGGTGGCCTCAGGCCTTACGGAGACAGGAAGCAGCAGTAATAAAGTACCAAATAAGATCACAGTGGCAAAACCCAGGGTGATCAGACGTCCTGCAGGCTGCTTCTTCAGAAAAAGAATGAAACGGTTCATGAGATTTCTGCCGTTTGCTGCGGCAAGTAATTCCTCCTCTCTGCATTTGCAGTTTTAAATTATGAAAAAACCTTACATTTTACAGAAAATTTCAGGCTAGGACGATTATAGCAAAAGCTATAAAAAACTCAAGACATAATGCAGAAACTTAACAAAGACTTTACTTTTTAAAAACAGGAGGATCCCATGGCTCTTTACCGGGATAAAGTCTTTGCTTTCGGAATAAACTGTGCTATAATGAAGTACAATAAAAACAGATTCAAGGAGACTTGAAAAGGCGGGGAAAACCGTTTAAAAGGAGGTTGCTGGATTATGAAAATGATATTTGCTATTGTACGTAAGGAAGACGAAGGATTTGTTATCGAGCGTTTGAATAAAGAGAAGATCAGCGTGACAAAACTTTCCAGTACAGGAGGATTTCTCAGGAAAGGAAATGCCACCCTGATGATCGGTACAGAAGATGACAAGGTAGACTTTGTTATCAATGTGATCAAAGAAGAGTGCTCAAGAAGACAGGAGGTTATGATCAATCCATCCTATTCTTCCGGTTCCAAGGGGCCGGTGCTGGGATATGCGGCTCCGCCGGTAAGCGTGGAGGTAGGAGGCGCCACTGTTTTTGTGGTAAATGTAGAACAGTTCCTGAAGCTGTAAAAGAAATATTGCTCCAGACAGCGGGATTTGTGAAAAGCACCTTGTGAAAATCCTCCTGAGATGATAAAATTATCTGACGGAATAATCTGTGGGACTGTGCCCGGCACAAGTCTTAAATACCAAGGAAAACGGAGGATTTGCTATGAAAAAACTGAAAGTAGTAAAAGGTGCGAAATGTATGGCCTGTCTGGAATGTGTAAGGGCCTGTTCAACAAGCTTTTACAAGGAATTTGATCCGGATAAATCCTGTATCCAGATCGTAGATAAAAACGGCGATGCCAAGCCTATGGTCTGTGTACAGTGCGGAAAATGTGCGAAAGCCTGTCCGGAAGAAGCTATTACCCAGAACGCAAAAGGCGTGTATATGATCAATAAGAAAAAATGTACAGGCTGCGGCAAATGTGTGGAGGCCTGTCCATTCGGCGTAATGGTCAAGGCAGAAGATTCACCGGTAAGCAGCAAATGTATTGCCTGCGGTATCTGCGCAAAAGCCTGTCCGGCTGATGTTCTGGAAGTTGTAGAAGCATAATCATTGGGAAAATACATAGGAGCATGTCCTATCCTATATAAGGGAAAGGCATGCTCCTAATCTTTTGATCATGAGAGTCCGGCAGGCCGGGGTCCCGGGCTTTTATAGATCAGGTCTGTTCCAGCCGGACAGGCTGCCTGCAGACTATTAAGACAGAGACGAGGTGGATGTATGGAAAAACATAAAGAATGGATCCGGTCCTGGTTTGACGGACTGAGGCTTTCCCTGCTGTATACAAAACCTGAGGGCGATATCAAAGGAGTTCTCCAGATCTCTCACGGAATGTGCGAGAATAAAGAGCGGTATCTGCCTTTTATGGAATATCTGGCGGAACAAGGCTATGCCGCGGTGATCCATGACCACCGGGGACATGGAAAGAGTGTGAAGAGAAAAGAAGACCTGGGATATTTCTACGGGGGCAGGGATAAAGGGATCGTAGAAGATCTTCATCAGATTACCTGCTGGATCAAAGAGCGGTTCCCGGGAAAACCTGTTTATATGCTGGGACACAGTATGGGGTCTCTTGCCGCCAGGGTATATCTGAAGGATTATGACAGAGAACTGAAAAAACTGATCCTTACCGGACCGCCCAGCGCCAACCCGGCAGTAGATCTGGGACTGCTCCTGGCGCTGCTCCAGAAAAAGCTGAGAGGAGGGCGGCACCAAAGCAGGCTCATTCAGGTCCTGGCCTTTGGTCCATATGCCGCCAGATTTCCGGGGGAAGGATCCGAATCGGCCTGGATCTGCTCAGATAAAAAAGTGGTCGAGGAGTATGATCGATCGGAGTACTGTGGATTTGTTTTTACGGCAGACGGGTTTCAGGGTCTGTTTCTGCTTTTAAAGGCCGCCTACAGTCCTAAGGGATGGAAAATGAAAAATCCCCAGCTTCCCATACTGTTTCTGGGAGGAGAAGAAGACCCCTGCATTGGAGGGGGAAGGAAATTCGTGAAACAGCTTCAGTTTTTGAAGAGCGTAGGTTACCTGCATGTAACAGGAAAAATGTATCCGAAAATGCGCCATGAAATACTAAATGAAGTGGAAAAAGAAAAGGTATATGCAAATATCCTGTCCTATCTGAATAAATAAAGATCTTAGAAAACAAACTGTCCCATGAAATATATATCAGGAATATTTATACATTTTATGCGAATTTGTCGAGCACAGCTTTGAGACTATAGGCTCAAAGCTGCGCAGACTGAGCAAGAAAATGTATAAATATTCTCGATTTTGCTTAGTGGGACGGCTCTGTAAAACCGTGACAGAATAGCTGGACCAGTACGATACCGATCAAAGCCCCCAGACTGTCAATGGCTACGTCTCTTTTGGCAGGACTGCGGCCGGCTACAAAGGATTGATGGAACTCGTCTGTGCAGGCAAAAGCCACGCAGAAAAGTCCGGCGAAAATAAACAGCCAGAACCCTCTAAGGCCGTACACATACAGAGGAAAGGAGATGCATATAGCCAGGATGCAGTATTCTGTCATATGAGCCAGCTTTCGCACCGGAAATTCGATCTCTCCCGCATAATATTCTTTGTCTCCTTCTGAAAGATTTTTTTCCAGTGCCCGGTCTGCCACAGAGACAATACCGTAACTGATCTTATAACTGAGATTTCCCGAATCCACTCCTGTCTGGCTGGAAAAAGAGAAGATCATGTACATGACCAGCAAGGCAGGGAGAAAGGAAAATGGTTTTAAAAGATAGATGATAAATTTTTTCATGATATTCCTTTCTGACGCCGCACAGAGAGATCCTACAAAAAAGAAGGAACTTTTTGTGCAGTAATCAAAATGCAGATGAATAGATTCACTAAGAAAGAGTAACATTTTTTGTGGAAAATGTAAAGAATTCAAAAGAAGCCCGGAAAGAATTGACATTGGCTTTTGGGAGTCTTATACTGGGAATCAGAAAAAAGATAACGGCAGTGAAGAGAAGAGTACATTTACGGGAACGTTACAGAGAGCTTCGCCAGGTGAAAGGAAGCACGGAGAAATAAATGGAAGATGGTCTCGGAGCCTCGCACCGACTGGAGGATATTCTCCACAGGCTGCGATGGGAGCGCCCATTACAGCGCCAGGGTATAAGGAAGATAGGAAGATTCCCGTACCCGCTGAGGTCTTTGCTGTAAAGCAGAGATAAAATAAGGTGGTACCGTGAGGCTATGCCCTCGCCCTTATGTCTGAAAGTTTTCAGATATGAGGGCGGGGGCTTTTTTCATGATATGCCCGTCGTCGACCGCCGTCGGGGTTGCCCCCGGCGGCCGCCGGGGCAACGACGCCAAACGAAAATTCCCAGGGCCCCCCGGCAAGTAATTACGAACTGGCCCCCGGCCAAGAACGAGGAAAAAATGGAGAAACAAGAAAAGAAAAAAACAGGAGAAGCCAAATGGTCCGGCAGTCTGGGCTTTATTATGGCGGCGGCAGGTTCTGCCGTGGGTATGGGAAATCTCTGGCGTTTTCCTATGCTGGTAGGAGAAAACGGAGGGGGCGCATTTGTACTGATCTACCTGATCTGTATCGTACTGGTGGGCATTCCCATGATCATCGCAGAAGTTACTATCGGCCGGGCAGGGGGAAAGGACGCCTTTGGAAGTTATAAAGCCCTGAATCCCAAATGGGGCGGCGTAGGGATCCTGGCAGTGATCACCAGTTTCATTGGTCTGTCTTATTATTCTGTCTTAGGGGGATGGGTGATCCGCTATATTTTTTCATCAGCAACCAACGCTTCCAAGGACGGCGCGGCCTTTTTCGCAGATTTTACCGCAGATACGGGCAGCCAGCTTTTTTACTATGTGATCTTTATGATCCTGACAGTGTTTATTGTGGCGAGAGGAGTTCAGAAAGGTATTGAGAAAGCCTGCAAGGTAATGATGCCTCTTCTTCTGGTGTGTATTATTGCTGTGGCGATCCGTTCCTGCACACTGCCGGGGGCAGGCGCGGGGATTGAATTTTTCCTGAAACCGGATTTTTCCAAACTGACTCCGGGAGCCTTCCTGGGAGCGCTGGGACAGGTGTTCTTTTCTCTGTCTCTGGGTACGGGAGCAACCATTACATATGGCGCCTATCTGGGAAAAGATCAGAAGATCACCAACAGCGCCTGCTGTATTGCCGGCTGCGATACTCTGGTGGCAATGCTGGCGGGATTCGCCATACTGCCAGCGGTCTTTGCCTTTGGATTTGACCCGGAAAGCGGTCCAAGCCTTATGTTCCAGACACTGCCTACAGTTTTCGGAGAGATGCCGGGAGGACAGCTTTTCGGTGTGATCTTCTTTATCCTGGTACTGTTTGCGGCAGCCACCACCAGTATTGCATTTCTGGAAGTGGTAGTATCTTTTGTTATGAACACTTTTAAACTTTCCAGGACAAAAGCCGCAGTGATCTGCGGGATCCTGATCTCCATTGCAGGGATCCCCAGCGTCCTCAGCTTTGGCCTGTGGAGTGACATTAAGGTCGCCGGAAAAGGCTTCTTTGATCTGGCGGACCATCTGGTCTCCAATGTATCCCTGCCTATCGGCGCTATCCTGGCCTGTGTATTTATCGGCTGGGTATGGAAGACCAAAAATGCGGTAGAAGAGATCACAAACCATGGAAAGAATCCTTTCAGGCTGGCTCCCGTCTGGTCCCTGCTGGTAAAATTTGTCCTTCCGGTGCTGATCGGTATTATCTTTATTACTTCCAGCGGCGTTCTGGATATCTTCGGATAAAAAGAAATGAAACCAAACCTGTTTTTCCCGTGAGTTCTATGATATGATAGTAGGCAGAACGATCAAAACAGAAGATCAATACTGTCAGAGGAGGAACAGACTATGAGTTTGGCAGACAAGCTTTTTATTGATATGTGCCGGGATATTCTGGAGAACGGTACGGATACCAAGGGAGAGAAGGTCCGGCCTCACTGGGAGGATACCGGAGAGGCAGCCTATACCATTAAGCGGTTCGGGGTAGTGAACCGTTATGACCTGAGAAAGGAATTTCCGGCGCTGACTCTGAGAAAGACCGGACTGAAAACCTGTATGGACGAGATCCTCTGGATCTATCAGAGAAAGTCCAACAATATCCATGATCTTAACGCCCATATCTGGGATGCATGGGCAGATGAGAACGGATCCATCGGAACCTGTTACGGGGATGTAGTGGGAAGAAAGTTCCTCTATAAGGGAGAAGAGATCGATCAGATGGATTATGTGCTGAAGCAGTTAAAGGAAAATCCTTACAGCAGGCGGATCATGACCAACCTGTATCAGTTTGAGTATCTCCATGGCGGGGCCCTGGATCCCTGCTGTTACAGTATGACTTACAATGTGACAAAAGATAAAGACCAGGAGAAACTGGTGCTCAACGGGGTGCTGAACCAGCGTTCCCAGGACGTACTGGCCGCCAATAACTGGAATGTGTGCCAGTATGCGATCCTGCTGATGATGGTAGCCCAGGTAAATGATATGATACCGGGAGAGCTGGTCCATGTGATCGCAGACGCTCATATTTATGACCGCCATGTGCCGGTGATCAAAGAGCTGATCAGCCGGGAAACTTATCCGGCGCCGAAGGTTTCCCTGAATCCGGAGATCAAAAATTTCTATGACTTTACCACAGACGACCTCATCATAGAAAACTATCAGGCGGGACCTCAGATCAAAAACATACCGATTGCCGTGTAAAAGAGGATCTAAGAGAAGGAGTTGTCGCATTAGTCATATTCTCGATTTTGATGAATGCGACAGCTCCAGTATACTGGAACAGAAAAGAGGAGAATTAAAAGATGAATCTGATCGTAGCTGTAGATTCCAACTGGGGAATCGGAAAAGATAATAAACTGTTGGTGAGCATCCCGGCAGATATGAAATTTTTCAGGACCACAACTTCTGGAAAGGTCGTGATCATGGGAAGAAAGACGCTGGAAAGTTTTCCAAACGGCCTGCCCCTGAAAAACCGGGTAAATATTGTCATAACCGGGAATAAGGACTATAAGGTGAAAGATGGGGTGGTGGTCCACAGTGTAGAGGAAGCCCTTCAGGAAGCAGGAAAATATCCTTCCGATGATGTGTATGTCATCGGAGGAGACAGTATTTACCGCCAGATGCTCCCTTACTGCAGCAGGGCCCATGTGACCAAGATCGACTTTGCCTATCAGGCGGATACCTTCTTCCCAAACCTGGATCAGATGGAAGAATGGGAAGTTACAGAAGAAAGTGAAGAACAGACCTATTTTGATCTGGAATATACTTTTGTAACTTACGAAAAAAAAGATAAGTCAAAGACCCCGATGCAAGCATACGGGGCATCAAACTAGCAGCGATGCAAGCATCGGGGTATTAGACCCTCGCGGCAGTTGCCAAATGGACATGCCAGCATGTCCGCTTGGCTCGTTGCCCGCGGGAATAAAAAAGGAACTGCCGGGAACCGGTACCAATAAGAAAATTCACTTATTGATACGGATTCCCGGCAGCTTTTTTATCCGGTTAGTATTCCCGAAAATATCTTACTCGATAACTTTGATCCATCCTTCAGGAGCTTCGATCCGGCCCATCTGGATTCCGGTAAGGGTATCGTACAGCTTCTGAGTAACAGGACCCATTGCTTCCATACCGCTTGGGAAGCAGATTTCTTTTCCATGGTCTACGATCTTTCCTACAGGAGAGATAACTGCGGCAGTTCCGCACAGACCGCATTCTGCGAATTCCGGTACTTCTTCAAAGAGGACTTCTCTTTCTTCTACTTCCATTCCCAGATATTTCTCAGCTACATATTCCAGAGAACGGCGGGTGATAGAAGGCAGGATGCTGTTGGATTTTGGTGTTACCAGCTTGTTGTCTTTCGTGATAAAGATAAAGTTGGCGCCGCCGGTTTCTTCTACTTTTGTTCTGGTAGCAGCGTCCAGATACATATTTTCATCATAGCCCTGTTTGTGAGCGTCTACGATAGCGTGCAGGCTCATTGCGTAGTTCAGTCCGGCTTTGATATGTCCGGTTCCGTGAGGTGCGGCACGGTCAAAGTCAGACACACGGATAGTAATTGGTTTTGCGCCGCCTTTGAAGTACGGGCCTACCGGTGTGGTAAATACACGGAACTGGTATTCGTCTGCCGGTTTAACGCCGATCACAGGGTTGCTTCCGAACATATAAGGACGGATATATAAAGTAGCTCCTGATCCATAAGGAGGCACATAAGCTGCATTTGCTTTGACTGTCTGAACGACAGCGTCTACGAAACGGTCAGCAGGGAATACAGGCATTTCCAGTCTCTTTGCGGAATTTACCATACGCTCTGCGTTTAAGTCAGGACGGAAGGTTACAATATGTCCGTCCTCTGTGGTATAAGCTTTTAATCCTTCAAAGACGGACTGAGAATACTGGAGCACTCCTGCACACTCACTGATAGTTACCATATCATCCTGAGTTAAAACACCGTCATCCCAGGCTCCATCTTTAAAATTAGATACATAACGGTAATCGGTCTTCATATAAGCAAAGCCCAGATTTGACCAGTCAATGTTCTTTTTTTCCATTTTAGGTTCCTCCATTCCTGCCGCAAGCTGCGGTATGTATAGTAAATTAATTTTTTACCATTATAAAACTTTAATGTGTGAATTGCAAGAGAAGTTCCGTTGCTTTTTTCTATTCTTTCATATATAATCAAGGATAAAAGCAGCCCTTTGTGGCGAAAATCTAAGATCAGGAAGTGAAATTATGGCTGGAAATGACTGGAATAATCTTGGACGGGAAGTAAAAGATATCGTACAGCATGCTATAGATACAGGTGATTTCGGCGCACTGAACCGGGATCTGGGGGTGACTCTGGAGAACGCGCTGGGAAATGTGGCCCAGAGTCTGAAAAACGCCGGACGCCGGGGAATGGGAAATTTTGGAAACTATTCTCAGAATCCCGGAGGACCTTACGGACCGGGAAACGGCTACAGCACAAAATACAGTTACCGTCCTTTTGGGCGCAGCCGTACCCGTGACAGGTATGACAGCTCTTCAAAGAGAATGAAAGAGGCCAGAGAAGAATTTGCTCTATTTGTAAATACCGGATGGGCCAGAGCTATGGGTATCTTGTTTACCACGTTAGGTATCGCCCTGACTCTGATGTTTGGGATAACCGCAGGATCTCTGGGGATCGCTTCTATATTTATAGATTCTCTGGCGGCAAAGATGGATACGGTGCTGATGATCTTTCTTCCGGCCATGGCTATCAGTTTTATCATGGCAGTCTGCGGCAATCATATGAGAAAGAAGATCAAAAGGTTCCGGTCTTATGTGAAGACACTGAACGGGAAACCTTACGGAACCATTAAGGACCTGGCGAAAGGCGTGAGAAAGCCGGAGAAATTTGTCCGGAAGGATCTGAAGAAAATGATCAAGAAACAGATGTTTCTGGAAGGACATCTGGATAAAGGAGAGACCTGTCTGATCGCCAGCGACGAGGCATACGATCAGTACCTCGCAGCGGAGAAAAACGCCGAGCAGATGAAAAAGGAGGCAGCGGAAGATCCCAGGAAGAAGCTTTCTGAGGAAGCGAAGAAAGTCATCGAAGAGGGAGACCGCTACATAGAAGAGATCCGGAGAAGCAATGACGCGATCCCGGGAGTGGAAGTCTCTAATAAAATGTATCATCTGGAAAATGTGATCCGCAGGATCTTCCAGCGGGTGGAGCAGCATCCGGAGCTGATCGATGACCTCCATAAATTTATGGATTACTATCTTCCTACTACCATGAAGCTTCTGAAGGCATATGAAGAGCTGGATAAGCAGGACGTAGAAGGAGAAAATATTAAAACGGCAAAACAGGAAATAGAAAACACCCTGGATACCATTAACACGGCTTTTGAGAATCTGCTGGACAGCTTTTATAAGGATACGGCATGGGATGTTTCCACAGATATTTCTGTGCTGAAGACCATGCTGGCCCAGGAAGGCCTTACAGGAGATGAGGATTTTAAAGGAAAGGATAAATAAGCCATGAGTGATGAATTGAAAGATTTTACAGTGACGCCTACACTGACATTTGAGCCTCTGAAAGAGGAAGCTCCTGTGGCGGAGGTAAAGAAAGAAGAACCCAAGGCCCCTGAAATGGACGACAGTATCCTATCTCCGGAAGAGAGAAAAATGGTGGACGATTTCTCCAAGCAGATCGATATCCGCAATTCTGCGGCGATCCTTCAATATGGGGCAGGCACCCAGAAGAAGATGGCGGATTTTTCAGAAGAAGCTCTGGAAAAAGTCCGGACAAAAGATCTGGGAGAAGTGGGAGACCTGCTGGAAAATGTAGTCACGGAACTGAAAAGCTTCGACGCGGAAGAAGAGCGGAAAGGCATTATGGGCTTCTTTAAAAGAGGTACAGATAAACTGGAAGCCATGAAAAATAAATACGCCAAAGCAGAGACCAACATCAGTAAGATCGTTGATGTGCTGGAAAAACATCAGATCCAGCTGATGAAGGACGCGGCCACTATGGATAAGATGTATGCCCTGAACCTGAATTATTTTAAAGAGCTTTCCATGTATATCCTGGCAGGAAAGAAGAAACTGGAGGAGATCCGTTCCACAGAACTACCCAAGCTTGTGACAAAGGCCCAGACTACCAATCTGCCGGAGGACGCCCAGGCGGCCAAAGATTTGGATTCTCTCTGCGACCGTTTTGAGAAAAAGATCCATGATCTGGAGCTGACCAGGATGATCTGTATCCAGACGGCCCCTCAGATCCGTCTGGTACAGGGAAATGATACCCAGATGGCGGAAAAGATTCAGTCTACGATTGTAAATACCATTCCTCTGTGGAAGAGCCAGATGGTCATCGCCCTGGGGATCGCCCATTCTACTGAGGCGGCCAAAGCCCAGCGGGAAGTAACAGATATGACTAACGCCCTGCTTCAGAAAAACGCGGAGACTCTGAAAATGGCTACCATAGAATCGGCTAAAGAATCCGAGCGGGGTATCGTAGATATTGAAACCCTGAAAAAGACCAATGAATCTCTCATCAGCACCTTCGACGAGGTGATGAATATCCAGAGAGAAGGCAGGGAGAAGAGAAGAGCCGCAGAGGCGGAGATCTACCGCCTGGAAGGCGAATTAAAGGAAAAACTTCTCCAGATACAGAAATAGAGAGATAGAAAATTCCATCGGAACGGAGGAAAAGGACATGTATCGTGATCATACCAAGGTGGTTCAGATCGGGGACCGGAAGATCGGAGGAGGCAATCCAATCCTGATCCAGTCTATGACCAACACCAGGACAGAAGATGTAGAAGGAACTGTAAAGCAGATCCTGGCCCTGGAGGCGGCAGGCTGCGAGATCATCCGCTGTACGGTGCCCACTATAGAAGCGGCCAGGGCAGTAAAGGAGATCAAAAAGCAGATCCATATCCCCCTGGTGGCGGATATCCATTTTGACTATAAGATGGCCATAGCGGCTATGGAAAACGGCGCAGATAAGATCCGGATCAACCCGGGAAATATCGGGGGAAAAGAAAAGATCAAGGCTGTGGTAGATACAGCAAAAGAGCGGAATATCCCCATCCGTGTGGGAGTAAACAGCGGTTCCCTGGAAAAGGAACTGGTGAAAAAATACGGGGGTGTCACAGCAGAAGGGCTGGTGGAAAGCGCCCTTGACAAGGTGAAGATCATTGAGGATCTGGGCTATGACAACCTGGTGATCAGTATCAAATCCTCAGATGTGATGATGTGTGTAAAGGCCCATGAGATCCTGGCAAGAGAGACCAGATATCCCCTTCACGTAGGGATCACAGAAGCCGGAACTCTTTATTCCGGAAATATTAAATCCGCCGTAGGACTGGGGATCATCCTCTATCAGGGGATCGGGGATACCATCCGGGTATCGCTTACAGGAGATCCTGTGGAGGAGATCAAATCCGCCAAGAGGATCCTGAAAACTCTTAATCTTAGAAAGGGCGGGGTGGAAGTAGTCTCCTGTCCTACCTGCGGACGGACTCAGATCGATCTGATCGGTCTGGCAAATCAGGTGGAGACCATGGTCCAGGAATTTCCTCTGGACATTAAAGTGGCGGTTATGGGCTGTGTGGTAAACGGCCCGGGAGAAGCCAAAGAAGCAGATATCGGCATTGCCGGAGGAAAAGGAGAGGGCCTTCTCATCAAGAAAGGCGAGATCATCCGGAAGGTCCCTGAAGACCAGCTTCTTTCGGTGCTTCGCCAGGAACTGGAAAATTGGAAATGATCAAAGGAGGCATTGCTTCATGGAGAAAGAATTTCTGGAAGTGTTCCGGAATCTGGAACTGAAAGGAGAACTGCGGGCTCTCCTGGAAGAGGTAGTAGTCACTAAGGTGGCTATCAACCAGAGAAAGGATCATATCCGGATCTATATCCGCAGCAGGCAGTGGATTCATAAGAAATACATCTATACCCTGGAAAACACCATTGCGGCCCAGTGTTTTCCGGGAGTGCCCATGAAAGTGAAGATACTGGAGAAGTTTGATCTCTCCAGCCAGTATACGCCGGAGCTTTTTCTGGACGCATACCGTTCTTCCATGGCGCTGGAACTGAAACATTACAGCATTCTGGTATTTAATATGTTCC
>ERZ1090879.362-NODE-362-length-29165-cov-7.043147_pt1 | contig 29165 bp, 30 predicted proteins | sample MGYA00478472_ERZ1090879 | MGnify/ENA primary metagenome ERZ1090879 (study PRJEB33644, sample SAMEA5815723) | chicken gut metagenome | biome: Chicken; feature: Gastrointestinal Tract; material: Caecum | place: Ireland | collected 2019-01-01 | study: A study of the... | reverse complement strand
ATCCCCGCCATGATGGCCGCTGTCGTCGTCATCTCGGTGCCGCTGGTGGCGCTGTTCCTGGCGTTCCGCAACAAGATCATGGAGGGCGCGTCCCGGGGAGGCATCAAAGGATGAAAAAGTTTGCATCTCTGTGCGCCGCGGCGCTGCTGCTGGCTGCGCTGGCGTTGTCCGGCTGCCACGGCCGCCGGGAACAGGCCGCCTTTGCGGTGCCGGAATCCTTCGATGCTTCCCGGCAGTATGAGGTGGTGTTCTGGGCCAAGAACGATACCAACAAAACCCAGACTGACATCTACAAGCAGGCCATCGAGGATTTCCAGAAGCTGTACCCCAACATCACGGTGACCATGCGCCTGTACACCAACTACGGCGATATTTATAACGATGTCATCACCAACATCTCCACCGGCACCACGCCCAACGTCTGTATCACCTATCCGGACCACATCGCCACCTACCTCACCGGCGACAATGTAGTGGTGCCGCTGGACGATTTGTTTGCCGACGAGCGCTATGGCCTGGGCGGCAGTGAGCTGCTCTACGAGGGCCCCACTCAGGAGGAGATCGTGCCCCAGTTCCTGGACGAATGTCGGCTGGGCGGGGCATACTACGCCATCCCCTATATGCGCTCCACCGAAGCCTGCTATATCAATGAGGACTTTGTGGAGGCCCTGGGCTATGAAGTGCCCGACGTGCTCACCTGGGACTTTATCTGGGAAGTGTCTGAGGCGGCGGCTGCCACCAAGGGGGCCGACGGTGTCTACAGCCTCAACGGGCAGAAGGTGCTGATCCCCTTCCTGTACAAATCCACCGACAACATGATGATCCAGATGCTGCGCCAGAAGGGGGCGGGCTACTCCACCCAGACCGGCGACATCCAGCTCTTCAACGATACCACCACCGAGCTGCTCAAAGGCATTGCCGCCCACACGGCCAACGGGGCGTTCTCCACTTTCAAGATTTCCGGCTACCCGGCCAACTTCCTCAACGCCGGGCAGTGCGTCTTTGCGGTGGACTCCACCGCCGGTTCCACCTGGATGGGCAGCGACGCCCCCCTGATGGACATTGCCGCCGACGAGGTGGTGTCCTTTGATACGGCGGTGCGGATGGTGCCCCAGTTTGACCCCGAGAATCCCCAGATGATCTCCCAGGGGCCGTCCATCTGTGTGTTCAACAAGCAGGACCCCCAGGAGGTGCTGGCCTCCTGGCTGTTTGCCCAGTATCTGCTCACCGACGACGTGCAGATCGCCTACTCGGAAACCGAGGGCTATGTGCCGGTCACCACCCGGGCCCAGCAGAATCCCGACTATCAGGACTATCTCAGCCGGGCGGGGGAGGACAACACCACCTACTACCAGGTCAAAATGGATGCCGTGCAGCTGCTGCTGGACCACATGGATGATACCTTTGTGACGGCGGTGTTCAACGGTTCGGCCTCGCTGCGGGATGCGGCGGGCCAGCTCATCGAGGATGTGACCAAGTCGGTGCGCCGCAGCCAGACGGTGGACGATGCCTACATCCAGGCCCTGTATACCGATACCCAGTCGCTGTACCATCTGGATGCCGCTTCGCCTTCGGGCGGAAAAGCCGACCTGGGCCCGCTGCCCGGTACGGCGGTGGCGCTGCTGGCGGGGCTGGTGGTTGCCTGGATTCTGATTTTTGCCTATGTGGCCTGGCAGGCGCTGCGCCGCCGTGCCGAAAAGGCGCAAAAGGCCCGCTGGCAGGGCAAAAAAGGTTGATTTTCCCGGCATCTGCTGTATAATAGGCAGTAGGATCGCACAGTACGCGATCCAATAAGGGAGGATACGAACAATGAAAAAGATTTTGTCTGTGCTGATGGCACTGGGCATGGCCTGCTCTCTGGCGGCCTGCGCGGGCGGCGCCTCTTCCAGTGAGGCTGTTTCCGAGGCTCCCTCTTCCAGTGAGGCAGCCACCCAGGAGGAAGCGGTTCCTGCCGAGCAGGATGCCCCCCAGCTGGATGCCGTTGCTTCCGGCGAGGTGATGAACTACGACCAGTACATGGCCGCAGAACTGGATACCCAGGTCACCATCCAGGCCTATGTTCAGGCCAAGCAGGCATGGTACGCAGACCAGGCTACGGCCACGGTGTACCTGCAGGACCAGGACGGCGGCTACTTTGCCTACGATATGGCCTGCTCTGAGGAAGACTATGCCAAGCTGACCGAGGGCACCTGCATCCGCGTGACCGGCTTCAAGAGCGAGTGGAGCGGCGAAGTGGAGATCATGGACGGCACCTTTGAATTTGTGGAGGATGCCGACACCTTCGTGTCCATGCCGCTGGACGTGACCGAACTGCTGGGCACCGATGAGCTGATCTACAGCCAGAACCAGCGCGTGGCCTTCAAGGGCCTCACCGTCGAGCCCTCCACCGTGGAAGGCTCCGACGAAGAGCACGCTTTCCTGTACAACTGGGACGGCTCCGGCGAGGACGGCGATGACCTGTACTTCAACGCTTCCTACAATGGTCAGACCTACACCTTCACCGTTGAAAGCTACCTCTGCGACAACACCACCGACGTTTACAACGCGGTGAAGAACCTGGAGATCGGCCAGACCATCGATATGGAAGGCTTCCTCTACTGGTATGAGGGCGTCAACCCCCACATCACTTCGGTCACCGTCACCGGCTGATCGGCGTGTAACCAAACCCCTTCGGGCGGCACAGTTTCGGCTGTGCCGCCCTTTTGCGTTTGCAGGCACCCTGTGCTATACTGAAACAAACCCACCCAACAGGAGGAACCGCCCATGCGCATCATCACCCTGATCGAAAACACCCCCGGCGCACCGGGCTGCGCCCATGAACACGGCCTGAGCCTGTATATCGAAACCGCCCGCCACACCCTGCTGCTGGATACCGGCGCCACCGGCGCTTTTGCGGATAATGCCGCCGCCCTGGGGCTGGACCTGGCCCGGGTGGACACGGTGGTCCTCAGCCACGGCCACTACGACCATGCAGGGGGCCTTCTGCGGCTGGCGGAACTGGCGCCCCAGGCCCGGATTTATATGCAGCGGGGCGCCGGGCGGGACTTCTACCACGGGGACCGCTATATCGGCATCGACAAGGCCATTCTGGACCTGCCCAACCTGCACCTGCTGGACGGTGACTGCCGGCTGGACGAGGAACTGTTCCTCTTTGCGGGGGTCACGGGGCGGCGTTTCTGGCCGGAAAGCAACCGGGAACTGCGGGTGGCGGCCCCCGACGGCAGCCTGGTGCAGGATGATTTTTCCCATGAGCAGTGTCTGGTGATTTCCCAGGCGGGCAAACAGATTTTGCTTTCGGGCTGTGCCCACAACGGCATCCTCAACATTCTGGACCGCTACCGGGCGCTGTTCGGCACCGACCCGGATGTGGCCATCAGCGGCTTCCACATGAAGCAGGCCGATCCCTATACCGATGAACAATGGCAGATCATCGAGGCCACCGGCCGGGCGCTGCAAAAGTATCACACCCGGTTTTACACCGGCCACTGCACCGGCAAGCCTGCCCAGGAGCGGCTGCTGGAACTGCTGGGCGACCAGCTGCACCCGCTGCACAGCGGCGAGCCGCTGGATCTGTAAAAAAGGGGAGGGAACTGCCATGGACCGCGCCCAAGCCATTGCCCTCTGCCTGCGTCTGCCCGACGCCTGGGAGGACTATCCCTTCCACGATCCCAACTGGACGGTGATGCGCCACAAAAGCAACCGGAAATCCTTCGCCATGATTTTTGAGCACCAGGGCAAACTCTGGATCAACGTCAAGGCGGACCCCGCCTGGGGTGATTTCTGGAAGAGCACCTACCCGGCGGTGGTGCCTGCCTACCACATGAACAAACGGCACTGGATCGGCGTGATCCTGGACGGCTCCATGACCGGGGACCAGGTCTTCCAGCTCATTGCCGAAAGTTATGCCCTCACGGCGCCCAAAGCCCCCCAACCGGGGCAAAAATGAACCCGGCGGAGCCTTGTTGCAAGGCTCTGCTGTTTTTTTGTTGTAAAAAAATCGTAAGACGGGCAAAATTTTTGTTGCTTTTTTAACAAGGCGTGGTACAATAGAATCATAAAATAACAGCTGTTACAAAAAAAGGAGGGGCCATGCCGCGAACCAAACAGATCGAAAAGCAGGACATTCTGCGTGCTGCCGCAGAGGTCATCCGGCAAAAAGGGGAAAGCGCGCTGACGGTGCGCAGCATTGCCGGGGTGCTGGGCTGTTCGACCCAGCCGCTTTATTATGAGTTTGCCAACATCGAGCAGCTGCGGGCGGAACTTTTGCCCTACGTGCGGCAGCAGTATCTGCAGTTCCGCTGCAGCAACTACAAGGAATTCGGCCGGCATTTCCTGAATTTTGCCCGGCAGGAGAAGGAACTGTTCCGTTTTGTCTACCTGCGCCGGCGCGCCCCCGGTGAAACACTGCTGGACGACATCAATTACGATGAAACCATCCGGCTGCTCAGCCAGAATCTGGAAATGGAACCGGAAACAGCCCGCCGGATGCACCATCAGATGCAGCTGCGCTGTTACGGGCTGGGGGTCATGCTGGCCACCGACTACCTGGAACTGACCGAGGCGCAGATCGAAACCGAACTGACTGAGTTTTACAGCCTGATCCTGCGCCATTACAAAGGCATTACCGATGACGCCCAGCTGCAGTACTGGCTGGGGCGTTCCCGCAATCTGATCCTGTGACCTGCAAGGAGGTTTTTATGGAAAAGCAAAACACAAAGCGCTATGACGTGGTGGTCATCGGCGCCGGCAACGGCGGCCTGACCGCCGCCATCCGGGTGCTGCAGGGGGGCTATTCCTGCCTGCTGCTGGAAAAACACAACCTGCCCGGCGGCTTTGCCACCAGCTTCAAGCGGGGGCGCTTCGAGTTTGAGGCCAGCCTGCACGAGCTCAATGACTTCGGTTCCCCCGAAGCCCCCGGCGATATCCGCACCCTGTTCCGGGACCTGGGCGTGGAGGACAAGATCGACTGGGTGCGCATCCCCGAAGCCTACCACATGATCACCACCGATAAAAAATACGACTGCGAGATGCCCTTCGGCGTGGACGCCTTCATCGATAAGATGGAGCAGTATGTGCCGGGTTCCCGCAAATCCATGACGGAATTCTTCGAGCTGTGCAACGAGGTGCGGGACGCCCAGACCTATTCCAACTCGGTCAACGGCAACACCGATTCCGAGTATATGAAATCCCATTTCCCCAACTTCATCAAGGCGGGCAGCTATTCCGTCAATGAAGTGCTGGATGCCCTCAAGATGCCCAAGGCCGCCCAGGACATCCTCAACGCCTACTGGTGCTACCTGGGTGTGGACTGCGACCGCATGAGTTTTCTGCACTACGGCTCCATGGTCATCCGTTATATCACCCGGGATGCCTGGATGCCCAAGATGCGCTCCCACGAGATCAGCCTTGCCATGGATACCCGCATCCGGGAACTGGGCGGCGATATCTGGTACCATTCCGAGGCCGCGTCCATCCTCACCGATGCCAACCGGGCCATCACCGGCGTGCAGCTCACCGACGGCACCGTCATCGAAACCCGCCACGTCATCGCCAACTGCTCGCCCCACCTGGTGTTCGGCAAGATGCTGGACAAAAAGGCCGTCACCGAAGCCCAGGTCCGGGCCACCAACGCCCGTACCTTTGCGGGCCGCGGCTTCACGCTGTTCCTGGGCCTCAACAAATCCGCCGAGGAACTGGGCATCAAGAGCCATAACTACTTTATCTACGATACCGCCGATACCGTCAAGCAGTATGACCTGATGCGCAAGATCGCCACCAACCATGTGCAGGCCACCGTCTGCCTGAACAATGCCTATCCCGCCTGCTCGCCGGAAGGCACCTGCATGATGTACTTTACCACCATGTTCATGTCCGATGACTGGGGCAATATTTCCGAAACCGACTACTTCAAGGCCAAGGACCGCGTGGCCGAAGACATGATCAATGTCTTTGAGCGGGAAACCGGCTGCAAGATCCGCGATGCCATCGAAGAGATCGCCGTGGCATCCCCCACCACCTATGCCCGGTACTGCGGCCATCCCCAGGGCGTCATCTACGGCTACGAAACCGCCGACTGGGACAGCCTGATGCCCCGCATGATGATGATGAAAGAGGATGCCGCTCTCTGCCCGGGCCTGCGGTTCGCCGGCGGCTACGCCATGCGTTCCAGCGGCTATTCCAGTGCCTATGTGTCCGGTGACCTGTCCGGCCGCCAGACCGTGGGCGACCTCAAGAAGGAGGCGCAGTGATATGAACTTCAAAAAACAGATTTTCGGATTCATGGATATGCTCCGCTTCACCAAGCTGGTGCCCAACCGCCGCAAGGCGCTGGAATCCGGTGCCGATACGCCGCTGCCCCAGCACTACCGCGTCAACGAGATGGCCAAGGCGCTGCATCCCGGCCGTATGGAAGTGGAAGTCACCGCCGTGCGCGCCCTCACCGACCGTATGACCGAACTGACCTTCCGCCGTACCGACGGCGATGCCTTCCCGTTCTTCCGCGCGGGGCAGTATGTTTCGCTCCAGGGCATGGTGGAGGGCAGCGTGGTCAGCCGCCCCTACTCCATCTCCTCCAGCCCCCGGGAAGCACTGGAAAACAAGCTGACCCTGGGCATTGAGGATGCCGGTTTCTTCTCGGACTACCTCAACCGTCAGGCCAAGGTGGGCGACCGGTTTATCATGACCGAGCCTGCCGGCGAATTCCACTACGAAACGCTGCGGGATCACAAGCAGGTCCTCTGCGTGGCGGGCGGCAGCGGCATCACCCCCTTTGTTTCCATGGCCAAGAGCCGCAAAGAGGGGGACGAATCCTACGAGATGATTCTCTTCTACGGCGCCCGGGATGAAGCCCATCTGGCCTATAAGGCCGAACTGGATGCCCTGGCGGCTGAGGGCGCGCTGAAAGTGGTCTATGTCCTCAGCGACGAGAACCGGGAAGGCTACGAGCACGGGTTTGTTTCGGCCGAGCTGATGGCCAAGTACGCCGACCTGCACAACGTGACCTTCTTCCTCTGCGGCCCGGCGGCGATGTACGCCTTTGTCCAGAAGGAACTGGCGCCGCTGCACCTGCCCCTCAAGGCTCTGCGCAAGGATGCCACCTGCTGCGGTGCCCGCGCTGTGGAAAACCCCCGCACCTTTACCCTCACCGTCCACATCCGGGACAAGGTCTATACCGTGCCCGCCCGGGAGGACGAAACGCTGCTGGTGTCCATGGAGCGCGCCGGCATCCAGGCCCCCAACAAGTGCCGGGCCGGCGGCTGCGGCTACTGCCACAGCAAGTGGCTGGGCGGCGATTATCTGGTGGCCGATGGCCGGGATGGCCGCCGTGCCGCCGACCGCAAGTTCGGCTTCATCCATCCCTGTGTGACCTATCCCCAGGCGGATATGGAAATCGACGTGCCGCCCGCTGAATAAACGGTAAGATCCTCCCTGCCCGTCGGGCCTTTGTGCCCGGCGGGATTTTTGTGTAAAAAGAGAATTGACAGTCCGCGGCGGGTTTTCTATAATACCGTAGGAAATTTGGTTGAAAATGAGGCATGGGAAATGAAAAGCGGATTCGGGCAGCGGTGCGCTGCCTTTTTCAAACAGGAAACGGTGCTGTGTATTGCGGCGGTGCTGGCGGTGATCTCGGTGGCGTTCAACCCGCCCAGCGCAGCCTACGCCGGGTACATCGACTGGGACACCCTGGCCATGCTTTTCAGCCTGATGGCGGTGATGAAAGGCTTCCAGAAAGCGGGGCTTTTCGTCTGGCTGGGCAACTGCCTGCTCCGCCGCACCGATACCACCCGCAAGATGCTGTTTGTGCTGGTGTTCCTGCCCTTTTTCTGCAGCATGGTCATTACAAACGACGTATCCCTCATCACCTTTGTGCCCTTTGCGCTGGTGGTGCTGCATATGGCCGGGCAGGACTGGCTCGTTGTGCCGCTGGTGGTCCTGCAGACGGTGGCGGCCAACCTGGGCAGTATGCTCACCCCCATGGGGAATCCCCAGAACCTCTATCTCTACACAAAATCCGGGATGTCGTTTTTGGACCTGGTGGGCCTGATGCTGCCCTACGCGGCGCTGTCGGCGGTCTGCCTGGCGCTGCTCATTCTGCGGTGCGAATCGGTGCCGGTGCAGGCGGCCCCGGTGCAGAGCAAACTGGCCCCGCCCCGCACGCTGGCGGTCTACGGCGCCGGGTTTGCGCTGTGCCTGCTGGGCATCTTCGATGTGCTGCCGCCGCTCATCATCGCGGCCATTGCCGCCGTGTTCCTGCTGTTCTATGACCGCGGCGTGCTGGCCAAGGTGGACTATTCGCTGCTGGGTACCTTCATCGCGTTCTTCATCTTCATCGGCAATCTGGGCAGTGTGGCCTGGTTCAAGGATTTCATCGCCTCGGTGCTGGACGGTCACGTGGTGGCGGTGTCGGTGCTGGCCAGCCAGGTCATCAGCAACGTGCCCGCGGCGCTGCTGCTCTCCGGCTTTACCCAGGACTGGAAGGGCCTGCTCATCGGCTGCAACCTGGGCGGCCTGGGCACCCTCATCGCTTCCATGGCCAGTCTGATCTCTTACAAGATGGTGGCCCAGAACAGCCCCGAACGCCGCAACACCTACCTCGTCTGGTTCACGGTGTGCAACGTGGGGATGCTGGCGCTGCTGCTGGTGCTCAACTGGATTCTGTAAAACGCAAATTCCCGGACCTGCTGGCCCGGGAATTTTTTTGCCAAAGGGTGTAACATCGGCCCGCCCTGTGCCACTGATAGAATGTAAGGCGCCTGAAATCCCACCGAAAGGAGGCGGAACCGCCCGTGAAGCTGCCGGAACTGGAAACGCTGTACACCCTGTACCGCGCCGACCTCTACCGCTACTTATGCCATCTGACCCGCGATACGGCGGAAGCCGAGGACCTGCTCAGCGAAACGTTCCTGCGCGCGCTGCGGCGGCTGCCCACTTTCCGGGGGGACTGCGCGGTGAAAACCTGGCTCTTTGGTATCGCCCGCAACATCTGGCTGGAAAGCCTGCGCAAACGGCGGGACACCGTCAGCCTGGACGACCCCGAAGCCATGCTGGAGCGGTGTCTGGGGCAGGATACCCTGGCCGATGTCACCGATGCCCGCCGCGCCCTGGAACGGATACGCCAGGCCCTGGCGGAGATGAACCCGCGGGCCCGGCAGGTGGTGGAACTGCGGGCCCAGGGGTATTCCTACGCCGAAATTTCTCAGCAACTGCAAATCACCGAATCTTCGGCGCGGGTGGTGGAACACCGCACCCGGGCCGCGCTGCAACAAATTCTGCAAAAGGAGGGGTACTGATATGTCCGAACCGAAAAAAATCCATGAGCCCCCCGTGACGCTGCCCTGTGAAATCTGCCGGGACCTGCTGCCGCTGGTGCAGGACGGCGTCGCCAGCCCCGAGAGCGAAGCCGCCGTCCGTGCCCATCTGCAAAACTGCGAAGCCTGCCGGGCCCTCTGGCCCGAAGCGGGGGAGAGCAGCACCCCGGCCCCGCTGCCCGATGACGAAAAAGTTGTGCGTCAGCTGCGCCAGCGGGTCAACGGATGGCTGCTGGCTTTCATCGCCGTGGGACTGGTCCTGGGGCTGGCCTGCAGCCGCAGCAATGTGGCCAGCGGATTGCTCTTTGTGCTGATCTTCCCCTTTGTGACCGGGGTCACCTACTGGTGGGGCGGCCGTACCTGGCGGGTAGTGCCGCCGCTGGCCGCGGTGCTGTGGAGCGTTTTCCACCTGATCGGCACCCGGGGCGGGTATGTGGAAGGACTGGAAGGAACGACGGCCTGGCTGGAAGCGGCGCTGATCAGTGCCGCTGTGGCAGGGGTACTCTGCCTGATCGGTGCACTGGCCGCCGCGCTGCTCAAATACGCCTTTGGAGGGAAAACAAAATGAAAACCAAGACGAAAAAACGCCTGGCCGGTGCGGCAGGCATCCTCATCATTCTTTGTTTGCTGCTGGCGGTGGATGCCTTCACCGGGGACCCCCTCAGCCGTGCCTGGGCCGAGTGGCGTGCGCTGCACCGGGCCGAAACCCTCTACCCGGGGCAGGAATTTTATGTGACTTCCAGCTACAGCGGGCAATTTTTCAACTACGGGGCAACGGTGCAGTCTGCCACCAGCCCCGATACCCGCTTTGATGTGACGACCTGGCTCTGGCTGTTTACCGAGGACTACGCCCAGGAGCAGGTGGAGAACCGCTGGCACACCTGCTATCGTATGGGCACAGAGGGCGCTGACGAAATTGCCAAAATCCTGGCCCGGGATGTCCCCGAACTGGAACTGGCCGGCATCTATGGCGCCGAGGGGCGCACAGTGGAACTGGACCTGGCCTGGGAGCCGGACGGGGCGGGCGCAGGGCGCTCGACGCCGGCAAACTATCTGGAAAACTTCCCGCTGGACGCGCCGTTTGAGCCGTCCCTGCTGCAAAAGGTGCCCAGCCGGATCTGTTTGCAGGTGCTGTGGAATGGCACCCCCACCCGGGAGGACCTGGACCGTGTGCTGCATACCCTCAAACAGGTGCTGGAACAGAACGACCTGCCGGTGACCTATTATGATGTGGCGCTGGTGCCCATGGACGGGTACAGCAGCCACGAGGAACTGCTGGACATGGTGGTGGAATCCGGTACGATGGCCGCCGCTGATATTGCATAAAGAAAACCCGCCCGGAGCGTACGCTCCGGGCGGGCTGCGTTTGGCATCAGTAGACAAAGGCTTTCTGCAGCAGATAGTTCACAAAGAACAGCGCCACATCCACCGGAATTTTGGCGGCCAGTTCCGGGGTGCCGGCGGGCAGCAGCCCGGCCAGGGCAGCCACCAGCAGGGCACTGGCCAGGGTTTTCAGCACCGTGATGACGGTGTACAGACTGGCAGACTTCCCGTGGGCGGTGTGGCTGTGAAATACAAGAAAATAGTTCAGCAGGTAGTTGCACAGCGACGAAAGCACCCGGGCCAGAATGGTGGCCGCCACAATGGCGGGTGCTTCCGGCAGGTAGGGGCGCAGCACGGCGCACAGCACCGAGAAAGCCCCCAGATCCACCACGCTGGAGGACAGCGACGAAGCGGAAAACTTCCCGAAGGAACGCACAGCCGCAGCTTTGGCAGAACGCATGGTTTTACATCCTTTCCCACAACACAACGCGGGGCAGGTCCCGCAGAAACAGGACCCGGCCCCGGCAATGCAAAAACAACGTACAGCTGTCAGTATATAACTTTTTGAGGCAAAAGTCAACCGCCGCACCCCAACCGGGTGCGGCGGTTTTTGGCGGGTTCAGGTCACCAGCCGGTACACCAGGCAGGGCCGCCCGCCGGTGCCGTAGTTCATATCGCCGGTCACCTGGCCCTGCTGGGCCAGGTACCCCATGTAGCGGCGCACCGTCACCACCGAGAGTCCCGATGCGGCGGCGATCTCCTCGCAGGTATAGGCGTGGGCGGGATCGTCCCGCATACAGGCCAGCACCTTCTCCTGGGTCTGGGCCTGCATCCCCTTGGGCAGAGCGGCAGGGGCCGGGGGCGCCGCGTGGAGCAGATTGTCCAGCGCGTTCTGGTCCAGGCTGCCCCGCATGGCGCTGCGGCGGCGGCAGAAGGCATCCAGTGCCCGGCAGAACCGCTCGTAGGCGAAGGGCTTGACCAGGTAGTCCACCACCCCCAGCCGGGTCAGGGCTTCCACGGTGGCGGCGTCGTTGGCGGCGGTGATCATAATAACGTCGGATTCCACCCCCGCAGCCCGCACCGCCCGCAGAAATTCCAGCCCGTTCATCTGGGGCATATAAAAGTCCAGGATCACCAGGTCGGCGGCGTTGTGCCGCAGCCAGTCCAGCGCCCGCCGGGGCTGGCTGAAGGTCTGGGCCACCGTAAAGCGGCCGTCCTTCTCGGCGTAGCGGCGGTTGAGTTCGGTGATCATGGGATCATCTTCCACAATGACAACGGTATACATGGTTTGCCTCTTTCTCAGGTGTTTTCCGTCCGGGGCGGACGGAAGGTGACGATAAAGGAACTGCCCACCCCCTGGGTGGATTCCACCCGGATCTCGCCGCCGTAGGTGTCCACAATGCTTTTGACCAGGAACAGGCCGGTGCCGTGGCCCTCCCCCTTGGAGGTGCTGCCCCGCTCAAAAATGTGCTCCCGGATCTCCTCCGGCATACCGCAGGCGTTGTCGTCCACACTGATGATCAGCCCCCGCTCGCTCTCCCGCACCGAAACACCGATCTCGTGCAATGTATCGGAAGGCGCGTTGCTGAAGGCATCAAAGGCGTTTTCGATCAGGTTGCCCAGAACGGTGATCATGCCGGAGGCGGGCAGGTAGTGGGTGGCGGCGCTCAGGCGGCTTTCGGGGTCCAGGGTCAGGCGCACGCCCAGTTCGGCAGCGCGGCAGCTTTTGCCGATGAGCAGCGCCGCCACCGACGGCTCGGCAATGCTCTGGGAGATGCGCCCCACCGACAGGGCCCGGGTCTGGGTCAATTGCAGCACATAGTCCTCGGCCTGCTGGGCTTCACCCAGCTGCAAAAGCCCCAGGATCACGTGGAGTTTATTCATGAATTCATGGGTATAGGCCCGCATGGCCTCCACAATGTGCTGCACGCCGGTCAGTTCCCGGGCCAGGTTGGCCACCTCGGTGCGGTTGCGGAAAATCGCCACCGCCCCCACGATCTGCCCGCCGCGGCGCACCGGCATCCGGTCGGAAAGAATCCGCACATGGTGCAGCGATTCCAGGCTGATGTTGTATTCCGGCTGCTCGGTGTGTATGACCCGGGGGATGGTGGACTGGGGATATACCTCCGACAGCGGCTTGCCGATGACGGTGCTCTTGTCGAAAGAGAGCATCTCGGCGGCGGCCCGGTTGATGTAGATGATGTGTTCTTCCCGGTCGATGGCCAGCAGCCCTTCGTCCAGGGCATCCAGCAGCTCCATACGGCGCAGGAACAGGTCGCGGAAGGCATCCGGCTCGTACCCCAGCAGATCGCTCTTGATGCGCTGGGCCAGCCGCAGGCTCAGGAAGGCGCCCACGCCCAGGGCTGCCGCTCCGATGAGCAGGTACACCCCCAGCGTGCGCAGGGCGGTGGTGCGGATGGAACTGATGTACAGCCCTGCCATCACATAGCCCTTGATGCTGCCGTCGGGGCGGTGCACGGCGGCGTAGGCACAGTGGTCGGCCCCTTTGGGGGCGCGGTCGTTGTCCAGCAGGGCGGTTTCCCCGTTGCCGGCGGCCAGGCGCTCCATCAGATCGGGGGCCAGGGGTTCCAGGGCGGCCGTATCATCCTCCGTATCGGTGATGTCGCAGAAATACAGCGGCTCGCCGTCAGTATCATAAACGGCAAACAGGTCGATGCCGGAGATGCCGTGCACCGTCCGGTCCACATATTCCATAATGCGGGTGGTATCGCTGCCGTCGGTAATGGTCAGCGTGTGGGAAACCGCCTGTACGGCGGCGGTCAGGGTATCGTCCCGGATGCGCCGTTCCTGCATCAGGTTCAGTGAAAGCCCGGCCCCGGTGGCCAGCACCATGGCTACCAGAATGCCCAGCACCGACACCCGCCGGATCTGCTGATAGACGGTGTGTCCGGTCGATTTTTTCTCCATACGGCGCTCCCTTTCTATCGTAGGACAACTTCTGCGGTAATGATAGCACCTTCGCACAAAATCGTCAATCTTGCACAAAGTTTCTCCGCTTTCGTGCAGGCAAATGCACGGCTTTGCATGGTTTTGTTTTTTTTATTTTCGTAAGCCTTACCACCCGGCGCCTTCGGGCGTAAGATAGGTACGAAAAAGAGGTGAACAAGTTTGGAAGGTTTCAAAGAAGCCCTGGTCGATGCCCTGGCCAATGAAACGGCCTTTACCATCCCCGTCCTGGGCGGTATCCCCATCAGCTCGGCTGTGCTGGTGACCTGGATCATCATGGCGTTCTGGATCATCTTTACGCTGCTGGCTACCCGCAACCTGAAGGTGACCAATCCCGGCAAGCTGCAGATCGTGCTGGAATCCGGTGTGGAGTTCCTCAACGGGTTCGTCAAGGAAACCATCGGTCCCCACTGGCGGCCCTTTGCCCCCTACCTGGGCAGTGTGGCGCTGTACATCGGCCTGGCAAACATCATCAGCATTTTTGGTCTGACACCCCCTACCAAGGATGTCAGCGTGACTGCCGCCCTGGCGGTCATGAGCCTGGTGCTGATCTACGGTGCGCAGTTCCGGTACAATGGCCTGCGCGGCGGCATGAAGCGTTTTGCCGACCCCATGCCCGTTCTGCTCCCCATCAACCTGATGGAAATTGCCATCCGGCCGCTGGCGCTGTGTATGCGACTGTTCGGTAACGTGCTGGGCGCTTTCATCATCATGGAGATCATCAAGTACCTGGTGCCCGCTGTGGTGCCCGCCGTCTTCTGCATCTACTTTGATCTGTTCGACGGCCTGATCCAGACCATTGTCTTTGTATTTTTGACCGCTCTGTTCGCAGGCGAGGGCATCAAGGAAGAAGAGTAAGCCCCGCCCCATCCCGCGCGGCGCCGCCGCGCCCCATGAAATTTAAGGAGGAAACTACTATGTCTATCGGAATCATCGCCGCAGGTCTTGCAGTTCTCACCGGTTTTGGTGCCGGCATCGGCATCGGCATCGCCACCGGCCACGCCAGCGACGCCATCGCCCGTCAGCCCGAAGCATCCGGCAAGATCAACAGCACCCTGCTGCTGGGCTGCGCCATGGCGGAAGGTACTGCCATCTTCGGTTTCATCACCGCGCTGATCATCATCTTCGTGGGTTAAAAGGAGGTGTGCCCAAATGCTGGATTTCCAGCCGTGGACGATCTTTTTTACCATCGTCAACCTGTTGATTTTGTATTTCTTCTTTCGCAAATTCCTGTTTGGGCGCATCAATGCCGTGCTGGAACAGCGTGAACAGCTGATCCGCAGCCAGGTGGAAGAGGCCGAGAAAAACAACGCCGAGGCCCAGAAGAGCAAGCAGGAATATGAAACGAAACTGGCCGGTGCCCGGCAGGAAGCCGCCGATCTGGTGGCGGACGCCAAGCGCCGTGCCGATGCGGCCTACGCCGACCGTATGGCGCAGGCCGAAGCCGATGCCAAGCAGACGGCAGCGGAAGCCGAAGCCCGCATTGCGGCGGAACGCAGCGAGATGCTGCGCGCGGCCCGGGGCGAAGTGGCCAATCTGGCTGTGATGGCCGCCACCGAGGTGGCGGGCAAGCGGCTGGATACCGACTCCGACCGTGCGCTGGCGGAGGAATTCTTGGCAAAGGTGGGTGAGCAGGCATGAGCGAAGCGACCGAGCGTTACGCTGCAGCCCTGTTCGGGGCTGCCCAGGGCGACGCGGGGGCCGTGCGCGCTGCCGCCGATGCCCTGATGGCGGACACCCAGCGCTGGAATGTGCTGGTGAGTGCCGCCACCACCGACGCCGAGAAGAAAGAGCTGCTGGCCGGTGCGCCGCAGCTGGACGGACAGGATGCCCTGAAAGCCTTTTTGCAGCTGCTGCTGGAGGAAGGCCATCTGGATGCCCTGCCTGAGATCCTGACGGAATTTTCCCGCCTGGCGCTGAACGCCCGGGGCGGTATGGAATGTGTGATGACCTGCGCCCGCCAGCCGGACGAGGCCACCCAGGAGGCCGTGCGCAAGGCGGCCTGCAAACTGCGCGGCGCCGATAACGTGGTGCTGCAGATCAAGATCGACCCCAGCCTGCTGGGCGGTTTTGTGCTGGACATCGACGGCGTGACCTATGACCGCAGCGTCAAGGGCCGTCTGGACCGTCTGGCCCGGGGCATGGAAACGGCCCACGGCGACGATACGCTGGATCAGCTGGCCGCCCAGATGAAGGACGCCCTTTCCGGCGGCGCCGGGGACACCATGGCCACTGAAACCGGCCGCGTGCTGGAGATCGGCGACGGCATCGCCAACGTCAGCGGCCTGCGCCACGCCGTCTACGGCGAGCGGGTGGAGTTTGAGAACGGCACTGCCGGTCTGATCCTGGACCTGCGCCGCAAGCGCACCGGTGTGGTGCTGCTGGGCAGCGCCGAGGGCCTGACCGAGGGCAGCCTGGTGCGCCGCACCGGCCGCCCCGCTGACGTGCCGGTGGGCGAAGCCCTCATCGGCCGTACCGTGGATGCCCTGGGCCGCCCCATCGACGGTCTGGGCCCCATCAACTGCACCGAAACCCGCCCCATCGAGCATGAGGCCCCCGGCGTTGTCAGCCGTGAACCCGTCACCCAGCCCATGCAGACCGGTATCCTGGCCATCGACTCCATGGTGCCCATCGGCCGCGGCCAGCGTGAGCTGATCATCGGTGACCGCCAGACCGGCAAGACCTCCATCGCCACCGATGCCATCCTGAACCAGAAGGGACAGGATATGATCTGCATCTACGTGGCCATCGGCCAGAAGGCTTCCACCGTTGCCCGCCTGCGGGAAACCCTGAAGAAGCACGGCGCGCTGGCCTACAGCATCATCGTATCGGCCCCCGCCGGCGAGGGTGCTTCCATGCAGTACATCGCGCCCTATGCCGGTGCCGCCATGGGCGAGTACTTCATGTCCAAGGGCAAGGACGTGCTCATCGTCTACGATGACCTGTCCAAGCACGCGGTGGCCTACCGTACGCTGTCCCTGCTGCTGCGCCGGTCCCCCGGCCGTGAAGCCTACCCCGGCGACGTTTTCTATCTCCATTCCCGCCTGCTGGAGCGCGCCTGCCGCCTGACCAAGGAGTACGGCGGCGGTTCCATGACGGCGCTGCCCATCGTCGAAACCCAGGCCGGCGACGTTTCGGCCTACATCCCCACCAACGTGATTTCCATCACCGACGGCCAGATCTATCTGGAAAGCGGCCTGTTCTTCTCGGGTCAGCGCCCGGCCGTCAACGTGGGTCTGTCGGTGTCCCGTGTGGGCGGTGCCGCCCAGACCCGGGCCATCAAAAAGACCGCCGGTACCCTGCGTATCGACCTGGCCCGCTACCGCGAACTGGAAGTCTTTACCCAGTTCAGCTCCGACCTGGATGCCGAGACCCGGCAGTCCCTGGACCACGGCAAGCGGATGATGTCGCTGCTGCGCCAGCCTCTGTGCTCGCCCATGTCGGTGGCCCGTCAGGCGGTCATCCTGTATATCGCCACCAACGGCCTGCTCTCCGACGTGCCGGTGGAAAAGTCCGCCGCCTTCGTCCAGGATTTTGCTGACCTGATGGAACGGGAACAGGCTGACCTGATGCAGGAAATCAACGAAACCGGTGCTTTGTCCGGCACCGCTACCGAGCAGATCCGCACCACGCTGCAGAGCTACAAAGAGCAGGTGAGCGCCACATGGAAAGCATAAAGGAGATCCGCACCCACATCGACAGCGTGCAGCAGACCCTCAAGATCACCAACGCCATGTACCTGATCTCCTCCTCCAAGCTGCGCAAGGCCCGCCGTCAGCTGACCGACGTGCAGCCCTATTTTGAGAAGATCACCCGCACCATTTCCGATATTCTGCACCGCACGGCGGGGGTGGACCATGTCTATTTCGATACCCGCCCCGGCCATCCCCACAAGGTAGGCTACATCGTCATCACCGGCTATAAGGGCCTGGCCGGTGCCTACAACCACAATGTGCTGCGTCTGGTGGAAGAGGAAATGGCCAAAGTGCAAGACCCCACGCTGTTTTTGATCGGCCAGGCCGGCCGCAACTACTTCCAGCACAAGGGCGTCAACATTGACGGCGAGTTCATGTATACCGCCCAGGACCCCACGGTGTACCGTGCCCGGGAAATCGGCGATACCTTCATTGAACTGTTCCGCAAGGGCCACCTGGATGAAGTCTACGTGGTGTATACCGAGATGGTCACCCCCATGCAGATGGAACCCAAGATGGTCAAACTGCTGCCCCTGGACCGTGACGCCTTCCCCTGGACCCCCCGCCGCAGCGCCGACGGCAGTGAACGCCACGAAGTGACCTACGTGCCCTCCCCGGAACACGTGCTCAACCACATTGTGCCCTCCTACCTGAAGGGCCTGCTGTTCGGCACCCTGGTGGAGTCCTTCTGCTCCGAGCAGAACGCCCGCATGAACGCCATGGACACCGCCACCGACAACGCCCGGTCGCTGCTGAAGGAACTGTCGCTGCACTACAACCGTGCACGCCAGACCGCCATCACCCAGGAGATCACCGAGATCGTGGGCGGCGCGCAGCCCGGCGGCGATGACTGGGAGGACGACTGGGACGACGAGGAAGAAGCCGACCTGTAATTTCCGGCCCCAAACCGGACAACGATAGAGAAAGGAAAGACTGCTATGCAACACAAAGGTGTGATCGCGCAGGTGCTGGGCCCCGTGGTGGACGTACAGTTCCCCGAGGGCAGCCTGCCGCAGATCAACGAGGAGCTGGCCGTCGAAAAAGACGGCGAGCGCCGTGTGATGGAAGTCGCCCGCGAGATCGGACACGGCGCCGTGCGCTGCATTCTGCTTTCGCCCGGCGAAGGTCTGGGCCGCGGTGACGAAGTCATTGCCACCGGCCATACCATCGAAACACCCGTCGGCGAAGCCACCCTGGGCCGTATGTTCAACGTCCTGGGCGAGCCCATCGACGAAAAAGGCCCCGTGAATGCGCCGGAAAAGTGGTCCATTCACCGGGACCCGCCGGCCTTTGATAAACAGAGCCCCACCACCGAAATTCTGGAAACCGGCATCAAGGTCATCGACCTGCTGGCCCCCTATGCCCGCGGCGGCAAGATCGGCCTGTTCGGCGGTGCCGGTGTGGGCAAGACCGTTCTGATCCAGGAACTGATCCGCAACATCGCCACCGAACACGGCGGCTATTCCATCTTCACCGGCGTCGGCGAGCGTACCCGTGAGGGCAACGACCTCTGGCGGGAGATGGGCGAAAGCGGCGTTCTGTCCAAGACCGCCCTGGTCTTCGGCCAGATGAACGAGCCGCCGGGAGCCCGTATGCGCGTGGCCCTGACCGGCCTGACCATGGCCGAGTATTTCCGCGACCGCCAGAAGCAGAACGTGCTGCTCTTCATCGACAACATCTTCCGCTATGTCCAGGCCGGTTCCGAAGTCAGCGCCCTGATGGGCCGTATGCCTTCCGCCGTGGGCTACCAGCCCACCCTGGCCGACGAAGTGGGCGCCCTGCAGGAGCGTATCACCTCCACCAAGGATGGCGCCATCACCTCGGTGCAGGCCGTCTACGTGCCCGCCGACGACCTGACCGACCCGGCCCCCGCCACCACCTTCAGCCATCTGGACGCCACCACCGTTCTGTCCCGTAAAATCGTGGAACAGGGCATTTATCCGGCTGTGGACCCGCTGGAGTCCACCAGCCGTATCCTGGAGCCCGACATCGTGGGCCGCCGCCACTACGAGATTGCCCGTGGTGCCCAGGAACTGCTGCAGCGCTACCGCGACCTGCAGGACATCATCGCCATTCTGGGCATGGAGGAACTGTCCGAGGACGACCGCCAGACCGTGGCCCGTGCCCGCCGGATGCAGCAGTTCTTCTCCCAGCCCTTCTTCGTGGCCGAACAGTTCACCGGCCTGCAGGGCCGGTACGTCCCGCTGGAAGAAACCCTCAAGGGCTTCGAGGCCCTGCTGGGCGGCGAGCTGGACAAATACCCCGAATCCGCCTTTGCCTCGGTGGGTACCGTGGACGAAGTGCGTGAGAAAGCCCGTGCACAGGGGGCGGTCTGATGGAAAAGACCTTTCAGCTGGAAATCATTACCCCCGAACGGCAGTTCTACACCGGCCAGGTGGAAAGCCTGGTCCTGCCCGCTCTGGACGGCGAGTACGGTGTGCTGCCCGGCCATGAACCGGTGGTGACCGCCGTGGAACCGGGGGAAGCCCGCTTCAAGGTGGACGGCACCTGGCACAATGTGATCGTGACCCAGGGCTTTGCCGAAATCACCTCGGAATATGCCGTTGTGCTGGTTTCCACGGCCGAACGGCCGGAGGAAATCGATGCGGCCCGCGCCCAGCGCGCCAAGGAGCGTGCCGAGGAGCGCCTGCGCCAGCACGAAAGCCGGCGCGAATACTTACGCAGCAAGGCGGCCCTGGCCCGTGCCAATGCCCGCCTGCACGGCAGCAGCCGCAAAATGTCCTGAACATAAGCAGAAAAGCACCCCCGGGATTTTCCGGGGGTGCTTTTGTGTATCAGGCGGTACGGCGGCGGGGGCGCAGGGCAGGAGCAGCCCGTCGGGCCGGGGTGGGTAATGTGGCATAGATGCGCTGCAGCGCCCGGCCGATGTTGGGCAGGCTGCGGGCTTCGGCTACCCGGCGTCCGGCCGCGGTCACGTCGGGCAGGCGGCCGTAAAGCAGGCCGGTGAGCTTGACGCGCAGCTCCCGGGCATCGCGGCCCTTGTAGACGTTCACGCCGTCGGTGAGCCAGCCGTTGTACACCGGAATATCCCGCAGCAGGGTGGGGGTGCCGCAGGCCAGGGCTTCCAGCACCACGATGCCCTCGGTTTCCTCGTGGCTGCAAAACAGGAAGGCATCGGCGCCACAGTAGGCGTCCCGCAGTTCGGCCTGGGAAAGAAACCCCGGAAATTCCAGGTTGGCGGGGGCGGCGGCCATGGCTTCGCGGATGGCGCGGGGCACCAGCGCCGGGTCGGTGTGACCAAACCAGAAAAAGCGTACCTGGGGCAGGCTGCGGGCCAGGGCGATGAAATCCAGGATGCCTTTGCGCTCCATGAAGTGCCCCACGCTGATGACGACTTTTTCTGTGTCCGTCAGGCCCCGGGCTTTGCGGAAGGCCGCCCGCCGGGTCGGGTCGGGGGCAAAGAAGTCGGTGTCCACCCCGTTGGAAAGCGCCTGCACCGGCGGTCGCAGCCGGTAGCTATCCAGGATATGGGCGGCATAGGGGGTGGGGGTCAGGATGAGGTCAGCCTGGTTGTAGCACAGGCAGAGCCACCGCTTGAACAGCGGCGCCAGCAGGTCGGACCCCACAAAGGAATGGCGGAAATCCGCCTCGGTGGAATGGCCGTACCAGATCACCGGGATGCCCTGGCGCCGGGCGCGGCGGGCCGCCCAGAAGGAGCAGGGCAGCACGGTGTTGATGTGCACCACATCGGCCCGGGGCTGCCAGTCGGTCACTACCGAAACCCCGGTGCGCTCCAGCGCTGCGTGCTGGTGATTGGCGGCCTGTCCCACGCCGCTTTTGCCCACCAGTGCCAGCGAACCATTATAAATATGAACACGGAACATCGTTGTCACCTCCAAAGACCCAGTACGTTCTGCGCCACTACGGTCAGTCCCAGACTGTACAGGGCGATGGCCGCGGGCTTGCACAGGAAAATGATGGCGGTGTACAGCCGCCAGTCGATGCGGGTGGTCCCGGCGAGAAAACACAGGTAATCGTCGGGGGCCACGGGAATAAAGATCAAAAAGGCGAACCACCGGGCAAATCGGTTGCCGCTGCCCATCCAGCGGTCGTATTTTTCGATCATCTTGGGCGGGAACAGGGATTCCAGCAGCGGCCGTCCGCAGGCCCGGGCGATGGCGAAGGCTGCCAGCGACCCGATGCAGATACCGATGTAGTTGTACCAGAACCCCTGCCAGGCGCCGAACAGGATGACCCCCGCCAGACACCCCAGCCCGCCGGGCAGGATGGGGATGACCACCTGCACGGCCTGGAAGGCCACAAATACGGCGGGTCCCGCCCAGCCGAACTGGCCGATGTAGGCCGTCAGGGCTTCCCGGGAATCGAAAAGCCCGGCCCGCCAGAAGGAATAGGCCAGCACACAGCAAAGCACCAGCCCCAGCACCGAAGCTGCACGGTTGATGGTTTTTACCATAAAAGCACCCCCTTGGGTCGGGCGGCGCGGGGCGCCGCGGTCTTGTCCAGAATGGTGCGCCGGTAGAGGGCTTCCACCGCGGCACCAAAGGCCTGCCGGGCATAGGGGGCCGCGGCCTGCCGGGCCTTCTGCCGCAGCGGGGCGGCGGCAGGCCCCCAGGGCAGGGCATTGGCCAGAGCGGCCAGCTCGGCGGCGGTGTGGTAGACCCAGCCGTCCTGCCCCGGCGTGATGAGCGTCCGCACACAGGGGTCATCCCGGCAGAGCAGCGGCAGCCCGGCGGCCAGTGCTTCGATGTAGGTAAGGCCCTGGGCCTCGCTGGTGGAGGCACTCACAAAGGCATCGGCCAGGGCGTAGTAGCGGGGCACCTCGGCAGGGGCCGCCATGCCTGCAAACCGCACCCGGTGGGCAACCCCCAGGGCCTGGGCCTGAGCTTCCAGAGCGGGGCGCTCGGGGCCGTCCCCCACGATCAGCAGCACCCCGCGGTCGATCTGCGGCAACGCGCCGATGAGTTCGGCGATGTTTTTCTCCTTGGCCAGCCGCCCTAAGTAAAGCAGCACAGGCTCATCCGAGGGCAGGTCCAGCGCGGCGCGCAGCGCCGGGTCGGGCTGTGCGGCAAAACGGTCCAGGTCCAGTCCCGTGGGAATCACCTCCACCGGGCAGCGCACGCCGTAACCGGTGAGCAGCCATTGGATTTTTTGGGTGGGGGCGATGACGGCATCACAGGCGGCGCAGATGCTGCGGGTGAACAGCTGCGCCAGGCAGCGGCCCATGCGGCGGCTGGGGGAGAAGTAGTGGGTATAATCCTCGTAGACGGTGTGGTAGGTGTGGAGCAGCGGGGCGCCGGCGGCTTTGGCCAGCTGCCGGGCCGGGGCAAAGGTGCTGAATTCGCACTGGGAGTGTACCACGTCGGGGCTCCAGGCGGCCAGGTCATGCAGGGCCCCGTTCAGGGCGGGGGCGCGCAGACGGGCGCCGGGGTAAATAAGCCCTGCGTCCAGGGAGCCCAGATAGGTCACGCCATCCTCGGTATAGGTGCGGCTGCTGCCCGCCAGCGTCAGCACGCGGACTTCGTGGCCCCGGGCCTGCAGCTCGGTGCGCAGCGCCACCGTGGAAGTAACCACCCCATTGATGGTGGGGGTCCAGGTATCGGTCGTGAGCAAGATTTTCATGGGGAACCTCCTTGGTCAGAGGAAATAACTTCCTTTGCCTATACTAACGAGCGGAGGTTTTGCTTTTTTGCATCATCACGCAAAAATGCCCGGAGAAATTTTCCTCCGGGCATTTCTTTTGGCGTTTCAGCGCCGCTTTTCCATGGCATAATTGGTCATCACCACGCCAAAGCGCTCCACCTGCCGGGCGTGCAGCACGGTATAGCCCCGCCGGGCAAAGAAGGGCCGCGCCGTGATCGAGGCGTGGGTGGTCAGTACCGGGGCGGGGACGGCGGCTTCCAGGGCATCGCACAGGGCGGTGGCTATGCCCTGCCGCTGGTGATCTTTGTGCACATACAGCCGGTCCAGATACCCGGTGGCGTCCATGTCGCCAAAACCGAGGATCTGCCCGTTCTCCACCGCCACCAGGCTGGTGTGCTCCCGCAGGGTGCGGTCCCAGCGCGCCCGGTCCGCGGTCCGGGGCGCCCAGGCGTCCAACTGGGGCGGGGTGTAGTCCCGGGCGTTGACGGTGTGCACCGTTTCATAAAATAAAGTCAGGATCTCCTCCAGATCGGCGGATGTGTAGGGGCGCAAAACCATCGTGTCATTCCTCCGATTTCCGCAGCGTTCTATGGTAGGCCGGGCAGTCCGCATCCGGCTTTGTCACCGCCTCCAGCCTGCCGTCGGCGATCCACTGCTCCACCCGCATGGCCAGCCAGGCATCCCCGAAACCCAGAGGGAAAAGCCCCAGTGTCCGGCCAATGAGGTACGCTTCCTGGAAGGTATCCTCCAGATCGTCCAGTACCCACCGCAGGTAGGGGTCATACAGGTCCTCGGCGGCGCTGACCAGCACGCCGTTGAGCACCGCCCGCAAAGGGGCGTTTTGTGCCTGCAACGCCCGCCATTGTGTGGCCAGGGCGGCAGCCTGGGCAGCGGGCAGCGGGCGGGCATCCTGTGCCAGACGGCCCCATTCGCTGGGGTGGAGTTCCCCCAGATTGCCCAGGGTCAGGCCCTCTTCCCCGGGGCGCTGGGCCGGCAGTTCTACCACCTGCAGGTTCAGCTTTTCAAACCCCAGGGGGTGCAGCTGTGCCAGCAGCCAGCGCAGCCCGCAGGCGGCATCGGGGGTGTGGTCCACCCAGATGCGCACCGGTTCATGGGGAGCGCGGGCCAGCAGGACCTCGAGCCTTTCACGGGTGGACGCCAGAATCTGGGCTGCCGTCTGCCGCCCCCGGGGATAGATGGAAAGCAGCTGCATCAGCGTGGTTTCCCGCATAGGGCCGATGCCTTCCTCGTCGATGGGGCCGATGCTCAGCCAGAGGGGGAACGACAGAATATCCCGCGTATTGCCCGGCAGGGGCACAGCCTCCGCCCAGAGGCGGCGCTCCCGCTCCTCGTGCTCCCGCTGCAGGCGTTCGCTTTCCTTCCGGGCCGCCAGCTTGCCGCCCGCACCGTCCCCCAGGACGGCGAAAGAACACGCTCCGCCGGTGAGAGGGTCCTGATTCATACCGCATTTCAGGCTCCCTGCGGCGCTGTCACTGAACAAAACTTCCAGCATGGAAAAAACCTCCCTTGCTTTTTTTTACAGTATAGCACAGAAGCCACCCGCCGCCAAGCCCGCGCGGCAGATTTCCCGTTGCACAAACCGGCCGGTTTGTGGTAGGATAATGCACGTGTCCGGGCTGCGTGACCTTGTCACGGAATCGGCCGGAGTTTCCCGCTACAATATCCTTGCAAACCAACCTACAGGAGTTTTTTCCATGCAATATCTGATTTCCTTCCTCGAAGGCATCATCACCTTCGTTTCCCCCTGTCTGCTGCCCATGCTGCCCGTGTATATCTCCTATTTTGCGGGCGGCGGGGAACACTCCACCCGCAAGACCCTCACCGGTGCGTTCGGCTTTGTCACCGGCTTTACCGTGGTGTTCGTGCTCATGGGGGCGCTGGCCGGTACCGTGGGCGGCTTTCTGCAGCAATACCAGACCGCCGTCAATGTGATCTCCGGGCTTATTGTCATCTTCTTCGGCCTCAATTTTCTGGGCGTCATCAAACTCACGCTGTTCAAGGGCAGCAACCACACCGTGCGGGCCGATAACATGAACTTCTTCTCCGCCCTGGTGTTCGGCGTGATCTTCTCCATCGGCTGGACGCCCTGCGTGGGCGCCTTTCTGGGTTCGGCCCTGGCGCTGGCTTCCCAGCAGGGGCACGTGCTGCAGGGGATGCTGATGCTCTTTGTCTATTCCCTGGGGCTGGGGGTGCCGTTCGTGCTCAGCGCGGTGCTCATCGACCAGCTCAAGACAGCCTTTGACTGGATCAAGCGGCATTACAACATCATCAATGCGGTCAGCGGCGGTTTTCTGATCGTTGTCGGCGTCCTGATGGCCACCGGCCTGCTGGGCCGCTTTCTGAACCTGCTGAGCTAAGGAGGAAACTATGCGCAACAAATGGACAGGAATTCTGGTGATCCTGCTGGTCGTACTCATCGTCGGTGCGGGCATCCTGTATAAAAACCTGGGCAGCCGTTACGCGCCCGATCAGCTGGCGGTGGAGGAAACCCCCGTCCCGGCGGCGACCGATGCGCCGGAACCGCCCGCAGCCACCGCCGAGGATGCCGCAGAGCCCACCCCGGAACCTACCGAGGAACCTTCCCAGATCGCGCCGGACTTCACGGCCTACGATGCCGAAGGCAACGCGGTGAATCTTTCGGATTATTTCGGCAAGCCGCTGGTGCTGAATTTCTGGGCCAGCTGGTGCGGCCCCTGCAAGAGCGAGATGCCGGAGTTCCAGCAAAAATTTGAGGAAAGCACCGACGTGCAGTTCCTGATGGTGAACATGACCAACGGCCGTGAAACCAAGGAAAACGCCCAGGCGCTGCTGGAGCAGGAGGGTTATACCTTCCCGGTACTGTTTGATACCGACGCCGATGCGGCCAGGACCTACGGCGTCTATTCGCTGCCCACCACCTACTTTATTGCTTCGGACGGCACCCTGACGGCCTGGGCCCAGGGCGCCATCGACGGCGACACCCTGCAAAAAGGCATCGACATGATTGCCGGCTCATAATGCAAAATACTAAACGAAGCGGCAACTCCTTTTGGGAGTTGCCGCTTTTTGCGTATAAAATTATGGTACGAGGATTTGTTCCAGGAACGAATGGGATACACTAGATAGAAATTCACGAAGGGAGAGCAACCTGTTTATGGCAATGCAGGCCTATCATGATTGGATGCAGGCCCGGGAGTACAGCGCCGGGACCATTGAGAAATACAGCCGTGACGTAGAACGTTTTTTCCGTGAAACCCACGCACCGTCTGTTCCCGATAAACAGACGGTGGCCGACTGGCGGGACAGCCTGGTGGCGCGGGGGTATTCCGCTGCCAGCGTCAACGCGATGCTTGCTGCCGTAAACGGATATCAGGAATTCTGCGGCAATCCCCAGGGCAAGGCCAAACCCTTGAAATGCCAGCGGCGGGTCTTTTGCGAGGCCGGGCGGGAACTGAGCCGGGCAGAATATTTCCGCCTGCTGGAAGCCGCCCGTCAGACCGGGCACAAGCGCACGCTGCTGGTGCTGCAGACTTTGTGTGCCACCGGCATCCGGGTGTCGGAACTGGCCTATATTACGGTGGAAGCGGTACGCCGGGGTCGGGCGGCCATCCGCTGCAAGGGCAAATGCAGGGAGATTCTGCTGCCTGCGCAGCTGTGCAAGCGGCTGGAACGCTGGAGCAAACGGCAGCATATCCATGCAGGACCGGTTTTTCTCACCCGTACCGGCCGCCCGCTTGACCGGGTCACCGTCTGGAAAGAAATGAAGGCCCTGTGCAAGCGGGCCGGTGTGGCGAAAGAAAAGGTCTTTCCCCACAACCTGCGGCACCTGTTTGCCAGGACCTTCTATCATCTGGAAAAAAATCTTGCAAAGCTGGCGGACCTGCTGGGGCATTCCAGCATCGAAACGACGCGCATCTATATCATGGAATCCGGCGCTGAACATCAGCGCCTGCTGGAGCAGATGCACCTTTTGCTGTAAGAAAACAAAAGTACGGTTCTGTTGCAAAGGGCTTTTTTCAAAGGATAAAACTTGATTTTTATGCGCTCTCTACATAAAAACCACGTGTTAATGATAACACAAGGCAGGCGAAAAAGCAAGAAAACCAATCTCGTTTTGTCAGATTAAATAAAAAATGACACACTGGAGAAGCCTGGCATGGGTATTACAATTTGCCAGACTTGTTTCGTGTGTCCTTTTTTATTGTTTGCGGCCATTTAGTGGGTTACTTATGTACAGCGCTTCAGCCCAACAGGAACTGTACACCACCCCCCTTTGCAACAGAACCGTACTTTTGTAACAATGCGGAGAAGAAGGTGGACGATGGAAAAGACAGCCGAGATTTTACCCGGTTATCCCATCGAAGCATACCTGCAAAGTGGGGAGGGGGCCGGCTGGAATGCCGAAACCCGCGCCAGTTACCGGCGCATTTTGTATGAGTTGCAGCAGTATCTGGCGGAGCGTCCGCCTAATGCGGAAACACTGAATCGCTGGCGGCAGGACCTGCAGCAAAGCGGATACCGTGCGCCAAGCATCAATATCCGGCTGTCGGCGGCCAATAACTATTTCCGCTGGTGTGGCCGGTATGATTTGCTCATGCATCACCAACAGACAGAGGCCGCCCCGGCCCCCGAACTGACCCGGGCCGAGTACCTGCGTCTGCTGCGCGCCGCGCGCAAACAAGGCTGGCACCAGCTGTATCTTCTGGTCAAGCTGTTTGCAGTGACCGGGGTGCCGCTGCAGTGCCTTGAGCAGATCACCCCGCAGGTCGTAGAAGCCGGCCAGGTTATGCTGAATTGCCGCAGCAGTCGCTTTGCGCTGTATCTGCCCCAGACCCTGCGGTGCGAACTGCTGGACTACATCCGGGAAAACGGCATTACAGCCGGACCAGTTTTTGTGACCCGGGGCGGGCATCCCGTTAACCGCTCCAACCTTTGCCGTAAACTGCAGGAACTTTGCCGGGAAGCGGGCATCCCCGAGGAAAAGGGAAGCCCGCGCTGCTTGCGCAATCTCTGCCGTACAACAAAAGATACACTGTATGCCAACATGGAACAGCAGCTTCGTCAGATGTATGAGCTGCTGTTGCAGGCGGAGCAGGAGTCCGCCGGTTGGTCGGGCGAAAACTGAATGCCCGCCGTTGTTTTTTTGCAGGAACGCCCATCCGGGGCGAACCGATAGACCGTAAACACCCAAGCAAAAGGAGGAATTCTGGAAATGCGAAAAGGCAAAAACGGCATACGCCGTATTGCTGCGCTGGCCTGTTCTGTAGCTTTGTTGGCAACTATGTTGCCGGCACAGGTTCTGGCTGCGGACGAAGCAACATCGGAACCGCTGGCGGCAGTGACGTCGTTGGAGGAGAGTGGGGAGGAAAAAGCCCCTGAGCAAGGCGAAACAGGCATCCAGCCTGAAACGGAGAACGCTTGCACCAAGAGCGAAGACTGCGCCGCCGAAACCCATGAGGAAGGCTGCCCCAAATATGTGGCGCCGGAAGGGGAAGACGGTGCACCCCAGGTCCCGGACAAGGAAGATTCCCAGGATTTACCCCAGACTGCGCCGTCGGCCGGAAGTAATGAATCCGCGCCGGAAACGGTTTCGGAAGAATCGGACAACAATTTGGCACAAAAAAATGAACCTAATGAACCTTTAGATGAGAACACAACACCGCCTGAAGAACGAGAAGCGGAAAAAATAGCGGTATTTCAGGAAATAGAAGAGCGTAATCTTTCTGAGGAAGAAAAGGCTGCGCTTTTGCAATATACAAACACCAATCAGCAGCCGAATGCAGCGACACAGCGGCTAATGACGAGCGCTTTGCAGGAGCGGGCAGCAGTCCGTTTTGCTGAACCTGCAAAGGTAACTTACACTAAAGCAAATGATACAACAGTATCTGGTGAGGTAACGCTCGAAGAGGCTGTTGACGCCCTAAATGCGGCAGGCGGTGGCGTAATTACTGTTACCCAGAGTGGATATACATCTACAACTAGTCTCCGTATTACTAGTGATATTACTATCCAAGCGGATAGCCCAGTCACCATCGGGTATGCTGAAGGGCAACAAAGCTACGATAATCTCAATCTCTTTACGCTAGCTAGCGGCGCAACTCTTACCTTGGGCAAAGGCGATAATGCCGAAGATTTACTTACGGTGGATGGTTCTGGTGGTAGCGAAAGTTCGACCATGTTCGATCTTGTGTCTTGGGAAACCTGTCTCTTATACACATCTCCGAGCCCACGAGACTCGACGTCATCTCGT
>ERZ1090879.360-NODE-360-length-29170-cov-49.681917_pt1 | contig 29170 bp, 23 predicted proteins | sample MGYA00478472_ERZ1090879 | MGnify/ENA primary metagenome ERZ1090879 (study PRJEB33644, sample SAMEA5815723) | chicken gut metagenome | biome: Chicken; feature: Gastrointestinal Tract; material: Caecum | place: Ireland | collected 2019-01-01 | study: A study of the... | reverse complement strand
ACCATAGAGCAATGGCAAGTTGCTAAATAAGGTACAAGTCGGTGATTACTTCAAAGGTGTCAGCGACTTTTTTATGCCCTTTTTCAGTTATCGCACCCATACCTCTTCGGCGTGGGTAAAGATAAAAATAAATCAATTTTGGAGGTGAACTATGAATAGACAAGCAACAATCAGACCGCCGTAATAGCTGGGACATAGCTATGACTTAGTGATGACTTACGGCAAATTAAAAGCCATTTTCAGAAAGCAAACAGCAAGCAAAAATTTTTTGAACTTCTAGGGCTCCCGCAAAAAATTGCGCAGCAAGATTTTGTGGGAAGAGGAGGCACAACGGAGCAAAATGTGCGGCAACGCTTGCGTTGCTGCACGGGAAGCGAAGTTTGTGCCGACGAAGAAGTATAGCCCACTATACTTCGTGCCGAAGTTTAGTGGGCTCTGCGAGGCTTTTAATCAAGAAATAACAGGAGGTAAAAATTATAAGCTACTTAGTTTGTCACATGGAGAAGTATCACAAGACGGACATTGCGCCCGTCGAAAATGAAAACGAGCGCGACGAAACCTATCAGGCGGTCAACCCGCAGATAGACTTCACGCGCACGCGGAACAATTACAACATTATCAAACGTCAGCGGTCGTACACGCAATTTATCAATGATAAGATTGAGGCTCTCGACCTACCTACGAAAGTACGCAAGGACGCCGTGCTTATGTGTTCCTTCGTCGTGGGTTCAGACAGAGAGTTTTTCGGTAGGCTGTCGCCGGGCGAGCAACAGCAATTCTTTGTGGACTGCACCCGCTTCTTTGCGGAACGGTACGGCGAGGACAATATCATCTCGGCTGTCGTCCATTTGGACGAAACCACGCCACACTTGCACCTGAATTTAATTCCGATAGCCAGCGGCAGATTGTGTGCGAAGCAACTGTTTGGCAGAAAGGAGTTGCAAAACCTACAATCAGACTTTCACTCTGTCGTGGGGAAGAAATGGAACTTACAGCGCGGCAAGGAAGGCAGCAAGGCAAAGCACCTTGATACGGCAGCTTACAAGTTAAAGAAGATGAAAGAGGAAACGGCTGCCGCAGAAGAACGCAAGACTGTTGCCGAACAGGGCGCGGTGATTGCAGAACAGCGGCAAGTCCACGCCGAACGGGAAACTCAACAACTTGAAGATAGACAGAGACAACTTCAACGCGACACGGCTCCGCTCCAAGCGGCTGCAGATGTTTTGCATGAATACTCGGACGGCAAGCGCAAGCTCAACAAAAGGGACTTGCCCGTCATCGCGGCAGAAGCCGCAAAGCTCAAAGCCGAGAACGGTCAGCTCGAAGAAAGGCTGCAAATCAGCGCACGCGACCAAAGCGATGTGTTCAATCTCTATCAAAAGACAGAACGCGAAAAGCAAGCACTTCAAGGTGATGCCGACGTCCTTCGCGAGATAAGAGAACACGCGCCCGACAAGCTGAATGAAGTTATAGAAACGGTCAGGCAGCGCAAGTTGGACAAGTATCGCCCCAAGCCCTTCAAGTCGTCGGGCAATCATTGGAGCAAGTAAAACTGAATAAACGCTTAAAAGGAGGAAAGTTATCGAATAGACTACATAACAACGGGGGATGGCGAGAAAGAAAAACAACACAGGGATACCGCAACACGAGATTGATTCGCTGGCTCGTGCCTTTATCCCGGCAATTTTGAACTATTTTAACAGCGATGAGGGACAGCGTGAGTTTGAAGAATGGAAAGCGCAACGCGCCCAAAGACAATTGAATATCAAAGAATAAGGAAACGTCCCATTGATTTTCACGGGATGACCGCTCTGACGGTTTACGAAAATCCGCGCAAAACATAAAGCGGATTGAGTATATGATTTTTTTTCATTTAATCAGACAGGTTGCGCCGAATATCACAAACCTAGAAAAACGGCACGAGGGGCTTGCGGAAAACCGCAAGCCCCTCGTTTTATTTAATTCTTTTTAATCTTTTCTTAATTTTTCCATAGTGAGTATTTAATACTTTAACAACTTTTTCGTTTGCGCCAAATACTTTTTTGCACCTTTTTACATAACTTAAAAAATTACCTTTAGAAATTTCGCTACTGTTCGCTCCTTTTAATGAATATGTATTATAGAGATTCTTGTTTGAAATGATGTTACCTTTTGGCGAAATTCCTTTACATTTTACTACAGTATCTGCCTTCTTATACATTCTGTAATAATATTTACTAATAGTCTTATCTCTTAAGTAAATATTTTTACCATCAAAACTGAATCCCAAGTAATCTATTATATTTTTATCGTTTGCTCGTCCATCAATTAAAGAATCTTTGTTTAACAATTTGCCATCATTGTAGTAATATAACTTCGTTTTTTCTGCTTGCAAAGTAAGATTCGGTATTTTGCTAATAATATTCCTAATTTCGAGATGGATTTTTTGTATCTCGCTCTCAGCGGTAACAGGCAGGACAAAAATTGTATCATCGCTATAGCGTAGATACTTGCCGTTATATTGTTTAATAAACTCATTAACATTTTGATCGAATTGGAGCATGTAGATATTTGAAAGTACTGCACTGATAGCAGACCCTTGTGGAATGCCATAACTCTTTTTATTGCTTTCAATAATACCCATTTTTCGTAAAGTTTGAATCGGTAATATAATATCTTTTTTGTTTAATTCCCTACGGGAGGTAATAGTATCTGGCATTCCATAATGCTTAAGTATTTCAGAAAAATCTACATAGCTATATTTTGTTATGCTACGAAAAACTTTGTAATAGTCTTCTGGCAATCTTTCCGCGCCTAGTAAATTACAAATCTGACTTTTAAGATAGGAATGATTTAGTGAGTCAAAGAAATCTTTAAAATCACCAACTATAATAAAGCAACTCTGCTGCTCTTTAATAAAATCAAAAGCTTCCTTCGCAAAATGAATATTACTTTTATGCAAATTTGTTCTATATGCTATACTTGCTTGGTTGATACCCACTTCATCTGCTTTTATATTGTAACGTTCATTAAGTAGATAGGAATAGTATTGATAGATACACCTATCGTAGTGCGATGAATAGTACAATTGTCTAATTTTATCCTTGCGTCCCTTATGCTTAGAATATTTGTGAAAAATAAGAGGTGAGTGAATGAAAGGCAAGAAAGCATGAGTTATTATATTTCGAGGTTCTTTAATTTCATTCCAAACAGTTTTTATTGATACACGCCTATCAAAATGAGCATACTTTTTAATAGAATTGCTTTTATCCAGCCATTGATTTAATTCCATCGTTTTCTCTTCCATAAAACACCTTGATATAGCAAGATGCCCGCCGCATGAGGAACAGCATCTCTTAGCGGCAGGCACATACCTTAACTTGGTATTAAATTTTTTGTGCTTGTTGGTTCACATAAAACCATCAACCAGCTGCTCCATTTTGCACAATTGTGAAATATGATATAATATTATCGTGGATAATATTTATTCTCATATTCCTACTGGAGGTGATAACAAATTATATGCAACCATTTACTTGTTGCAGACAATCGTCTCACACACTCTCAAGCTTTATAGTGGATTTCTTGCAAGAAATCGCGTATAAATACTTGACAGAAATACAGCACCTCTAAATCTACACTTAGAGTAAATATATTTTACTTGTTTTATCATATAATGTCAAATAAATCGGCTTATAACAATAAAATAAATCCGAACCAATCGGCTGTTGCCAAAAGGTTCGGATTATTTTGACTTGGTGGAGATAACGAGATTCGAACTCGTGGCCTGTACGTTGCGAACGTACCGCTCTACCAACTGAGCCATATCCCCGTTTTCTATGCCATGATTATACCATACTTTCAAAAAAAAGCAAGCGATTTTGCATCAGTTTGAAAAAAAACCGCACGAAATCTGTTAAATCGGAAAACGCTCCTCTATATTAAAATCCAACCCGATTTCTTCTGATTCTTCCCAACGCTCCCGAATAAACTCCAGCATCTGCACATAAACTGCCTTTGCGCCTTCTCCATATTCATTCAGTTCGCCCCGCACTTCGTCTTCCTGCAATTCTTCCAGGGCTATCGTCACTTCGTCAATCAAATCAAGCAGTGTTTCTTTCGCATCTGCCGCAATCATAGAGCGCTTCATGGGTATTCTCTTTTTTTCAATTAATGGTTAGATTATATCACAATTAAATACAGTTTTCAAGTAGCCGTATGTAAAATTTTAAATCTTATCAAAGATTTCTTTAATTTCAGGACATAAAAACGGTTGACAACCTCCTTGAAAAGAGAGTAAAATAAATCATACAAACAACGGGGGCATAGCTCAGTTGGTTAGAGCGCATGCTTCACATGCATGAGGTCACAGGTTCGAGCCCTGTTGTCCCCACCATAACAAAAAAGGGCATAAAGCCCTTTTTTTGTTATGCGTAGAAAAGCCTGCGAATCTCCGCCCGAGCGGACATCCTGCCCCCGATGCCGGTCTCACTCGGGCGAGGGACATGCATATTGCCCCAAAGAGGATCCTGCATGAGCATCGTCAAAAATCCATAGCCCCCAGCTGTTTTCAGGGCGCCGCACATGCGACGCTTTTTTTATGACTGCGCGCCGCGCTTTGTATAAACAAAGCGCGGCGCGCAGTCATAACTGATACAATAAACACTCCACTTCAGACCGGTCGCATTCACATAATAAAAATTCCGGATCCGTCGCCTCCCCTTTCAGCGCAAATGTTCGGTGTCGGATTGATCATGCACCGAATGCCATTGACGAATACGCCATGTCCCTTTACAGCTTTTCTGCCTCTTCCAGCCAGAGGGCGGCAGAAGCATCGGAAGGCATGCGCCAGTCGGCACGGGGCGAGAGCGAGACGGAACCCACCTTCACGCCGTCCGGAATACAGTTACGCTTGAACTGCTGCGAGAAGAAACGACGGTAGAAGTTTATAAGCCACTTTTTGAGCGCCGCTGCGTCATACTTTCCCGCAAAGGCACGCTTCGCGAGGAAATACACCTTTTCGGGCGAGTCGCCGCGTCGCACGACGTGATAGAGGTAAAAGTCATGCAGTTCGTAGGGACCGATGATGTCCTCCGTCTTTTGCGCAATGTTGCCCGCCGCGTCGGGCGGCAGAAGCTCGGGCGAGATCTCCGTGGCGAGAATATCCTCAAGGATGCGCTGCGTCTCCCCGCCGAGGCGTCGGCCTTCGGCGCGAACGAGATACTTGACCAACGTCTTTGGCACCGAACAGTTGACGGCATACATGCTCATGTGATCGCCATTATAAGTACACCAGCCAAGCGCCAGTTCGGAAAGATCACCCGTACCAATGACCAGTCCGCCCGTCTCGTTGGCGACGTTCATCAGGATCATCGTACGATACCGCGCCTGCGCGTTCTCATAGGTCGCGTTGAGGACGGCAGGATCATGCTCAATGTCTTCAAAATGTTTCAGGACGGTTTCCGAAATGGGGACGGTCTTTGCCGTCACCCCCATCGCCTGCATGAGCGCGAGGGAGTTGTTCTTGGTCTTTCCCGTCGTGCCGAAGCCGGGCATGGTATAGGCAAGGATGCCCGCGCGGTCCTTGTTGAGCAGGTCAAAGGCGCGCGCCGTGACGAGCAGCGCGAGCGTGGAGTCCAGCCCGCCCGAAATGCCGATGACCGCCGTCTTTGCATTGGTGTGCGTAAACCGCTTTGCCAGCGCGTGCGCCTGCATATTCAGGATGAGTTCGGCGCGCTCGTTCCTTTCGCTGTCCTCCGCGGGGACAAAGGGCGTGGGCGATACGGCGCGCAGCGAGGGCAGCGCGTCCGTCCGAAAATCGACCTTTGTCCAGAAATACCTCCCCTCCAACCCACGTTCATAACAAGTTTTAAAGGTATTCAGCCGCCGACGCTCGGCAAGCAAAAAGTCCACATCCAGTTCCGCTTCACAAACATCGCCGGAAAAAGGCGTGCTCTCGGCGAGCAGCGCGCCGTTTTCGTAGATCATATTGTTGCCCGCGAACACCATGTCGGAGGTACTCTCGTCCATGCCCGCGTCCGCATATACGTAGGCGCACAAATTTCTGCCCGACTGGGATGAAAGCAGCGTCTTACGGTACTCCCGTTTTCCGATCGTCTCGTTGCTGGCGGAAAGGTTTACGATGACCACCGCACCCCGTTGCGCATGGCGCGTAGAGGGAGGATCGGCAACCCATATGTCCTCGCAAAGCTCACATGCGACGATCAGCTCTTCAAAGTCCTGAGCCGTGAACAGGAAATTGACGGACATGGGCGCAAAACTACCGTCGGGAAAGCGGACGTATGCCTCCCCCTCGAACCCGTGCGAAAAGTGCCGTTCCTCGTAAAACTCATTGTAGTTGGGAAGATACGTCTTGGGCACGATGCCCTCCACTTTCCCATTCGCAATGCCGGCGGCGCAGTTGTAGAGTTTCCCCTCACACAGAAGGGGAAGCCCCACAAAAACGAGCATCTTTTTGCCCTTGGTCGCCTCGGCAACAGTCATGAGCGCCCGCATGCAGCCGTCCGTGAGCGTCTTTTGCAAAAACAGATCGCCGCAGGTGTAGCCCGAGAGCGAGAGTTCGGGAAAGACGAGAAGCTCCGTCCCCTTTTTTGCCTGCTGCTCGATGACCTCGCTGATGCGCGCGGCGTTATAGGCGGGGTCTGCGACTTTGAGCGAAGGACTCGCCGCCGCCACCCGTAAAAATCCGTACTTCATACGTTATACTTCTTCGCCGCCCGCGACCTCGTCCACGGACGCGCCCTTTGCCGCGGAACGAATCTTACCCTCGATCTCCGCCGCAAGTTCGGGGTTATCCTTCAGGAACTGGCGCATTTTTTCACGGCCGTTCGCGACTTTCTGATCGTTATAACTGAACCACGCGCCGCTCTTTTTGATGACGTCGTACTGCACGCCCAGATCGATGAGACATCCCTCCTGCGAGACGCCCTCGCCGTACATGATATCAAACTCTGCCTGACGGAAGGGCGGCGCAAGTTTGTTCTTGACGACCTTCGCGCGCGTACGGTTGCCGGCAGCGCCCTCCGTGTCCTTCAAAATATCTGTCTTTCTGACGTCGATGCGTACGGAAGCATAGAACTTAAGCGCCTTGCCGCCCGGGGTAACCTCGGGATTGCCGAACATGACGCCCACCTTCTCTCTGAGCTGATTGATGAAAACGACACAGGTTTTGCTCTTGTTGACGATCGCGGTGAGCTTGCGAAGCGCCTGCGACATGAGCCGCGCCTGCAGCCCAACGTGTGAATCGCCCATATCGCCTTCGATCTCCGCTTTAGGCGTCAGCGCCGCAACGGAGTCTACAACGACAATATCCACCGCAGAGGATCTGACGAGCGCGTCAACGATATCCAGCGCCTGTTCGCCGGTATCCGGCTGTGAGACATAAAGCTCGTCCAGATTGACGCCCAGCTTCTTGGCATAAACGGGATCCAGCGCATGCTCGGCGTCCACAAACGCCGCCACGCCGCCAAGTTTTTGCGCCTGTGCGACGGCATGCAATGCAACCGTCGTCTTGCCCGAGGATTCCGGACCGTAGATCTCTACCATTCTGCCACGGGGAAGTCCGCCCACGCCCAACGCCAAGTCGAGCGAGAGACACCCCGTGGGAATGACCTCAATATCGGTATTGCCCGCATTGCTTCCGAGTTTCATGATGGCGCCCTTGCCGTACGCCTTTTCGATCTGCGCCAGCACTGCATCCAGCGCTTTGCGTTTTTCTTCGTTCATCTATCTTCTCCTTATGTTTTTTCGATCATGAAATTTCCCTGTATGCCAGAAACAGCGCTAAATTGATCGCGGTTCGTGTGACGGTTTCCCGATCCCCTGAAAGGCGGAAACGGAACACCCGCACCTTTTCCCGCGTTCCTGCAGCAATATAACACAGCCCAACGGGCTTATTGGAGCCATCCGCATCCGGACCGGCGATACCCGTTGTCGCAATCGCAACGTCGCAATTGCCCTGTTTTAACAGTCCTGCCGCCATCTCATAGGCGACCTCATCGGATACGGCGCCCTTCCCCATCAACGTAAACTCTCCCACGCCGAGACGTTCCCGCTTTGCCTTATTGTCATAAGCATTGATCCCCTCAAAAAATACGGCGCTAGCTCCGGGGACCTGTACGATCGCGCGCCCCACCCCGCCTGCAGTAAAAGACTCCGCCGTTGACACACGCAGCCTATGCAGTTTGAGCGCCGAAACAAGCCGCTCCGCAAGCGACATATCTTCCATCGCATAGAGATAATCTTTCAGCTCCGTCGCCAAAATCCGTACGACCTCGTCGGCGACCATTTTGGGTGTTTCCTGATCGTAGATAACTTCTACACGCGCACAACCGTATTCCTCTGTTGCATGCAGGGAAAGCTTTCCCTTGCCAACCTCCTCCGCTTGTTTGACCGCAGTCTGCAAGACGTCGCGAGGCGCAGAACAGGTACAAAGCACAACGCGTGCATACGATTTGTGCCGACGTTTATCGATGCGCGGAACAACTTGAGTCGTGACGATTCTTGCGCCTCTTTCCCCCTCCGGCAGAACAGCAAACAAACAATCATCCGTTTCGAGAAGGCATTCTTCCGTAAACGAAGTTTCTGCAGCGACAGCGACCGCATCACGCGCTGAAGCAAGCAATGCGGGCGCACACACGAGAAAGACCCCGTCGCACTCCGTAGAAAGACGCAGAAGCGCCGAAGATACCTTGCTGGGCACGTCATATGCCAGCACTTCGATCTCGTCCACAAAAATGCCACCCGACAAAAGCGCATCAAAAACAGGCGTCATGGCAACGGATGAAAGTGAATTTTTTGTATTGCGAAGGACAATGCCCGCGTATTTCACGCCTGCTCCTTTGCCTCGGTGAGGACTCCCTTATTCCTGACAATATAATTGATCCCCGACCAAACGGTGAGAACCGTGCAAGCAAAGAAGAACACCAGCCCGATGAATCCGATGACCTGACCCGCCGTGCCGTCCGAAAAACTCAAGCCAACGAGCAGAAAAGCGATGGCGGCATCCTGACAGGTCGTCTTGACCTTGCCCAGTTTATCCGCCGCGATGACCAGTTTGCGCTCAGCGGCAACCATTCTGAATCCACTGACTATTAATTCGCGCGCCAGAATAAGCGCAACGCAGATGCCGGCGGTCACCGTCATTGCGTAACCTGCATCGAGAGCGCTCCCGCCGTTAAAAAGGAAGATGGGAGCATAAAACGCCTCCATACGCGTCAAAAGCAAAATGAACGCCGTGGAAACAAGCACCTTGTCTGCAATCGGATCGAGAAATTTGCCGAGATTTGTGACAAGATTGCGGCTGCGGGCAATGTATCCGTCCAGCGCATCCGTTGCCGCAGCCAGCACAAAAACGATCGCAGCAACAAAATAGTTCCACCCGTTCATGACGTCCAGATAAAAGAAAAGGACAAATACGGGTATCATAAAAATGCGCGTCAACGTAATTTTATTCGGAAGATTCACTGTTTACTCCTTTGCGCGTCCGATAAGATTTCCGGCTTCGGTACGCTCGACAATGACATCATATACTTTGCCCGTTACGGCCTGCGAAGCGGTGAAGTATGTAACGCCGTCCGCTTCGTATGCCTGAAAATACATCCTGCCGACAAAGCATCCTCTCTCAAAGTCAACTGCATCGCACACGACTCGGACGGTCTTTCCGATATACGAGACAAGATATTCGTCTGCGATCGCCTCCTGCACCGCATAGAGCGCTTTCACGCGACGCTGTTTTGTACGGGCATGGATCTGACCCTTTAATTGATATGCAGGCGTCCCTTCTTCACGCGAGTATGCAAAAAATCCGCAGTTTTCAAAGCGCGCCTCAGAAAGGAATGCCTTCAGTCCCTCTACTTCCTCTTCCGTCTCGGTCGGAAAACCCGCGATGAAAGTAGAACGCAGCGCAATGCCCGGAATCTCACGGCGCAGCTTTTCGATGAGCTTCAAATAGCTCTCGCGCGTACCACGCCGCCCCATCAGCTTCAAGACCCTGTTCTCGCTGTGCTGGAGCGGAATATCCAGATACTTGATGATCTTGGGATTATCGCGCACCTCGGCGATGAGCTCGTCCGTGATCACTTCCGGATAACAGTATAGCAGACGAATATGACAGATGTTGTCCAGTTCGGAAAGTTTTTTGAGTAATGACACAAATAAATTTTTACCTGTATCTGTACCGTATCGCGTTGTGTCCTGCGCAACAAGCACAAGTTCATGCGTTTCGCCGAGACTTCTTGCCTCGTTGACAAGCCGCTCCATAGGGTAGGAACGATACTTTCCGCGGATGGCGGGAATGAGACAATATGTACAATGATTGGCGCAACCGTCTGCGATTTTGAGATATTTGAGATGCGGCGGCGTAGTGATGACGCGCTCGTCCCCCTCGCCCCCTGTACGAACAGCGTTGACCCGCTCGCCCGCATAGGCGCGCTCGAGGGCGGGAAAGAGTTCGGAACAGTCAGAGACGCCCAAAAAGACGTCTCCTTCCGTAAGTGCCGGATAGAGCTCACCGATAAACTTCTCGGGCAGGCATCCCGCCACAACAATCTTTTCAAGCACTCCGCCGCGATAGGCGTTTCCCTCCAACACCGCCTCGATCGCCTCCTGCCTTGCCGCATTCAGGAAGGCGCAGGTGTTGACGATCAGCACCTGCGCTTGCCCGATATCATCGGTAATGGGGCATCCGTGACGTCTGACTTCTCCCAGCAGGCGTTCCCCGTCCACACGGTTCTTGTCACAGCCGAGAGAAATCATGCCGAATACTTTTTTCATCCGTCGAGATCTCCGTATTTTGCTTCAAAATCTTCCTTGGTAAGAAGAACGGTACGCGCCTTAGCCTTTCCGTCAAAGGGAGATATATACCCCATGAGTTCCATCCATTCAATGATCTTGCCCGCATGGTTATACCCGACCGAACACTTTCTCTGAATGAGAGAGATGGATGCCGAGCCAAGTTTGACGACGATTGCAAGCGCTTTGATATACTGCGGATCGACCGCTCCTCCGTCTGCATCGTCATCGCCGGCGCCGCCTGCGCTTACTTCGGTCTGATTGATATAATCGGCAACCGATTCATCAAAGTATGCCTCATTATGCGCTTTGATATCCTCAACCACGCGCTGCACTTCCTTTGAATCGATAAAAGCGCCCTGTACGCGCAGACAGCTGTACATACCCTCGGTACGATAGAGCATATCGCCGAGCCCCAGAAGCTTTTCCGCGCCCGACTCATCAAGAATGGTACGCGAGTCCACTTCCTGAATCACGCGGAACGCAAGCCGCGTCGGAAGGTTGCCTTTAATGACGCCGGTTATCACGTCAACCGAGGGACGCTGCGTTGCAATGACCAGGTGCATGCCGGCAGCACGCGCTTTTTGCGCAAGACGCTGAATGCGATCCTCGATATCTTTCTTGGCAACAGACATAAGATCCGCAAGCTCATCGACGACAATGACGATCTTGGGAAGTTTTTCTTCCCCGTCCGAAAGAGATGCATTGTACTCGTCAAGATTATGCACATTGGAACCGCTGCGTGTCCGCTGTTCAAAGAGGGTATAGCGGCGTTCCATCTCTTTGATCGCCCAGTTAAGCGCCGAGACCGCTTTCTGTGCATCGGCTATGATCTCATTGATCATCAAATGCGGCAATCCGTCGAATACGGCGAATTCCACCTTCTTGGGGTCGATCAGAATGAGACGCAACTCCTGCGGAGAATATTTGCAGATCAGACTGATGAGCATCGAATTAAGGCAGACCGACTTGCCCGACCCTGTGGAACCCGCAACAAGGATATGCTTCATTTTGACAATGTTCCCGCACACATTTCGCCCTTCGACATCCTTGCCGATAGCGAACATCAGGGAATTGGGCTTAGAATTGACATATTCCGGCGCCTCCATGACGGAACGCAATCCAACCGTCGCACGGACAGAATTCGGCACCTCAACGGAAATCGCTCCCACTTCGGAGTTGGAATAAATATTGACGCCGTCCCGCGCGTGCAGACGCATGGCGATCTCGGCATCGCGCTTGATGACCGACCGAACCGCAATATTGCGCGGTATATCGATATCGTAACGGGTAACTGCGGAACCGATGGTCACCTTCACGACTTCAGCTTCCACGCGGAATCCCTGCAGCGTATCCAGGATCGTCTCAGAATTGCGCTCGATCTCCTCCTGAGAAATTCGCACGTTATCGTCATAGCGATCGAGATTTTCAATACCGGGACGGACATAAGCTTTGTATTGATGCTTCTGCGGCAAAGGCGCCGGAACATCCTCCCGGGAAGGAAATGCCGCATCGCTCTGCAAATTTCTTCCGCCACGGGAAACACTGCGTCCTCTTCCGCCCTCTCTTCCGCGGTCGGAAGCGACGGGCAGCGCAGGTTCTTCACGATAATCCGCGTCATCTATTTCAACATCGTCGTCAAAAAGATCTGCCGCCGAAGACCGAACAGGCGCATCGAAGACACGGCTCTGCGCGGGCGGCACATCGGGAGAACGCTCGAACACATCCTGATCCCGATCCGCGATCGCCTCTTCCTCTTGCCGATGCTCGGTCATTTCAAACCTTTCCGCTCGGCTCAGTTTGGTTCGGTCAAATCGCTCCGGCTGCGACGGCTGTCCCGAAGAGACATCTCCCACACGCGTACGTTCTTCGACCGGACGGGAAAACAGGCTCCGGAACTCCCGCTCGCGTGCCTTGGAATCGTAGGCGGGCGGCTCCTCGGGCGTATTTTCCGTACGTCCGGCATAAGGTGAAGACTGTGCGGGATAAGATACCGGATCGGATGCAGCCGGCGTATCAGGCTCGGGGGATACGGGCGCTGTGTCCGTTTCCCCCGACTTGACGGGATCCAAATAGGAAACGCGCTCCGGCATTTCGGGCACAGGGTCGCGGCGAACAGTCGCACTGCTCTCCGGTTCAGGCACCTGCAAGTCGGATTCCCGAGAAGAAACAACTTCGGTTTCAGGTTCGGTGTGTTTCACGACCGAAGGTGATGAAGGAACGTAGGAAGGCACGGTCGGGTGTGCAGCCGCCGCATTGCGCGGCTCTTCTGCGGGAAGGTCCTCCGTCTTGGAAGCGTCATACGGCACGTCGTTCACATAATAATCATGCGTCGGATAAAGCGGTATAGACGGCGCGCGATAGGACGGCGACTGTGGGTAATTGACATCATCCGGATACGCCGCCGGGTGTTCCTGCGTTACACGCTTGGGCATGACGGGACGGGAAGATTCCGTCTGCGAAAGATAGCGCTCGGTATAACTCACCCCGGAAGACGAGGGAACGGAAGAATCTGACACGGGCGCACGTTTGTCCGCATCCGCAGGCGTACCGGATGGTCCAACGCTGGAACGGCGCGGATAGGTATTGAAATGCGAATCACGATCAAAAATCAGGTTATTTCTGTAATCGCTCGCAGGATCATTCTGAAAGAGAATAGAGCGGCTGCGCTCGTAGGCATCCTGCGCGGAAAGCGGCGGCTCTACCTTGGGGACGACGGGTACGTCGCGATATTCTTGATATCCGGGAGTGTGATACCCGACGTCCTGCGACGTCGGATATTCTGCCGCAGGATAAGCAGGCGCCTGCTGCTGTGCGTGTGCGGGCGCAGCGTATGGCGTCTGGTAACCCGCATAGACGGCAGAAGGAGCATTTTCGGCAGGCGACGCAGTCTGAAGAGACGATGCCCGGGAAGGTTCCGGAAGATCTTCAAAAGCAACGCCTTCGCGTTTTTTTGCAGGCTTCTCCGGGCGTCTCCGCGCAGAAGGCAGAATGAGCGCGCGCAACGGTGTATCCAGCGCAATAAGATAGAGCGCCAGGACAACGAGAAGCGCATATAAGATATATGCTCCGATCTCCGAAAGAAGCGCGCGCACCGGATATGCGATCAAACCGAGCAAAACGCCTCCGCCCGTCCCCGTCGCAATACTTTCGCCCGCCGCGGTCCAGCATGCATTCATATAACCGCCGAATCCGTAAGAATAGAAAGCTCCCGAGGTTGCTGCATGCACAATGAGAAAGATCGCAGCAAGCAAAAAGTACACGCGGACGATCCAGCGTGCGGGAATGGGTTTTTTCCCGAAAACGAGCACAAAAGAAAGATACAGCAAAAGGACGAGCAGCGGATAAACAAAAAATCCTGCCAACCCGACAAAAAACGCCGTGATCGCCACGCCGATCTCGCCGAAAATCACGCCGCCCGTTGCAGAAATAAACAGCATAACGGCGCTGAACAGCAACAGCGTCATGCCGATTGTCTCCCGCGTTAAAAGCGCGCCTACGCTTTTATTCTGTTTATTTTCTCCGCGACCGACTCCGTTCAAAATAACCTCCGTTCACTTGCGGCAAACATAAATGCCTTGCGATCATCGGGCAAAACAGCAGCCCGAAGTCCGCTTTTATACAATACCCCATCTTATTTTCGCGTATAGTATACCATTTCCCGTCGGATTTTTCAACAATATTAAAGCGGTTTTTCAAAAACAATTCCGCCGCCCGATGGAAGACGGGTACAAAACGGGGCATACCGCTGAACCGGTATGCCCCTGAGGAGGGATGAAAAGCATGGATCTTATTTCAAACCATGTTTTCCAGGATGAGTTTGTCTGCAACGAGAGCAATAAACTCGCTGTTTGTCGGCTTCTCCGATCCGATGTAGACACGAGCGCCGAAGATGGCATTGACGGCGTCGATCCTGCCTCTGTTCCACGCAACTTCAATGGCATGACGAATGGCACGCTCCACTTTACTTGCACTGGTCTCATATTTTTCCCCAATCACCGGATACAAACCCTTTGTCACATTGTTGATCACCCTGGGATCGGCAACCGCCATCTTGATTCCTTCGCGAAGATAATTGTACCCCTTGATATTAGGCGGAATACCGATCGAAACAAAAATATTACTGATACGTTCATCCAGAGAGCCTGCTCTCCTTCGCTCGAGCTTCTCCCTCGCGGGCATGGGAGCATCTTCCTGCGACAGCTCCGCGACCCGTTCTTCCACGATCTCTGCGGAAACCGGCTTCATGAGATAATACCGTGCGCCAAGAGCTATGACGCGCCCTACGATCTTATCATCTGAAAAATTCCCCAGAACGACAAAATCAGCCTTCAGTCCCGCCTTCTTTGCGCGCTCCATAACGGTAAATCCGTCCAATGAAGTGAGCAATAAACTGGTGACCACAGCACACGGCGTATTCTTTTCCAGTAGAGAATATCCCTCCGCGCCGTCACCCGTTACACCGCAGACCGTGTACCCTTCCCGCTCGAAGTAGTCGGAGAGTTCATGAGCAAAAGTCTCGTTACTCTCCAGAATGAGTACCTTTTTCATAGTTTTCCTCCGTATTCTTAAATGGATACTCGCATTATAAAACGCAAATTTATATTTGTAAAGTCATTTTTGTACAAAATTCATAGATTTTTGTACAAAAATAATCGAATTATGTACAAAAATAAGGAAAATTTCTTTTTCGACATTTTTCATGCTCAATAAATTATAAATAAAAAACGGCGCCCACATGAACGACACAGGCACCGCGGTTACAGTATTCAAACAATTTTGTCCGGTTGCACGGCAGCAGCTTTTACTTCTGTGCGAACATGGGCGTCGTCAGATAACGCTCCCCCGTATCCGGAAGCAATACGACCACCGACTTTCCCGCACTTTGTTCGCGCGCCGCAACGCAAATCGCCGCCCACAGCGCTGCACCGGATGAAATGCCAGCCAGAACGCCTTCACGGGCGCCCAGCAGTCTGCCCGCCATATAGGCGTCCCCTTCGGCAACGGCAATGACTTCGTCATAGATATCTGTATCCAATACCTCCGGAACAAAGCCCGCGCCGATCCCCTGCAGTCCATGCGTTCCCGCCTTGCCGCCTGAAAGCACGGGAGAGGCCGCCGGCTCCGCGGCAACAATTTTTACAGACGGCTTTTTCTCCTTCAGATATCTGCCGACCCCGGTTATCGTGCCGCCGGTTCCGACGCCTGCGACAAAGACGTCCACGCCGCCATCGGTATCCTCATAAATTTCCGGACCGGTTGTACGGTAATGCGCTTCCGGATTGGCAGGATTCTCAAATTGCCCCGCGACCATGCTTCCCGGAAGAGAAGCCTCCAATTCCCGCGCCCTTCGGATCGCGCCCGCCATACCTTCTTTCCCGTCGGTAAGCACAAGTTCCGCACCATATGCCGTCATGAGCAAACGGCGCTCCATCGACATGGAATCGGGCATGACAATGATTGCGCGATAGCCGCGCGCCGCTGCAAGCGCCGCAAGCCCGATGCCGGTATTGCCGCTGGTCGGCTCGATAATGACAGAGCCTTTTTTCAGCCTGCCGCGGCGTTCGGCATCTTCTATCATAGCCAACGCGACGCGATCTTTCACCGAACCTGCCGGATTACACCGTTCCAGTTTGGCAATCAGCCGCGCTTTCAGCGAAAATTGCGCCTCGATATGCGTCAGCTCCAAAAGGGGCGTCCGCCCGATCAGTTGATCGATCGATGTATATATCTTTTCCATAATACCTCCGTTGATCCGATCTGCGGCGACAAAAGAGAACCCAAGGCAAACCGTCACCACGCCGTCTGTTTCAAGCATATCATATCCGCCGCCGCCTGTCAATACGACGGATCAATGCAATTCTCCGCTCTTTCGCAAAGAAGTCATGAGCGCTCTCACAAATCGTCCGATCCGGGCACATCAATCTCATATTTCCCCATGTTTCTCCAATGCGCCACGCTCCCTCGGAAAAGAACTCGATCCCCGTAACCGAAGAGCGCTCTTCCCCGTTCCCGCTGCGCGCCCCGTTCAGTCCGCCTCCACGATTTCATGCAGCAGCGCCGTGTATCTGTCACCGAGGCGGGCGTCGACATGATAATGTCCGAAATACCAATGCCGAAAAGCAACACGGTCCTCAAAATTAGAGAGCAGATGATTCTCCGGATACATACCTTTCGAGCCGATCAGACGATGTGCGGCAAGATAAGCATATGCCCTTTCACCGCAGGAATGCGTAATGACGTAATCCACGCAATTCCCGTAACGTCTCAGATTTGCCAGGCCTTCGTCCAATTGTTCATACGTCGGGGCTTCCTGCCGCCACCAATCAACGCCTTCCATCCGACCTGCTCGGTCAATACTCGTTGCCCCGCCGAATGTAAAAACCGTCTTTCCCTCAATTTCATACACCTGTCCGCGCATAAGATGAATTATGTCGGGCCTGATCCGATGCACCTTGCCTCCCCGCCACATTTCTACGGGAAAAGCATCGATGAGATCAAAATTTTCATGATTCCCGTCAACAAACAGGACTGTAAAAGGCAATACTGAAAAACGTTGCAGATCATATTCCAACGTCTGTTCTGACCATACGCCGCCGAAGTCTCCCGCAACGATCATATAATCCCGCTTGCTCAGCTGCGGCCGCAATTTACAGAATGTTTGAAAACGCTCCAAGTCGGAACGATGCGTGTCCCCCGTGATATAGATCATAACTTCCTCCGAAATTATGATACACGAATGCAGTTCTTCTGTCAACCGAGCGCACGAAATTAATTTTCAAGCGAAAGAGCAATCGGTCACGTTGCATGCGCTCCAGACATATATCCCCCGTACCGACCGTCTTCTTTCTTCCGTCGAACAACATGGTTTCCGCAATATCGATGACTTTCAAAAACGGCTCGAAAGACCGCCGCAGAATTCCCGGCAGCGGTCTTTCGAGCTGATCTGATTGATTGACGTCGGGCATGATAAAAGCGGAAGCGGCTCACATGATCCCGATACGTCTTCACACCGGAACGAAAACCGGTCAGAGAGCCGTTATCGTCGCATAACGCGCCGGGAATGTACCATGGCGCAAACCCATTCCCGGTTCTGCTCAAACATTCCTGCCCATTTCGTAAGCTAAGCTGTATGCAGGCGTGCCTTCGATTTCACCCTTCTCATACACCCCGGTTCCACAGATGACGCCCATCTCTTTCGCCCCCTGCACGCAATCGGCATATGCACGAAAGCATTCCAACGTAGTGCTTGCTGCACTTTTTTCGGCATCGGCGCAGGTCGCTATGTAATAAAACTCCTTGTTTTTTACTTCCAGCCAACGCGCCACCGTGCGGTCGATGACTGCCTTTAACTGCGCGTCAACGGAATAGAAATAAACGGGACTTGCCAGCACGATAACGTCCGAATCGATCATCTTTTGCATAACTTCCGCCATGTCATCCTTGATAGCGCAAACCCCCGCATGGTCGCGGCAGTAGTAGCAGGCATGACAATAGCCGATCTTTTTGTCGGCAACACGGATCTTTTCCACCCGATTGCCGGTTTCCTGCGCGCCCTTGGCAAATTGATCGCACAGGATATCCGAATTGCCGCCCTTGCGAGGGCTGCCCGATAAAATCAATACCTTTTTCATAAATCGTCTTCTCCTTCAATACAATATTTGCTTTCGTTAGCCGGTTTCCGGACGCACCTCTTTATACGGCGAAGTTACATGAAACGGTTCGCCGTCAGATAGGCATCGATCGCCGAAGCCGACGAGGCTCTTGCAAACAACCCGTCATGCACCGTTGCTCCGACAGCGTTTTCCCTGACAAATTGCACCGATGTTTCAAAGTGTGCATGATTCATCGACGCGGATTGCGAGAACGGATAGATATTATCGTCTGCCGTCCACTCATAATGATTGAGAAACGTGCCTATGATCATCGGCGCCGTCCACCACCAGATCGGATAGCCGACAAATATCGTATTATATTGTTCGATATCGATAGCGTCATACGTTTCCTGCGCAACGTCAGGCCGCGCATTTGTATCGTGCTCGGCTTGCGGGCGCATATTCGGCGTGCTGTAATTCAAATCTTGCGCGGTATAAGGTATCTCCGGCTGTATTTCTACCAGATCGCCGCCGGTCCGGTCATGAATATAATTTGCCAACTCCGCCGTATTTCCCGTAGCTGAAAAATAAACGATCAGAATACCGCTGTTCCCTTCCGGTGCACCGGGACCATCCGGGCCTTCGGAGGTTGTTTGCTCATTTTCTCCGGAGACAGAATGACCGTTTGACGGATTGTCTGCGCAAGTAGATAGTATGAGCATTGCGCCGCACAAAATCAAGCATAAAGGAAAGATCAGAATCTTTTTCATGATTCGCTCCCTTGCAACGCTGCCATTTACCAACTCTTTTTTGCGGTATCGTTGCCGCGCGCCTTTTTGCGCTCCTCCACGGTTTTGACGAACCACTCCACCATGTTCGGGTCGCTGTGCGAGAAAAAGGACGACTGCTCCTTATCGAGCGAAGCGATCGCCTGCATATCTTCGTCTGAGAGAGCGAAATCAAACACATTAAGGTTTTCTTTCATTCTCTCGATATGCGTCGATTTGGGAATGGCCACGATGCCGCGCTGCAAGTGCCAACGCAAAATGACCTGCGCGACCGTCTTGCCGTACTTCACGCCGATCTTTGCAAGAACGGACTCGGTGAACAGTCCGCCCCTGCCCTCGCCGAATGGCGCCCATGCTTCATGGACGACACTGTACTTGTTCATCCATTCGTGTGCGGTTTTCTGTTGATCGTGCGGATGCGTCTCCACCTGATTGACCATAGGTTTGATGCGCGAAAAGGAACAAATGTCCACCAGCCTGTCTGGATAGAAGTTGGAAACGCCGATGGCGCGCAGTTTGCCCTCCGCATACAGCTCCTCCAACGCTCTCCATGCGCCGTAGTAATCTGCAAACGGCTGATGCAGCAAAACGAGGTCGAGATAATCGAGCTGCAATTTACGCAGCGATTCCAGGACTGACTTTCTGCATTCCTCATAGCGTAATGTTCGATCCAAACCTTCGTCGTGATGAACAGTTCCGCGCGGGAAATGCCCGAATTTTTAACGGCCTTTCCCACTTCCTCTTCATTAAAGTAAGACTGCGCCGTGTCGATATGACGGTATCCGACGGAAAGCGCGTCTGCCACGCAGCGCTCACACTCCTCTCTCGTCACCTGATACACGCCATAGCCGAGCTGAGGCATCCTTACTCCGTTTGCAAGAGTCACATATTCCATAAAAGCAATCCTCCTTTCGATTTACGGCTCTATTATACAGCCTTCCTTTTCGAAAGGGAATCTCAAAAAAGTTTACCGCATGAACCACAAGTAGATGCAATTCGCACAAATACAATACTGTGTTATTTTGCGGCGACTGAATTTAACAGACCGACAAATTTTTTAACGAGCTTTGTGGGCGTCGGAGAATAGAACACACCAAAAGGAACGGAATCCTCCCAATCGGCAGGGATGAGTTTTAGAAGAGGATGTACGTCCTCCCATCCCTCCACTGTGATAATGGGCAGATTACCCGTAACGGCACGGTTATATGCGGATATGTTGAACATTTCAAAATCTTCCGTCGTTACGCCTTTTAACTCCAACTTGCTGCGCAGACCGTCGATATATTTGTTCCACCCGCGGCGAATAAATAGAACCTTACGGTTTTTCAGCTTCTCGGAAGTAATAAACGATTCGGCACTCAGCGCATGCGACACGGGCACGGCAAGCAATATCCTTTTATCGTACATATGCGCGGCAAGACAGCGGCGCTCATTTAGAAAATTTTCATCATACAGCCCTGCTACGACATCGATATGCTGCCCGAGATTGCGCAGAATCTCCACAGAATTTACGGGGTTATTATCAAACGGAATTAGTTCTATTTTCAACGTCGGCATACGGGTTTGGATCTGTGACCATACGTCCAGGATGAACTTTGCCGGCGTCATGACCGATGTGCCGATGCGAATGGAATTACGATTTTCGCCCTCTTGTATCACACGGACCTTTTCCCTCGCACGCGAGATATATTCAAGAATATATCTCGCATCCTGCAAGAACGCCTCACCTGCTTTTGTGAGATGTAATCCGTGATTGGTGCGGTCAAATAACGTTACATCCAGATCTTTTTCGAGTGCGTTGATCTGTTTCATGACCGCCGTCGGCGTAATATATAAAGCTTCCGCCGCTTTGGTGAAACTGCTGCACGCCGCAACTTTGATAAATGTCTCCAGCCGTCCGTCAAACATAGCGCACCCCCCCCCGTATTTACTTTTGGTATATCTATTATAACAAACACCGGAATGAATGTCCAGAAAAATCAATCAGAATAGAGTTGTTGGACACAACAGACCGTCCGTATGGCAATCAACGAAAAACATTTCCCCTTTGAGTCCTATCGGGAAAGTCGGGAAGTATTCTCACAAAACAGAAAAAGAGCCGGGTAAATTTTCATTACTCGGCTCTTAGAAACATTTAAGGATGCTTCAAAGACGATATTGCTACCGAAGACATTCGCGAGGGTCTGTGGATCCCACCGGATAAATGCGCTTGGCTGTTTCGTGCAAAATATCCCGTGCGTCCTCACAAATAAAATTTTATGAGCGTATCCTGCGTCACATCCGCTCCGAACGAGACCGAGACGGTCGCAGAATCCGGGGCGCCGAAACCCGAGTTAAGCGGGAAAGCAGAATTATCCTTTTGGCAGCGTGTCAACGTCATCTCGTCCCCGTTTACCGTAACTCTGCGCACCGTTCCGGCATCTTCCAGACAGTGAAATTTGACGATGATTTTGCGGCTTTGATATGCCCGTTCGCCTTCAAACGAGCCCTCTGCCGCAGAGACGGTTAACACATAGGCGTTCTCATCTTTATCAAAACGCGCCGAATATCTGCTCTTGCGGAAATGCCCGAATTTGAATGCCGTCGTCTCACCGTCGTCCTCGTAGAGGCATCCCGTGTCCGTGGCGTTCCTTTCGGGATAGAAATCGAACACGAGTTTGTTCCATTTCTGCTCTTTTGTATTTTTCGCCTCATATGCAAGCGGAATAAGCGCGCCAAGACGCACGAACAGCGGCATTTCGCGCAAGCCGCAGCGTTTGCGGAGCGTTCTGCCACCCGCATGAATTTTTCCGTCAAACACGTCAAGCCATTTCCCCGCAGGAAGATAAACGCCTATGAAATCGTCCTTCTTCACGTTACTATAATACAGTCCGAGTACTGCTTCGCCGCCTGCATGGAAATAATCGATAACGATCTTGTGCGTCCTGCCTCCCTCCGCCACATTTAACGGAAAACTCATCGCCGAATGCAAAGTCCTGTCCTCAAACACCTTCTCCCCGTCAATATAGACGGCTGCGCCGCTGTCACAGCGTATGATGAGTTGCACGTCCGTTGCAAACTGTATCTCTGCTTCAAACCTCGCCGAAAAATCGCACACAGGCACGCCATTTTCGGGAGACACGTGGCTCAAAGCCATGTCGAGCATGGGATATTCGGCCTTGGCAACAGGCGCTCCCTCGCATTCTCTGCCGTTATAATAGGTCGCTTTGACGGGCGATACAAAATTTTCCTTGGGAACGGGCACAGATTGATTGTCCGTTACGGGTTTTATCAGGATATTTTCGCCCAACATATAAGCGTTATCGCACTTTACCGCACGCCTGTCCTTCGGGTAATTCCAAGCGAGGCCGCGGAAAATGGGGACACCCGTCTCATAATTTTCATGCGCGGCATTGTAGAGAATGGGCAGCAGACGATAACGCAGGTTATTGTACTCGCGCACAATGTTCAGCGTTTCCTCGTCGTATACCCATGGATCGCGCGAACGCTTTACATTGTTCGCACAGTGCGGACGAAACACGGGCGACAATGTCCCGAATTGCATCCAACGAATAAACTGTTCCTTCGAGGGATCGCCCAAATGCCCGCCGCAATCTGCATTCACATATGCGACGCAGTTTTCCGAAGCCCGTATCATTGTCGCAACTTCCCGCGCAAGTGAATCGGCATCGCTGAAGATGTCTCCCGTCCATTGAACGGAATAACGATGTGAGGCGCTGTCTTTGATGCCCTGATAACACCCGTTGACGATATTCACAACGTTCCCCATAATTACAGGACGACGATAAATCTCTTTGCTGTCTGCCTTATTTTGGTAAAAATGTCGTGTGATGTCGGTAAACAGATACAGTCCGAACGTTTCCCAATAGACGTTCGGCGATGCGGAGAGCAGATGCGAGCTCCAGTTTCGGTCGTACCACCAGGTATCCAGTCCCAGTTCCATGAGGGCTTGCAAATTTTTCTCGCGGTAGGAAATCTCTTCTCCGTCAAGCACGCTCTTTGTCCCCACGACAGGCTCGGGATGGTCGTTGAACATCACATCTACCCCGTGTGCGTGTGCAAAATCCAGAAAGCCCTTCATATCAGGAAAGAGCTTCTTGTTTATGTCATATCCCCAACCGTCCGCACAGTCTCGCCAATCGGTGTCGATGACCATGTTATCCAAAGGCACATTGTGCGCCTCATAATCCAGAATGAGCCGTTTCGCCGTTTCCTGGGTGTAAGCATAATATTTTGAGTTCCACCCGCCCAGCGTGGAAAGACGCACAAGTTCATTCCTGCCCGTCAGTTCTACATACAAGCGGCGAAGCTTTTTATAGTCCTTTCCGCACAGCAGCAGATAAACATCCTGCACTTTTTCCTCAACGGCATACTCCCCTTTCCTGTCTGCGGAATACCCTCCCTCGGGCACAAGAATGCGCGGGCAATCAAAAATTGCGAACACTTCGGGCGTCTTATCGAGCGACGGAAGTTCGCCGCTATTTTTCTGTTTGCGATAGGTATACACCCGTTTGCCGCTCTTCTCAAGCTTTACTCCCGAAAGACTTCTTGCGTTCTCGGGAATATACAGTTCGTAATCCCCGAAGCAAATTACCTCCTCCTCTCTCGTATACGCAACCTGCGACAGCGCATAGTTTGTCCTGTTTGGGATAAAGAAGGTGTTTTCATCGCAGAATTTTCCCTTTCTCCCATACTCAACACGCACAAGATCCGTACTTAAAAGCTGTACGCGAATGTTGCCGTAGACAAATTGCTGCATGCTTCTTTCTCCTTACAACATTTTTCATAGTTCTTGTAAAACAGATGATTTACCCCTGCCGGAACAGTTGAGCCGTATAGGGATCGTACGACGCAATTCCTGAACGAATGCAAAAATTTTTCAACCATTCTTCGCTGTTTTCAGACCGGCGGCAATGCGCAGTCTCCAACACATTCTCCGCCTTACAACCAAAACGATCCGCAAGCGAAAGGTCGTATTCACAGATACTTTCTTGACTTGAGATATTCAAAACGACACGCACGACGGAGGTTTTTGACTTGTACTTATCCGTTGCTCTATTGCGCGGGCGATTTTTCTATTGCGATACCATACAAAGAGCCACGGCAAAAAGCAGTGACTCCTTGTATTATACTTCCGGCTGCGCCCTCGTGCCGACTGCGTCGAGGCGGACCGCCGCGCCCTGCGCGGCAGGAGCTCCCCTATTGCAATACCAAAAAGCCGCCCTTGCATTTAGCAGGAGCGACTTTTGGTACTCCCGGCGGGAATCGAACCCACAACGGCCCCTTAGGAGGGGGCTGTTATATCCATTTAACTACGGAAGCATTTGCATAGCGGTGATTTCGTTTATTCTTGCAGTTCACAAAAACGAAATTATTCTACAACATTTTGCCAAAAAAAGCAAGGAATTTTGCGGACATCAGTCCGCAAAATTCCTACTTTAGACAATTACAGGGAAGTTTCCGCAACCTTATACAAAGTCATTGTCACTTCACTGTATATAAAGTTTCCGCCCTCGCCTACAACGCGGAACGTAGAAGGCGTGCTCGACACCTCCACCGGAATACTGAAACCAACGGTTGCAGTATCCGGAGACGTGTGAAAGGTATGCTGCACAACTGCTCCGGGCACAACAGTCCCATTCTGCTGTAATTCGAGAATGACATTGAGCGGAAAATTTACTCCGGATGCCGGAGCAAGATTCCCATGAAATGCAACCGAATAAATTCCCGGATCCGCCACAGTAAAATCACTGCTTCCAGGCGTATGCGTAATGCCAGAACCCGACGAAGCGCCATTCTGATCAAATAACAGCGCATTACCCGCTGTTCCGGGCGCACTTGGCGTTGAGTATGCAGACAGAAGCTGCGTATCTGCAGTACCCGTAGCGCCCGTAGGTCCGGTAGGCCCGGTGGGTCCCGTAGCGCCCGTAGGTCCGGTAGGCCCGGTGGGTCCCGTTGCACCCGTTGCGCCTGTTGCGCCCGTCACGCCCGTACCCGTAGCGCCCGTAGGTCCGGTAGGCCCGGTGGGTCCCGTAGCGCCCGTAGATCCGGTGGGTCCCGTTGCACCCGTCACGCCCGTACCCGTAGCGCCCGTAGGCCCGGTGGGGCCCGTTGCGCCTGTTGCGCCCGTCACCCCCGTACCCGTAGCGCCCGTAGGCCCGGTGGGTCCCGTGGGTGCGGTGACTTATGGGATTTATTTGTTCGTCTGCCCGCGGAAGTCCGCGGGCGCATTCGAGATGAATTTGTAGTAGATATGGATCTCGCGCGGTTCGTCGCCTTCCTTCTTTTCGCCCACGGTGATAAACTCGATGAGCTGCAAGCACATTTCGCGCGTCAGCTCCTCGCACCTTGCGTACCGTTTCAGGCGGGCTATGTACTCCTCGATTTCCGCGTCGATGCCGTCCGCTTCGGCGAGCCGCGCTTCAAGTTCCGCGATCTTTCGTTCGGTGGCCTCCTTCTCCGTCTGATACTTTTCGCAAAGGCTTTTCAACACGCTCTCGGGCAATGTCCCTAACACCTTTTCTTCAAAGGCAGATTGGATGAGTTTATCGAGCTCCGCAAGCCTGTCTTGCAAGGAGCGCAACAGCTTTTCATCGGACAGCCTGTTACGCTCGCCGCGCCTAGCGCGTTCCCGCAAAAAGCGTTCTTTCGCCGCCGCCTCGTCCAGTTCCACCTCGCCCAACATGGCACGGATGTCGCTCAAAACGATGCATTCGATCTGCCTGTCGGTGATGGCGTGGGAAGTGCAGTACTTCTTGCCGACATCGATATAGCGGCGGCACAGATAGTAATTGCAGGCGCCCTTGCGCTGCCCGCCCGACTTGAATTTGAGCTTACAGCCGCAGTCGGCGCAAAAAAGCAAGCCGGAAAGCGGATGTACCCGGTTTTCCTTGTCCGCCCTCCCGCGCGAAACGGACGTGCGCATCGCCTGCACTTTATCCCATGTGTCACGGTCGACGATCGCCGCGTGCGCGTTCTCCTTGACGACGTGTTCGTTCTCGGGAACATTAAGAACTTTATGGTTCTTGTAAGAAAAGCGCGTCGTCAGATGCTGCGTCATCCTGCCGGTGTAGGTGGGATTGCTCAAAATTTCGGAAACGGTGCGCGTCGTCCAATAGCCCAGGTTCCGCCGCACCGACTTTTTGCCGTCCAGCCGCGTGTAGTATGCCGTGGGGTTGGGGATGCCCTCGTCGGTGAGCGCGCGCGCGATCGCCCGATAGGAGCTGCCCGCAAGGCGCATATCGTAGATACGCCGCACGATGTTTGCCGCCTCCTCGTCGATGACTGCCGTGCGCTTCTCGTCCGTTCCCGCCTTGTAGCCGTAGGGGTACGCCCAGTTGGTGTACTTGCCCTGCTTCCAGTTGGCTTCCAAAACGGCGCGGATCTTCTTGGAAGTATTCGCCGCGTGCCACTCGTTGAACACGTTCATGATGGGCATCATATCCATGCCCGCGCTCGTCCTGTCCGCCGTGTCCACGTTGTCCGAAAGGGCGATAAAGCGGATGCCGTAGGCGGGGAAGATATAGTCGATATACTGCCCCACCTGAATGTAATTCCTGCCGAAGCGGGAGAGGTCTTTAACGATGATGGTATCGATCTTGCCCTCTTTCGCATCGTCCAAAAGCCGTTTGACGGCGGGGCGTTCGAAGTCGGTGCCCGACCAGCCGTCGTCGATATACTCGTCCACGACGGTGCCGCCGTTTTCCTCGGCATACTTTTTGAGGATGACGCGCTGATTTTCGATGGACATACTCTCGCCCGCCTTCTCGTCGTCGCGCGAAAGGCGCATGTAAAGAGCCGTTCGATTCAGTTGTTTTTGCTTTGACATGAAACCTCCTTTTCTGTCAAAGCCATTCGGTCAAAGTCGGCTCTATTATAGCACGACTTGCCGAATTTTTCAACGGCCCGCGGCAACTTTTTCCTGACGTTCATAGCCCCGCCTCCCGGTCGGCGCGGCGCAGGGCGAGCTCCGCCACTATTTTCCCAAGTTCCGCCTGCCCCGTAAAGTGCCGTATGATATGGTATTGTCTGCCCTCGATCTCACAAGCTGCGGTGACGCGCGGGCAGTCCGCATATTTTTCCTGTAATTGTTGCAATGATTGTTTAATGGTTTGATCCCCCAATTAAGAATGTAGGTTGACATTTTATCTCCTTTATCATGATATGATCTTTGTTGTCTGAACGCGCACCGCTTCCCAAACGATGCGGATAGGAGTCCCTTTTTGCCGTCTGCCTTTAACATTGTCATCGGCATATCACTTCGGTTTCCACGTCATTTGCGCCCGTATGCCTGCAATGTGTCTGGCAGGGAGCCGACCGCTCGCGCAACCGGACTTGCGGTCGGCCGTCATTTGATTTAACCGAAAATCAGGAACAGTATCGCAAACGTCTGCGCAAGCAGAAGAACGGGCGTCGCCCAGAATAAAAACTTGCGAAAGCCGTGTTCCAACTTCATATCGCTACGCTCGCGTTCGATTTCCTGCGCCGTGGCTTTGAGTTGCTGCCTCACTTCGTCCAGCGTTTCGTCCACCTGTTCGAGCGCGTGGGCTTTCGCCTCAGCGACTGTTTGCGTGATCTCGCTCTTTATGGTTTGACTTAGTTCCGCTTTGAACTGCCGCTCGTCCTGCGTTATCCCACGTATCTCTCTGACTGCGCTTTGCACGCTTTCGCTCAGCTTCTTCGCGAAATTGCCGCTGTCGCTCTTTATCTCGTTCACGCTCGCCGTCAAGTCCAAGATGAGCGTATTCTGCAAGCTCACCAAGGTGTTGCATCTCTCGTTGGATATCGCCAATGCCTCTTTTAAGAGCCCGTTCTCCGTCTGCAGCCGCCGTTCCTCGTTGATTTCCTGTAATTGTTGCAGCGGGGTAGCCGTCTGCCCCGTTTTTATGTTTGGCAATGCCATTCAATACCTCCGTCTTTGTATAGTTATCTCCGAGTTTCTGCCCTCGGATGGCTTTGCTCTTCTGCGGGTGAAGATAGGAATAGTCTTTGCCGCTCCGAGCGATCTTCACCCCGTAATCCGCAAGGTGAGAAATAAATTCTTCCTCACTTGTCGCCAACATTTTGCCCTCTTCGATGACCTCTCTGAGTTCTTCTTTCCATGAAGTACCGCCTTTGAGAAGGATATGCCGCTCGTCCGCCGTGCGCTTGTTCTCCGACTTCTTCCGAAAGTCCAACGAAGAAAATCCGAACTGTTCTCCGATCTCGTTCGCCATATCTTTCAGCCGCGTATAATCTCCGTCGTTAAAATGCAGTTTTCTTCCCGTGATCGGGTGAACAGCGTTCACAATAATATGGGCGTGTACGGTCTGCGTGTCGGTGTGGGTGGCGATAACACACTCACAACCTTCAAACATTTTCTCGGCGCACGCCTTCGCGTACTCTTGTACCATGAGCGGGTCGGCATGATCGGCTCGGTCGGGAGAGAGCTTGAAATGATAATACTTTCTCTCGTCGTAGTCCGTATATTTTCCGAACCGCGCCGCCGTCTGTCCGAATTGCTCGGCATAGTCCTCGTCTTCAAACAGATTTTGCACATCCACGAACCTTGCCTTATCCGAGCGCATTATGTAGGCGAGCGCCTTCCGCGGCGTTGCCTTGCCCGCCGAAGCTTTCAAAAGCGGCATCTTAGTTTCCCCCGATAACGGAGAGCAACGTGCGGTATGCCCTTTTGCACTCCGCCGCGGCGGACAGAACTTTGCCTTTTTCGTCGGGATAGAAGTAGCAATTTCGCACCGCTTGATTTAGGTTGTTTCCTTGCCGTTTGAGCTCCTGCAAGATCTCTCCGCCGTTTGCGATCATGGTTACGGGCTTGTCCGTCAGGGCGCGGATCAGAAAGTCTGTGCGGCTCAAGCCGCTCGTCTTTACCTTCTCATCGATGATGCGCCGTTCCCGTTCCGATACGCGGAAAGAATAGGTGATGGGTCTGTTTCGTTTTACTGTTTTCTTCTCGATAGTCGTACCTCCAAAAAGTTGTTTCTTTGTTTGTAATGGGGT
>ERZ1090879.355-NODE-355-length-29436-cov-40.276743_pt1 | contig 29436 bp, 25 predicted proteins | sample MGYA00478472_ERZ1090879 | MGnify/ENA primary metagenome ERZ1090879 (study PRJEB33644, sample SAMEA5815723) | chicken gut metagenome | biome: Chicken; feature: Gastrointestinal Tract; material: Caecum | place: Ireland | collected 2019-01-01 | study: A study of the... | reverse complement strand
CTATAATGCCCATAACGCTCTCCTATGTTCTCATAATTCCGTATTATCGGAAGTTGTTGAGGAAAATTATTTAGCTTGTATAGTATAATTTGAAATAAAAGACTTAGCAGTAAAATTATAGTTAATCAACAATTTTTTTATTTCATCTTCGGTGCAAGATATTGATGAAAGTGCTCTACAAAATAAGCCTATCTGTTCCTTTAATTTGCTAATTTTTTCCTTTTCAATAATTCTAAAATTGTTATCCGGAGATGCTAAGCTATCAAATTTATTACTAGGATGAATTATTATTGGTGTATACTGCTTATCACTACCATATTCGCGCTTGAACCATGAAACCGATTCATGTAATTGTGCACTATATTCTTTTTTAATAAAATCAGCAATTGCTCCATTTTTACATTCAATAACATAATACATATCATCCCCAACAGACCACAACACATCTGGTCCAATACCAAATTCTCTATCGGGACAACCCGTTTTAAAGCCTAATAAAAAACCAAGTTGACCTACTGCATTTTCAAATTGCTTATATGTCCCTTCAACGAATACCAAATTATCAGCACAAGCTTGTAACTCTAAGTTATATTTACTTACTCCTTCTGTTCTAATTTTATTTAAAATAAATTTTGCTTGATTCACGGAAGCAGTTACTTTTGGCGCTTTCCCAATTCCATTTCTAGGCTTGACAATATAATGATTTAAATTGTGCGCGTATGCCACTATTTTTTGCGCTTCTACGGGATTTAAAAATTGCATATAACTAGCACGTAATAATGCATAGTATCCTTTCTCATAGTTATCCGACAATTTTTCTTCAAATTTGAGCAGAACGGAGCAAGCGGTTTTGTAATCCTCGTGTAAAACTGCTAAATTAAATGCTGTTCTTCTTATTACATTTTCCTCATTAATTTTCGCTTCTTTAGGATAAGTAAGTTCACTTAATGCACCTTTACTTATTTCAACCCATTCTTTATCCTGTTGTAAACAGGCTCTTATAGTTGACATTATTTCATTAATTTCAGCATGTTTTAAATCACTTGAAATTTCTTGAGAAATATTATATTGTTTCAATGTTGCTTCGCTAAAATATTCGAATCCTTGTTTTCCATATAAAATATTTATAAGTGTCCTCCCCATAATAATGATACCACAGTAATCATTACTTGATCTTATCCCTCTACCCATACCTTGTTCAATTTTATGAATCTTGTTGCGCGTAATTTCATTTGTTGCTCCTAATAGACAAGACTCATTTATGCGATCTCTATTTAATCGTGTATCAGGAAGACCATCAATAACCAACAATCTACACATATTATCGGGCAAATCAATACCATCGTATTTATTTATAAACACATATAATCCTGATGAGCTTTTTCTTATTGAATCTATTCCGACCAGAATATTTTGCGCATTAATAATTAACGACGCCTTGTCTCTCCAATATTCAGCTCGCGATTTTGAAGGCACAATTACACACACGTTCATTTCTTTCGAAAAGTTAGAAATTTCCTCTTTTAATTCGTCATCGGTGATATTTTCATTGCATGCTTGTGGGAAAAGTATCAGCCTGTCTCCTATATCCGATGCATAAGTTGGAGACACAATACTAACTTTTTCCGATAAATCAAAAGCTCTCATAAGCAAACTATCATCGCTTAAGGTAGCACTCATAAATATCCTTCTCTTGGCATTTGCAAAAGAAGTTATTTGATTTATAGGAATTTCGTATGGAATAATTTCAATTTCTTGCCTTGAAAAAGTAATATTGCAGAAATCTATATAATCTCTTACTAATTGATACCCAAATAAAATATCCTCGTTATCTTTAAATTCATATAAAATCTTTAACAATTGACTTTTTGTTTCATTCACTCTCCAAAACGGAATCTGAATAAATCCTGCATTTGGATCATCATTACTCAGTTCAATATAAGTATTTTCATTGACATTTTTTAGATCATCCGAAAACAATTTGAATAGTTGAGAAAATAAAGGATTAGCTCTATTTATATTTAATGAAAACTGAGCAGTTACATCTTCTATGCATGCGTGCACATCATCAAGTACAACATAATCAATTTCCACATTATTAGTTTGTCTTTTACCGAAAATAGATTTTCCGTTAAATAATTTGTGAATATTAATTAATAAAATTGCATCTCCAGATATAAAATCTATTGAGCTCTCATCCTGTGTTATTTTTATCCCTAAATCTTGTGCTTCTCTACTTGCTTGCTCTACCAAATAATTATCGGGAACAACATAAACCGCTTTTCCTTTTTTTTCGGCAAGACAACTTTTTAGTATTAACAAAGCAACAGTAGTTTTTCCACTACCCGTATTCATTTTCACAATAGTGTCCTTATTATCGCGTTTTTCAAACCACTGCTCTAATACTTCTGATTGGACATTCCTAAGGTAAGAATATTTGTTTGATTTTGATAGCGTAGAAAAGATTTCTACTGGTTTTATGGGATGTGAAGTGTTTAGCTTTTGTCTTAATTTTTTGAAATCAATCATGTTATTTCCTCCCTAACTTATTTCCTATAAATTTCATCCAAAGTTTTGCCGTCTTTGTCTTTCCATTCCGCCCAGCCGTTGATCGAGCCGCCGAGGATGAATTCTCCGGCGCCGCTAGGTGTGTTGAATTCAAGCGTAACTTTCAAGATATACTTATCCGCCTGCTGGATGATATCCCCCTTTTCAAGCAACTCTTTTCGCTGTTTGTTATACTTTTCAAGATTTGCGGGTTTTGCAAGATTGACCTCTGAACCTTCCAGCACCTGAAATTTATCACCGTCATAAACGCCGTATGCCTTAATCCCATTGCGGGTCGTATGGAAAACAGACGATTCATTCAGGCTTGCCCTTGCGTTGTCCAGCTTATAGCCCTGCGTCGCCATGATGAACTGTATTTCCTCGTACACCTCTTCTATAGAGGGGAGGTCGTACTCATCAATTTCATACTTGGGCTTGACGGAGTTTTCCACCTTATAGCGATTGGATTCGTGCGCTTTGATAATGGCGTATTCTTCCAGTCCGCTTATCATATCGAGGGAGAACGTCTTGCTGTCGGCGAGGAACATGATCGCCTTATTCCAAAAATCTTTGGAACGATTATGATCGTCCAGACGGACAACTCCGTTGCGCGTTTGCCCTATGTAGATCTGCGCAATCTTGTTTTCGTCGTTTTCATTGATGAGATAGTAAATACCGGGGCGATTGATACCTGTGATCTTTTTTGCTTCGGCAAGCAGAGGGCGCGGAATGACATAGGTCGTCATCGTCGATAGATGACGTCTGATCGATCGGATGCCGTCGGGCTGTCCGTTATGGTAGATGGTTTCAAGTTTCTTACTTGTTGCCATTGCTAGCCTCCTCGTTGATGACATCCATAATATCGCCGACGTTGCAGTCGAGCAGTTTGCAGATCTTTAAGAGGACGTCCATCGAAACGGTCTCATTTTTTCCGAGTTTGGCAAGCGTCGTTGTGGAAATATCTGCCTGAAGGCGCATTTGCGTCTTTGTCATTCCCTTGTCGATGAGTAGTTTCCATAACTTATTGTAGCTGATTGCCATGCTGTCACCTCGTCCAAATCGTATTACAAAATAATTATAGCATATCCGCACGGGGATTTCAATAGGATATGCGAAATTGCTGATATATTATTTGAAAATAGTGCGGTATCCAACCGTATCGGATTCGACACGGTTAAAAAATGCTACTCCGAAAAAAAAGTGACTCCCCACCTTATTTCGGAGTAGAGGGAATAGGCGCAAATCGCGGGGGCAAAACGGCGCGCGCAAAAGAACGGCAGCCCGGATGGGCTGCCGTTTGACTTTGTTCCGAATGGCTTTTTTATGTTTCCCTTATGTTACCTGCTCTGTTGCACCCGTTGCGCCTGTTGCGCCTGTCATGCCCGTACCCGTAGCGCCCGTAGGCCCGGTGGGTCCCGTTGCACCCGTTGCGCCTGTTGCGCCTGTCATGCCCGTACCCGTAGCGCCCGTAGGTCCGGTAGGCCCGGTGGGTCCCGTAGCGCCCGTAGGCCCCGTACACCCGGAACAACTGTCCGGGCGCGATGGATTCACCAAATTAAGAATCTCAGCCGAATCGGAAAACACCATGTTCCAGCCGCATTTGCAAGTGCAGGGAGAATTCCCGCACACGCAGCACCAATTGTATCTTGTCATTTTTTCCTCCGTTTGTGCGCAAATGCGCATGTAAACAATGCACGCAAAACGCGCATTGCCCGTACTATATTATATCCAACTTTGACTACGGAGGTGACGATGCAGCTTTCCCTGTGTATGATCGTAAAAAATGAAGAGGATGTTCTTCCCCGCTGTCTGGACAGCGTAAAGGACGCCGTGGACGAGATAGTCATCGTCGATACGGGAAGCACGGACAAGACTCGTGCAATTGCAGCAGACTATACCGATAAAATCTATGTCGAGCCGTGGCATGACGACTTTGCAGGTGCACGCAATGTCTCCTTTCAAAAGGCACACGGAGACTATCTCATGTGGCTGGACGCAGACGACGTCATCGCGCCCGATCAACTCCCCCGTCTTTTTGAACTCAAAAAAAAGCTGGCGTGCGACCCCGCCGATATGGTCGTTTGCGGCTATGCGGGCGGCGGACTTTCCTTTCGGCGCGAGCGCATTGTCAGGCGCTGCGAAAAAGCGCGCTGGGTGGGACGCGTGCATGAGTGCATCTCGCCCTTCGGCAGAGTGATCGGCAGCGACTTCACGGTGACGCATCTTAGAAGCGACAAGCCGCGCGGCGCACGCAATCTGCATATTTACCAGAAGTGGCGCGCGGAAGAGCCGCTCTCTCCACGCGACTTGTTTTACTATGGACGCGAACTGTACTACAATAAATTATACACCGAAGCGATCGCCGTCCTGGAGGAGATGCTCGCAGGCGAGGGATGGTATGTCAATCAGATCGAGGCGTGCAAGGTGCTAGCAAGCTGCTACGCCGCCAAGGGCAACAAAAAACAGGCGCTCAACACCCTCTTTCGCAGCTTCGCATTCGGACTGCCGCGCGGCGGTGTATGTCACACCATCGGCAGGGCATTCCAGGAGGACGGGAAACTTGGCGAGGCTGTCTGGTGGTACGGACAGGCGCTCGCCTGCCCCGACCGCTCCGCGGAGGGCGACTTTGACGTGCCCGACGAGCGCACGCTCTATCCGCTGCTCGGACTCGTCTACTGCAATTCGCTGCTCGGAAAGTTGGACACGGCGCTGGAGTATCATAAGCGCTCCGCCGCACTCGCCCCGACACACCCCTCCGTCCTGCACAACCAAAGCTATTTTGAGAGCCTCGGCATGCTGCAAAGATCTGCCAACTGACCCCTTTTGCGCGCTCAGGCAAACGGAGCGGCAAAAAGAGAAAGAGGCAGGAATTTCCCCGTTCCAAAGAGGAAAAATCCCTGTCTGACATGACGGCATTTATTTAGAAAAAAATCGAAATATATTTCCTTCCAACACAAAAATCTGCGTTTTTCACCCCTCCATCCCGTCTTAATTTATGGGAAATCGCGCGAAAACGCCGTTTTTCGGGGTAGTTCGGACAAATTGACCCAACCCCCGCGGCACGGTCCGGGAAATGAATATTTTGACAAATTTCAAAACGCATACCCCCTTCCGCCGTTTCAACGGCAGTTTGAAGGCATGAAAAAAGGAAGCCGGACGGCTTCCTTTTTTGCGCTAAAGCGATCAGAAATCGACTTCGGTATCGTAGTAGCAGCACTTGAGCAGCTTCTCCATCTCCTCGACGGAAGGCTGGCGGGGATTGGAGCCCGTGCAGGCATCGCCGATCGCGTTGACGGCGATATCGTGCAGGCGGGAGAGGAACACGTCCTCGGGAACGAAACCCTGCTCGCAGGGATAGCTGTCCGCGCCGTAGTTCTTGATGCAATGAGGGATATTCAGCTCATCGTTCATCTTTCTCAGATGCGCAATGAGCAGCGCGACCTTCTCATCGTCATCCTTGCCGCCGAGTCCCATGTAGTCCACAATGACGCCGTAACGCTTCTTCGCGGTGGGATCCTTTGCATTGAAGGCGATGACCTTGGGCAGGTACATTGCGTTCGCCGCGCCGTGGATGATGTGTGCGCCGTAATCAGCGAACGCCGCGCCCGTCTTGTGCGCCATGGAGTGGACGATGCCGAGCAGCGCGTTGGAGAACGCCTGTCCCGCAAGGCACTGCGCGTTATGCATCTTGTCGCGCGCTTCCATGTCCCCGTTGTAGGAAGGAACGAGGTTCTCCTGGATCATCTCGATCGCATGAATGGCGAGCGGGTCGGTATAGTCGCAGTTCGCCGTGGAGACATACGCCTCGATCGCGTGCGTCATCGCGTCCATACCGGTGTGCGCGACCAGCTTCTTGGGCATGGTCTCCGCGAGGTCGGGATCGACGATCGCGATATCGGGCGTGATCTCGAAGTCTGCGATCGGGTATTTGATGCCGTTCTGATAGTTGGTGATGATGGAGAATGCCGTGACCTCTGTCGCTGTACCCGACGTGGAGGGGATCGCGACAAAGTGCGCCTTCTTTCTCAGCTTGGGAAGCCCGAACACCTTGCACATATCCTCGAAGGTCGTCTCGGGATACTCGTACTTGATCCACATCGCCTTTGCCGCGTCGATGGGCGAACCGCCGCCCATTGCGACGATCCAGTCAGGTTCAAACTTGAGCATCGCTTCAGCGCCGCGCATGACCGTCTCGACGGAAGGATCGGACTCGATGCCCTCGAACACTTCCACTTCCATGCCTGCTTCCTTAAGGTAATTCACCGCTCTATCGAGGAAGCCGAACTTCTTCATCGAGCCGCCGCCGACGCAGATCATCGCCTTTTTGCCTTCCAGCGTCTTGAGGACTTCCAGCGAGCCCTTGCCGTGATAGAGATCTCTGGGTAACGTAAACCTTGCCATTTGAAACTCCTTTTCTTTTTTCGTGAACATCGTTCACTTGATTTCCAAAAGATATTATAGCACAAATATGACGTTCGTCAAGACCCATTTTGCATTTTTTCATGGATTTTTTTCACAGAGCACATGGTTTTCATCCGACAATACCGCGCCCGCCGAACATTGTTCGGCGGGCGCGGCATATTGAATGATTTTTCCTTCGTCATGCGGCATTTATCCGCGCTTTCTAAACACGTTTAACAGGATATAGACAAGGAGCAGTACGAGCGTCGCGCCTGCAAGGACGAGGTACATGGCGGGCAGCCCGACTTGTTCCCCGAAGAAGTAGAGGTTGCAGTCCACCGCGTCGCGCAGCGCCTCCACCGCCTCCGTAGGCAGCCCCTGCGTGCCGAGCTCGGCAAACGCGCCCTGCATAGCATGGTTGCGGATGAGCGACGTGCCGTACGTTCCGGGCAGGAAGCCGATCGCCGTCTGAAGCCCCTCGCCGAAGGAGGAGATGGGCATGTACGCGCCGCAGACAAACCCGTAGCCGGCACTCACGATCGCCCCGACTGCCGAGATCTGCCCCTGCGTGGAGAGGAAGAAGTTGACGACGGATGAAAGCGCCGTGCCGAACAGTACCAGAAGCAGCACGTCAAGCAGCAGCCGGAACACGTCCGCGACCGAGAGATACCACCCCACGACCGCCACATAGATAAGGCAGATCGCCGTCGCCGCATAGCAGATGAGCAGCGTGGAGACGAGCGTCGCAACGTAATAGCTCAGCGAGAGCGCGGCGGGCTTCACGGGCGAGATGCGAAGATCGCGGATGGCGCCCGTCACCCTGTCCTGCACCATGAGAAAGTTGGAGCAGAACGCCACGGTCACGCAGGACACGGCGAGCATAGAGGAGATGAGCTGTGTCGCCACCAGCCCGTCGATGACGTCCTCGGGTACGGGCATCCCCGCAGGAAAGCCCGCAAGGAAGCTGTCCCGATAGATATTGCTCAGAAAGGTCACATACAGAATGAGCAGGATGGCGGGCGTGATGAGCGAAGTGAAGAACATGCCCTTGTCCTTGAAAAAGAGCTTGATGTTGCGTTTGATGAGAATGAGAACGGTCATTGCATCCCTCCTTCCGGCTGTCTGCCCGTCACGGCGAGAAAGACGTCGTCCATTCTGCCCTTTGTGACCTCGTAATCGCGGAACACTTCGGGGTGGTCAAGGATGAGCCGCGTCGCCTGCGCCGTATCGGACACCGACAGGCGGAACCCGCCCGGGATCTTTTCATAGGAAAGCCCCAATCCCATGACGGTCTCCTCGTCCGCGCCGTAGAGCGTAATGAAGTCGCCCGTATACCTGTTTTTGAGCGAGAGCGGCGTGCCCTCGGCGGCGATCTTCCCACCTTCGAGGATGACGACGAAGTCCGCCTCCGCCGCCTCCTCCATGTAGTGCGTCGTGAGGAACACAGTCATTCCCTCCTCCTGCCGCAGCCGCGCGATGACGCCCCAGAGGAGCTTGCGCGTCTGCGGGTCCAGCCCCGTGGTCGGCTCGTCGAGGATGAGGATCTTGGGGCGGTGCAACAGCGCCCGCGCAATGTCGATGCGCCGCCGCTGTCCGCCCGAGAGCTTGGCGACCGCCCGCCTCTTGAATTCGCCGATCCCGAGCAGCTCGTCAAGTTCTGAAAAGCGCTTTTTGAACGCGGCGCCAGTGATCTTGTAGAGTGCGGCGCGGCTTTCGAGGTTGTCCCAAACGGTGAGCGCGCCGTCCAGTACGGAGTTCTGGAAGACGACGCCCAGCTTTTGCTTGACGGGATCGGCGCCGCCGTCGAGGTCCGCGCCGTCGATGACGATTTTGCCGCCGTCCTTTTTGAGCTGTCCGCACATGATATGAATGGTCGTGCTCTTGCCCGCGCCGTTGACACCGAGGAAGGCGAACAGCTCCCCTTCCCTGACGCGGAAGGAAAGATCCTGCACTGCCTTGACTTCGCCGAATTGCTTGCTTAAATGATCGATCGTGATGATATCGCGCATGTCATTCTCCTGAAAAGGGATTTGTTCCCTGCCGCTCGAACATGATCTCCAGCGCGGGACCGAGGTATGCGTTGATTTGCTCCTGCTTCTTGTGCCAGCCGTCGTCGCCCTTCGCCTCTCCGATCGCCATGAGCCTGGGCAAAAGGCGCATATCTCCGCCCGTGAACTCGACGACCATCTCCCAGAATGTTTTCGCAAGCTGCTGGCACACCTCGCTCTCGGGCGGGACGCCCTCTTTCTGCATTGCAAGCGCCCGATCGCACAGGTACATGAACCTTTCGATGAACTCCTTGCCGCTCTCGGCATCGAAACGGTTGCGGATGTGATCGAGCGTTTCTTCATCAAAGTGCTTGATGAGAAAGTAGTACTCGTTCTTCATCTGAAGATTGACGATGATATCCGCGTACTTCTTGAAGTCCACCGCCTGCATCTGCAAGACCTCCGCGCGCAGCCCTTCGACCGTGGCAAGGCAGTCGGAAAGCCGTGAGATGCGGCTGCGGAGGTCCTCTGCCTGCGCGCTGAGTGCGTCTGCGACCTCGGCGGGCGTATCCAGCGCGGGGAGCCTTTCTTTAATGTCCTCGAGCGAAAAGCCGAGCGACTTCAGAGACAAAATCTGATGCAGACGGACGAGATCTCTTTGCGCATACAGCCGCCGCCCGCCCTCGCTCTGCGCAGAGGGTGCGAGCAGCCCGAGCTTGTCATAATACTGCAAAGTACGGACGCTGACGCCCATTTTCTTCGCCGCCTCGCCAACGGTCATGTAGTCTGTTTTCGGCATACGTTTCTCCTTGTAAGGGTAGTCTAACATATGACGCCGCGTCACGAGCAAGCGTTTGAATGAATATTTTCAGAAAAATTAAAGCGTTTTTGACGTATCATCCTATGGCTTTTACAAAGAACACCGTTTCCTGTAGTTCCGAAAAACCGTTTTTCAGATAAAAACGATAGGCTGGAACGCTCCGTTCTGTGAGCAGCACGATGTGTTTTACCCCTCTACCTTTGAGAAGGTATTCCAATTCAGTGAGAAACTTCGTTCCTGCCCCGCGGCATTGCATTTCGGATGCGATTCCAAACTCATCGATCCAGTATTCCGTCCCCTCATACCAGCTTCTGATCCTGCCCAATGCCATGCCGATCAAAGCAGGACCTTGATACAGCCCGAATGACAGTGAATTGCGATTGCCGATCAGTTCCAACACATACGCATGCAACTGCGTATCCGTCCACATATCGTTCCACGGATCTTTGGAAAAAATTTCAACCATCAATCGCTTTATTTCTTCCGTCTGCTCTAAGCCCAATTCTCTTATCTCCATAATAGCTCCTCAGCTTTACCAAACACGTTTCAACAAAAAACCCGCTTCGGCTTTGTGTCAAGTCTCGCGGGTTTCTTTCATTCGCTGAAAATACGTCCTTTACATTCCAATGGCTCACTCCCACTCGATGGTCGCCGGGGGTTTGCTGGTGATGTCGTACACAATGCGGTTGGCGTGCTTTACCTCATTGGTGATGCGGTTGGATACCGTCTCCAGAACGTCATAGGGAATGCGCGCCCAGTCCGCCGTCATGGCGTCCACGCTCGTGACCGCGCGCAATGCGATGACGTTCTCATAGGTGCGGAAGTCCCCCTGCACGCCCACCGTCTTGCTGTTGGTAATGACGGCAAAATACTGCCAGATGCTCTTGTCCAGCCCCGCCTTTGCGATCTCCTCGCGGAAGATGTAGTCCGCGTCGCGCAGCGTCTCCAGTTTTTCGCGCGTAACTTCGCCCATGATACGGATGGCGAGCGCGGGGCCGGGGCAGGGCTGCCGCCAGACGACGGAGTCGGGAAGCCCCAATTCCGTGCCGACGCGGCGCACTTCGTCCTTAAAGAGGTCGCGCAGCGGCTCGATGATCTCCTTGAAATCGACGACGTCGGGAAGCCCGCCCACGTTGTGATGAGACTTGATGACCGCGCTCTTACCCTTTCCGCTCTCGATGACGTCGGGATAGATGGTGCCCTGCACCAGGAAGTCCACCGCGCCGATCTTCTTCGCCTCCTTTTCAAAGACGTTGATGAACTCCGCGCCGATGATCTTTCGCTTTTGCTCGGGGTCGGTGACGCCCGCAAGTTTCGAAAGGAAGCTCTCGGCGGCGTCCGCTTTGATGAGGTTCATGCCCAGTCCGTCGCGGAATACGGACATGACCTCTTCCGGCTCGTTCTTGCGGTGCAGACCATGATCGACGAACACGCAGATGAGCTGACTGCCGATCGCCCTATGGATGAGCGTCGCGGCGACGGCGGAATCGACGCCGCCCGACATGGCGCAGAGCACCTTTTTGCTCCCCACCTTACGCCTGATCTTTTCGACCTGTTCGGCGACAAAGCCGCCCATCGTCCAGTCGCCCTTTGCGCCGCAGACTTCATAGAGGAAGTTTTCCAGAATCTTGTTGCCGTACTCGGAGTGGACGACCTCGGGGTGGAACTGCACGCCGTAGATGCGTTTTTCCTCGCTCCCGTACACCGTAACGGGGCAGGTCTGTGTGGAAGCGAGCACTTCAAAGCCCGCAGGAACCTGCGTGACGTGATCGGTATGGCTCATCCAGCAGATGCTGCTCTCCGGGATATCCTTGGAGAGCGGACTCGCCTTGACGAAGGAGAAGGTGCGCTTGCCGTACTCGCTGGTCGAGGCATGCTCTACTTTACCTCCCAGCGTGTAGGCGATGAGCTGGCAGCCATAGCAGATGCCGAGCACGGGAATGCCGAGCTGCAGGACCGCGGGATCGATATGGGGCGAACCCGCGTCGTACACGCTGTTTGGCCCGCCCGTGAAGATGATGCCGATGGGATCGTATGCCTTGATCTCTTCCACCGCCATATCACAGGGCTTTAAGTCGCAATAGACCTTCAGATCGCGCACCCGGCGCGCAATGAGCTGGTTGTACTGTCCGCCGAAGTCGAGGACGAGCACTCTTTCGTGTTGCATAGTCATCTCCGTATCGTAGTTTTATGTGAAAAACGCCCGTGCGGGCGTTTTTAAGGTTTTCAGTTTCTGACCGTATAGTTGGGCGCTTCCTTGCTGATGGAAATATCGTGAGGATGGCTCTCCAAGAGACCGGCATTGGTGATGCGGATGAACTCGGAATTCTTACGAAGATCCTCAATGTTCGCCTTACCGCAATAGCCCATGCCCGAGCGGATACCGCCCACCATCTGGTAGACGATCTCGGAGACCGTTCCGCGGTAGGGAACGCGGCCCTCGACGCCTTCGGGGACGAACTTCTTGTTGTTCTCCTGGAAGTATCTGTCCTTCGAGCCGACCGCCATGGCGGAGAGAGAACCCATGCCGCGGTACACCTTGAAGGATCTGCCCTGATAGAGCTCGATCTCACCGGGGCTTTCCGCAGTCCCTGCGAGCAGGGAGCCGATCATGACCGCGCTGCCGCCGGCAGCGAGCGCCTTGACGATATCGCCCGAATACTTGATGCCGCCGTCCGCAATGATACGCTTGCCGAGCTTGTCAGCCATCTCCGCGCAATCCATGATCGCGGTGAGCTGAGGCACGCCGATACCTGCCACAACGCGCGTCGTGCAGATGGAACCGGGACCGATGCCGACTTTGACGACGTCCGCGCCCGCCTTGACGAGCGCCTCGACTGCACCTGCCGTTGCGACGTTGCCCGCAATGAGGGGCACATTCGGATACTTCGCCTTGATCTCCTCCACTTTATTGAGGACCATGCGCTGATGACCGTGCGCCGTATCGATCGCAATGACGTCCACCTTTGCCTCGACGAGCGCCGCAATGCGCTCCATCGTGTTGGCTGCCGTACCGACCGCCGCACCGACCAGAAGCCTTCCATTCTTATCGCGTGCGGAGTTGGGGTACTGAATGCTCTTTTCAATATCCTTGATCGTGATAAGGCCTTTCAGAAAACCCTTTTCGTCCACGATGGGAAGTTTCTCGATACGATGTTTGCCCAGGATCTTCTGCGCGTCTTCCAAAGACGTGCCGACGGGCGCGGTGACAAGGTTTTCCTTGGTCATCACGTTCTCGATGGGCTGGTCGAAATTGGTTTCGAAACGAAGATCACGGTTGGTAAGAATGCCGACCAGCTTTCCGCTCCTGGTAATGGGAACACCGCTGATACGGTAGCGTTCCATAAGAGCCACGGCGTCCCTGACAAGCGCATCCGGCTCAAGATAAAACGGATCGGTAATGACCCCGTGCTCTGAACGCTTGACTTTATCCACTTCCTTCGCCTGTTCCTCGATGGACATATTTTTGTGGATGATGCCCATGCCGCCCTCACGCGCCATGGCGATGGCGAGACGGCTCTCCGTCACCGTATCCATTGCAGCGGAAATAATAGGAATATTCAGCTCGATGCCCGCGGTCAACGTCGTTCTGAGGTCCACCTGATTGGGCAGGACTTCAGAAGCCTGGGGGATGAGGAGAACGTCGTCAAACGTCAGTCCTTCCTTAAAAATTTTACTCACTTGCAACCTCCCTTAGAATATTTACGATATTGACATAGTTTCCGTTTTGCGTAAATTCAGCGTCTTCAAAAGCGGAAAGCAACGCCGCGCAAAATGCGGCATCGTCTGCGGAAGCCGCCTCCACAGAAAGCATATACAGCGGATTCGCGACGGGAAACGCCTCGTCGGTCTCCGAAACCGCAAGCGCGAGCGCCTCGTTATACTCCTCCTGCGTCTGCGCAAGACGGTATTTGACGCATGCACCCAGCCCGCACAGATAATCATGATAGCTGCCCAGCTGTACGTCTGCCGAAGCAGTCTGTCCGTCGCGTGCCGCACACATTTCGTCAAAATCTTCCGACCCGTATAATAAATCAAAACGCTTTTCGGCGTTGAAATCGTCTCTGCCTGCAGAAAGTTCAAACGACCGCGCCAGATAGGCGATATTCCCCGAATGCTGATATTCCTGATACGCGTAGTCGCCGCTTACCGTTTCCAAACCGAGCGAAGCGGTGAAATCGCACATAAGGGCGGGTGCGCAGAGCGAAAGTACGCCGAACACGGCGACCGCAAGCACAAGCAAGACGCCGAGTGTGAGAAGCGCAGTTTTTAAGACAAGTTTTCTCATAAATACCCTGCCGCGCGAGCACATACCCTTCGGAAAATGATTTTATTCATTTTATCACACACGCCCGAAAAAAGCAACAGAAATCCGCAAAAAAAGTCGATCCAAAAGTCATTTCCCGCATTCCGCATGCATAGAGTGGGGATATGAGACGACGTATTGCAAGTATTATCATTCTTGCCGCCCTTCTTCCCGTGCTTGCCGCCTGCAAACAGGAGAACTACACGGAACATCTTTCTGAAGTGCGGCAGGATATCTTCTGCGCACAGACCGACGACTTCGTGCTTCTGCTCAACTGCACCTCCCGCGAGTATCCGTATGCCGACGACGGCATCGCCTGCACGATGACTCAGATCATTGAAGTTACGCTTACTCCTATGGTATCTCCGTCGGGGGACGTTACGGTCTATGCCGACGACGGAAGTTGGGGCGGAGACGCATCTTTCTCGTCGGTGCACGGCGATTACCGTTTTTCACAGGGCGTAGACACTTTCCCGGAAGGGAGCGTCGATCTACGCGTCACCTGGGGAGAACGAACATATCAGATTGCCGCAACGAGCGTACGCACAGATGCGACCATTCCCCCGGAATCCGCGCTTTCGGTCCTGACGGAAAGTGAAAAGGAAACACTGGCACGCATGAAAAAGGAAGGCATATTCTGCGGCGAATTCCGCGTTCGTCTGCTCCGCAGAGAACAAAACTATTACTACGTTGCCGTCACTGACGGCTCTGAACAGATCGCACTGCTCATCGATGCGGAAACAGGCGAAATACTTGCGCGCCGCGCATCGTAAACACGAAATGCGCTCCCGGACCGCATTCTCTTGCCGCCGACCGTGACTTTTTCCGTGAAAAAACCGCCTGCCCGGGCGGTTTTTTCATGCGCATTCATCCTCTGACCGATTGACAGCACACAAAAAAGCGGGTATACTGTTACGAGACACCAATGGAGGACGCCATGAAAATCGTCAAACGCGTAGGCTGCATCATACTCGCAAGCCTGTTCGCTCTGTGCATATTTTTGGTCACGATGATCGCTTTTATGCTGATTGCCGACGCAATCGTGGACACAACGGTGCGCTGGACCCCTTCCTATGCAAAAATCGACCTGACGGAAACACTTGCCAAAGAGAGCTGGTCCGAAGAGGACTATGAGACGCTGTACGAACAGACCGGGCTTTCGCGCACGGCGCTGGACGAGATGAAGGACGATCCCGCGCGCATCCTCACCTTTCAGGACGCACTCTTCTATGACGGGGAGCTGGAGCATGTCGCGGCGGCGATCACCACCCAGCATGACCGTTTCAAGAACAACTATTCGGCGCCCATTGTCGATCTGCAGGACGGCGACGTTCTCGTCACGTCCGCATGTCACACATACGGCTGGCAGAACGGACATGCCGCGATCGTCATTGACGGGTCGACGCGGACAGTCCTGGAGTCCGTCTCTCTCGGAACCCCGAGTACGAGAACGTTTAACGGTGCGAGTTTCTTTCGTCACAGTCCCAATTTTGTGGTACTCCGACTCAAAGATGCGGACGAAGCAAAGCGCGCACAGATCGCCGAAACCGCATATGATCGCCTGTTGAACATTGACTATTCGGTGACCGTCGGCATCCTCTCCCCCAAAGATCAGGGCGTCACGCCGCAGGAGACACACTGCTCCCACCTCGTCTGGCAGGCGTACTGGTACTACGGCTACGACATCGATTCAGACGGCGGTCCCGTCTGCACGGCGCGGGACATCGTCCACAGCGACCTGTTCGAAGTCGTGCAAGTATTCGGCTTCGATCCGCAGAACATCTGGTAAACTGCATATCCGGTACAAAAAACGGGATACGTTCTTAAAAACGCGTCCCGTTTTTCTTTGATTTTTTCCCGCGTCACTGCGCGTATTCGGAGAGAATCATGTTCTGCACATACAGGTACTTATCCTGGATGCGCACCCTGTCCTCTTCTTCTACAAGGTATTGCCGCGTCTTTTTGTATGCCGCGGCGAAGTCCTCCTTCCAGTCGGTGCCGAACGTCTTTTGATATTCGCTCGGCGAGAAGCCGTACACCGTGCGCAGCCCGAGCATGACCGTCTCAAACTTGGCGTCCTGCACGCTGACCTCCTCGCTGTCGATGACGGGGAAAAAGCCGGACAAAATGCACTTCATGTACTCGTCCAGGTTGGCGGTGTTGAGCAGCCGCCGCCCGCTCATGAAGGAGCTTGCGCTCACCCCGACGCCGACATACTCCCCGCGCCGCCAGTAGTTGAGGTTGTGCCTGCTCTCAAAGCCCTTCTTGCAAAAGTTGCTTACTTCGTAGCGGTGATACCCCTTTTCTTTGAGCAGGTTGCAGCCGAAATCGTAGAGCGCGGCAACCTCGTCCCCATCGGGCAGTTCGCCGTTCAGATAGTCGGTGTAGATGGGCGTGCCGTCCTCGGGCGTCAGGGCGTACATGGAGATGTGCTTTGCCCCGCTGCCCGCGGCGATCTCGATAGTCTTTCTGACATCCTCCTGCGTCTGATTCTTGATACCCAGCATGATATCGGCAGAGAAGTTCTCCCCTTTTAAGAGAGAGGTGCAGTAAAGGTAATCCCGCACGGTATGGATCCTGCCCAAATCCGCAAGCTGCTCATCGATCGCAGTCTGCAGTCCGATCGAGAAGCGGTTGATGCCCGCGCGCTTGTACATGGCGATCTTCTGCTCACTCACTGTACCCGGATTCATCTCGATCGTGACTTCGGGACGAGCGGAGAGCGTAAAGACTTTTTTGATCTGCCGCATGACGGCATAGATATATTTGGGGTCGACGACGCTTGGTGTGCCGCCGCCGAGATAGACGGTATCGAACGTCCTTCCTTTCAGCTCCTTGCCGCGCATCTCCAGCTCTTTGAGGACGCACGCCATGTACGCCTCGGCGACGTCCATGCGGTTGGGGAAGGAGACGAAGTCGCAGTAAGTACACTTATGCCTGCAGAAGGGAACGTGAATATAAATGCCTGCCATATTATTCCTCCCAGCGGTATTTGTTCAGATCGACGTAACCGCCTTCGACCTGCACGCCCTCCGCCTCCAAAAGGCTTGCCTGCACGTCCGGACCGCCGAAGGCGAACGCGGGCGCAAGCCTGCCCTCGCGGTTGACGACGCGGTGACAGGGGATGACGCCGGGCTCGGGGTTGACGTGCAGCGCCCAGCCCACCTGCCTTGCACAGCGCGGCGCGCCGACCGCCGCCGCCACCTGTCCGTATGTGACGACCTTGCCGGAAGGCACGTGCCTGACAAATTCGTACACGCGCTCAAACAGCCTCGTATTGGTCGCGTTTTTGGGGGTACGTCCACTCATTTTCTGTCCTTATTGGTCTTTAAGATCTCCATGAACACCTCGGAAGGCACTTCCACCGTACCCACCTGGCGCATGCGCTTCTTGCCCTCTTTCTGCTTTTCGAGCAGCTTTTTCTTTCTTGTAATGTCGCCGCCGTAGCACTTGGCAAGGACGTCCTTACGAACCGCCTTGACCGTCTCGCGGGCGATGATCTTGCCGCCGACCGCCGCCTGAATGGGCACTTCAAACAGCTGACGGGGGATCGCTTCCTTTAAGTTCTCCGCGAGCATCCTGCCGCGGCGGTAGGCGTGATCCTCGTGCACGATGGTCGAGAGCGCATCGCACACTTCACCGTTCAGAAGGATGTCCAGCTTGACCAGCTTGCTCTTTTCATAGCCCGCGATCTCATAATCAAAGCTCGCATACCCCTTAGTGCGCGACTTGAGCTCGTCGAAAAAGTCATAGACGATCTCGTTGAGCGGAAGCCGATACTCCAGGCGCACGCGGCGGGCGTCGAGATAGGTCATATCCTTGTAGACGCCCCGCTTGTCCTGACACAGCTCCATGATGGAACCGACGTATTCGGGCGGGGTGTAGATCTCCGCCTTGACGATGGGCTCTTCCATATAATCGATATCGGTGGGCGGCGGGAGGTGGGACGGATTGTCCACATAAAAGCTCTCGCCGTTGGTCTTGTGAACGAGGTAGGAGACGGAGGGCGCCGTCGTGATGATGTCGAGGTTGAATTCGCGCTCAATGCGCTCCTGCACGATCTCCATATGCAGCAGCCCCAAAAAGCCGCAGCGGAAGCCAAACCCGAGCGCGACGGAGTTGTCCGGCTCAAAGGTGAGCGCCGCGTCGTTGAGCTTGAGCTTTAAGATCGCCTCTCTCAGGTCGACGAACTTGCTGCCGTCCAGGGGATAGATGCCGCAAAAGACGACGGGCTGCACCTTTTTGTAGCCGGGCAGCGGCTGCGCGGCGGGATTTTGCACATTGATAACGGTGTCGCCGACCTCGACGTCCTCGATCGACTTGATACTCGCGGCGATATAGCCGACCTCGCCCGCCAGCAAAATGTTTTTGGGCTGCATCTGCGGCGCGAACGCCCCCACCTCGGTGACGTCGTACGTCTTTTCGGAGAGGAAGGTCCTGATCTTGTCCCCCACCCTGACCTGCCCGTCCTTGATGCGCACGAACAGAATGACGCCCTTATAGTTATCGTAATAACTGTCAAAGATGAGCGCACGCAGGGGATCGTCCGTGTCCCCCTCGGGCGGCGGGACAAATTTGACGACCGCTTCCAGAATATCGCGGATGTTGGTGCCCTCCTTTGCCGAGACGCAGGGCGCTTCGGAGGCGTCCAGTCCGATGACCTCCTCGATCTCCGCCTTGGTCTCCTCGATGCGCGCCGACTGCAGATCGATCTTGTTGATGACGGGCACCAGTTCGAGGTTATTCTCCAGCGCGAGATAGACGTTTGCGAGCGTCTGCGCCTCGACGCCCTGCGTCGCGTCCACGACGACCAAAGCCCCCTCGCACGCGGCGAGCGAGCGACTGACTTCATAGGTAAAGTCCACATGTCCGGGCGTATCGATGAGATTGAACTCATACTCATTCCCGTCAAGAGCGTTATAAAACATTCTCACGGGCGTAAGTTTGATCGTGATGCCGCGCTCGCGCTCGATATCCATGGAATCGAGAAGCTGTTCCTCCATGTCGCGCTTGCTCACCTGCCCGGTGAGCTCCATGATGCGGTCGGCGATCGTGCTCTTGCCGTGGTCGATATGCGCAATGATGCAGAAATTGCGAAGATACTTGCTTGCTTTTGCCATGCCGTCTCCCAAAACCTTTCTTATCGACCCATATTATACAAAATTTATGAAAATTTTGCAACCGCTATTGAAATCTTTCCGCCGATTTGCTACAATATACGCATGAAACTTCCCGATTTTCTCACGCACACGCCCATCGCGCACCGCGGCCTGCACGATGCAACCCATCCCGAAAACAGTCTTGCAGCGTTTGAAAACGCCATACAGCACGGATACGCCGTCGAAACGGACGTGCGTTTTTCGAAGGACAATCAACTTGTCGTCTTTCACGACGCCTTCCTCGCGCGCATGACAGGGCAGGAGGGAGCCGTCGCCGAAAATACCGCCGCCGAACTTGCCGAGCTGCGCCTTGCGGGAGGCGAGCAGCGCATCCCCCTCTTTCAGGACGCGCTCGCCTGTCTTTCCGGCCGTGCGCCGCTCTTATTGGAGATCAAGGACATGCCCGGCGTCCCCGCGGACACGGTGGCGCGCGCCGTACGCGAAGCGATGCGCAGCTTTTCGGGCGAATACGCCGTGCAGTCCTTCCAGCCCGCCTATGTACAGGCGTACAAAAAGCTCTGCCCCGAAATCGCCTGCGGCATTTTAGGCTCGGGCGAAGCAATGAAAAAGTCCGACTTCGACGGCTCGCCCGTGTGGCGCATCAAGGCGTTTGCGGTCAGGAATATGAGCCTCCGCTGGGCAGAAAAACTGGATTTTTTAAGCTACCGCGCCGAGGACTATCCCTCGCCCGCGCTTACAGCGTTCCCCAAGACAAAGCTCGCCTGGACGGTGCGCTCGCAGGAGGAAGCGGAACGTCTCAGGCCGTACGTCGATAATATCATCTTCGAGAATTTCCTTGCATAATGCATTGCGCCGATTGCACCCATTCGCCACGCGAAAGGCGCAGAGACCGACAAATGATTGACAAACGCCCGCAATGGGCGTATAATTTTTGTTACGCAATCTATGCGCGCAGAGGAACAGAATGCTTACACTCGATAAAATCAAACATGCACAGAGCGTCCTCAAGGAGGCGCTCTATGAAACGGACATCAAGCGCACCGGCAATCTCACCGACCGCTGCGAGCTGTACGTCAAGGCGGAAAACCTGCAAAAGACGGGTTCCTTCAAGATCAGGGGCGCGTACTATAAGATCTCGCAGCTCTCGCCTGAAGAAAAGGCGCGGGGCGTCATCGCCTGCTCGGCGGGCAACCACGCGCAGGGCGTCGCGCTCGCGGCGCAGAAGAACGGCATCAGGGCGCTCATCTGCCTGCCCGACGGTGCACCCATCTCCAAGGTGGAGGCGACGCGCAGCTACGGGGCGGACATCTGCCTGGTACACGGCGTGTATGACGACGCCTACCGGAAGTCGGTCGAACTGCAAAAGGAGTTCGGCTACACCTTCATCCACCCCTTTGACGACGAGGACGTCATCGCGGGGCAGGCGACCATCGGCATGGAGATCTTGTCCCAGCTCAAAGACGTGGACGCGGTCGTCGTGCCCATCGGCGGCGGCGGGCTCATTGCGGGCGTCGCGTTTGCGATCAAGCACCTTGCGCCCCATGTGCAGGTATACGGCGTCCAGGCAGCAGGCGCACCCGGCATGGCTGTCTCCCTGCGGGACGGCAAGATCGAATGTCTTGACTCCGTCTCGACGATCGCGGACGGCATCGCCGTCAAACAGCCGGGCGAACACACCTTCCAATACTGCAAGGAGTACGTCGACGGTGTTGTCACCGTCACCGAGGACGAGATCTGCACCGCCATCCTTGCTCTCATTGAAAAGGAAAAGCTGGTCGCCGAAGGCGCGGGCGCAACGCCCGTTGCCGCCGTCATGGCGGGAAAGCTCCCCCAGCTGGACGGCAAGAAGGTGTGCTGCCTTGTCTCGGGCGGCAATATCGACGTCACCATTTTGAGCCGCGTCATCACGCGCGGTCTTGTGACGAGCGGCAGACAGTGCACGCTGAACATCGAGCTGTTAGACAAGCCCGGGCAGCTCGTCGCCGTATCTCAAATTATCGCAAAATGCGGCGCGAACGTCGTCGGCGTCCATCATGAACACGCCAACGCGGGCAGTGAAGTCATCGGCTGTTATCTGCGCATCGATATGGAGACGCGCGACTTTGCACAGATCAATGAGATCAGACAGGCGCTGACAGAAGCCGGTTTCAAGCTCTGCGAGACGCTCTGATCAGGAGGTATCATATGCAAACCGTACACACCCCTCTCGCCCCTGCCGCCATCGGACCCTACTCCCAAGCGGTCAAGGTCAACGGAATGGTCTTTACGTCCGGACAGATCGCGCTCGATCCCGAAACGGGCGCCGTCGTCGAAGGCGGCATCAAGGAGCAGACGACGCGCATCTGCGAAAACCTCAAAGCCGTGCTCACGGCAGCGGGAAGTTCGTTGGAAAAAGTCGTCAAAACAACATGTTTTTTGGCAGAAATGTCGGACTTCGCGGCATTCAACGAGGTCTACGGAAGTTACTTCTCGGGCAAGCCCGCCAGAAGCTGCGTCGCCGTCAAGACGCTCCCCAAGAACGTGCTTGCGGAAATCGAGGTCATCGCCCTGTGCGACTAAGCACTCTTGTATCACAAAACGTCCCCGCCATGGTTTTCAGCCACGACGGGGACGTTTTTTATGAGAATGTTACCGATAGAATTTCCAGGCTTTCCGAATCGACGCAGAGCATTGCTCCGTCCGCATAACAGAACAGAAAATGCCCGCTCCCGGGGCCGTCAAGCCTTCTCCCGCCGTCCTCGATGCGATGCGCCGACATGATCTTCTCCCTGCATGCGCCGAGCGCGTCCTCTGCTTTCCATTTTTTTGCAAGTTTGCGCGCCAGCCGCGGCGCCATATGAAGCGCGTCCGCATTCTGCAAGATCTGACCTCGCAGCCGCTCCGTCTCGCGATCGGCGAGCGCGCGCACGATCTCTTTTGTCCGCTGCAGCTGCGCATACGGCACAAACAACTTTTCATTTTCCAGCCGCAGCCCGAGCGAAGAGCGGAACCCGTCGCCCGAAGGCATCGCAACGCAGGGAATATTCTCCTCTTCAAAGATCTCCTTAAGCACCGCGCAGTCCGACGCAGTTCGCTCCAACAGCAGACAGAAATCCTCCTCCCGTACTTCACGGAAGACCTTCGCGCCGCATGCGGGACAACGCGGAAAATCGGTGACGATATGGCAATTTTCACAGTATTTCATGGCACAATCCCCCACATTTTGATACCGTCATAATAACACACAATCGTCCCGCTTACAAGAAGGCACGGAAAAAAATCCTCACACAAGACAAAAAAACTGTAATTACGGTTGCGCCCGCGCGAAGTTTTCGCGCGGGCGCAGGAATTTTATCGTCAAATCAAATGCCAGATGAGTTTTGCGTAGTCGGTAACCGAACGATCCGCAGAGAACTTACCCACGTTTGCAAGATTGACGAGACACTTCATAAAGTACTCATCCGAACCGTAGTCCCGAAGCAGCTGCTCTTTGACGCGTACATAGTCGGCAAAGTCATACAGAACAAGATATCTGTCCGGTTCATAACCGCCGATCATACTCTCGTACAACTTTCTCAGCATGCCGGCTTCGTCGCGGAAGGTACCGTCAATGAGGGTCTCCAGCGCGCGCTTGAGACGGGGATTGCCCTCCACCTGCTCACGGGGACAGTAATACTTCTTGACCGCCGCGACCTCTTCCACCGTGGCACCGAAAATATAGTTGTTCTCTCTGCCTGCTTCCTCGCAGATCTCTACGTTCGCGCCGTCCATCGTCCCGAGCGTCACGGTACCGTTGAGCATGAACTTCATATTGCCCGTACCCGATGCCTCCATGCCCGCCATCGAGATCTGTTCGGAGATATCCGCCGCGCAGACGATCTTCTCGGCATAGGAGACGTTATAATTCTGCATGAACACGACCTTCATCTTGTCGTGAACTTCGGGATCGTTGTTGACGAGGTTGGCAATCTCATTGATGAACTTGATGACCGCTTTTGCCATATAGTAGCCGGGCGCCGCCTTTGCTCCGAACAGGAACGCCGTGGGAGAGAAGTCGGTGATCGAGCCGTCTTTGATGCCGAAATAGAAGTAGAGCACGCTCAGCGCGTTGAGCATCTGACGCTTGTATTCGTGCAGACGCTTGACCTGCACGTCAAAAATGAAGTCGGGAGAGACCTCCACGCCCTCGTGCGTGCGGATATAGGCGGCGAGCTTCTCCTTATTTTCATGTTTGATGCGCTTGAAGTCAGACAGGATCTCGGAAAGGTAGGGCGTGAGTTTTTTGAGCTCGGAAAGCTCCGTGTGCCAGCCCGTGCCGATCTTTTCATCAATGACGCGCGCAAGTTCGGGGTTATTGAGGAGCAGCCAGCGGCGGGGCGTGATGCCGTTGGTGATGTTGACGAACTTCTCGGGGAAGCGTTCATACCAGTTTTTGAAGGTCTGCGTCTTTAAGATGTTGGTATGGATCTCCGCGACGCCGTTGACGTGCGAAGAGACGAAGATCGCGAGGTTCGCCATGTGGATGACGTTGTCGCGCACGATGTAAAACACATTCGTATCCAGTCCGTCCGCTTCCAGCTTTCTCTGACAGTTCAGGATCTGCTCGTAAACGTCGGGTAAGAGATCGGAAAGCGCCAAAGCGTCCCACTTCTCCAGTGCCTCCGCCATGATGGTGTGGTTGGTGAAGTTGAAACATGCAGCACAGACCTCGAACGCCTCGTCAAAGGTGAGCCCCTCCGTCTGCAAGATGCGCAGAAGTTCGGGGATGGCGATGACGGGGTGGGTGTCGTTGAGCTGGAAGCACCACTTCTCGGGCAGCTGCTTCAAGGACTTGCCCGTCGCCTTGAATTTTCTGACGATGTCCTGCAGCGATGCGCTGACCATGAAGTACTGCTGGCGAAGGCGCAGGATCTTGCCGACCATCGTGTTGTCGTTGGGATAGAGCACGTCGGTGATCTTGGTCGCGTTGAAGTTTTCCGTCGCCTTGACTTCGCCCTTCATCTCGTTGAAGGAGGCAAAGTCGAACGCCTGCACAGGCTCGCTCTGCCAAAGGCGCAGCGTGTTGACGACGCCGTTCTTGTAGCCGAAGATAGGCATGTCATAGGGAACCGCCTTGACCGTCTGATCGGCAAATCTCACGAGCACCGCGTCGCGCTCGATGCGAACGCTCCAGGGATCCCCCCACTTGAGCCAGTCGTCCCCTTCCTCGTGCTGATAGCCGTCCACAAACGTCTGGCGGAACAGCCCGTAGCGGTAGCGGATGCCGTAGCCGTCTAAGGCAATGTTTTTGGAAGCCGCGCTCTCCAGATAGCATGCCGCAAGCCTGCCCAGCCCCCCGTTGCCGAGCGCCGCGTCCTCGACCTCTTCAAACTGTTTGAGGTCCTCGCCCACAGAAGCGAGCGCCTCGTTCACCCCGTCCAAAATACCGAGATTCAATAAATTGGAATAGATGGCGCGCCCCATGAGGAACTCCGCCGAAAAATAGCCGCAGCGGCGGCGCTCGGAAGTCTTTTCGCGATTCCAGTCCTCGAACACTTCCTCCATCACCGCGCGGGAAACAGCATTGTAAAGCTCAAACTTGCCCGCGGACTTGATGTCGCAGGCGTACTCCGCATGGAGTACGCGCTCCACGTCGGCAAGAAAATTCTTCTGATCGAAATGCATGATAATTTCAACCTCGTAACGTAAATATATTTGTTCGTTCGCCGATTTTTTATTCTAACACAAGGAAATGGCAATGTCAAACGCTTTTCCCAATCAATTCCTCTGTATGCGCACGCGAAAAAATTGAAAAAATCAACGACAATTTTTTACATTTTCATAAATTCTATTGAAAAAAATTTGCGTCCGTGATATAATCGATTTATGTCATTTTGTTTTTTGCCCGTTTTCAACAATGAGGCAGAGGAACTTGCATCAAGATAAGGAGGATTGTTATGAAAGAATGCGAAGGCGCGTGCGGAACGCCCGAACAGCTGGAGAGGCTTCAAGCTGTCATCGAAGAATCCCGCACGACCCCCGGGTGTCTGATGCACATCCTGCAAGAGGCACAGGGCATTTACGGCTATCTCCCTCTCCCCGTTCAAAAGACGATCGCGGAGGGTCTGGGGATCTCGCTTGCGGAGGTGTACGGCGTCGTCACCTTTTACTCCCAGTTTTCGCTGCAGCCTAAGGGAAAATACCGCGTGAGCATTTGCCTCGGCACGGCATGTTATGTCAAAGGCTCGGACAAGATCCTGGCAGAAGTGGAAAAAGAGCTGGGCATCAAGTGCGGCGAATGTACGGCGGACGGGATGTTTTCCATTGACAGCTGCCGCTGCGTAGGCGCGTGCGGACTTGCGCCTGTCATGATGATCAATGAGGACGTTCACGGCAAACTTACACCGGAGATGGTCAAGGGCATCCTTGACGGGTACAAAAAGGAGGCACAGGCATGACCATCAAAGAACTTGACGCCATCCGTCAGAAGAAAAAGGCGCTCATCGACGTCAGGCGCGTCGTGCGCGAACAGGGCGAAAAACTCGCTAAGCAGACGGGCTACAGAAAACAGGTCCTCGTCTGCGGCGGTACGGGCTGTACGTCCTCCCACTCGATGAAGGTCATCGCACAGCTCGAGCAGTCCCTTCAGGAGCTGGGCATTACCGATGTACTCGTCGTCAAGACGGGCTGCTTCGGTCTGTGCGCGCTCGGTCCCATCATGATCGTCTATCCCGAAGGTGCATTTTATGCACAGATGACGCCCGAGCACGTCAAAACAGTTGCCGAGCAGCATCTCGCCAAGGGCGGCAAAATCGTCAAAGAGCTGCTGTATCAGGGCACGGTCGCCGAAGACGGCTCCATCATCCCCTTCGCGGAGACCCCTTTCTATAAAAAACAGATGCGAATCGCGCTGAGAAACTGCGGCGTCATCGCACCCGAGGACATCGAGGAAGCGATTGCGGCGGGCGATTATGCGGCGCTGGAAAAGGTGTTGACGAGCATGACGCCTGACGATGTCATCAATGAAATGTCCGCTTCCGGTCTTCGCGGCAGAGGCGGCGCAGGCTTCCCGACGGGCAGAAAGTGGTCGTTTGCAAAGGCTTCGCCCGGCAACATCAAATACGTCTGCTGCAACGCCGACGAGGGCGACCCCGGCGCATTCATGGACCGCTCCGTACTGGAGGGCGATCCCCACTGCGTACTGGAAGCCATGACCATCGCAGGCTATGCGATCGGCGCGCATCAGGGCTATATCTATGTGCGCGCGGAATACCCCGTCGCCGTCGAGCGCCTCAAGATCGCGATCAAGCAGGCGCGCGAATACGGACTGCTGGGCAAGGACATCCTGGGGCTTGGGTTTGATTTTGACATTGAGATCCGCCTCGGCGCAGGCGCATTCGTCTGCGGTGAAGAGACGGCGCTGATGACTTCCATCGAAGGACACCGCGGCGAACCCCGTCCCCGTCCTCCCTTCCCCGCCGTCAAGGGACTCTTCGGCAAGCCCACCATCCTCAACAACGTGGAGACCTGGGCAAACGTCAACCCCATCATCGTCAACGGCGCGGCATGGTTCGCTAAAATCGGTACGCAGACCTCGACGGGCACCAAGGTGTTCGCGCTCGGCGGTAAGATCACCAACGTCGGTCTCGTGGAAGTCCCCATGGGCACGACGCTCCGCGAGATCGTCGAGGAGATCGGCGGCGGCATCCCGAACGGCAAGAAATTCAAAGCTGCCCAGACGGGCGGCCCTTCGGGCGGCTGTATCCCCGCAGAGTGCATCGACACCCCCATCGACTACGACAGCCTGCTTGCGATTGGATCCATGATGGGCTCGGGCGGCATGATCATCCTCGACGAGGATACCTGCATGGTGGACATCTCCAAGTTCTACCTGGAGTTCACCGCGGACGAGAGCTGCGGCAAATGTACGCCCTGCCGCATCGGCACCAAGCGCCTTTTGCAGCTGCTTACAAAGATCACCGAGGGCAAGGGCGAGCCGGAGGATCTCGTCAAAATCGAGGAACTTGCTTCGCACATGAAGCAATCTTCCCTCTGTGCGCTTGGACAGTCCGCACCCAACCCCATCCTTTCCACTCTCCGCTACTTCCGTCAGGAGTATGTGGACCACATTGAGAAGAAGCACTGTGACGCGGGCGTGTGCAAAGCGCTGCTGACCTATTCCATCGACCCCACCAAGTGCCGCGGCTGTACGCTCTGTGCGCGCAACTGCCCCACCCACGCCATTTCCGGCAAGGTGCGCGAGGTGCACGTCATCGACAAGGATATTTGCATCAAGTGCGGCGTATGTATGGCGAACTGCAAATTCGGTGCAGTCGTGAGACAGTGAGGTGAGTGACATGGCAAAAGACGTTACGTTGACCATCAACAATATTTCCGTGACCGTTCCCGAGGGAACGACCATTCTGCAGGCGGCGAGAAAGGCACACATCGAGATCCCTACGCTGTGCTACTTGAAGGATGTCTCCTGCGTCGGCTCCTGCCGTATGTGCGTCGTGGAAGCGACGGGCGCGAGAGGACTCGTCGCCGCGTGCGTGTATCCCGTCGCCGAGGGCATGGAGGTAAGAACGAATACCGAGAAGTGCCGCGAGAGCAGAAAGATGACGCTGGAACTGCTCCTCTCCAAGCACAAGAAAAAGTGCCTCTCCTGCGAGAGAAACCACAACTGCGAGCTTCAAAAGCTCTCCCTCGGCTACGGCGTAGACGAGGACAGATTCAAGGGCGAGGACTTCGTCCTGCCCATCGATACCTCTGCGCCCTACGTCGTGAGAGACAACGACAAGTGCATCAACTGCATGCGCTGCGTCGCGGCGTGCAGAAAGCAGCACGTCAATGCGATCGGTCCCATCGGACGCGGCTTCAACGTGCATATCGGCAGCGCGTTCGATATGCCCCTGTATGAGTCGGTATGTGTGGGCTGCGGTCAGTGCATTGTCGCCTGCCCCGTCGGCGCGCTCTCCGAGCGCTCCACGATCGACGAGGTCTGGAAGGCGTTCGCAGACCCGACCAAGAAGGTCGTGTTCTTTACGGCGCCCTCCATCCGCGCAACGCTGGGCGAGGCGTTCGATATGCCCATCGGCACCAACGTTGAAGGCAAGATGGTCGCCGCGATCCGCCGTCTGGGACCCTGCGAAGTGTTCAACATGGACGTTACCGCAGATCTGACCATCATGGAAGAGGCAAGCGAACTCATCAACCGCATCAAGACGGGTAAGCCCATGCCCATGTTTACCTCCTGCTGTCCCGCATGGGTCAAATTTGTGGAACAGAAGTACCCCGAGATGATCCCCCACCTTTCGTCCTGCAAGTCGCCCCAGCAGATGTTCGGCGCGCTCCTCAAAACATACTGGTGCGAAAAACACCATATCCGTCCCGAGGATCTTTACACCGTGTCCGTCATCCCCTGCACGGCGAAAAAGTACGAATGCCACCGCCCCGAAATGGAGGGCGAGGTCAATGCGGCGATCACGACGCGCGAACTTGCGCGCATGATCAAAACGGCGGGCATCAAATTTACCGAACTTCCGGACGAGGACTTCGACAATCCGTTTGCGACCGCGACGGGCGGCGGCACGATCTTCGGCGCGACAGGCGGCGTCATGGAAGCGGCGCTGAGAACGGCAGCGCACATGCTGGACGGCAGTTTTGAAGTACTCGACTTCTTTGCCGTGCGCGGCTCCAATCCGATCAAGGAAGCGACTTACCTCGTCGCGGGGCACACGCTGCGCGTTGCCGTCGCTTCGGGACTGGAGAACGCAGTGACGCTCCTCGAGCAGATCAAGTCGGGCGAGAAGAAGTACGACTTCGTCGAGATCATGGCGTGCCCGGGCGGCTGCGTCAACGGCGGCGGTCAGCCCACGCTCTCGGACAGCGTGCGCAACTCCACGGAACTCAAGGAGACGCGCGCCAAGGCGCTGTATATGAGCGACAATCAAAACGAACTGCGCCGCTCCTCCGGCTCCCCCGTCATCGACATGCTGTACGAAGATTACTTCATCTTCCCCAACAGCCACAAGTCGCACGAGGTCCTGCACACGCACTACCACGAGGACAAACGAATTTAACACTTCGGGGCGGACTTCCGCCCCGTTTTATTCGGCGTTTGTCGAAACACCGACGCATAATCCATTATGACCGAAAAACCGCCGTCCCCCGCCAAGCGCGGGGCGGGGGGGTGCTTAACGATAAAGCGGCGGGGGGGGGCAAATTTTTGGGGCCCCCCCCGGGGTTTTTTGGGGGAAGGGTGGTGAGAAAAAGGGTTGGTGGCCGGAGACCCCC